>Ga0209653_1000938_pt1 | contig 24510 bp, 19 predicted proteins | sample SaaInl6LU_22_DNA_FD_184644 | JGI IMG/M metagenome (GOLD analysis project Ga0209653, IMG submission 184644) | Marine microbial communities from expanding oxygen minimum zones in the Saanich Inlet - ESP_116LU_22_DNA (SPAdes) (version 2) | ecosystem: Environmental > Aquatic > Marine > Intertidal...
ACGACCCACACAAGCCAGAATGCGGCCCCAATTTGGATCCGAGGCAAAAAGCGCTGTTTTGGTCAGCGGTGAGTGTGCAATGGTGTAGGCAACATCCAACGCCTCTTGCACAGAAGCGGCCTTAGAGACCCGCACCTCAACAAACTTAGTTGCACCCTCACCATCGCGAACGATCAGTTGAGCCAGCTGTAACATCACGCGGTTCAACGCCGCTACAAAAACGTCTGCCTCAGCACCTGAGGCTGGAACCTCAGCGCCTGAAGCGCCTGTGGCAACCAACACACAAGAGTCATTGGTGGAGGTATCGCCATCGACTGTAATACGGTTAAAAGACTTCTCCGTCGCGGCACTCATCCACTGCTGCAGTAGAGCTTGGTCCACTTTCGCATCGGTCGCCACGTAACCCAGCATGGTCGCCATGTTGGGCTTGATCATGCCCGCACCTTTAGAGATACCGGTAATGGTGACCGTCTTACCGCCAATCTCAATCTGCTCACAAGCGGCCTTAGCGCGAGTATCCGTTGTCATAATGCCCCAAGCAGCGTCCAGCCAGTTATCCTCTCTCAGATCAGCAATCGCCGCATCCAACGCGCCCGTAATCTTCGCAACTGGAAGTGGTTCACCGATAACACCCGTGGAGAACGGCATGATCTCTTCAGCACTTAGACCGACACGTTCTGCCATCTCGTTACAACAGGTGACCGCATCCGCCATACCCTGCTTGCCGGTACCCGCGTTCGCGTTACCCGTGTTGGTCAGAAGATATCGAATCTGCCCAGCCTCGAGGTGCTTTTTACAGAGTGTGACCGGCGCTGCACAGAAAGCATTTTTGGTGAATACAGCCGCCACCGAAGCGCCCTCAGCCACTTCCATCACCACAATATCGCGACGCCCCAGCTTTTTTATGCCCGCCGAAGCGATGCCGATTTTGAAGCCTGAAATTGGGAGCAGAGTTGGAAGAGTATCTGGACCGACAGCCATGGAGTGTTCCTTTAGAAATAGGTTGCGCTACACAGTCGAGCGCGATGCGGAGATTTTAAACTAGCGGATGTTTCAGGGCTATTGCTCGGGGGCGATTTGTTGGCAGAAGGTCGGGGTCGGCAAATACGCTTTGCGAAGAAGCCTCCTACCGAGGGTAATGAACAGACCTACGGGGTCGTGACTCTCTCCGACACTTGATTGTGGGCAAAAGCGGCTGGGAACAAAAAAACGCCTGCTTGCAGGCAGGCGTTTTCAGGACACTGAGCTAACTGAAATTATGAGCTAGGCAGAATCACCTTATCTATCACGTGGATAACACCGTTGCTCGCCTCAATATCAGCGCCAACGACTGTTGCACCATCAATCTTAACGCCGTTCCAACCTGTCACCGTTGCTGTATCGCCGTTCAGCATCTCAACGCCCATACGCTTGCCATTGACGTCCGATGCCATAACCGCACCGGAGAGCACATGGTAGGTCAGGATATCGACTAGCATGTCTTTATTCTCAGGCTTCAGCAGGTTCTCTACTGTGCCCTCTGGTAGTGCTGCAAACGCCTCATCGGTTGGTGCAAATACGGTCAGTGGACCATCACCTTTGAGTGCATCAACCAGACCGGCTGCCTGTACTGCTGCGACCAGTGTATTAAACTGACCGGCGCCTACGGCAGTATCTACAATATCTTTCTTCATCATGTCGCCAGCAACCGCGCTAGTCGCCATACCCAATGCCAGTGCCATTCCGATAATTGTCTTTTTCATTATGTCGCTCCAAAAAATTATTCATTCTGTTGTGCGTTACTCCTTCACTTACGGACGAAATTTTTGAAGCAGATCCCGATTAAAAAGGTCGAACAAACTGAATTAGAACAGTTATGACTTAACCATTCAGAAGCTATTGAAGCATCGATAGAAACTGACTTTTTCTGACTACAAAAAGCAAAAAACCCCGCAGGCGGGGTTTTAAAAAAATTTTGAACCTTAAGCCAGCTTGCCGTGGCACGCCTTGTACTTCTTACCTGAACCACAAGGGCAAGGATCATTACGGCCCACTTTAGGGGTGTCACGCACGACTGTTCCTGAGTTCTGTTCTGGCTGCTCGCCTCCCTCTTCACCCTCTGCACCCATGCCGGATGCATTTGCGTACTGGAACTCCATCGCCTGACGCATGGCCGTCTCGCGACGCTGACGTTCTATCGCTTCAACATCCTCGGGCTGACGCACCTGCACATGGCTGATGATCTTCACCACTTCACGCTTGATGTTATCCAGCAGTGCCGTGAAGAGTTCAAACGACTCGCGCTTGTACTCCTGCTTAGGGTTCTTCTGTGCATAGCCGCGCAGGTGAATACCAGCACGCAGCAGGTCCATGGTCTGGAGGTGCTCTTTCCAAAGGTTGTCGACGACCTGCAGCATAACCTGCTTCTCGAAAGTACGCATACCCTCAACGCCAACCTGCTCCTCTTTGGCTTTATACTCATCCAACAGCTGATTCAAGATGCGCTCACGTAGGGTCTCTTCGTAGAGTGCTTCGTCCTCATCCAACCACTGCTGTACCGGCATCTCGATGTTGAACTCACGCTTGATCGACTCTTCGAGCCCGGCGATATCCCACTGCTCCGCCAAAGACTGCGGTGGAATGTGATCACTGATGATGTCGTTCACTACCTCTGCACGCACCGCTTCAATGGTGTCAGAGATATCATCAGAGGCCATCAATTCGTTACGCTGACCATAGACAACGGTACGCTGATCGTTGGCTACATCATCGTACTCAAGCAACTGCTTACGAATATCGAAGTTGCGGCCCTCAACTTTACGCTGCGCCTTCTCGATCGCGTTCGAAACCATCTTGTGCTCGATCGCTTCGCCCTTCTCCATACCCAGCGCTTTCATCATGTTGCGCACGCGGTCAGAGGCGAAGATACGCATCAAATCGTCTTCTAGCGATAGGAAGAAGCGAGATGAACCGGGGTCACCCTGACGACCCGCACGGCCACGCAGTTGGTTATCGATACGACGCGACTCGTGACGCTCAGTACCGACGATGTGCAGACCACCTGCTTCTAGAACCGCCTCATGACGCTTGCGCCAATCTGCAGTCGCGGCTTCAATCTGCTCTTCGGTAGCATTTTCACATAGCTCAGCCAATTCAGCATCAAGCTTACCGCCCAGCATGATGTCAGTACCACGGCCGGCCATGTTGGTGGCGATAGTTACCGCTCCCGGGCGGCCCGCTTCAGCGATGACACCCGCTTCACGATCGTGCTGCTTCGCGTTAAGAACGTTGTGTTTAATCTTCTCTTTAGTGAGCAGCTCAGACAGCAACTCAGATGCGTTGACTGATGCAGTACCGACCAGAACAGGACGGCCATTCTCTTGGCAGTGCTGAATCTCTTTAACGATCGCCATGTACTTATCTTCAATCGATAGGTACACCAGATCATTGTAATCGATACGCGCAACCGGGCGGTTAGTGGGAATAACCACAACGTCCAGACCGTAAATCTGACGCAACTCGAACGCTTCGGTATCGGCCGTACCGGTCATACCGGAGAGCTTCTCGTAGAGGCGGAAGTAATTCTGGAAAGTTGTTGATGCGAGTGTCTGGCTCTCCTGCTGGATCGTCACACCCTCTTTCGCCTCAACCGCCTGATGTAGACCATCCGACCAGCGACGACCGGCCATAATACGACCGGTGTGCTCATCAACGATAACCACCTGACCGTTCTGCACGATGTAGTCACGATCTTTTACAAACAGATGGTGAGCACGCAGGCCTGCCAGTACGTGATGCAGCAAGCTAAGGTTAGCCGGTGCATAGAGGCTATCACCCTCTTGCAGAACACCGAGTTCAATCAACAGACCCTCAACCTTCTCGTGACCCGCTTCCGTCAATTCGATGGTGCGGTTCTTCTCATCCATGTGGAAATCTTCGTTAATCACCTGCGTAGTGTCTTTAACGTCAATCTCACCCTCAAACTGAGTCAGTTGCGGGATTATGGTGTTGATCTTGCGGTAGGTCTCCGAGCTATCTTCAGCTGGACCCGAGATAATCAGCGGCGTACGCGCCTCATCGATCAGGATAGAGTCCACCTCGTCGACAACGGCAAAGTTAAAGTCGCGCTGCACCTTGTCATTGATGCTAAACGCCATGTTGTCGCGCAGATAGTCGAAGCCAAATTCGTTGTTGGTACCGTAGGTGATATCGCAGTTGTAGGCCGCGCGCTTAGTTTCGCCATCCTGACCTGAAACAACTACGCCAACGGTCAGCCCCAGTGATTCATAGAGTGGACGCATCCACTCAGCGTCACGGCTAGCTAGGTAGTCGTTGACGGTAACGACGTGAACACCTTTGGCCGTTAGAGCGTTGAGGTAGACCGCCAGCGTCGCCACCAAAGTTTTGCCCTCACCGGTGCGCATCTCCGCGACCTTGCCCTCATGCAGCGTCATACCACCGATCAGCTGTACATCAAAGTGACGCATGCCCATTACGCGCTTAGACGCCTCACGACAGGCTGCAAAAGCTTCAGGCAGAATCTGATCGAGCGATTCGCCCTGCTCTAGACGGGCGCGGAACTCCGCAGACTTTCCTTTAAGTTCATCGTCACTCAGGGCTTCGAAACTAGGTTCGAGCTCGTTGATCTGTTTGACCACCTTCCCCATGCGTTTTAGTTCGCGATCGTTTTTGCTACCGAAAAGTTTTTTAAGAATATTTGTCAGCATGGTTTGGTCATCTAGAGTTTCAGTTTGTATCTAATTGGGGACGGTGAAGCGACAAATCAACTAGCGCTTAAAAATCATCGACCCCTGAATGAAAACAGGGCCTCATAACGAGGCCCTGTTTTATACCATAAGTCGATCCGTTAAACAGCCGCCGCAGGGCGCTGATAGGAGATTGGTGCTTTGTGCTCGTCAGTTTCGAAGGTGACGATCTCGTAAGCCGACTCATCCGCTAATAGCGTGCGTAATAGTCGGTTATTGAGGAAGTGGCCCGATTTAAGACCATAGAACTCGCCGATCAAGCTCTTACCGAGTAGGTAGAGGTCGCCGACAGCATCCAAAATCTTGTGTTTTACAAACTCATCTTCGTAGCGCAGGCCGTCATCATTGAGGATGCGGTAGTCGTCTACAACGATGGCGTTATCGAAGCTGCCGCCAAGTGCCAGATTCTGCGAGCGCAGATATTCAATATCACGCATAAAGCCGAAAGTACGGGCGCGAGCCACCTCTTTTACAAACGAAGTGCTAGAGAAATCGAGTGCCGCTTCCATCGTGCCATCTTTGAAAGCTGGGTGATCGAACTCAATCTGGAAACCGACTTTGAAACCATCGAACGGTTTGAATACTGCCGCCTTACCCTCAGCTTCAACCCGTACCTCTTTCTTGATACGGATAAACTGCTTGGCCGCCTCCTGCTCTTCAATACCGGCTGACTGTACCAGGAACACAAACGGAGCCGCACTGCCGTCCATGATGGGCACCTCTTCAGCGCTCAGTTCAATGTAAGCGTTATCGATGCCAAGCCCTGCCAACGCAGAGAGCAGGTGTTCGATCGTCGCTACACGCACTCCATCTTTGGCAATATTGGTAGAGAGGGTTGTATCAGCAACGTTCAACGCCAACGCTGGGATCTCAACCACAGGATCAAGGTCAACACGGCAAAATATGATGCCTGTGTTTACCGGGGCTGGGCGAAGGGTCAGATAGACTTTCTGACCGCTATGCAGACCGATACCCGTCGCTTTGATACTGTTTTTGAGAGTGCGTTGCTTGATCATGCGAAGCGATTACCAACTTAAAATTCAACTAATCGCTAATGATATAGCAATTACCCGCCCGATCCTAGCGCTCGGACGGTCATTGCTTAAAAATATTCAGTTTCGGTTCAGCGACGAGCGAAAGCTGGAATATCGAGAAGATCGAGATCAAGTTCGACAGTTTCGGATTTTGGACGGTCCAAAAGTGCCTCTTTGCGATCGCGACGTAGGATATCTGGCAGTTCGATTTTTGTCAGATCGATCTCCACACCGCAATGAGGTGTTGCAGATACGAGCACCGGCGCATCAGTCGCAAGCGCAGTCTGCTGAACTACTGGAACCTCCCCTGTCGGAGCTGCCACGGCTTCTACGCGATCCAGACCTGTGGCAACTACGGTTACTTTAATCTGATCACCCAGCGATGGATCAATTGCAGTCCCGATCACGACAGTCGCATCATCCGCAGCGTACTCGTGAACAATCTCACCCACTTCTGAGAACTCACCGAGGCTCAGGTCTTCACCGGCAGCGACATTGACCAACACACCCTTAGCGCCTTTAAGGCAAACGTCCTCTAGCAGTGGGCTGTTCACAGCCATCTCAGCCGCTAGGGTTGCACGCTCATCGCCCGAAGCAATGCCGGTTCCCATCATCGCCATACCCATGGAATCCATAACGGTGCGCACATCGGCAAAGTCAACGTTGATCATGCCCGGTGCAGTGATCAGATCCGCGATACCTTGAACGGCACCTTTAAGCACATCGTTCGCTTGACCAAAAGCGTCAATCAGCGACGCTTTGCGTCCCAACACAGGAACCAGCTTATCGTTAGGTAAGATAATTAATGAGTCGACTGCAGCGCGCAGCTCTTCAATCCCTTTATCCGCCACATCAGTACGACGACGGCCCTCAAATTTGAACGGACGGGTTACGACAGCAACACTGAGTGCTCCGACATCACGCGCAAGCTCTGCAATGACTGGCGCAGCACCTGTACCCGTGCCGCCACCCATACCTGCCGTGATGAAAACTAGATCAGCGCCCTCAAGCTGCGCGCGCAGAATATCGGCATTTTCAATCGCTGCTTGGCGGCCGATATCGGGATTAGCGCCGGCACCCAGACCCCGTGTCAGGTCCTTGCCAATATGCACGACAGAGCTCTGCGCCAACCGCTCCAGCGCCTGCGCATCGGTGTTGGTGCAGATAAATTCGACCCCCTCAAGCTTCTGGGCCAGCATATGCGCCACGGCGTTACCACCAGCACCACCGACTCCGATCACCTTGATCTTTGCGCCAGTTTCCACCTGATCAACCAATTGAAACATCTTTAACCCCCTTCTGTGACGGCCCCCAAATTTGCTGCCACAGCTGTTTTGCTTCTTTTTAGTGTGCGAGCCTGGCTTCTCTGTCCAGCACTCGAATTTAATCTATTTTTTTGCCGTCTCTTGCGCCTTCCAGCGTACCGACACACCATTGGTATAACGAATATCGACCTCAGCCACCTCACTGGCGCGATCCGCTAGTTGGGTTTTGTAAACATCAAGAAAACGGCGCAAACGCGGCATCAAATCCTCGCGTCCGGCGATAATGTGCATGCCGTTCTCAAGTTCAATATTCCATGCACCACGCGCCTCTAACACCAAGCCCACTATGCGCAGCTCAGAGCGACTGAAGAGCTGACTCAGATCGTGATACTGCTGCATGATGCGCACTGTTTCGTGCGACGGCCCGTTCAGTTTCGGTAGCGACATGTATTCAGCTTTCAGATCCGGCCAGAAGATATCGCCCTCATGGTTTAGCAGACCGCGATCACCCCAGCGTGCTACCGGCACCTCTTCGACCACCTGCACCTCTACAGCCGCGGGCCAACTGCGTTTAACGATTGCTTCGTTGATCCAAGGTTGCTGCACCAGAGTTTCGTGTAGAGACTGCAGATCAACATCGAGCAGGGGGGCATTCATCTGCGCCCACAACCCCTGTTCTACCGCCGTTTTATCAATATGACGGGTCGCACCCTCAACGCCGATAAAGCCGATCTGGCGATCAATCCAACCCACGTACTCGCGTACGCCGGCATACCAGAGCATCAACACACAGCCGGCCAGCGTGAAAGCGAACAGCGGCTTCCAGATCCACTCACTCTCCTGCTGGACCTCTGCCTCTATGGTTACTTCACTGGTCTCGAACAGCAGGTTGGCATCTACCTCTACCATCGGTTCGATGCGCTGATCACTCTGGCGGCTCCATGGCATAGAGATCGTCATGGTCAGCAAGCTCCCTTAAGTATCTCAACCACCAACTCAGAGAAGCTCATTCCCTGACGTTTGGCGGCCATAGGCACTAACGAGTGATTTGTCATGCCGGGAGCGGTGTTCACTTCCAGCAGTTGGAACTGACCGTTGGTATCCAGCATTAGGTCTACACGCCCCCAACCACGGCAGCCCAGCGCTTCGAATGAGTCGAGCACCAACTGCTGCATCTGTTTAACGCGCTCATCACTCAAGCCCGTGTCGAACTCATAGCGAGTGTCGTTCGCCTGATACTTGGCATTGAAATCGTAAAATTCGTGTGGAGTTTCTAGACGAATTACCGGCAGCGCCTGCCCGTTGAGCACAGCGACAGTAAATTCAGGACCGTTAATCCACTGCTCGGCGATAACACTGGAGTCGTACTGTTTGGCGTCAGCATAAGCCTGGCGCAACTCCTCGGCACTGGTCACGCGACTCATACCGATGCTCGAGCCTTCATGTGCTGGCTTTATCATCATCGGGAAGCCCAAAGATTGAGCCACAGCGGCTAAATCAGAGCGATCATTGAGTACGGCAAACTTAGGGGTCGGAAGACCCGCGCCAATCCAAACTTGTTTAGTACGCAGCTTGTCCATACCGATCGCTGACGACGCCACGCCACTGCCGGTGTAGGGTTTACCGAGCATCTCAAGGGCAGCCTGCAGTAAGCCGTCCTCACCGCCAGGGCCATGAACTATTAAAAACGCGCGATCAAACTCAGCCAGCACCAGTTGTTGCAGAGGATTAGCCCCCTCAGCACCAAGGTCTATCGCAAAGGCGTTAACACCTGCTTCCAATAGTCCTTTGAGCACCTCAGCACCGGAACGCAGTGAGACTTCACGCTCGGCAGAGGTGCCGCCCATGATGACGGCGACGCGACCGAAATCACTCATGCCCGGCCTCCCAGTTCTGCTTCAACTGATGTGCCAGCGTAGTTATATTTCCGGCACCCTGGGTCAACAAGAGATCGCCCGGTTGCAATACCTGGCGCAGCACGTTGGCAATCTCAGCATCGGATTCGACGAAGATCGGTTCACGACCGCGTTGTCGCAAGCTGCGGCAGATCGAGCGGCTATCAGCCCCGGGAATCGGCTCTTCACCAGCCGCATAGACATCAAGCAGTAACAACTGATCAGCCGACTGCAACACATTAACGAAATCTTCGTAGAGATCGCGAGTACGTGTGTAGCGATGCGGTTGGTAGACCATCACCATACGGCGACCGGGCCAGCCTTCCTGTACAGCACTTATGACCGCCTGCACCTCAGTAGGGTGGTGACCGTAGTCATCAACCAACGTTACGCTGCCGCCTTCAAGTGGCAGCTCACCCAATACCTGAAAACGACGCCCCACGCCTTGGAAATGCTCAAGTGCTCGACAGATAGCACCGTCATCAAGTTCCTCATCAGTTGCAACGGCGATCGCAGCTAGCGCGTTAAGTACGTTGTGACGGCCTGGCATATTTAGCGTAACGTTAATATCGGACAGCCCCCCCGGACGGATCACGCGGAAGTGACTCTGCAGGCCGGTCTGGCGCAGATCCACAGCGCGAAAATCAGCACCCTCATTAAACCCGTAGGTCAGTACCGGACGACCGATATCTGGGATCAACTCGCAAACGACGTCGTCGTCTGAGCAGACAACGGCAAGGCCGTAAAAAGGTAGGTTGTGAAGAAAACGAATGAAGGTCTGCTTCAGCTTACCGAAGTCGCCATCGTAGGTATCCATATGGTCGGCATCGATATTGGTTACAATCGCCACCATCGGCTGCAGATGCAGGAAGGAGGCATCAGACTCGTCAGCCTCAGCCACCAAGTAACGGCTGCCACCTAGCTTAGCGTTGGTGCCGGCACTGGTTAGACGTCCACCAATGACATAAGTCGGGTCCATATTGGCTTCGGCCAATATAGAGGCGACCAAGCTAGTCGTTGTGGTCTTACCGTGCGTTCCGGCGACGGCGATGCCATGGCGGTAGCGCATCAGTTCGGCCAGCATCTCAGCACGGCGTACGATGGGTAGACGCAACTCAAGTGCGCGCTCAACCTCGGGGTTCGCTTTAGTCACTGCCGTCGAGGTAACCACCACATCAGCCGCCTCAACATTACTTCCTTGGTGGCCAATGAAGATCGTAGCGCCAAGTTCACGCAGGCGTTCCGTCACAGCCGAGTGGCGAATATCCGAACCGGAGATCTCATACCCTTGGTTAAGCAGTACCTCTGCGATACCGCACATACCCACACCACCAATACCGACAAAGTGTATCGCACGAATACGACGCATCTCTGGCACTTCATAATCACGACGATGGCCGGCCTTAGGACTCACGGCATACCTCCAGACAAATATCTGCAACGCGCTGCCCGGCATCGGGGCGCCCCTGCTCACGTGTGCGCTCAGCCATCGCGAGCAGCTTGTCACGCGAACTGTGTTGTTTGAGCCAATCGAGCAGACGCTCGACGGTTAAATCTCTCTGCTGAATCAGATCAGCACCACCGGCGGCAACCAGATATCCGGCATTCTCCGTCTGGTGGTCATCGACGGCATACGGGAAAGGCACAAAGAGAGCAGCCACCCCGGCTATCGCGATCTCCGAAACAGTCAGAGCACCGGCACGGCAGATCACCAGATCTGCATCGGCATAAGCGGTCTGCATCGCATCAATAAAGGGCACAACCTCCGCCGTCACACCGGCCCTCTTGTAAGCTTCCTGAGTGGGCGCAAAGTGCTTTTCACCCGTCTGGTGCAGCACCTCTGGACGCTCATCCTCTGGCAACTCGGCTATCACTTTGGGCATCAACTCGTTAATTGCCAGAGCACCCAGACTGCCCCCAACTACCAGAACACGCAGTCGACCTGTGCGTCCTGCAAATCGCTCTGCAGGCGGCGCCATGTCCAAAATTGGGCCGCGGATTGGGTTACCAACCACCTCACCCTGCTCGCCAGTTTTAAAGGCGTTAGGGAAGGCCTGCAGTACTCGACGCGCAAAGCGGCGCGACTGGGTGTTGGTCACGCCGGCTATAGCGTTTTGCTCGTGAATAACCAGTGGACAGCCCTGCATGTATGCTGCAAGTGCACCAGGACCGGAAGCGAAACCGCCCATACCGAGCACAACATCCGGGTTAAATCGATGCACCACAGCGCGTGCTTGCATTACCGCTTTGACCATCTTAAATGGCGCCAGTAGCAAACTGAGTTTGGACTTGCCGCGCACACCTTCAACGGAGATGGTATTCAGCTTAATGTCCGCCTCAGGTACAACACGCGCCTCAATACGTTGCGCTGTACCGAGCCACTCAATCTCATGGCCCTGTGCGCGTAACAGATCAGCAACAGCGAGGGCCGGGAATACGTGTCCACCCGTTCCGCCAGCCATCACGAGTACACGGCTCATGCCGCACTCTCCTGACTTGTTGCAGAGTTATTGCTGAAGCGCTGCAGAAGTCGCCCAAAGAAACCGGGCTTAGTCTTAATCCCCAAGCGCTCGCGCTTGAGTTCAAGATCGATGCGTTGCACCACGGCGATCATGCCGGCACACACAAGCAGTGATGAGCCGCCATAACTCATCAAGGGCAGCGTCAGGCCCTTGGTCGGCAGTGCACCCACGTTCACACCAATATTGATCAATGCCTGACCCGCCAAGATAAAACCGAAGCCGTAAGCCACATATGACATAAAGAATTGACGCTGACGCTCAGCCTGGCGGCCGATCAAGAAGATGCGGGCGATCAAAATGCAGTAGAGCACGACAATCGTCAGCGCGCCGATCAAACCCAGTTCCTCTGCCAACACCGAGTAGACAAAGTCAGTGTGCGCCTCTGGTAGGTAGAAGAGCTTCTGTACTGAGTTACCCAAACCGGTACCAAACCAATCACCGCGCCCAAAAGCGATCTGCGCCTGCGACAGCTGATAACCCGCGCCGTAAGGATCAGCCCAAGGATCTGCAAAGGATTTCAGACGTGCCAAACGATAAGGCTGGGCCAACGCCATCGCACCCACCAAACTGCTCACAATCGTCACCAGAGTGACGAGCTGCAGCGGCTTCATACCGCCCAGGAAGATCATCCCCATGACCGTCGCCGTGGTGATGACGATTGCGCCGTAATCAGGCTCTAGGTAGAGCGCGAACACGTAGAACGCAAGCGGTACTGCAGGCTTGATGACACCTTTCCAGGTAGAGCGCACCTCGTGCAAACGTCGCACCAGATAACCTGAAATGAACATCACCATGCAGAGTTTGGCGATCTCTGAGGCCTGCAGGTTGAAGCTCCCCAGACCGATCCAGCGACGCGAACCGTTAACCTCTCGGCCTATCCCAGGAATCAAAACAATAACTAGCAGGAAAAGCCCGATAAACAGTAGCCAAACGGAGAAGCGCTCCCAGACATACATCGGAATACGCACTAGCATCGAGAAGGCCAGTAGCGACATGAGCACGAACAGCCCGTGACGGAAGATAAAGAAAAAAGGTCCGCCGAAATTGTCCGCAGCGACATCCATTGAAGCGGAGGAGATCATCACAAAACCGGTCAGCATCAATGCCAGCATGCTGGCGATCATCAGTCCGTCAAAGGGTAACGTGCCCTTGGGTAGGCGCATCAGAGCCGGTTCAGCCGGAGCTCTCAATTTTGCGAGGGGCATCTTTGGCACATTCAGATTTATCTTCATGCCAGCGCCTCCACTAACTCAACAAATCGATCACCGCGCGCCTCGTAGCCACTGAACATATCGAAGCTGGCACAAGCAGGTGAGAGCAGAACAAAGTCGCCAGCAAGAGCGGTAGAGGCTGCAAGCCTGACTGCCTCATCCATATTGGCCGCATACTGAGTATTGGAGTGCTCCATTTGTGCACCGATCTGCTGAGCATCTTCGCCGATCAGGATCACCGCGCGCGCTGCGCTTGTGAGCGGCTGTTTCAGCTCAGCAAAACTCTGGCCTTTACTCTGACCGCCCGCGATTAGAACCAGCTTAGCGTCGCCCGCTTGGGTTGCGCTGAGCCCATTGATGGCGGCAAGCGTGGCACCCACATTGGTACCCTTGGAGTCATTAAACCAGCTGATTGCGCGATGTTCTCGCACCCACTGGCAACGGTGCGGCAGCCCGCCAAACTGACTCAAAGTCTGTACCATGGAGTCAAGCGGTAGTCGTACCGCCTCACCCAGAGCCAGCGCCGCCAGTGCATTGGCGATATTGTGTTCACCACGAATTTTGAGCTGATCTGTATTCAACAGCGCCTGAGCCCCTTTGGCCAGCACAGCACCTTTATCAGATCGAAGCAGGCCGTAGTGGCCGAGATCAGGCGCACCCAGGCCAAAGCTTATCTGTACAACATCCTTCGCCACCAGAGGCCGGCTTAGAGAATCGTCCCGGTTGTAGACTGCGACCTGTGCCCGGCGATAGATGCGGTGCTTCGCCTGATGGTACTCCAGCATGTTTGCGTACCGATCCATATGGTCCGCTGAGAGGTTTAGAACCGTTGCAACGCGAGGTCGTAGTTCGGAGCAGGTCTCAAGTTGAAAACTCGATAACTCCAACACATAGAGCTCAACGTCCGGATCAATTAGGTCGAGAACCGGCACGCCGATATTACCGCCAACGGCAACATTCACACCGGCATCTGCTGCCATCTGACCTACCAAGGTGGTTACAGTGGTCTTTCCGTTTGATCCGGTTATCGCAACAACTGGAGCGTTTGCTTCACGGGCAAATAGATCGATATCCCCCAGTAGGCGAGCACCGCGGATCTGTGCCGTCTCAATCGCAGGATTAGACTTGGCTAGACCCGGGCTAATGATCAATTCGGTTGCGCACCCCAACCAATCTCCATCCAGCTCACCGGTGCGCAGTTCAACTTGAGGAAACTCCTGACGGAAGCGCTCAATCGCAGCACCCGATTCACGCGTATCGCAGGCGGCAAATACCAAGCCTCGCCCGGCAAGGTAGCGCGCCACACTGAGACCGGTCTGCCCGACTCCAATAATGATTCGGAATTGATCGCTAGTAATTAACGCCACTCTCGTCCCTTCACCCGATTAACGAAGTTTCAGTGAGGCCAAACCGACCAGCACCAAGATAAAACTGATAATCCAGAAGCGCACGATAACGCGCGGCTCTGGCCAGCCTTTAAGTTCAAAATGGTGATGAATTGGAGCCATGCGGAAAATGCGACGCCCGGTCAGTTTGAAAGAGCCGACCTGAAGCATCACCGACACGGTCTCCAATACAAAGATTCCGCCCATTACGAACAAAACCAACTCCTGTCGCACAATAACAGCGACAACCCCCAAGGCTGCGCCTAACGCCAGTGCTCCGACGTCTCCCATAAAGACCTGAGCTGGATAGGTATTGAACCAGAGGAAACCGAGTCCGGCGCCAATAATCGAACCGAGAAAAATGATCAGCTCACCCGAGCCCGCCACATAGGGAATATCCAAGTAACTCGAAAAGTTTACGTTACCGCTAAGATAGGCAAATACCGCTAGCGCACCCGCCACCATAACGGTGGGCATAATCGCCAGACCATCAAGGCCGTCCGTCAGGTTAACTGCGTTCGAGGTACCAACAATGACGAAGTAGACGAAAGGGACAAATAGTAGTCCGAGCGGCAGCGCTGTATCTTTAAGGTATGGAATGAGTAGATCGGTATGCACCGGCTCATCGGCTAAGATATAGAGTGCGACTGCCGCCGCGATACCGCCGATGGACTGCCAGAAATATTTCCAACGCGCGGGCAGGCCTCGCGAATCCTTCTCAACCACTTTTCGCCAGTCATCAACCCAACCGACAGCGCCAAAGATAGCCGTAACGCCCAGCGTAATCCAAACATAGGCATTTGTTAGGTCACTCCAGAGCAGCGTACTGATCGCAATTGCTAGTAAAATCAAGCCGCCACCCATGGTTGGTGTGCCCGCTTTACTCAGGTGCGACTGAGGACCGTCCTGACGCACTGCCTGACCAATCTGCTTAACTTGCAGCTTGCGGATCAACTTGGGGCCGATCAACAGCGAGATCGCTAGCGCCGTGAGAATCCCCATAATTCCGCGCATCGTCAGGTAGCGAAAAACATTGAACGCACTAAAGTGATCCGCCAACCAGTCTGCAAAGAACAGCAACATGCTAGGCATTCCCCTCAATCAGAGCAGCAACAACCTTGTCCATGGCCGCACTGCGTGAACCTTTAACCAAAACTGAACCCTCAGAGACTGTAGAGAGCATCGTCATTATCTCGTCGTGATTCGCACAAAAATGCGCTTCGACACCAGCTGCCGCAGCAGCCTCCACGGCATCGCGCATCAACTCGCCAGTAGCGATCAAGGTTTTAATACCGGCTTTACCGATATATTCACCCAACTCATGGTGCATTTGACGCTCGCTCTCGCCTAGCTCCGCCATCGCCCCAAGCACCAGCGTGTGGGGTCCCGCTAATGAACCCAACACGTCAACGGCGGCACGCATTGAGCCTGGATTAGCGTTGTAGCTATCATCGATTAGTTGCAACCTGGGAGTAATTTGATGCGACTGCAGACGACCCTTGAAGCCGCGATACTCAGACAGCGCTCTAACCGCCCGTTCCAGCGGCAACTCCAATGCCACCCAAGCGGCGATCGCGGCGAGTGCGTTGAGCACCATATGGCGCCCCATGACATTGAGAGAAACGGGGTAGCTCTCTCCGCGCACGCGCAGCCGGAAGTTAAAACAGCCATCGCCACGCTGAACCAGCGTTGCTGCACGCACATCTGCAGCCGCATGGATACCAAAGGTGATCGATTTACGCTGGAGTTTTGCCAGTTTCGCACGCCAAAAATGCGAGGCGGGGTCATCAAGATTTACAATACCTATGCCGCCGTCCTTTAGCCCTTCGTAGATCTCTGACTTAGCCTGAACAATATTCTCTAGGCTACCGAAGCCCTCAACATGGGCCTCCATCGCGTTATTCAAGATGGCAACATGCGGCTGGGTCATCGCAACGGTACGAGCAATCTCACCGATACCACTAGCACCCAGCTCAACGACGGCGTATTCGTGTTCAGTCCCAAGCTCTAAGAGCGTGAGTGGCGCACCGATCTCGTTATTGAGGTTACCTTTAGTCGCTAGTGTCCCAGCGCGGCTCGCGAGCATACTTGCCAGCATCTCTTTAACTGTGGTTTTACCGGCCGAGCCGGTGATTGCAACAACCTTCCCGTCAAACTGTTCTCGATTAAAACGCCCGAGATCGCCCAGCGCCTTGAGTCGATCATCAACGACCAACTGAGCGATCGGTGCATCTTGATGCTCAGCAACCACCGCTGCAGCGCCACCAGCCGCTGCTACCTGAGCAACAAATTGATGAGCATCGAAGCGCTCACCCTTGAGTGTAATAAATAGGCAACCCTCGCCCACGTGACGGCTATCGGTTGTAATTGCAGAAATTATCTGATCATTCCCCACCAACTCGGCGCCGCAGGCCTGCGCCAATTCAGAGAGCAGATATGAGCGCATCATAAGTAGCCTCCTTCAAGCAAGGCATTTGTAGCCACCTCAGCATCCGAGAACGGCATCCGTTCATCATTAATCTCTTGATAGGTTTCGTGCCCTTTGCCGGCGAGCAAAACGATATCACCCTCGCCTGTTGCGCGAATAATTGAGGCGATAGCTCGTCCACGATCCACCTCTGTAACGAGCTGCACACTTTCAGAGAAGCCTGACAGGGCATCACTGATAATCTGCTCTGGATTCTCGGTTCGCGGATTATCGCTAGTTAGCCAAATCAGATCAGCGTTCTGCTCCGCTGCGGCAGCCATCAGGGAGCGTTTGCCTCTATCACGATCTCCACCACAGCCAAATAACACAGCCAAGCGACCCTCTGACATATGGGCTCTGCACGCGCTTAAGGCTTTAACCAGAGCATCGGGTGTATGGGCATAATCCACCAGCACCACCGGCCCTTTGCTGTTAGCCAGACGCTGCATACGCCCTTCAACCGGCTGCACTTGGTTCAGAGCCGGCTCCAACTGTTCAGCGCCGTAGCCCAATTGGTGTAGTAGACCAGTCACTAATAGTAGATTAGAGATGTTGAACTCACCCAGAAGTGGCAGTTCGAGTTGGAGCTTGTTTGCACCGAGTTTAATCTCTAGATCCATGCCACCCGTTCGCAGAACTTTTGAGACCAGAGCAACCACTTGGGTCTGATCCGAGAGTGAGAACCCGATGCGATCAACACCCACTGCGTGGGTGCATAACAGTGCCGCTGGACGTAGGTCATCAGCATTCAACACCTGACGGCCAACGTTAAAATCTGTAAATAAGCGTGCTTTAGCGGCCGCATAAGCCTCTTCGGTGCCGTGATAATCAAGATGATCCCGCGTCAGATTGGTATAACCGACAACATCAAAATCGATACCATCAATACGCCCCTGATCAATCGCGTGACTGGACACCTCCATTACTACCATCTGCGCGCCCTGCAACTCATACTCGGCAATCATACGGTGCAAGGAGACGGCATCAGGTGTGGTGTGCGTCGCTGTGTCTAAACAATCTAGGAAACCATTACCGAGCGTTCCGATCATCGCTGCACGACAACCCAGAGCGTTGGACACCTGAGCACAGAAATTCGCCGACGAGGTCTTACCGTTAGTACCAGTAATACCAATAACCTGCAGTTTTCGACTCGGCGATTGATAAAACCGATCCGCCAACGCGCCCAAGCTAAATCGCGCAGGTGTCCACGAGATCACCGGCACATGCAGAATCGATGCAAGGTATTCGGCGCTGGTTCTGTCGGTCTCAAGAAGAACGGCGGCGGCACCCTTATGTACAGCATCGCGCGCGAATTCAGCCCCGTCAGTTTTGAAACCTGTACGGGCTACAAAGAGATCACCCTTCTCCACGGTGCGGCTATCTTGGGTGAGCCCCGTCACCTCAGTGGTATCCAAACAACCTAATTCTGGAAGCAGCTCAGCCAGGGTCCAGCGCCAATTTAAACCACTCATTTGGCGACCACCTGTAGCTCGGACTCCTCCCAGTTATCAGGCGGCACGTTCATCAAGCGCAGTACCCCGCTCATAACACGTGCAAAGACCGGAGCCGCGACTTCGCCGCCGTAGTACTCCTGCCCCTTAGGATTATCAACCATCACCGCCATAATGATGCGCGGGTTACTGATCGGTGCGATACCGGCGAATACGGAGATGTAGGCGTCATCGTCATACCCACCGGCGATTGCTTTGTGCGCCGTACCCGTTTTGCCTCCAACCCGATATCCAGTCACAGCCGCTTTGCGCGCAGTACCCTGAGGTGAAATAACGGTTTCCATCATCTGCAGGACAGAATCAGCCACCTCTTTGGGCATCACGCGTTCACCAATAGGCGACTCAGACTGCTTATACAGCGAAACCGGCAAGAGCCGGCCACCATTTGCGAAGGGTATATAGCTCTGGGCGAGCTGAAGCGGCGTGACCGATAGGCCGTAGCCATAGGAGAGCGTCGCTTGCTCCACCTCTTGGCGCTCACTCAAATAGGGTAAGACGCCGGTTCGCTCCCCAGGAAATCCGGTACTTGTCGGCCGACCTAACCCGAGATTGGCCATTAAATTACGCACCGAATCATGCTCCATAGCGCGCGACAGTTTCACCACACCGACGTTGCTCGACTTGGTAATAATGCCGGTGATATCCAGTTCGCCGTAGTTACGGTGGTCACGAATCGGGGCACCACGCACATGCATGTAACCCGGCGAGGTATCAACCACATCGCTAGCTTGGTAGTCGCCACTCATCAAAGCTGCCGCAACCGTGATCGGCTTCATCGTTGAGCCCGGCTCGAAGGTATCGGTCATTGCGCGATTACGCAGCGCATCGGTGGTCAGCTTCGATCGATCATTGGGGTTGTATGACGGCTGATTGACCATCGCCAACACTTCACCGGTGTGTGCGTCCAAAATCACCGCGGAAGCTGAGTCAGCTTTGTGCGTCTGCACCGCATCTTTGAGCTCGCGATAAGCGAGGTATTGCAGTCGCAGATCAATGCTCAGCGCTAGGTCTTCACCGGGCATCGCCCGCTGCAGATTCTGCAAGTGCTTAACCGTGCGCCCTTTGCGATCCTGCAGCACCAACGAGCGCCCAGGTTCGCCGCGCAACACCTCATTGAAAGCAAGCTCCAGCCCCTCCTGTCCCTCGCCATCGACATTGGTGAAGCCAACCAGGTGAGTCGTCACCTCTGCAGCCGGGTAGAATCGCTTAAACGATTGATCAACATGAATGCCGCGGATATTGAGTTCATCGATCCGCTTCGCAACTTCAGGCGTGACCTGACGCTTGATGTAGAGAAAGCGGCGTTTAGGGTCTGATTTAAGGTCGCCCAACAGCTCTTGCGGACTTAGGTCCAGCAGTCTCGCCATCAGTGCAATATTTGGATTCTGCAGATCAGTCTCTTTGGGGTCAGCCCAGATGGTTGCAACCGGAGCACTGACCGCCAGCGGCTCGCCGTTACGATCAGTAATAAGACCACGGTGTGCAGGTGTTAGACGTGTACGTAGAGAACGGGCATCGCCCTGTTTTTGCAGAAACGCTTGTTCAGATGTGTAGAGCGACACCATCTTAAACAGGATAACGCCGGAGACCAGCACCAGCAGCAAACCAACAATCCAGAGCCGCCAACTACCTGCAGCGTGTATCTGTACAAGCTGCTCATTTTTCATGGCGAATCAACCTAATCTCTTTCGGGTCCGGCGCTCGCATATCGATATTTTCAGAGGCCAGTTTTTCTACGCGGGAGTTAGAGCCCCAGGCGCTCTGCTCAAGCAGTAGCTGGCCCCATTCAATCCGGTAGTTATCGCTCTCACGTACCAGCGTCTGCTGCTGATGAAACAGACGACGGTACTCATAAGAGGTGTAAATAACCGCCAGCGCTGAACCGATCAGCAGCAAAATCAGCAGCGTCAGCGCCAGAAGCTGTTCAAAAATCTGTCCCAGTGTCAGCAACGGCGCCTCTTTACGAGAAACTTTAGCCGGCGCTAGTTCAAATTTCGGTAGCGACAGGTTCATTTAAGCTTCTCCGCCACACGCATCACCGCACTGCGAGCACGAGGGTTCTCTTTTAGCTCGGCACCACCGGCCTTAATCGCTTTACCTACTGCCTTGAGGCGAATGCGCAGCATGTCATTGGTGAACGGGATGCTTTGCGGCAGATGCTCGTCCCCTTTGACATGGGTACGGATAAAGCGTTTAACGATCCGATCTTCTAACGAATGGAAGCTAATTACCGCCATTCGACCACCTATCGCAAGCACTTCCAATGTCTGATCAAGCACCGACTCAACATCTTCGAGCTCACGATTGATATGAATACGGATGCCTTGGAATGCGCGCGTGGCCGGATTCTTACCCTTCTCCCATTTTGGGTTTGCTGCAGCCACAATGGCCGAAAGGCGGGCAGTGGTTTCGATCGGAGCGTTGGCACGTTCGCGAACAATCGCCGCCGCCATGCGTCGACCGAAGCGCTCTTCGCCATACTTAAATAGAACATCGGCGATTTCGGCCTCGGGAGCGCTGTTAACCCAATCAGCAGCGCTGGAACCGCGCGTTGTATCCATGCGCATATCAAGCGGCCCGTCGGTCTGAAAACTAAAACCGCGATTGGGGTCATCCAACTGGGGCGAACTCACGCCCAAATCCATCAGCACTCCAGAAACCTCGCCTTCGAGACCGCGTGCCAGCATAAACTCCTGCAGTTGTGCGAAAGAGCCATGCTCAATCTGAAAACGCGGCTCTTCGCCAAACCGCTGGTGCGCGTAAGCAATCGCTTCAGGGTCTTTATCGATGGCGATCAAGCGACCTTTATCACTGAGTCGATCGAGAATTAGCTGCGAGTGCCCACCGCGCCCAAACGTACAGTCTACATAGACACCATCCGGATCATGCACTAGCGCATCAACTGCTTCGTTCAGTAGGACCGTGATATGACTGAGGGGCTCACTCATGGTGCACCCCGCTATAGAGAGAGAGTTTGTAGCTCATCCGGCAATCCCTGAGTCTGATCTGACTCGGCCAGATAATTATCACGCTGAGAGTTCCAGTGCTCTTCGCTCCAGATCTCGAACTTACGCCCCTGCCCCATGACGACGAGTTTCTTGTCGAGCATCGCATACTCACGCAGTGGCGCAGGCAGAAGAAGGCGGCCGCTCGCATCCAATTCAATATCAGTCGCATGACCAATAAGGAGACGCTGGATGCGGCGAGCCGCAGGGTTAAAGCTGGGTAGAGCTTCAAGCTTCTTCTCAATCACTTCCCATTCAGGCAGCGGATAGAGAAGCAGACAGCGAGCTTCGGTATCGATTGTAACGACTAGTTCGTTTTCGCAGCAGTCAGCAATCTGCTCGCGATAGCGGGCCGGCATTGCCATGCGCCCCTTCGCGTCCAGATTGATTTGATTAACCCCACGAAACATATCGTCACGTACTCCTGTCAGTGAAGCCCTGGAGCACACTCTTCGGTGTTACTCCTATGAAAATTATCTCCCCCAAGAAATTTCCACATTGACCCACTTTGACCCACTTTTTACCACACTTTGACACTATAGGGCCTAAACCTCCCCTTTGCAACTAAGGCAATAACTGCATACCTCAACTGCAATAGGCGTCACACAAGGACGAGAGGAGGTTTAAATAAACTAAAAATTCTATATTTATCAGCAGCTTAAGATCAGATAATCGATACTCAGCAGACACAATTAAAGTGCGGAAGTTGGAAAGTGGTAGAAAAGTGGGAGAAATTTGGACGAAACCCTCAGCTTCGCCCATTTTTATATGCAGAAATAGTCTATGAAATTCAGCGAGTTGCAGATGCGAGACAGCCAAACCTGCCCAAGATGAAAGATTCTCAGGTTACACCCCTGCGGTTTGAGCGAACTTTATGCCACCTGAAGTGCCAGTTAAAGCACGACTAAAGGCTCTGCACGAAGCTCCAACTCAGATTCACTCTGCAGTAACTCCACCTTAGCTTCAGCGCTCGCAACCCTCTGGGCATCCAGTAGAAGATCAAAACTCACTACAAAGTTGCGACTCTCACCGGGCCCTATAATTGGCACCAAACCCAAGTCGCGCTGGTATCGTCTGTTGTAGGCAAAGCTTGTACCTGGTTCTAACCCAACCACATAGCCCTGCTCGGGCGTGTCACAATTCTTCCAGAGCGTAAGCACCGGTAGCTGGTGCAAGTTAAAGCCCATAGCAACCCCCCTATCGGCGGCAGCATTATGGAAGAGTGTCAGCGTATCACCCTGAGAGTCGCCAATGGGCCGGATATTGAACACCTCCTCATCAAACCCCGCTTTTGGAGCTGGCATACTTGCCCAGTTAGCAAGCCCCTCAGACGCTCTTGCATTAAATGGCGAGACCTGAACAGCAGGCACACGCACCCGCGCCCCCTCCTCCAATATCGGCGCACCGAAGTTGTTGTGGTAGAGCGCTTGATACTCTTTTGGGTAGGATCCGCGATTGATCAACTCATCCTCAAGCGTGAAACGAGCCTTCCCGGGAGTGATTACTAGGTGCGTCCAGACCTCGAATTCCACTTTCTTAAAACAGCGCTCATCAACACGACCCGAGAGACGAACACGGTAAGGCGGCCTATCCTCTACCGTCAAACGAACCACTGAAGCAGGGATGTTCTGTATCTGACCATGCAGGGTTAGCATCTCATCACCATCCATACCCGGATGTCCGGACCACTGGTATCCGCAGCGCGCAACGAGCTCATTAAAACCCTCAAGCCAGCCCAAGCCACTATGTTTCGAGAGCTCAATAAAGCTCGGATTCACCACCTCTTTCACCGGCGAATCCCAGCCCAATCGCAGATCGCCCTGCTGCGCATAGAGCACACCCATGCCACGGCTGGGCGAGACTGCGACCGAGAGCCCCCCAACATTGAGCGTGATCACCTCTGAGCCCTCCTGCTTACCACCACGCAGAGTCTGATGACGGCAATCAAAGGCAACTGGAAAATCAGCCGGCAGCGCGCTGTTATCGAGCCTAAAGTCTCGTTCAGCGACGCCCGTGCGGGTATCGGTAATCAGATATTCCATTGAAACTCTCTAGAGCTGGTTAATACAGGGCTGCGATTGTGCCAGTAGCGTTAAATTTGAGACAGTGGTCTGAGCAATATTCTGCAGCGCTTCGCGAGTAAGGAATGCCTGGTGCCCAGTAATAATCACATTGGGGAAGGTGGTTAAGCGCATCAGGTCGTCATCCGCAATAACCTGATCTGAGAGATCCTCGAAGAAGAGATCCGCCTCCTCCTCATAGACATCCAGTGCCAGCCCGCCCAAGTGGCCGGATTTTAATCCTTGAATAACTGACTGGGTATCCACCAAACCACCACGACTCGTGTTTATCAGCAAGACTCCCGGTTTCATTCTGCCGATCGCACCGTCATCGACAAGGTGGTGGGTCTGCGGCGTTAATGGGCAGTGCAGACTTATAACATCCGACCACTGGTAAATATCCTCGAGCCCAACATAACTCACACCATCATCTATGAGGCTCTGATTGGGGTAAGGATCAAAGGCTAATACCTGCGAGCCAAAGCCTCGCATAATTGAGCAGAACACCTGGCCTATGGTACCGGTACCAATGACTCCGACAGACTTACCATGTAGGTCAAAACCCACCAACCCATCCAGAGAGAAGTTACCCTCGCGTACGCGGTTGTACGCTTTGTGAATGTGTCGATTCAGCCCTAATAGCAGCGCTACAGCGTGCTCTGCGACCGCGTAAGGCGAGTAGGCTGGCACCCGAACAACCTGCAGAGAGAACTGCGTAGCCGCTTCTAGATCAACGTTATTATAACCGGCACAGCGCAAGGCGATGACGCGCACGCCTAGTGCAGCTAGCACTTCAATAACACCAGCATCCACCTGATCATTTACAAAGATAGACACCGCCTCATAGCCCTCAGCAAGTGCAGCCGTACGCGCGTTGAGATGGATCTCTTCAAATTGAGGTGACAAACCCGAGCCAGAGAAGGCATCAGCCAGGAAGGCACGCTCATCTTTGCGCGTGCTATACACAAGAACTTTCATTGGAACCATTTCCTAGACGTGGAAACTATAACCACCGATGAGTGGCAGACAGCGCTATCAGGAGGCGTGCGCCTCATCAGTTTGACGTCGACCTTGCGGCCGCACCCTGCGCTCAAACTGATTTACACGTGTACGCCTTTCGTACCCATCACGGCGATCACCGCCTTGCCGTCTCTCCATGCCTTTACTGGTCATGCTATAGCTCTCCGTAAAATTTTCCGAGATCAACTTCTTTTCGATTTTCAAAGTGTAGTTAAGAAATTCAGATGTTTGGAGCGATTTACACAGAATAACGCAAATTCGGGGCCAAGTTTTAACCCGCGCGCTACATGTGATTCACGACCCGGTGCTTTTACAGAAGGAATAAGAGAGAAAAAAGTGAGCCTGCCGATAAGCCGAGTGCCTCCGGCAGGGACAGTCCCTATTTACAGG
>Ga0209653_1000939_pt1 | contig 24496 bp, 22 predicted proteins | sample SaaInl6LU_22_DNA_FD_184644 | JGI IMG/M metagenome (GOLD analysis project Ga0209653, IMG submission 184644) | Marine microbial communities from expanding oxygen minimum zones in the Saanich Inlet - ESP_116LU_22_DNA (SPAdes) (version 2) | ecosystem: Environmental > Aquatic > Marine > Intertidal...
AGGTGACACCTTTGCAGGTGGTTTTTGTGGGTACATTACAAAAACAAAAAATATTTCTTTTGAAAATATGAAAAATGGAATTATTTATGGTTCAAATCTGGCGTCTTTTTGTGTTGAGAAATTTGGCACAGAACGCATGCAAAATTTAACGAAAATAGAAATTCATGAAAGATTAAATGCTTTTAAAGAATTGACACAGTTTGACATAAATTTAAATTAAAATACAAATCCGCATGAATTCAACTGCGGATTTTTTTATTACTTTAACAAAAATTAGTAAATAAATGAGTGACGCTATTAAACACGAATGTGGAATTGCAATGGTTCGTTTAAAAAAACCATTACAATTTTATAAAGACAAATACGGTACTGCTTTTTATGGGATAAATAAAATGTATTTGTTAATGGAAAAACAGCACAATCGTGGGCAAGATGGTGCTGGTTTTGCAAGTGTTAAGTTTAACGTAAAACCAGGTATGCGCTATGTAAGCAGAGTTCGTTCTAACCAATCAATGCCAATACAAGATATTTTTGGTAAGATTAATGAAAGGTTAAATGGTGTTTTTAAACAAAATCCAGACAAAAAAGACGATGTTACATGGCAAGAAGAAAATATGCCATACATAGGCAACCTTTTTTTAGGGCATGTTCGCTATGGAACCTTTGGTAAAAATAGTATTGAAAGTGTTCATCCTTTTTTACGTCAGAGCAATTGGAAGCATAAAAATCTAATTGTTGCTGGTAATTTTAACATGACCAATTCTAGCCAAATATTAGAAGAGTTAATAGAACTAGGACAGCACCCCAAAGAATTTACAGACACAGTTACTGTAATGGAAAAAATTGGACATTTTTTAGAGGATGAAGTTTCTAAATTATACCAAAAAGCAAAAAAATCTGGCTATAACAAACAAAATGCTTCTGAATTTATTCAAGAGAAATTAAGTATAAAAAAAATACTAAAACGCTCCTCTAAAAGTTGGGATGGTGGTTATGCAATGGCTGGTTTAATTGGTCATGGAGATGCATTTGTATTTAGAGACCCAAATGGTATACGACCAACATTCTATTATGAAGATGATGAAGTGGTTGCAGTTGCCTCTGAAAGACCAGTACTACAAACTGTTTTTAATATTAAAATTGATAACGTTCAAGAATTAAAAAGAGGACATGCTTTAATCATCAAAAGAAGTGGTGTAACCTCAATAAAAAAGATAAAGGAACCTTTAGAGGACAAAGCTTGCTCATTTGAACGCATTTATTTTTCTAGAGGTAGTGACGCAGGCATTTACGAAGAACGTAAAAATTTAGGAAAATACGTTTTTCCTAAAATCTTAAAATCTATTGATAGTGACATATCAAATACTGTTTTTTCTTTTATTCCAAATACTGCAGAAACTTCTTTTTACGGAATGACAGAAGCTGCAGAAGATTTACTAAACAAACAGAAAACAACAAAAATCTTAGCTGGAGGTAAATCGTTATCTAAAGAAAAAGTAACAGAAATTCTATCAGAAAGACCACGATTTGAAAAAATTGCAATAAAAGATGCAAAATTAAGAACATTTATTACTGATGATAGTAGTAGAGATGATTTGGTAGAGCATGTTTACGATGTTACTTATGGTGTTGTAAAGCCAACGGATAATTTGGTAATTATAGACGATAGTATTGTTAGAGGAACAACTCTAAAGAAAAGTATTATTAAAATTTTAGATCGATTAAATCCAAAAAAAATAATAGTAGTTTCGTCTGCACCACAAATTCGTTATCCAGATTGTTATGGAATTGATATGGCTAGGATTGAGGCTTTTATTGCTTTTAAAGCAGCTTTGGAGTTGTTAAAAGAAACAAAACAATACCATATTGTTGAAGAAGTTTACAATAAGTGTGTTGCTCAAAAAGACAAAGAGGATACTGAAATTATCAACCATGTTAAAGAAATTTACAAGCCCTTTACAGCTGAAGAAATTTCTAATAAAATAGCACAAATGCTTAAAACTTCATCAATAAATGCAGAAGTTGAAGTCATTTATCAATCTATAGAAGGTTTACATAAAGCTTGTCCAAAAAATTTAGGAGACTGGTATTTCACAGGTAATTACCCAACACCTGGAGGTATGAGAGTCGTAAATCAAGCCTTCATTAATTTTTTTGAAGGAAATAATGAAAGAGCATATTAAATAAAAGTCAATTTAAATTCGGTAAGGATAGTATAAAACTAGCTTACCGTTTTTTTATTTTTCTAAAATTCAATTAAAGAAAGACGAACTGTTTAAAGTGTAAAATTTAGCAATAAAAAAAATGCTAATAGAAGAAACTGTAAGCCTTACCTTTCATGGATTACAGAAAAAAAGTAAAAGAGAAAACTATCCAAACTTCATTAAAAAAGCGTCTTGAATTCTCAAGACGCTTTTATTATATTATTAGCTAAGGTTATGCTAGTTATTTAGCTGCTGCATAACGTTTTGCAACCTCATTCCAATTTACAACACTAAAAAACGCCTTGATATAATCTGGGCGGCGATTTTGATAGTTTAAATAATATGCGTGCTCCCAAACGTCTAAACCTAAAATTGGTGCACCTCCACAACCAATTCCTGGCATTAATGGGTTGTCTTGATTTGCTGTAGAGCAAATTTCTAACCTACCCCCTTCGTGTACACATAACCAAGCCCATCCTGATCCAAAACGAGTTGCCGCTGCTTTACTAAAAGCTATTATAAAGTCATCTTCTGATCCGAACTGTGCTTCAATAGCATCTTTAAGTTCTCCAGATAAATTGCCGCTATCCTCTGGATTCATAACAGTCCAAAATAAGCAGTGGTTGTAATATCCCCCACCATTATTTCTAACAGCTGCGTTACTAGTGTCCAATCCAGCTAAGATAGCTTCTATAGATTTTTCCTCTAAATCTGTTCCTGCAATAGCATTATTTAAATTATTAGTATAACCTGCGTGGTGTTTTGTGTGGTGTATTTGCATGGTACGTGCATCCATATGTGGTTCTAATGCATCATACGCATATCCTAATTCTGGTAATTGAAAAGCCATTGTTTATGAATTTAATAAGTTAAATAATTATTTTAAACAAAATTATACAAACTATAATAGTAAAACAAAAAAAATATGCGTTGTTAGTTTATAGCTAAATCAATTTAAACTATTCGCCATAGATTTCCATGAATTCTTCTAGCTTTTCTACCATACCTTTGCTGCCACAAATAAAAGGTACTCTTTGGTGTAGCTCAGTTGGCTGAACATCCATCGTTCTTGTATAGCCATCAGAAGATTTTCCATTAGCTTGCTCAGCTAAAAATGCTATTGGATTGCATTCATAGAGTAATCTTAATTTTCCATTTGGATTTCTAGAACCTTTAGGGTACATATAAATACCCCCTTTAATCATGTTTCTATGAAAATCAGACACTAAAGATCCAATATATCTACTTGTATAAGGTCTTTCTTCTTCTTCTTCTTGGCAATATTTAATATATTTTTTTACTCCTAAAGGAAAATCATAATAATTACCTTCATTTACTGAGTAAATGCTGCCGTGTTCAGGGAATTGCATCTTTGGATGAGACAAATAGAAAGATCCAATGGCTGGGTTTAAAGTAAAACCGTTTACACCATGGCCAGTAGTATACACTAACATGGTAGAAGTTCCATAAACTACATAACCAGCAGCAACTTGTTCGCTACCTTTTTGCAAAAAATCTTTCAGCTCAACTGGTTGTCCAACTGGCGTTACCCTTCTGTATATAGAAAAAATTGTACCTACAGACACATTTACATCAATATTAGAAGAACCATCTAAAGGATCAATCAACACTACATACTTATTATTGTGTTGTTCATCGATACTATTAATCGCTATAAAGTCTTCTTCTTCTTCACTAGCAATACCACAAACAATATTTCTTTTAGTTAACGTTTGAATGAATTTTTCATTAGCATAAACGTCTAGTTTTTGCTGATCTTCTCCTTGAATATTTGTATCTCCAAAAGCACCTATAATATCTACCAAACCAGCTTTGTTTACTTCATGATTTACAACTTTTGCTGCTAATCTTATTGAATTTAATAAGCTAGATAATTCTCCAGAACTGAATTTAAAAGCGGATTGATTTTCAATAATAAACTCACCAAGTGTTTGTTTTTTCTCTGTTATCATTTTTTTGTTGATAATTTTAGTTTGCTTTTAAAACAAAGATGCAGTTTTTAAACGAAACTACAAGGATTTCATAAGAATGCTTTGTGCCACAAGCTATTTTTTTAAACAAATCGCAAATAACTGTTCAAATTATTAGTAGATATTTTACACACAGTACAAATCATCTATCTTTGTATTTAAAATTTAGAGATGAATTTTACTGTTCGTAAGGGAAAAGTCGAAGACGTAGAAACTGTATTACAATTGATTATAGAATTAGCTATTTTCGAGAATGAACCTAATGCTGTAGAAATAACTATCGAAGATTTAAAAAAAGATGGTTTTGGCAAAGTACCTAAATTTAACTTTTTCGTAGCAGAAGAAGATCAAGAAATTATTGGCTTAGCCTTCTTTTACGAACGTTATTCTACTTGGAAAGGACGAATATTACACCTAGAAGACTTAATTGTAACCAAGAGTAAAAGAAAATCTGGTGTTGGAAAAGCATTGTATGCAGAGGTTTTAAAATATGCCTACAAAAATGATTACAATAGAGTTGCTTGGGAAGTCTTAGATTGGAACAGAAATGCAATTCAATTTTATGAAAATTCTGGAGCAAAAGTTTTAAAAGAATGGAATGTTGCTCAAATGGATAAAGAAAACTTAGCAACATTTGTTAAAAATAATTAATAATATCATTTAGAATGAAAATATTCAAATTTGGTGGAGCGTCTGTTAAAGATGCAGAAAGTATTAAGAATGTGACCCAAATTTTAAAGAGTGAAGGAACAGAAAACACATTGGTTGTAATTTCTGCTATGGGTAAAACTACAAATGCTTTTGAAGAAGTGATTAAAGCTTATTACAATAAGACCGATAAGCTTCCTGAAAAAATAAGTGTTGTTGAAACGTTTCATAAAAACATTATGAACAACTTATTTGATGCAAATGACGCTATTTTTAAAGAAATAGAGATTTTACTTGATGAATTAAATTGGTTCTTAACAAGAAATACGTCAAGAAGATTTAATTATGTTTATGATCAAATCATTTGTTTTGGTGAGTTATTATCTACCAAAATTGTAAGTGCTTACTTGCGTAAAGTTGGTGTATCTAATCATTGGTTTGATGTGAGAAACTTCATCAAAACAGACAGCAATTATAGAGATGCAAAAGTAGATTGGAAGCTTACAGAAAAACTCATTACTAACAAACTTGATGCTTCAAAATTAAATATAACTCAAGGGTTTATCGCTGCAAACGATACAGAAAATACAACTACTTTAGGTAGGGAAGGTTCTGATTATACTGCTGGTATTTTTGCTTATTGTTTTAATGCTAAAAGTGTTACCATTTGGAAAGATGTAGATGGGGTGTTAAACGCAGATCCTAGGGTTTTTAACAAAACTACTTTACTAGAGCAAATTTCCTATGAAGAAGCTATTGAGATGGCGTTTTATGGAGCTTCTGTAATACACCCAAAAACATTACAGCCTTTAGAGAGAAAAGAAATCCCTTTGTTGGTTCGTTCTTTCATAAACCCTAAAGAAACAGGAACCAAAGTTTCTAAGGGTGCAACCTTAGTGCCTTTTATTCCTTGCTTTATAGTCAAGAAAAATCAGATATTAGTTTCTATTTCTGCTTTAGATTTTTCGTTCATGGTAGAAAACAACATCAGTTATATCTTTCAAAAATTACATGAATACCAATTAAAAGTAAACTTAATTCAAAATTCAGCAATTAGCTTTTCTCTTTGTGTAGACAACAAATTTGGGAAATTTGATGATTTTTATAACGAGTTACAGTCGCAATTTAAAATTGAAACTCAAAAAGAAGTAGATCTTTATACAGTAAGACACTTTAATGAAAACGCTATTCAAACAATTGAAGAAAAAGGGAAGTTTTTATTGCAACAAATTAATAAAGAAACCATTCAAATTGTTCTGGTAAAAAAATAAAAAGCTACTGTTATTGCTAACCAAGGAAAAACCTTTAATTATAGAATAATTAAGGGTTTTTTTATGCATAAATAGCATCATATTTTTTCAGAAATTACTTAACGTCAAAAAAAAAAAGATATTAGAATTTATTTTAATTTTGTAGTAAACCAAACTATAGCTTATGGCATTAGTAACAGCTAAAGAAATTGCAAAAGCACTTAACTTACATCAATTAGGGTTTTTAGGACAGGGTGTTGCTTGGTTAATTTTTCGTTTATTGGGTTTTAAAAAACTAAATAATATTTACAAAAAAAATCAAAAAAAAACAGGAATTCACTTTTTAAAAGACGTATTAAAAGACTGTAATATTCAATTTACAATACCTGAACAAGAGTTAAAAAGAATTCCAAAAAAAGGCGCTTTTATTATTATTTCTAATCATCCTCTAGGAGGTGTAGATGGCTTACTACTACTTAAATTAGCACTACAACAAAGAGCTGATTTTAAAATTATAGCCAATTTTTTATTGCTAAAAATAGCTCCTTTAAAAAACTATATCTTTCCTGTAAATCCTTTTGAGACTAGAAAAAATATAATATCTAGTGTTACAGGAATTAAAAATGCTCTTTTGCATTTAAAAGAAGGTAAACCATTAGGTGTTTTTCCTGCAGGAGAGGTTTCTACAATACAAAAGGAAAAGTTAGTTTTAGACAAACCTTGGGATGAAGGTGCTCTTCGTTTTATTAAAAAAGCTAAAGTACCTGTAATCCCTATTTATTTTCACACAAAAAATAGCACGCTGTTTTACGTGTTATCTAAAATTAGTGGTACTCTTAGAACCGCTAAATTGCCTTCTGAATTAAAGAGTAATGTCCCTAAACTAGTAAAAATCAGAATAGGAAAACCCATTACAGTAGCTGATCAAAATGAATGTACAGACACAACAAGTTTTGGATGTTTTTTAAGAAAAAAAACGTACTTACTAGCAAATCCCTTTCTAAAAAAACAAAAGTTAATTCCTATTCCAAAAATATCAAATACGATAAAAAAAACAACAGAAATAACAAGGCAAAAAGAAATAACACTGTTGTTACAAGAAATCACTTCACTTCGCGAGGCGAAAAAACAATTGTTTACAAGTAAAAATTATGAAGTTTACTTTGCAGCAGCTAAAGAAATTCCAACTCTTTTACATGAGATAGGAAGACTCAGAGAAATTACATTCAGAACAATTGGAGAAGGAACAAATGCTGCTACAGATTTAGATAAATATGACAACTATTACCATCATTTATTCTTGTGGGATCACACAAAAAATCTTGTGGTTGGTGCTTATAGAATTGGCTTAGGAAAAGAAATTTTCAAAAAATATGGTAGTAATGGTTTTTATATTCAGACACTTTTTACAATAGATGCAGCACTCAATACTATGATGCAAAGTTCTATTGAAATGGGTAGGGCTTTTGTAATTCAAGAATATCAGAAAAAACCTATGCCTTTATTTTTATTATGGAAAGGTATTGTTCATCTTACTTTAAGATTTTCAGAATACGAATATTTAATAGGAAGTGTTTCTATAAGTAATACATTTTCAGATTTTACAAAATCATTAATGATTGAGTTTATGCGTTCTCATTACTACGATAGCTATTTGGCACAATATATTCGTCCTAAAAAAGCGTACAAGGTAAAATTAAAAGATGTAGACAAAGATTTTGTATTTGATATCTCTAATGGAAATTTACAAAAATTCGATAAAATTATTGATGAAATTGAGCCTGGTACTCTAAGAATTCCTGTGTTATTAAAAAAATATATTAAGCAAAATGCTCGTTTATTAGGTTTTAATATAGATCCTAAATTTAATAATGCTCTTGACGCTTTAATGTATATTAACATAAGAGATATTCCAGAAAGTACTGTAAAACCAGTAATTGAAGAATTTCAAAAAACTCTAAAAATTAAAAAAGAAACATAAAATAAGCAACTCGCTTCCTAAAATTTTAAATTGAAAAAACAAGACCAATGATTGTGAATACACTTTTAAAATTTTAATCTCTGCTTTAACTATAACTGTATTGGCTTATATTTTGCCATAAGTAGTTGTTGCTGGCTTCATTTCTGCAATTATCGTAGCTATTGTAACAGGCTTATTAAATTTGTTTATTAGACCTCTTTTAATATTTCTTACATTATCAGCAATGTTAATTAACTTAGGGTTGTTTTTATTTTTAATCAACGTAGTAATTATCCTTTTGGCAGATAAACTAGTCTATAGTTTTACTGTTTTTGATTTTTAGACAGCTCTATTATCGATGTTCCGTTCGTTTTTGAACAAACTTTTTAATGACGACATTAAATAACAGCAATTTCAAATACATTTCTTTTTTCTTACTGAAATAGAAGGCTTTAAATACTTGCAGAGTAAATATAATTCACTAATTTTGCACTCGATTTTTTAAGAAATAGAGAAACATAAAAAATGAATATTACTAAAGAGAATATAGATGCGTTAAACGCAATTGTAAAAGTAGATATTGCTACAGAAGATTATCAAGACAACGTTCAAAAAGTATTGTCTAATTATCGTAAAAATGCAAACATTCCTGGTTTTAGAAAAGGCCATGTTCCTATGGGAATGATTAAAAAGCAGTATGGTAAATCTGTATTGATTGATGAGGTAAATAAACTTTTGCAGGAATCTTTAAACAAATTCCTTGTTGAAGAAAAGTTAGATATTCTTGGTAATCCTTTACCAAAAGTAAACGAAGATTTTAATTGGGATGCAGATCAATTTTCTTTTGAATTCGAATTAGGATTAGCTCCGCAATTCGATGTAGCCGTAGAAGGAAAAAATAAAATTACGGAATATAATATTATTGCTACAGAAGATTTAATTGAAGAAGAAGTTCGTAATTTACAGACTCGTTATGGTAAAATGAGTTCACTAGAAGAAGTTACTGCAGAAGCTAATATTACAGGTTCTTTTGTAAATGAAGAAAAAGAAATTGATAAAAAAGGTACTTTTTCTATTGCAGACTTAAAAGGGAAGAAAAACGAAAAATTACTTTTAGGTGCTAAAAAGGGAGATGTTGTTGAGCTACCTACTAAAAACTTATTTGAAAAAGAATTCAAATTACCACAAGTTTTAGGGGTTACTCCAGAAGAAGCAAAAGAGTTAAACATAAAATTAACACTAACTATAGAAGAAATTACAAAAACAGAGCCTGCAGATTTAGAGAAAGAATTGTTTGATAAGTTATTTACAGATGGCAGTGTGAATTCTGTTACAGAACTTAAAGAAAAAATCAAAGAAGATGCAGAAAAGCAATTTCAACAACAAGCAGACCAACAATTGTTAAATGCTATAACTGAGCATTTTATTGATAATGTAAAATTCGATTTACCAACTGAATTCTTAAAGAAATGGTTACAAACTGCTGGAGAAAAACAATTGACACCAGATGAAGCCAAAGCTGAGTTCGAGAAATCTGAAAAAGGATTACGTTACCAATTGATAGAGGGTAAAATAATGTCTGAAAACGACATAAAAGTAGAATATGCTGAACTAGTAGAATACGCAAAAGGATTTATACGAAGTCAAATGGCTCAATTTGGTCAGTTAAATCCAGAGGAGAAAGAATTGGATGAGATTGCTGCTAGAATTTTAACGAACAAAGATGAAGCTCAAAAATTACAAGCGCAATTGATCAGCCAAAAATTATTGACTTTCTTCAAGAAAAATATGAAGTTTAATAAAACTAAAGAAGTTTCTTACGAAGATTTTATCAAAGAAGTTTACAAATAATAATATTTTTTATTTTTGTATTTAATTCAACATTAATAACTAAAAAAAGCCTAAATTTTTAAATTTAGGCTTTTTTTAGTTGTTTAGAGCTAACTAACTCAACATTAAAATTGCTTTTTTCAAAGCAATAATCATCACATCAATTTCTTCTTTTGTATTGTAAAAAGAAAATGAAGCACGAATTGTTCCTGGTATTTTATAAAAATCCATAATTGGTTGTGCACAATGGTGACCTGTTCTAACAGCAATCCCTAGCTTATCTAATAAAGTACCAATATCATAGGGATGAATAGTTCCAACGTTAAAAGAAACAACAGCAGTTTTTTCTTTAGCAAGTCCATAAATTTTTACTCCTTCAATAGCAAGTAATTCTTTTGTTGCATAATCTAACAATTCATTTTCATAGTTAGCAATTTCTGTAAAACCAACACCATTCATATAATCTAAAGCAGCGCCAAAAGCGATCCCTCCACAAATATTTGGAGTACCTGCTTCAAATTTATGAGGTAAATCTGCATAGGTAGTTTTTTCAAAGGAAACTGTAGCAATCATTTCTCCACCGCCCTGATATGGAGGTAATTTTTGCAACCATTCTTCTTTTCCATATAAAATTCCAACTCCAGTTGGCCCACATAATTTATGAGCTGAGGCTACATAAAAATCTACATCTAACTCTTCTACATTAGGTTTTATATGGGGAGTAGCTTGTGCTCCGTCAATTAAAACAGCAGCACCAACTTTATGAGCTGCTTCAATGATTTCTTTAATTGGATTTACTGTTCCTAAAGCATTAGAAACATGGTTGCAAAAAACAAGCTTGGTTTTTGTGCTTAAAAGTTCATGGTACTCTTTCATGATTAGTGTACCATCTTCATCCATAGGAATTACTTTTAAAGTAGCACCTGTTTTATCACACAGCATTTGCCAAGGAACAATGTTAGAATGATGTTCTAAAGCAGAAACAATAATTTCGTCTTCTTTTTGTAATATATCAGTAAAACCACTAGCAACTATATTAATACTATGGGTGGTACCAGAAGTAAAAATAATTTCGTACGATTTTTTTGCATTGAAATGTTTCTGAATTTTAATACGAGCTTCTTCGTACTTATCAGTTGCCTCTTGACTTAATGAATGAACACCTCTGTGGATATTCGCATTATAGTTACGATAATAATCTACAATTGTGTCTATAACAATTTGTGGAGTTTGAGACGTAGCTGCATTGTCAAAATAAACTAGAGGTTTGCCATTTACAGTTCGTTTTAAAATTGGAAAATCTTCACGAATTTTATCAACATTAATCATACGGTTCATTTTAAAATACAAAGATAAACCTTGAAATTTAATTGGATTCACTAACGCAACATGAATTTCTTACTTTTACATAATTAAACATTTTTCTATGAAAATTTTCAAAAAAATCCTCTTTACAGCACTTGCATTAATAATTTGTATTGCAGTGTACAACTACCCAAAATTAAATATACTGGCTGGATATTCTGCTAAAAGTATGGCATCGTCTGTTTTTATAGCCAATAGAACTGTTGCGTATACCGATAGCACAGACAATAACTTTAGCCCTGTAAATTTAGCTTCAGATACTATAAATTTTTATAAGAAAACAGCAATTTCTTCAGCTTTTGGCTTATTAACCAGAAAAGCACTATTTAGAGATGGAGTTGGTGCCGTATTACTTTTAGAAGAGGATGATAAAAATATTGATTTTTTAAAACCCACACGATTAGCAAAAGACACTATAACCGCTTTTCCTTTTGGAAACGGAAAAATAAAAGATACTATTTTTAAAAATGTCAACTATACTAAGATCAAAAGCGCTGTTGATAAGGTTTTTAATAATAGTGAAACAAGGGCTGTAGTTATAGTTCATAAGGACCATATACTAATAGAACGTTACATAAATGGATTTAATGAAAATTCTAAATTCTTAGGTTGGTCTATGACTAAAAGTATTATGGCAACCGTCTTTGGTGTCTTAGAATGTCAAAACAAAATAGATGTCATGCAAAAAGCACCTATCAAAAGTTGGCAGCATGACGAAAGAAAAAACATAAGCATCCATAATTTATTACAAATGAATTGTGGCTTAGAATGGGAAGAAGATTATGAAACGATTTCTGATGTTACTAAAATGTTGTTTTTAGAACGTGACATGACAAAACTACCCGAAGAAAAAAAACTAATTGGACCAATTAATGCCTCTTGGAATTATTCTTCTGGGACATCGAATATTTTATCAGGAATTTTAAGAAATCAATTTACGACTCATCAAGCATACTTAGATTTTTGGTACACTGATTTTATTGATAAAATTGGCATGAACTCTATGGTTTTAGAAACAGATTTAGCAGGTAATTATGTAGCTTCTTCGTATAGTTGGGCTACAGCTAGAGACTGGGCAAAATTTGGTTTACTCTATTTATATAAAGGCAATTGGAATGGAACTCAAATTTTCAAAAAAAGTTGGGTAAACTATGTTGCCAAACCTACACCAACATCTAACGGGGCTTATGGAGCTCAATTTTGGTTGAATGCAGGAGGAAAGTTCCCTAATATTCCTAAAAATATGTTTTATGCAGATGGCTACCAAGGACAACGCATATATATTTTACCAGACCAGGAATTGGTAATTGTGCGTTTTGGTTTAGAAAATTTTAATGAGAATACTTTTTTAGAAGAAATAATTACAAACGTTAAACTATAATCAGTACTTGATAACTAACTACTGCTTTTACTTTCTCCCGAAATCGGCAGGAATTTCTCCCCAAACTTTGGTGTGCCACTTTAAGACTGGGTTTGTAAAAGAGTTTTGCTGTAACCACTTTTCGGCCCTTTTAATTAGATTCAATAATTCCTTATTGGCAGGATTAAATTGTAATTTTGTTTTGCATTTTTTTTGGCGAATCCAACCCATAGCAATTTTAGAATCCGAATAAATTGGAATAGTAGGTTTATTTGTTTGTTTTAGTAAGGCTATACCATGAACTAAAGCTAAAAATTCTCCAATATTATTGGTGCCTTTTACGAAAGGTCCTTTTTTGAAAATCTCTTTTTTACTGTGAGTAAGCACACCTCTGTATTCTAAAACACCAGGATTACCACTACAAGCTGCATCAACACAAATGCTTTCTAAAATTGGTGTACCATACTTTTCCTTTTCTTCAGGAGAAATAATTAACCTTTTCGTGTTTACTCCCTTATAATCCTCATATTTCTTTGAAAACGCTAACTCAGCATCATGTAAACTTGCAAAAGATTTGTATTGGGCTCCTTCAAAACCGTTAATTTGTTTTTTGCATACATTCCAAGAAGAATAAACACCTATTCTTCTTCCTTTCCAAACCACGTAGTATTTTTTTTTAGGCATTACTTTAGTAAAAAATAAATTATCATCAGAAATCAATAACTAATTGCTAGAAACAACAACCTCTTCTATCACTCGAGGAAAAAATTTATACTCTAATTCATGTACCTTACTAGCAATATTTTCAGGAGTATCATCTTTTATAACCTCGGTTCTAGACTGAAAAATAATACCTCCTTCATCATAATTTTGATTTACAAAATGAATCGTAATTCCTGTTTCAATTTCATTATTTTCTTTTACAGCTCTATGCACATGCATGCCATACATGCCTTTACCACCATATTTTGGCAATAGCGCAGGATGAATATTTATGATTTTATTTGGAAGTGACTGAATGATATTTTCTGGAACTTTCCATAAAAAACCAGCAAGGATCAGATAATCAGCTTCCTCTCGCAATATATTTAAAACAACATCAGATTTATAAAAATCTTCTCTTGTAAAATGAATACAATCTACTTTTAGCCTTTTACAACGTTCAAAAACCTTGGCATTTTTGTTGTTGCAAAGAACTTTTGTTACAATTGCTGTTTTAGTAGAAGAAAAATAATTGATAATATTTTCTACATTTGAACCAGAACCGGAGGCAAAAAGAATAAGTTTAATCATGTTAATTGTAGTAATGTTTTACAAAAGAACTAATATTATCTAAAACGAGAACTCATTTTTAAAAAAGATTGTTTTTTTATTTTCATTTAAAAATTGATTTATTTGAGGAAAAATTAGTTATAATTGATAAGATTTGTATTTTTGCTTCCGATTTAAATTTTAAAAATTAGAAAATTATGTCAGATATTGCATCAAGAGTAAAAGCCATTATCGTAGATAAATTAGGTGTAGATGATAATGAAGTAACGCAAGAAGCTAGCTTTACTAACGATTTAGGAGCAGATTCTTTAGATACTGTAGAGTTAATCATGGAGTTTGAAAAAGAATTTGATATTCAAATTCCAGATGATCAAGCTGAAAACATTGGAACAGTTGGTCAAGCAATTAGCTATATAGAGGAAGCAAAAAAGTAATATTTATATGCAATTAAAACGAGTTGTAGTAACTGGACTTGGCGCGTTAACGCCCATTGGAAACAATATAGAAGAATATTGGAATGCTTTAATTAATGGAGTTAGTGGAGCAGCACCAATCACGTATTATGACGCTGCCAAGTTCAAAACTCGTTTTGCATGTGAGCTAAAAAACTTTAAAGTCAATGATTATATTGACAGGAAAGAAGCTCGTAGAATGGATAAATTTACTCAGTATGGTTTAATAGCATCAGATGAAGCTATTAAAGATGCCAAATTAGATTTAGACACTATAAATAAATTACGTGTTGGTGTTATTTGGGGCGCAGGTATTGGAGGATTAGAAACTTTTCAAAACGAAGTGCTAAACTTTGCCGCTGGTGATGGAACTCCAAGATTCAACCCCTTTTTTATCCCCAAAATGATTGCAGACATGGCTCCTGGTATGATATCCATAAAAAATGGATTTATGGGACCAAACTACACAACAGTATCTGCCTGTGCATCCTCTGCAAACGCTATGATTGATGCTTTAAATTACTTACGTCTAGGATATTGCGATGTAATTGTTACTGGTGGTAGTGAAGCTGCGGTAACTATTGCAGGTATGGGAGGTTTTAATGCAATGCATGCATTATCTACTAGAAATGATAGTCCAAAAACTGCTTCAAGACCTTTTGATGCAGAACGTGATGGATTTGTTTTAGGTGAAGGTGCAGGTGCCATTGTTTTAGAAACTTTAGAGCACGCAAAAGCTAGAGGAGCAAAAATTTATGCAGAAGTTATTGGTGGTGGTTTATCTTCAGATGCACACCACATGACAGCTCCACACCCGGAGGGAATTGGAGTTATAGAAGTAATGAAAAATTGCCTAGAAAACTCTGGTATCAAACCAGAAGATGTAGACCACATTAATACTCATGGAACCTCTACTCCATTAGGAGACGTTGCTGAATTAAAAGCAATCTCTGCTATATTTGGTGACCATGCAAAAAACATCAATATCAATTCTACAAAATCGATGACTGGACACTTGTTAGGTGCAGCTGGAGCTATAGAAGCAATTGCCTCTATTTTAGCAATGAAAAACAGTATTGTACCTCCAACGATAAACCACACTTCGATTGATGAGAATATAAACTCAGAACTAAACCTTACCCTAAATAAAGCTCAAAAGAGAGAAATAAATGTAGCAATGAGTAATACATTTGGTTTTGGTGGTCATAACGCTTGTGTGGCTTTTAAGAAATTTGATGAGTAGTTTATGAATTTTATTCGTAAAATAGTTAGGCAAACTTCACAAGAAGAAGCTTCATTTTACGATGATTTAAAAAAACTACTAAAATTCTCCCCTAGAGATATAGAAAAGTACCGAAAGGCTTTTACCCACAAATCAATTCATAAGATAGATAAGTATGGAAATCCTATAAATTATGAACGATTAGAATTTTTAGGAGATTCTATTTTAAGCTCTGTAATTGCATCTTATTTATACAAAAAAGTACCTGAAGGTACAGAAGGTTACTTAACACAAATGCGTTCTAAAATCGTTGCTAGAGAGCATCTTAATGAATTAGGCAAAGACTTAAATTTAATTCGTTTTGTTAAAAGCAATATCGATAAAGCAAACACAGGAGACAACATTCACGGTAATATTTTTGAAGCGCTCATTGGTGCTATATACTTAGACAAGGGATATAATGCTTGTAAAAAATTTATTTACAGAAGAGTAATAGTGCCTTATGTAGATATAGAAAAATTAGAAGGTAAAATTACGAGTTACAAAGGTTTAATTATAGAATGGTGCCAAAAACAAAAGAAAAAATACACCTTTGACACTTATGAAGATACAGGTAATGACGCTGTAAAACACTTTAGTGTTCGAATTAGTATAGATGGCCAACAAATAGCTAAAGGCAGAGCAACTTCTAAAAAGAAAGCCGAAGAACAAGCTTCTAAAAGAGTTTTTTATACTTTTCAAAAACAAATACCTGTCAACTAAAGGTAACGAAATCGTTATCGTGAAAATTAACAAAAAAACCCTTTAACAATCCGTTTCTATTCTTACATTAGCAAGTAATTATAATTAATTATATGCAGATTCATGCTTTAGATTTTGATATTTCTTTTGAAGAAATATTTTCTTTAATTGGTATCCATACTGTGTTAGAAGATTATAAACTAGCGTATTTGTTAAATAAAAATTTACAAACACGTTTTTCAAAAACAGCAGAAGAATTAAAATTTGAGAATGAAAAAAATGAAGCTTGTTTCTCTTTATACCAGTATAAAGAAACAAATTGTGAATATGACTGGCATTTAATTTCGAATAGTGTTAGAACTGAAAATAGTAATAATACATCAGAGTTATTATTATCATCAGAAATTACAACATACTTAATTCCTGAAAAAAAGAAAGTTGATTATTTCATAAAAATTTCTGGAGATACAAATTACAACTATGTAGCAGAAGTGATTGAAAAAATAAAAAAAATAGATCAAGTAGTTACAGCTTATAGAATTGATAAAAACTCATTAAAGTCTAAAGACTTTTTAACTTTTTAAGAATGAAAGATTATAAAAAAACAAAAATTGTTGCTACCCTTGGCCCAGCAACTGACTCTAAAGATATTTTACTCTCTTTAGCAAAAGAAGGTGTTAATGTTTTTAGAATAAACTTTTCTCACGCAGACTACGAAGTTGTAAAGACTCAAGTAGAGCGTATTAGAGCAATAAATCAAGAGTATGATTTTAATGTAGCAATATTAGCAGATTTACAAGGTCCTAAGTTGCGCGTTGGAGTCATGGAAGAAGATGTTGAGTTAGCTGAAGGAGACACTTTTGTTTTTACAACAGAAGAATGTATCGGAACAAAAGAAAAAGCATTTATGACTTACCAACGTTTTCCTAAAGATGTAAAAGCTGGAGAACATATTTTAGTAGATGATGGAAAGTTACTTTTTAAGGTTATCGAAACAGACAATGAAAAAAACGTTAAAACTAAAGTAATTGTAGGTGGTTCATTGAAATCTAAGAAAGGGGTTAACCTACCTAATACAGCAATTTCTTTACCAGCACTTACTGAAAAGGATAAAAAAGATGCCATCTTTGCCTTATCTCAACAAGTAGATTGGATTGCCCTTTCTTTTGTTAGAACTAGAGAAGATTTAAAAAGTTTACGTGATTTAATTGATGAACACTCAGCATATAGAGTACCTGTTATCTCTAAAATTGAAAAACCTGAAGCTGTAGAAAATATAGATGAAATTATTTCTCTCTCTGATGGGTTAATGGTGGCTCGTGGAGATTTAGGTGTAGAAATTCCGATGCAGGAAGTTCCTTTAATTCAGAAGAAATTAGTAAGGCGTGCAAAAAGAGCTAGAATTCCTGTAATTATTGCTACTCAAATGATGGAAACAATGATTGAAAACTCTGTTCCTACAAGAGCTGAAGTAAATGATGTTGCCAACTCAATTATGGATGGTGCTGATGCTGTAATGTTATCTGGAGAGACTTCTGTAGGAAAACACCCTGTTCGAGTTATTAAAAAGATGACAGAAATTATTCATGCAACAGAAAATTCTAAAATGATTAAAGTTCCACTAGAAGCTCCTCATATTAGAACCAATAGATTTATAACAAAATCGATATGCCATCATGCTGCTTTAATGTCTAATAACATTGGTGCTTCTGCAATTACAACGTTAACATTAAGTGGTTATACTGCTTTTCAAATTTCTGCTTGGAGACCACAAGCTAATATTTTTGTATTTACTTCAGAGAGGAGAATTTTAGGAAAATTAAACTTGCTTTGGGGTGTAAAAGCGTTCTACTACGATAAGAATTTAACTACAGATGAAACCGTAGTAACTATTAATAAAATAGTAAAAGAAAAAAACTTTGTTCAAAAAGGAGATTTTATGATTAACCTAACTTCTATGCCAGTTGAGGTTAAAGGAATGGTAAACACCTTACGAGTTTCTGAAGTAGAATAAATTAAATTATGATCACGAATTCATGCTTATAATTTAAGCTAGAAAATCCTTTAAAGCAGATCTGTTTTAAAGGATTTTTTTTCGAGTGGAAATTTGCATAATTCTAAAAATCCTGTAATTTTATAAGGAATAAAAAAATTAGAATATGGCAATCAAGAGCTTTCAAGGAAAACGAACTTCAACGTCAAAAAAAGAAGCACCAAAAATTTTAGTGTCAGATTACATGACAACCAAGTTAATTACGTTTAAAGCAGAAGACTCCTTAGACCATGTCATTCAACAACTAATTACATATAAAATTTCTGGAGGACCTGTAATTAACGATAAAAATGAATTAATTGGTATCATTTCAGAAACGGATTGTATCAAACATATATCAGAAAGTAAGTACTACAACATGCCCGCAGACACCAATAATATTGTTAGTAAATATATGGTTACAGACGTGGATACTATAGACAAAGACATGAATATTTTTGATGCAGCCTTTAAATTTATTTCATCGAGAAGAAGACGTTTTCCAGTAATTGAAAAAGGAAAGTTAATTGGGCAATTAAGTCAAAGAGATGTTTTAAATGCAGCTATAAAAGTGAAGGGAAATACTTGGAATTTATAAGCTAATCTCTTTTTATCAATAAAAAGGTTTCATGCTCTAGAGGTAAATATCCTTGATCATATAAGTAATAATAGGTGTTACCTGTTTTAGTAGTATAAATCGAAGTAAAGAAATTGAAATCGAATCCTTTATCATACAGTTTTGTTCGAGATACCTTTGTTTTTCCTGTCGTATTGAGTTCTGATAAAATTTTATAGTTTTTACGAAGTCTATTGTTAATATTTCGTATTAAGTTTTTACTTTCTTTATTTACTTTGTTGTTATGAGCATTTCTGCAGTAATCGGAACAGAATTTTTTATCAATTCTTCCTTTAACAGATTCTCCACATTCTAAACATTTTCTATTTTCCATAGGTTTATTTTATAAGTACTAAGATATTAATTTGAAAATAATAGCTACTTTTTAAAGTTGTGTATTCTTATTTATAGAAATCATTTTACTGATAACTTTTCCTCTTTTTTCTCTTTCTAAAGAGTACTGAGCACCACCTAAAGAGATTAAGTACTCACCTGGTAATATTACTTTTTTGCCTTCTTTAGTTACAGAAGTTAATTGGTCTTTGTCAATCGTAAAACGGACTTGTTTTTTTTCTCCAGAGTTAAAGAATATTCTTTCGAAGCCTGCTAATGTTTTATGAGGGTTAAATTCGTCAGCATTTAAATGATGCACATAAACTTGTATTACTTCTTCACCATCAAAGTCTCCTGTATTTTCAACATCTACAGAAATGGTAAAATCTTCATTAGCATTTATGGTTTCTGGCATTTTTAGGTTATTGTAATTAAAGTTTGTAAAACTTAAACCATAACCGAATTCATACAAAGGATCTCCTTTAAAATATCTATATGTTTTTCCTTTCATTTTATAGTCACTAAACTCAGGAATATCATTGATGTCTTTGTAAAATGTAACTGGGAGTCTACCTGCAGGGTTGTAATCACCAAAAATCACATCTGCAATAGCAGTACCACCAGCTTGACCTGGATACCAGGCTTCTATAATAGCGGGAATATTTTCATCTTCCCAATTGATAGACAATGCACTTCCATTTAATAAAACTAATACCGTCGGTTTTCCTAGGCGGCTTATTTTTTTAATTAGGTCAGCTTGAGTTTTTGGCAATTTTGTATGTACACGATCTCCTCCGCTAAAACCATCTACTTTCACTTTCATTTCTTCACCCTCCAGTAGAGGGCTAATTCCCATGCACAAAACAATAGCATCTGCATCTTTACCAATAGCTTTTGCTTCATCAGATAAGTTCTCTTTAGGAGATTCCCACAATAACCTCATTATGGAGTGTTCTGTATTATTCTGAACACATTCAAAGCGAATTTTATATTTTTTTCCAGCTTCTAGTTTTACATATTCATATACTTTTTTAGGGTGGTGTGGATTGTGATAAATAATAAGGGGTTTATCACCTAAATACAATTTCATTGTAGAAAACGCCTCTCCACCTAATGCATAATTACCCGTTTTACTTACAGATAATATTCCAGTCCACCTTACTGAATAGGCATCGTAATTCATGTCCTTAAAAGGAGGTGTTGTACGCCAAGTAAAATCGACAACTTCGTCAATACGAGTATGTTTAGGTTTTCCTTCAAAAGAAATATTATCAAAGTATTCTCCTTTTAATCCATTTGTTGTTAAAGAATTATCTGTAAATAGTACAGATGTTGGGATTGCTTCAAATACTGGTAAACCTTCAGCTAGTTTACTACCAACCGCATAAGATATGTTAGCATTTGGTAATTTACGTTTTAAACCTTCTAACGGAGTGACAGGTGCTGTTGGATAGCCGTTGTAGTTTCCTAAAAGTACTTCTAAATCATCTGCATTAGCGCCAATAACTGCTAAGTTTTTGATGTTGTTTTTATTGAGAGGTAATACGTTTTTTTCATTTTTTAATAAAACCATAGATTTTCTAGCAGTTTCTAAAGCAGCTAACCTATGTTTTTCAGAGTCCACTACGTCATAAGGAATGGTTTCATATTTTACATCACCTTCGGGAGCAAACAAACCTAATCGTAAACGCGCTACAAATAATCTTACTAAAGAAACATCCAATTCTTTTTCTGTAATTAATCCGTCTTTTACAGCCTGTACTAATGCAGGATATGAATTTCCACAATTTAAATCAGTACCAGCTTTTACAGCCATTGCAGCAGCCTCTTTTTTAGTTTCAACAATTTCATGTGCCCCTTTATCGTAAAAGTCTCTAACTGCCCAACAGTCGGATACAATATATCCATCAAAGCCCCATTCATCACGAAGTAAACCGCTCAAATCTTTATTTCCACAACAAGGTTTTCCGTAATAACTATTGTAGGCACACATAATAGAATATACACCAGCCTTTTTTACTACTTTTTCAAAATGCGGGCTATAGGTATTTAAAAAATCTTGAGGACTCGGAGTAGCATTAAAACGATGGCGATCTATTTCTGGACCACTATGAACCGCAAAGTGTTTTGCAGTAGCAACCAATTTAAAGTAATTTGGATCGTCTCCTTGTAAACCTTTAATAAATCGTACCGCTAATTCTCCTGCTAAATAAGGATCTTCTCCGTAAGTTTCCATTCCTCTTCCCCATCTTGGATCTCTAAATATATTAATGTTAGGGGTCCAATAGGTCAATCCTTGATAAATACCTCGTTTTCCTCTAGAAGCAAATTCATGATGTTTTGCACGAGCTTCATCAGAAATAATTATAGCAATTTTAGACATTTGATCCCTATCAAACATCGCAGCCAAACCAATTGCTTGAGGAAAAACAGTAGCTTTACCAGCTCTTCCTACACCGTGCAAACACTCATTCCACCAGTTGTATTCTGGTATGTTTAATCTTTCTATCGCAGGAGACTCATGACTCATTTGAGAAACTTTTTCTTCTAATGTCATTTGAGCAACCAGCTTCTTTGCTTTGTTTTCAAAATCAATTAAAGCTTTATTATTTTCTTCCACAGTATTGCTTTTACAAGTAAATAGAAGTATTGAAAGGAAACTTAATAGAAATATCTTGCCAGGAATTGTCTTTTTCATGTTATGTAAAGTAGAGAATAAGTTTTTGTAATAGAATATCTTTTCTTGTTGTTTTCTCAAAATATTTATTTTAATAACGTAAATGTCTTTTTTAATTCTGCATTAGAATTTCCACCAACAAAGACTTTAAATTCACCTTCTTCAACTAGAAATTCTCCTTTATTATTATAAAAACCTAATTGGTCTTTGGTAAGTTCAAAAGTTATTGTTTTAGTTTCTCCTTTTTTCAAAGCAACTAATTCGAAGCCCTTTAATTCTCTTACAGGTCTTACAACACTAGCAAATTTATCTCTAATATAAAGTTGTACTACTTCTTTACCATCTAAACTACCTGTATTAATGAGCTCTATAGAAACTTGTACTGCTTCTTCTTTAGTAAATTCAGAGTGGTTGAGTCTTAAATTTTTGTATTCAAAAGAAGTGTAGCTTAATCCGTATCCAAATGGATACAAAGGAGTATTTGCTACATCAGAATAATGAGACCAGAAAACATTATTTTCTCTATTTGAGGCTCTTCCTGTATTCTTATAATTGTAGTAAATTGGTATTTGACCAACATTTCTAGGAAACGTCATTGGTAATTTTCCACTTGGATTATAATCTCCATACAATACTTGAGCAATTGCGTTGCCTGTTTGAGTACCTAACTGCCAACCCATTACAATAGCAGGAATGTTTTCTTTAGCCCAATTGATTGTCAAAGGTCTACCAGCTTGTAATACCAAAACAATGTTTGAATTTACTTTGTAAACTGCTTCTAGTAATTCTTGTTGCAAACCGGGTAAATCTAAATTAGTTCTTGTTCTACCTTCTCCACTTTGAAAACCATGTTCTCCTAGAACCATTACTACAACATCAGCATTTTTAGCAGCTTCAACGGCTTCTTTTATTCCTTTTCTATTGGTGTTATTAACATTTACTTTAGTTACAAAAGTAGGGTTGCCAGTATACAATTCTACACCTTTTTCATAAGTTAACGTATTGCCTTTATAAGCTTTCATACCCTCTAAAATTGTCACTGCTGAATGATCATCAGAGGCTAATCTCCAACTACCTAAAGGGCTATTATTATCATCAGCTAAATGACCAATTAAAGCTATTTTCTTTCCTTCTTTTTTTAGTGGTAATAATTGTTTTTCATTTTTTAATAACACAATCGATTTTTTAGCCATATCTAATACAGCATCATGGTGAGACTGCTGACCGATTATTTTTTGTTCTCTTTTTTCATTACAATATTTATAAGGATCGTCAAAAAGACCTAATTCAAATTTTACTCTTAAGATTCTTCTGACTGCATCGTCTAAAATGGCTTCTTTCACCTTTCCATTTTTTACAAGATTAGCAAGTTCTTTTATATAAACATAACCCTCCATATCCATATCAGATCCAGCTTTAGAAGCTAGGTAAGCAGCTTCTTTTTTATCTTTAGCCTGGCCCCAAAAAATAGCTTCGTTTATAGAAGCCCAATCTGAAACAACAAAGCCTTTAAAATCCCATTTTCCTTTTAAAATATCACGTTGTAAAAATGTATTTGTACTTGCTGGGATTCCATTTAAATCGTTAAAAGCATTCATAAAAGATCGAACTCCTGCATCTTTAGCGGCTTTAAATGGAGGTAGCACTGTGTTATATAATGTTGAATTACCTATACTTACCGTGTTGTATTCTTTACCTGCTTCTATAAAACCGTAGGCAGCAAAATGTTTTGCAGTAGCAATAATTGTGTTATTTGCTGACAAATCATTCCCTTGAAAACCATGAACTCTAGCAATAGCAATCTTACTTCCAAGATATGGATCTTCGCCTCCACCTTCCATAACACGTCCCCAACGTGCATCTCTAGAGATATCTACCATCGGAGCAAACGTCCAGTTTATGCCAGCTGCAGAAGCTTCTGTAGCAGCAATTCTTGCAGATTTCTCTATCGCTTGCAAGTCCCAACTTGCAGATTCTGCAAGTGGTATTGGGCTAAGTGTTTTGTAGCCATGTATTACATCAAAACCAAATAATAATGGAATACCCAATCTAGTTTCTTCCACTACAAATTTTTGCAATTCTCTTGTTTTATCAGCGCCTTTAACGTTTAGCATCGCTCCAACCCAGCCTTTTTTTAGATGTTCATATTTTGTTTTAGAACTTCCTTCTTCTGGTACTGGACCTGTTGCATCCCAAAAACCGTTGTATAAATTCATCTGACCAACCTTTTCTTCTATGGTCATTTTAGCAATTAATTCTTCAATTTTCTTTTGATAAGGATCAGTTGTTTTTGGTACTTCTTGACTTTTTGAATTTTTGGTTAAGAAGAGTAAAACAAGAAAAGTAAATAGGTTTATTTTAAAATTTTTCATGGAAATTGAATTTAGCTTAATGTTTTGCAAGTTGCTTTGGCTGTCTAAAATACTGATACTTTTATTTTAGAAACGAGATAAATAAAAAAAATGAGAGTGATGCAACATTAAGAATGACTAAATGCAACATTTTAACCATTACTTCTATAAATAAGAACTAGTCCAAAACAC
>Ga0209653_1000943_pt1 | contig 24468 bp, 23 predicted proteins | sample SaaInl6LU_22_DNA_FD_184644 | JGI IMG/M metagenome (GOLD analysis project Ga0209653, IMG submission 184644) | Marine microbial communities from expanding oxygen minimum zones in the Saanich Inlet - ESP_116LU_22_DNA (SPAdes) (version 2) | ecosystem: Environmental > Aquatic > Marine > Intertidal...
ATCGAACAGTTGAGTATTGAATTGGCTTCTGTACCGAGCATGGCCGGTTTAGAATTGTCCTCAAAGGTTTCAACTAAAGAGCCCTATTTTTTCGGCGATCCAGAGTCTAAATGGAAGGTTTCAGTACTTGACCTTGGTGTCAAACGCAATATATTACGTTGCTTATCTGAACGCGGAGCTTATCTAAAAGTTTTCCCTCACGACACTAGCTTTGAAGAGTTAAGTGAGTGGGGTCCTGATGGATACTTTGTCTCTAATGGTCCTGGTGATCCTGAGCCATTGAAGGAGGCAATAGCTACTACCAAAGAAATTGTGGATTCTAAGAAGCCTTTGTTTGGTATTTGTCTAGGTCATCAGGTATTAGCCCTTTCTCATGGGGTTCAAACCTTTAAAATGCATAATGGTCACCGTGGAATCAACCACCCCGTTTTAAATATATTAACCGGTAGAGGTGAGATTACTTCACAAAATCATGGTTTCGCTGTTTCTAGGGAATCGCTTGAAAAGAATAATGAACTAGAGATCACACATACACACCTGAACGATCAAACTGTTGCAGGTATACAACGAAAAGACAGTGCTGTATTCTCAGTGCAATATCACCCTGAGGCAAGTCCAGGGCCGCACGATTCGAGATACCTTTTTGACCAATTTATCCAATCTTTAAATGTGTAGATTTAATCTACGCCAATCAATTTAATCATCTAAATCACAAGACTATGAGTATTATTGTTGACATCTTTGCACGTCAAATTTTCGATTCAAGAGGTAATCCAACTGTTGAGGTTGATGTTGTTACTGAAAATGGAATCTTAGGTAGAGCTGCAGTTCCTTCTGGGGCTTCTACTGGTGAGCACGAAGCGGTTGAACTTCGTGATGGCGGTTCAGACTATGTCGGTAAAGGAGTTCAAAAGGCCATTGATAATGTAAATGGTGAAATTGCTGATGAACTTATCGGTATGTCTGTATTTGAGCAAAACCTTCTAGATCAGGCAATGATCGATTTAGATGGTACAAAGAATAAATCAAGACTAGGTGCAAATGCAATCTTAGGAGTTTCTTTAGCTGCTGCCAAAGCTGCTGCTGAGGAATTAGAAATGCCACTATATCGATATGTCGGAGGAGTTAGTGCGAATACATTACCTGTACCGATGATGAATATCATTAACGGAGGTTCTCATTCTGATGCTCCTATCGCGTTTCAAGAGTTTATGATTATGCCAGTTAAGGCAGAATCGTTTACCCACGCTATGAAAATGGGATCTGAAATTTTCCATAACCTTAAAAAGGTACTTAAAGACCGCAATCTTACCACTGCAGTAGGGGATGAGGGAGGTTTTGCTCCTGGTTTAGAGGGTACTGAGGATGCGCTAGAAACTATTGGAATTGCAGTTTCAAATGCCGGATACACGTTAGGAGATGATGTTATGATTGCGCTTGACTGTGCCGCTGCTGAGTTCTACGTTGATGGCAAGTACGATTACACGAAATTCGAAGGACCTGAAGGTGCTATTCGTACCTCTGAAGAGCAAGCTTCTTATTTAGCTGAGTTATGCGCTAAGTATCCGATCATCAGTATTGAAGATGGTATGGACGAAAATGACTGGTCTGGATGGAAATCACTTACTGATAAAGTAGGAGATAAGGTTCAGTTAGTAGGTGATGATTTATTCGTTACTAATGTGGAGCGTTTAGAACGTGGTATTAACGAAGGTATCGCAAACTCTATTCTTATTAAAGTGAATCAAATTGGTACACTTACTGAGACCATCGCTGCGGTGAATATGGCTAAAAATGCAGGTTACACTTCAGTAATGTCTCACCGTTCAGGAGAGACTGAAGACAATACGATTGCCGATTTGGCTGTAGGTTTAAATACCGGACAGATTAAAACAGGTTCTGCTTCAAGATCTGATCGTATGGCTAAATACAATCAGCTTCTGCGTATTGAAGAAGATTTAGGTAGCACTGCTTACTATCCTCAAGAAAAGGCGTTTAAAGTAAAGCGCTAATAGAGAGTGTTAAATAAGATAAAAAAAGCGCCGCTATATGCGGCGCTTTTTGGTTTTAAGCGGTTGTGATTCTTATCTTTGCCATCCATCCAATATTCTGAATAAATATGTCTGATAAAGCAATACTTGAACTGAACGGTGAAAGATATGAGTTCCCACTTGTTGTAGGTGCTGAAAATGAAGTCGCTATTGACATCAAGACGCTGAGAGCACAGACGGGTGCAGTAACCCTTGATCCTGGTTACAAGAATACGGGTTCTTGCGAAAGTTCAATTACCTTTTTAAATGGTGAAAAAGGGGAGTTGAGATATCGCGGATATTCCATAGACGATCTAGCTGAGAACGCTAGCTTTATTCAGACCGCTTATTTACTCATTTTTGGAGAGTTTCCTACCTCAGAACAATTGACCAAATTTGAAGCTGATATAAAAGCTCATTCAGAGGTAGATTCAAGATTACTTCAGATTGTAGATACTTTTCCTAATTCAGCGCACCCGATGGGAATACTCTCTTCGGTAACTAGCGCTCTTGTTGCATTTAACCCATCGTCGGTTAATGTAGATTCTGACGAGGATATGTACAAGGCAGTGGTTAGTATTTTAGGTAAGTTTCCTATTCTCGTTGCCTATGCGCAACGCAAGATTACTAACCAATCTTATGTTGCCTCAGACTCCAAACTAGATTACATTGAGAATATATGCTCAATGATGTTCAAGAATTCGGGGGAGCCTTATATTCAAAACCCGGTGATTGTTGCTGCTTTAAATAAACTACTTATTCTTCATGCCGATCACGAACAAAACTGTTCAACTTCAACGGTACGTATTGTAGGTTCTTCTCACGCTGGCTTATATGCATCTATTTCGGCGGGTATTTCAGCACTTTGGGGGCCTTTACATGGTGGAGCAAATCAAGCAGTGCTTGAAATGTTACAAGCAATCTCAAATGATGGCGGAGATACTAAGAAATATATGGCGAAGGCAAAGGATAAGAATGACCCATTCCGTCTTATGGGATTCGGTCATAGAGTTTATAAGAACTTTGATCCTCGTGCACGCATTATAAAAAAGGCTGCAGACGAAGTATTAGCAGATTTAGGAGTTTCAGACCCTATCCTTGATATTGCTAAAGGACTTGAAAAAGAAGCGTTAGAAGATCAATATTTCGTTGACCGAAAACTATATCCAAATGTAGATTTCTATTCGGGGATTATTTATCGTGCTATGGGTATTCCTGTAGAAATGTTTACCGTGATGTTTGCTTTAGGTAGACTTCCGGGATGGATTGCACAATGGAAAGAAATGCGATCTAGAAAGGAACCTATCGGAAGACCACGACAGATTTACACCGGAGCTACACTTCGCAAGCTTTAATTACTTACTACAGACTTTCAGGGGTGTTTGAGGCTTTGGCTTCGAGTAATTTAGTAAAGAATTTCTGTATTGCTTTAGTATCTGCTTTGACCTTTACGAAATGGTTATCTCGATAAATACTGTATTGGGCAAAATCTCCCTTGTAAAGAACTAGCTTGTAAAATGGTATCACAAGGGTATAACTATCTAGTCTCGCTCTAAATCTAAGTAGCACTCCATTAGGACGTAATTCTAGATTACATCTATTACGATCATTGTTTAGGCTTAATAAGTTGTAAATACTCGAGGAGGCTGAGGTGATCTCTAGTGGAGGTGAACCAATACCGCCTAATAGAACACGATCTTTGAGTGAAAATGGCTTTCCAACTTCCTTATCGATCTTCTTTTCTATTTCCGGATTGTGATATGAGGTATTTACTAACATAGAACGATACAAAAATACTTAGTTTTGCAGCCAATACTTCATGATATGCAGTCTTTACTTCTAACTATAGAGAACAAAGCCAAGGAGTTTATTCAGGCAGAGTACAATGTTGTCCTAGAAACCATTGATTTGGTACCTACCAAAAAGGAATTTGAGGGTGACATAACCTTAGTTGCCTTTTCGATGCTTCGTTCTGTAAAAGCAAACCCACAAGACTTGTGCAATCAGTTGGGTACTGCACTTTGTTCTTCTATTGAAGACTTAACCGCATTTAACGTAGTTAAAGGGTTTCTTAATCTCAGTATTTCAGATGGTTATTTGCTTGGGGAGTTCGAAACCCTATTCGAAACACCGAATTTTGGCTCTCATCCTAGCACAGGCCGAACCATTATGGTTGAATATTCTTCTCCCAATACGAACAAACCGTTGCATCTAGGGCATATTCGAAATAATGTTTTGGGGTATTCGGTCGCGCAGATTTTAAAAGCTGCTGGTAATGAAGTGATCAAGACACAGATCATTAACGATCGTGGAATACATATATGCAAAAGCATGGTTGCTTGGCAAAGGTTCGGGAATAATGAAACTCCTGAAATTTCTGGGCTGAAGGGAGATCATTTGGTTGGTAAATATTATGTGGTTTTTGATCAAAAGTATCGTGAGGAGCAGGAGACACTTGTTGAAAAGGGTATGACCCAAGAAGAGGCAGCTACAGAAGCTCCTATTTTTAAAGAGGCTCAAAAATTGTTACGTCTTTGGGAATCTGGTGATCCGAAAGTTATTCGTCTCTGGGAAACGATGAACGGCTGGGTTTATAAAGGATTCAATCGAACCTATAAAGACCTGGGAGTTGATTTCGATCATCTTTATTATGAAAGTGATACCTACCTACTAGGTAGAGATATTATTGAAGAGGGCTTAGAGAAATCCGTGTTCTTTAAAAAAGAAGATGGAAGTGTGTGGGCTGATCTAACTGATGAAGGTCTCGATGAAAAGCTCGTGTTGAGGAGTGATGGAACAGCTGTTTATATGACTCAAGACTTAGGTACAGCTGTTCAACGAGTAAAGGACCATCCGTCAATAGATGGAATGGTTTATACGGTTGGAAATGAGCAAGATTATCACTTCAAAGTATTATTTCTTCTACTAAAACGCCTTGGCTACCACTGGGCTGACCACTTATTTCATTTATCTTATGGGATGGTTGATCTACCTACCGGCAAGATGAAAAGTCGTGAGGGTAAGGTCGTTGATGCGGATGATCTAATGCAAGAAATGGCTGAGACCGCCGAAAAAATATCTTCTGAACTAGGGAAGCTTGACGGGTTCACTAAGGAGGAGAAATCAGAGTTGTATCATAAAATAGGTTTAGGTGCACTTAAATATTTCATCCTGAAGGTAGATCCGAAGAAGAGGATCTTATTTGACCCTGAAGCTTCTGTAGATTTTCAAGGAAATACCGGGCCTTTTATCCAATATACCCATGCCCGAATTCAATCGATACTGCGAAAGGTAGAAAGTAGTGACTTTAAGTTAACTATTGAAAGTGTCCAATTGCACGAGAAGGAGAGAGAGTTAATGCTTCTTCTTATGAATTATCCATCGGTTATTCGATCAGCTGCCGAAGGCTATTCACCCGCATTAGTAGCGAATTATATCTACGATTTAGTTAAAGCCTTTAACTCGTTCTATCAGCAGGTAACCATTTTGGCAGAGGAAGACCTAGATAAAAGAAATTTAAGGCTTCAGTTATGCTCAAAGATTGCTGAAGTAATTGCTCATGGATCTGCTCTTCTTGGAATTGAAGTTCCTGACCGCATGTAAGTTTAAAGCAAAAAAAAGCAGGCACGAAGGCCTGCTTTTCTTTTATAAACGGTTGGATTAGTTTCCGTCTTTTGCTGCAACTGCGGCACCGTAAACTACTAAACCGAAACCGATTTTGTTTACTGCGTCACCGATGTTGTAAATAACATCCATTGCTAAACCGCCGAAAATGCCTTCGTACCATCCTGGAGTACCAGCCATATATCCAATTGGATAAATTGCCCATCCTACTAATACGAACCAAGCGAGTGTTTTGTGTGCAGTTAGAACTGCTCCTCCTGCTTGCTCAGCTAGTTTCTTAGCTTGACCGAACCAGATGTCATAAACGATTACGAAGTAAGCGATTCCTGAAATTAGACCCCAGAAGGCTGCTTGATCTCTGTAAACGGCCTCTCCGAAGTAACCTGTTACTAACATAACCACCGAAAGAACGATAAGTCTCCACATTAGTGATTTTTTAGCACCAGCTGCTTTCAAGATGAGGAAGAATTCAACACACATCAATGGAACGGTAAGTACCCAATCTACATATCTAAAGAATGTAGGTGAATCGGCATGAGCAGCCCAATAGTCTCTCATGTACCAGTAGTGTACCGCTGCAATAAAGGTAATCAGACCTGATACCAAGATTGAGGTACGCCATTTAGAGTCGAAGCTGTTCATCGACAAGAAAAAGAAGGCAGAGGCTGCCATCATAGCCATACATCCAACGAAGAAAGTAAAGCCTACGTAGTCGTCAGTAGCTATCTTTGAGACGTCAGCAACCAACGGCAGATTAAGTAATAAACTTTTCATAAGTACTATAGTTTAGTTTTGTTTAACCAAATGTAATTAATTCTAAACATAATATAATATTTTTATTCAAAAATTTTTATTAACTATTCAATTAACCCCTATTTATATTTTGAAATTTCTCAATAAATCTATTTTTCTTAAGATTTCAGCCTCATTAGGACTCTTTTTTATTTCTTCTTTAGTTAGTGGAGAAATACAGTGGTTTATTGCCCTTCTACTTATAGGTAGTGTGGGACTTTTACATGGTGCTAATGATCTTAACTTAATTAATGCCCTAAGGATCTTTCCTAAAAGTTCTAGACGAAAGCACCTCGCGCTATATCTTTCCGCGGTAGTACTTGTTCTTGTTGTCTTTAGTTTGAACCGTCCTTTAGCCTTATTCTTTTTTATTGTAATCAGCTCGTTTCATTTTGGTCAACAACATCTATCCGAGACCCTCGGCGGCAATAGGTTTCTTCGTTATGTAAACTATATGGCATACGGCTCGATTGTTTTTGGGCTGTTATTTTACACTCATGCGATAGAGAGCAGTACGGCGATTGCAGAAATATCTGGGATATTCTTTACGGTTGATGATTTTCTAAACTTCCTTTTGAGTTCCATCGTGGTCTGGATAGTTACCTATATTATAATAAATCCCAGAGGTTATGTGATTCTTGGAGTAGAATTAATACTACTCTCGCTTTTCTACTTCTTATTTAGTCAGGTGAATTTGGCTTTAGCCTTTGCGATTTATTTTGCTCTATGGCATGCCATTCCCTCTTTAAATGATCAATTTCGGATACTCTACAATGAAGAGGTAAAAAGAAGTTGGCTAGTATATCTGAAGCAATCAGCGCTTTTTTGGGTGCTTTCAATTATTGGCCTTGCGGTTGTTTTTAGTCAGGTTTTTCTTCAAAATAAGACTCCTTTACCACTTCTTGTTTATTTCTTGGCAGCAATTACTTTTCCGCATGTACTTGTGATGTCTAGGGTCGAAAATGCCTTAAAAAGCTAAGATTCTTATTACTTTTGTGCCTTTGTAAAACTACTTCCTATGTTTCAGAATCTTTCGGACAGAATTGATGGTGCTCTTCACAAGTTGAAGGGTAAAGGGCGTATTAATGAAATTAACATCGCCGAATCAATGAAAGAGATTCGTCGTGCGTTATTAGATGCGGATGTTAACTTCAAAATTGCCAAGAGTTTTACTCAAAATGTAAGAGATAAGGCGATCGGTCAGGAGGTACTTAAATCGTTACAACCTGGTCAACTTATGGTAAAGCTAGTTCGTGATGAATTAGCTGAACTTATGGGTTCTGAAGCCGCAGATATTAATCTCGGTGGTTCACCAACAGTAATTTTAATGTCAGGTCTTCAGGGTTCTGGTAAAACTACATTCTCTGGAAAGTTGGCTAACTACCTAAAGACAAAAAAATCAAAGCATCCGTTTTTAGTCGCCTGTGATGTATATAGACCTGCAGCAATCGACCAGTTGCACGTAGTAGGAGAACAAATAGGGGTTCCTGTATATTCAGATAGAGATCAAAACGATCCTGTTGCTATTGCACTTGCAGGTATAGCCGAAGCTAAAAGTCAAGGAAAGAATGTGGTAATCATTGATACTGCTGGTCGTCTAGCGGTAGATGAAGAAATGATGAGGGAAATTGCTGCTATTCATTCTGCGATAAAGCCATCAGAAACACTTTTTGTCGTCGATTCGATGACTGGACAGGATGCTGTAAATACGGCTAAGGCCTTCAACGATCGACTTAACTTTGATGGAGTAATTCTTACCAAGTTAGATGGTGATACTCGAGGAGGTGCAGCGCTATCTATTCGTTCGGTGGTTGATAAACCCATTAAGTTTATTGGTACGGGAGAAAAAATGGAAGCCATTGATGTATTCCACCCTGATCGTATGGCTGATCGTATCCTAGGAATGGGTGATGTCGTTTCGCTGGTTGAACGAGCTCAAGAACAATTTGACCTTGAAGAGGCTCGTAAAATCCAGAAGAAAATTGCGAAAGACACCTTCGGATTTGACGACTTCTTAGGTCAGATTCAACAGATCAAGAAAATGGGTAATATGAAAGACCTCATGGGAATGATTCCAGGGATGTCTAAGATGACCCAACAGGTAGATATTGATGATGATGCATTCAGATATGTAGAAGCCATAATTCACTCGATGACTCCTGCTGAACGCTCTCAGCCAAAACTATTGAATACTAGTAGAAAAAATCGCATTGCAAAAGGTAGTGGTAGAAGTATTCAAGAGGTTAACCAACTCATCAAGCAATTTGAACAGATGAGTAAAATGATGAAAATGATGCAAGGAGGTAAAGGAAAAAACCTCATGCGCATGATGCAACAATTTAATCCTAGATAACATGGTCCTCATTGACGGTAAAGCAACTGCGAATCAAATTAAGAATGAAATAGCCGAAGAAGTAAAGGCTATTAAATCGAAGGGAGAGCGCGCACCACATTTGGCGGCCGTTCTTGTTGGAAATGATGGGGCTAGTTTAACCTATGTAGGCAGTAAGGTTAGATCTTGTGAAAAAGTGGGTTTTGATTCTTCGCTCATTCGCTTGCCTGAGGAGACCACAGAGGCAGAATTATTGGCTAAAATTGCTGAGTTGAATCAAGACGACACCTTAGATGGTTATATTGTTCAGTTGCCACTTCCAAAGCACATCGATGAAGAAAAAGTACTTCTTGCAATAGATCCAAAGAAAGATGTAGACGGATTTCATCCATCTAATTTTGGCCGCATGGCTTTAGAGCTAGAAACTTTTATTCCTGCAACTCCTTTCGGAATTATGCAGCTTATTGAGCGTTACGATATCGACACGCAAGGTAAACATGTTGTAGTGATAGGTCGTTCCCATATTGTTGGAAGACCGATAAGTATTTTAATGTCTCAGAAAGGTGCCTATGGTAATGCTACGGTAACTGTAGCTCATAGTCGTACCAAGGATTTAAAAGCGCTTACTCAGCAAGCGGATATCATAGTATCTGCATTAGGAGTCCCCGGATTTGTTACTGCTGACATGGTTAAAGAGGGAGTAGTGATCATCGATGTGGGAATCACACGTGTTGAGGACGTCTCGAAGCAGAAAGGTTATTACATCACTGGTGATGTAGATTTTGACTCCGTTGCACAAAAAGCCTCTTACATCACTCCAGTACCTGGGGGAGTAGGTCCCATGACGATAGCGATGCTTCTTAAAAACACGCTTTTAGCCCGAAAGTGGAACGCTTAAAGTAGATTACTTAGCGAATAACTGACTCATATCCTTGAAGCTCTTGAACTCTAGAGCGTTACCTGAAGGGTCTTTAAAGAACATCGTCTTTTGCTCACCAACTTGTCCGGCGAATCTCAGGTAAGGCTCAATAATAAATTCAATCTCTTTATCTGCGATACGTTTTGCGAATTCGTCGAAATGAGTCCACTCTAATACAATTCCGTAGTGTGGAACCGGAACTGATTTACCATCCACGTGATTTGCTGTGACAGGTCCTGTGTGGTTTTCATCCAAATGAATTACTAATTGATGCCCAAAAAAGTTGTAGTCAACCCAATGGTCACTACTTCTTCCTTCTTCAAGTTCTAAGATATTCGTATAGAAGTCGCGGTTTGCGGGTAAATCATTTACCGGTATCGCAAGGTGAAAAGGAGCTAAATTCATAACCTAAAGTTAGTTTAGAAATTCGATTATTTTTTGACAAACTTCTTTTTGATGCATTGAGTGTCCAAAACCTTCAGTGATAAAAAGTTCTCCGCCAACGTTCTTTTGAATTCGTTCGGCCTGCCAAAGTGGAATGGTTGGGTCTAATCGATCATGAAGAATAAGGAGCTCACCGAGATTTTCATAGGTAAATTTAGAGGTTGAAAATTCTTTAATTCCCACCTTAATCTCTTTCTCAATGAGCTGATCGAGTAGCCTGTAGACTCTTTTATTAAATCCGATGGTATTTTGATAGCCTGCAACGATTAGCGAAAAATCGGTAGGTGCACCGATACTTACTAATTGTTTTACGGTTTCAAGAGGTTTTAGGTTTTTTGCAAAAAGCATCGCCATTCCTCCCATTGAGTGACCTACTATAATCTCTATGCCGTATTCTTCGATCATTTTAGTCGCTGCAGCGGCGTAATTGGTAAGGTAGTGGTAGGTTCCGCTAGAGTAGCCATGAGCTGGTGCGTCTATGGCATGAATGTCAAAATCTTTGGTTTTTAATGATCGTATTAGATTTCTCCATCGATGAGTATTGCTTTCCCAGCCGTGTAGTAATAGAACCTTTTTTCCTGAACCTTTCCAGTGATATCGTTGAATTTCATGTCCATTGCAATGAAATTGGTTCTGTTTACCTTCTTCTAGTATAGGGAATGTTTTGTCTTTGTCGATCTTTCCCTTTCGCACCTTAGCAAAGATTTCAAGCGTTTTTTTCGCCGTGTAGCTAGGTGCGATTAAGGATAATAGGTCGAGGTATTTACCGATGCTTTTGGCAATGATTGTTTTCGTCATTACCAGCTGACTAGTACTTGAGAAACAGTGATATTCTCGTCGATTTGAACGGCTTCAAGCGGTTGCATTGAATAGCGTAAGCTTTCGGGTAATTCCTTTTTATCAATCAGAAATATAAATGGCTTGTCTTTCACCGCAATTGAAACACTTCTGATTGATGGGGTAATTCGTGTAATACTGTATTTCTTTTGGATTTCCGCAAAAGTGCTTCCTACTCCTATACCCTCAGGAGTTGTATATCTTTTGTCAAATACTTGTACTACTTCTGAGAGTCCGTAAAAATTACTTCTAATTTTCAGACTTAGTTGTTTATTCGCATCGAAGGTGCTCAGTCCTACAATTTCTCCGGTTCTTAGACTGTCAATGGAGATCGAATCTACAGCTAATGTTACTAAAATATTTTTCAGGGTGTCGGTCTTTTTTAAAGAACCAACAGACTCATTGGAAATCTCATACGGATTTTGTGTACAAGCTGCGAGGCTAAATGCAATACTCGATAAAAGAAGAAATTTTTTCATGTTGCAAAAATAGAAATTTAGCTGATGGGAATACGCTCTAACATTCGTTCAACCACCTTAAATGCGGCAGGACAAATAGATGTATTTTTAAGAGTCAAGGATCTTATCTGGTGAAATTTCTTACGATCGGTGTGAGGATATTCGCGACATGCTTTGGGTCGAACATCATAAATATTGCAATAATTGTCATGGGCTAGGAACGGACAAGGCAGTTCTTTTAGAACCCAGTCGTTATCCTCATCAAGACGAAGATAAGTGTCTGTAAAGGTCGCCTCTTTCATTTTGAAGTGTTTAGAAATTCGTTGAATGTCGGCTGAGGTGAATAGTGGGCCTGTTGTTTTGCAGCAATTCGCGCAACTAAGACAATCTACTTCTTCGAATACTTCGTCATGAATTTCTTGAACCCGGTAGTCTAGATCTTTAGGAGGTTTTTTTGATAGCTTTTTCAAATAAGTAGAATGAGCTTTAGCTCGATCTTTGGCTAACGATTTTAACTGATCTAAGGACGGTGTTTTCATGGATTGTCAAAAATAGACCAACTTTGCAATATGGATGATGTTTTTGGAGCAGCTGCTCGAGATTATTTCATGACTAAAAATAAAAATCTGGTCATTGAAACTCGTTCTTCTCTTGGAGACGAGGATGAAATTCCTGTTTATTACCTATTTCGCTCAAGAAGTGAAATGCCTCCGCTAGAGGTAAAGGCTTTAGAGGTGAGTATGGGGGCAGTTCTGGAGATTGGTTGTGGTGTGGGGAGTCATCTTCTCGAATTAAACACACTCCAATCTTTTGGGATAGATTCTTCTTTATTATCTATTGAAATTGCTAAAAGGAGAGGTGTGCAAAATATTAGTGTGAGCACTTGGCAAGATTATATAAGTGAACAAAAATTTGACTCCATTCTAATTCTTATGAATGGCTTAGGCCTAGCAGGTTCGCTGAACAAGTTACCTAACTTTCTGCTTCATCTGTCTAAATGGTTATTACCTGGGGGGTCAATCATTGCTGATTCTAGTGATATCAATTATTTATTCGAAGAGGAAGATGATGGTGGAGTTTGGATACCTGCGACAGCTTATTACGGAGACCTTACTTACTCGATAACTTACCAGAAGTCTCGATCACAATTTGACTGGCTCTTTGTTTCTTTTGAAGAACTACTGAAAGTTTGCATCACCCTTGGATTTAAATGCGAGAAAATCTTTGAAGGGGATAATAATCACTACTTGGCGAGAATTATTCCTTAGGGCACATTCAGATACTTATGGGTTTGAAGTGTAATTTTCCACCGCGGATTATTCTTCACAAAATCAACCATGAGTGGCATCATTTTTTCACGGACACTCCATTCGGGTTGCATCAGTAGTTGGCAATTAGTATTCACCTTCGAAGCCTCATCAATAGCAAATTCAAAATCGTGTTTATTGTAGATGATCACTTTCAATTCGTCGGCTAGCTGATAAGATTCCTGGTTAGGTGCCTTGAATTTTTTAGGAGATAAGCAGAACCAGTCCCAACTTCCTGAAACAGGGTGTGCCCCAGAAGTTTCAATATGAGTTCTAAATCCTGAATTCTTGAGATGATGGGTTAATTGATCTAGTGAGTGCATTAGAGGTTCTCCACCAGTAATCACAACAATTGGACATTGCTCGGGGATCTCAGCGACTAAATCTTGAATCGCATATTTCGGATGCGCATCCATCGGCCAACTTTCTTTTACGTCACACCAATGACACCCGACATCACAACCGCCCAAGCGAATAAAGTAGGCTGCAGATCCTTGAAATTTACCTTCACCTTGGATGGTATAGAAGAATTCCATTACGGGCAGCATTTCTGAATTCATGCTGCAAAGATAAGTTACCTATGGATACATTATATAGCGAGAACGAATCACTTTGAAGGCTTCGAGATCTTTTTTCCAGGTTGCTCTAATTTGGTTTTCTGTAAACCCAGATTGGATCATTTCTTCTAAAGTTGATTGACCACTGTGAAGTTTAAATGACTCACTTTTGAAAAATGACCCTTTGTGATATTGATACGCTTTAAGTAACCACTGAAGGTTTACCTTTTTAGCAACTTCTACCTGGCTCAAATCTTCTCCATAGCATCGCTCTCCTAATTGCTTTGGGTATTTAGCTCCAGGCGTAGAGGTTACTTCATAGCTAAAATCAAAAACCGTTGGATTAAGATCTTTTGAACCATATCGCTGGAAGGGTTGCGGAGTTCCTCTGCCAGCATTGATATGAGTTCCCTCGAATAATCCTAGCGACGGATAAAGCGCAATTGATTGGGCATTGGGTAGGTTTGGCGATGGCTTAATGGGTAGATGGTATCGGTGCGTACGATCATAACTAATCATTTGAATCACTTTTAAGTCGAGCGACTTTTCTGTTTCTAACCAATTCTCCTCATCTAATAAATTTGCGTATTCTCCAATGGTTAACCCGTAAACTAAAGGGATCGGTTGAAGCCCGAGAAAGCTTGTGTTTTCTATCTCCATTACTGGCCCATCTACCATGTCTCCATTGGGATTAGGTCTATCTAGAACGATCATTGGAATTTGGTAATCAGCCGCAGCTTCCATTACATATTGAAGGGTGGCGATATACGTGTAAAATCGTACCCCAACATCTTGAATATCGAATAAGATGAGGTCCACATCGTTTAGGTCTTCTTTTGTTGGTTTTTTATGTTTCCCGTATAAGGAAACGATTTCGATTCCCGTTTTTGTGTCGATACTAGAGCTCACTTTTTCACCTGCGTCAGCTGTCGTTCGAAATCCGTGTTCAGGACTAAATATTTTAGTCACGGCTATCTTTCTGCTAAGTAGCGTATCTACAAGATGGGTAAAACTATTTCTATCGCTTTTTCTTACTACAGAAGTTGCATTAGCAACGATAGCGATGTTTTTATTTTGAAGTTGCTCTATATAACGGTCTATTCTTTCAGCCCCAACAATTAGGTTTTCTTCTACAGATTGGGCTTTAGTTGGCAAACACCCTGCTATAATTATCAGTACCAAAAGCGTACTTTTGATACGATGACTTCTAGAATGAATATAACTTTTCAACGTTTTGTAGCTCATCGGTGGTTACAAGGTTCCGGATGGTTGTTTCCGAAAGGTAGCGCAAAATTTGCTGTTTTAGCGATTGCATTAGGAGTCTTTATCAGCTTTATGGCAATCGCTGCCGGACAAGGATTACAGCAAGCTATTCATCAAAAAGTAAGGCACTTTGAGGGCGACTTTTTACTTACGCCCTATCCAACAGAAATAATTTCTGATACCCTTGCATCTCATCAATTAGAGGCTTTACCATTTTCTCAAATAATTGAGTATACCAGTTCTACTGCTGTATTGCGATCATCAAAAAAAGTCAAAGGGATTCAAGTCAAAGGCGTTGAATCTGAAGACCTCCAATTTTTAGTGGGAGACTATCTCCTTCGTGGCGAGTTTCATAGGCTCTCAGATTCAGAGTTTACTGCTATCCTATCTGAGACAATTGCTAATGAATCAGGCCTAAATATAGGAGATGACTTTTTTCTTCTTTTCAATTCAAGTACTGGGGTACCTAAGCAGCGTAGATTTAGACTTGCTGCAACCTTTCAAACTGACTTCCCTACCTATGACCAGCAATTGGCATTCACCTCTTTGAGTACTCTTAGAGGGATTATTAAGGATGATCTGATTTCTGAGTACTCTTTATACACGGGGGATGATCAAGACCCTTTAACGCTTCTTGAGTCGATGGATCCTTTGGTATTCGATTTTTTTGAAGTTTCTTTTTTGGCTGATCGATACCCAGATCTGTATCAGTGGATCGAACTATTTGATTTAAATATCTTGATCATCTTAGTTGTGGTATTAGGAGTTGCGTTTTTTGCGCTTATAACCACGCTTATCAGTCAAATCATTGAGAGACGCACGAGCTTAGGTTTGCTCATAAGTATGGGGGCTAGCCAGTTTCAATTACGAGTGATTTTTTCTCAACTGGGAGGGTACTATCTGATAGTCGGAGCATTTTACGGCACGTTTGCAGCGTGGGTGCTAATTTTATTACAGAATCACTTTCAATTTTTGAAATTTCAAAATCCTGAAGAGTACTATATCACTCATATTCCTTTTGAGTTGGGGATATTCGATACCCTTATATTTTTAATTCTTTTCATTCTAATCGGATATATCATCATTCAGATTAGTTCGCGCGTACTTAGGCGATTAAATCCGATACAATTGTTACGCATATGATAAAGCATATCAGTCGAGTTATAGATGGTTTAGTGCATTGTGTGCAGGTGGACTCAGGAAAAATAGCGAGTTACACCATTGATGGGTTTGAATTCATTCATCAAAGAGCAACAGGATGGCCCAATTCGGACACTGAAATGTTTCCAATAATTGGACCAACTGCCAAGGCCGATTATCGCGTTCAGGTGAATGATTCTAAAGTTGTACTCGATCAACATGGTCTGTTAAGGGAGTTCCCTTATAAACCTCTAACCTCTGAAGGAGAGTTATCGAGATGGATTAAGAAATACAAAGCATATACCGAGCTTACCAATTCAAAGTATCCGGAGAATTCACCAGAAACGGTTCAGTTTTGGCCGTACGATTTTACTTTCAGCAAGTCTTTTGGTTTTAATGAAAAAGGTCTTGAAATTACCTTTGAAATCGAAGCTGACAGGGAAATGCCTTTTATGCTTGGGTACCATCCCGCCTTTAAAATTAACCCCGATTATAGAGCCGAACTTATCGTTGATCAACAGACACACACCATACAGAGTGTTTTAGATGCGGGTTCTAAGGCCTATGAAATTACTGATTCGACACGGCTCATTTTAAAGAACGAGAAGTCAATAGCTATTGAGACTGAAGGCTTTAATCACTTCATGTGCTGGACAGAATTGCCAGAAATGCTATGCATCGAGCCCATCACTTTCTATCCTGGCTCGGTGGAACAGAAAGAATTACATAAAGGTTTTCAAACTATGAATGCTACCAAACGAACTTTCAAAACGTTGATATATCCTGTGGATCTTTTATAGTGAGCAGCGGGTTGTTGCGTTGGCCCTGCGCGCGAATAGTTAATTAAGCTCCAGTGGAGCTTAATGATGAGCGGCGAGATGGCGCATCGGAGGAGAATCGTGGAGCCGGAGGGACTCGAACCCTCGTCCAAACAAGCAATGAAAACGCTTTCTACATGCTTAGACGTTGTTTGATTTTCGAAGAATAACTGATCAACGACAACCTATTATTCCCTTAGCTTCTTTATTTGGAATAGTTCTCGAAGCAGGAACTATTCGATGTTGACTTTAATGGTGCCTCTATAAAGAACGCCGCCAACAAGGGCTTTCTAGAGACATTCAGCTCTCCCGCCTTGCGGGACTAGGCCAAATCCTACTGTAATTCAGATTATTAGGCAGCTAAAGCGTAAGTATTTTCGCCATTTAAAAAAGATGAAGTAGAGATTTACGAGCATTACCTTCATAGCTCGACATGCTTACGATTTGATTGATCTTGCTGTCAAATCCAAATCGGCCCCAATAAGAAAAAGAACGTATTTTCTAAGGGCACAAAGATAACTAATCGTCAAGAATTACTCTTCGATATTTAAGGTAAAGCTAACGGTAGGATGCTTTTTTGGTGCGGTATACGCTCCAAGTGCTTTAAAGGATAGATTTATTTCAGAAATTCTATCAATGGTCTTTATTTGCAGTGTTTTTATGCTCCCGGCTTCTAAGTTGAATACTGGAGAGTTTTCATAGAAAGTAAAAGCGCTAACATTCTCTAGTAGTAGGTCACTACTGCAATGATTGGTGAGCGTAATCTTCAATATTTTGGTGTCTTCTACATAACCATCAACTTCGATTCCAATACTTGCTTTGAGTAGAGGGATTAGAAATTCTTCTCTTCCGACCAGTAAATCATTGTAGGCGGCAACCGTGCGTTTTGCAAATAAGGCTTCTTTAAGAGATGGAATCGATCGCTCTTTAGTAAAGACAAGTGTTACAGGTCTTTGTAATCCTTTATTCGCATAATCCCATTCGATGAGATCGTGAACATCAGAGGTGGCCATTATGGTTAAATTTTCTTCGAGAGCTATACTAAGTGATTCTTCTGCATAGGCTCCGAAATTGATGACCTCGATACCGTGAAGTTTCTTTTGTTTGATCTGTTTCTTTTGAAAATCACCTAATTCTGGATTTCCATCTTTTTTCTGTGCCGACCATGAGGGATGATTCCAGAAAACGAAAGCATCCTGCTTTTTTGCCTGGTTAAACGCATCTTGAGCTTGGTCTTGTAAAAGTGGATTCGAGTCAGTAAGAAATAGTGCGTTATTGTGTCCGACAGGGGCACTTCTTGTGATCTCTGAACCAGGAATGATTAAAAGATCGTGATCTTTTGCCTCCTCTAATGCTAATTGGTAGGCTCTATTGCGATCGGGATGAGGTATATCGGCAAGATGGGGCTGGTACTCTAGGTGTTCGGTAAGTGCGATGGCATCAAGGTTATCCATTAAAGCTTCTTGAACTCTGATGGTAGGCCAAACGTTTCCGTCAGAAAATACACTGTGAATATGCAGGTCGGTGCTGAGTGTTAGATACCCTTCAATGTTTGGAAATTTAATCGGATGAACCCCTGAATGACTGTGGTTCTGAGCAAATCCAAATAGGGAAACAAACAATAGTAGGAATCGAGCTTTCATAAGTTTAATCTTTTGAATAAATGTATTCGAGTAAGTGTTTCGGAAGTTTACAGAACGGTTATCGTTACATTATTGTAATTCAACAGCAACTTCTCTCAATCGGGCAAGTTTGCTGATGAGACCTTCTGCCTTTTCAAGATCGAGCATATTGGCTCCATCGCTTTTTGCATTTTTTGGGTCAAAATGGGTTTCTATAAATAAGCCATCTACTCCAATAGCGACTCCTGCTTTGGCCATTGATTCAATAAGGGCAGGGCGTCCGCCTGTTACTCCTGAACTTTGGTTGGGTTGCTGAAGGGAGTGAGTGACATCGAGTACCACAGGGGCGTATTGTTTCATTGTCGGGATTCCTCTATAATCAATCACTAAATCTTGGTATCCAAACATCGACCCTCGCTCTGTGATCCAGCTCTTATAATTTCCAACCTCACTTACTTTTTGAACGGCAAATTGCATGCTTTCAGGACTCATAAATTGTCCCTTTTTTAAATTAACTACCTTCCCCGTTTCTGCAGCAGCGATTAACAGGTCGGTTTGGCGCACTAGAAAAGCAGGTATTTGTAATGCATCTACATATTCGGCGGCTAAAGCTGCATCCGACTCTTTGTGAATATCGGTAAGCGTAGGGACTGAAAAAGTTTCAGATACCTTTCGAAGAATCTTCAATGCTTTTTCATCTCCAATCCCTGTAAATGAGTCTACTCTGCTACGATTGGCCTTTTTAAAACTTCCTTTAAAGAAATAAGGGATTTTATACTTGTCGCTAATCGTTACTAGTTTTTCGGCAATTCGGAGGGCCATCTCTTCTCCTTCAATAGCACAGGGACCTGCAATTAAAAAGAACTGATTGGAATCAAGGTGTTTAAGGTTTGGAACGTCGAAATTCTTCATTGTAAATGCAGTGTTTTAGCATGGTAATGTATCAAAGGTACTTTTTATTCACTTCTCGGTGTAAAATACCGCTATATTTGCGCCGCCTTAAGGCGCATATTTGGAACTATCCTATGAAAACCATTAAAAACATCGCGATTATCGCACACGTTGACCACGGTAAGACTACTTTGGTTGATAAGATTATGTATCACTGTCAACTCTTCAGAGAGAATGAAAATAAGGGAGACCTGATTCTTGACAACAACGATCTCGAGCGAGAACGCGGAATTACCATTGTATCTAAAAACGTATCGGTAATCTACAAAGGAATGAAGATTAATATTATCGACACTCCTGGTCACGCCGATTTCGGTGGTGAGGTAGAGCGTGTTTTAAACATGGCTGATGGGGTGTTATTACTTGTAGATGCCTTTGAAGGTCCGATGCCTCAAACGCGTTTCGTACTTCAAAAAGCAATTAGCTTGGGTCTGAAGCCCTGCGTGGTTGTAAATAAGGTGGATAAAGAAAACTGTACTCCAGACGAGGTGCATGAGAAGGTGTTTGATTTGATGTTTGAATTAGGTGCAGAAGAGTGGCAGTTAGATTTCCCAACGGTTTATGGTTCGGCTAAAAATGGCTGGATGAGCGATGATTGGAAGAACCCAACGACGACTATTGAACCTCTTCTAGACATGGTTGTTGAACATATCCCTGAGTTTAAACCAGAGGAGGGAACAACTCAAATGCTAATAACTTCTTTAGACTACTCTTCTTTCACAGGAAGAATTGCGATCGGACGTCTTCAGCGTGGTAGAATTGCAGAGGGCCAACAAGTAACCTTAGTGAAGAGAGATGGTGCTCAAATTAAGACACGCGTAAAAGAGGTATTTACTTTTGAAGGTTTAGGTCGTCAGAAAGTGACTGAGGTAAAAGCCGGTGATATTTGTGCTATCGTCGGTATGGAAGGTTTTGAAATTGGTGATACGGTTGCTGATTTTGAAAACCCTGAAGCGCTGCCATCCATTGCGATTGACGAGCCAACGATGAGTATGTTGTTTACCATTAATGACAGCCCATTCTTTGGAAAGGACGGTAAATTCGTTACTTCAAGACACATCAAAGAGCGTCTAGAAAAAGAGTTAGAAAAAAATCTTGCCCTACGTGTTCAAGCTACCGATAGTGCAGACCGTTTTATTGTTTACGGACGTGGAGTTCTCCATTTATCTGTTCTTATCGAAACCATGCGCAGAGAAGGTTATGAAATACAAATCGGACAGCCGCAGGTAATCATCAAGGAGATTGACGGAGTGAAGTGTGAGCCTGTTGAACAATTGACCATAGATCTTCCCGAGGAGGTTTCGGGTAAGGCTGTTGAGATGGTTTCTATGCGTAAAGGTGAAATGATTAGCATGGAGTCACGCGGTGCTCGTATGTTCATCGAGTTTATTATTCCTTCACGAGGTATTATAGGTCTTAGAAATCAATTGCTTACTGCAACCGCAGGAGAGGCGATTATGGCACACCGATTCTTAGAGTATCAACCGCTAAAAGGCCCAATCCCTGGTCGAATTAACGGCTCGATGGTGTCTCTTGAAAACGGTACGGCGATACCTTACTCCATTGACAAACTTCAGGAGAGAGGTACATTCTTTATCAATCCGGGAGAAGATATTTATGAAGGTCAAGTTATTGGAGAGAATTCTCGTGCCGATGATATGGGGGTTAACATCACTAAGACAAAGAAGCTTACAAACGTTCGCGCTTCAGGGTCCGATGATAAAGCCCGTATCGTACCTGCGATTAAATTTTCTTTGGAGCAGGCTTTAGAGTACATCCAAAAGGACGAGTACGTTGAGGTGACTCCAAATCACTTAAGATTGCGAAAGATCTTATTGAAAGAGACCGACAGAAAACGTTCAAAGGCTATTTAACGGCAGCAGCGGCTCCAACAATTCCCGCATTATTTCTTAACGCGGCCACTCTGATCGGTGTGTTGGCAGTGATGAGATGCTTGTATTCATCGTAACGCTTAGATAGTCCTCCACCGAGTATGAAAAGGTCTGGAGCTACAAGAAGTTCGGTGATTTTTAAAAATTTGCTGAATCTAACGGCCCACTCATCTATTTCTAGACCTTCACGTTGCATGGCACCATTCGAGGCCCAATCTTCAATTTTTTTGAATTTCTTATAGGGTATTTGTCCTAACTCGAAATTGGGAATAAGTTCTCCATTGTAGAATGCGCCGCTACCGAGGCCTGTCCCGATAGTAATCATTAGAACAAGACCTGTTTCGCCTTTACCTACACCGTAATTCATAGTGGCGTATCCGGCTGCATCAGCATCGTTGACCACTGTAAAATCTAACTCTGTTTCTTCTTTAAAAACTTCGCTTACATTCTGATTTTTCCACGACTTGTGTAGGTTACCGCTGGATAGGCATACTCCGTTTTTTATAATCGTAGGGAAACCTATGCCTACTTTTCCTTTATAGTCAAACTGAGTAACGATTTTACCAACTGCCTTGGCCATGCTTTTAGGGTTCCTCTTTTGAGGCGTAGGAACTCTGAATCGCTCGCTAACTAGCTCTCCGGTTATAGGGTCTACAAGAGCTCCCTTCATTCCTGTTCCTCCAATATCAATACCAAGTACAGCCATAAGTAGTTGTTTTAAGGGCTACAAATAAATAGATTTTTTAAGAACCGATAGCTTCTAACTTATGAATCCCTTGATTTTCACAACGAATTACGGGGTGATTATACTTTTTAATCAATCGGTAGTCATGTGTAGCTAGAATTACCGTGTTGCCTTTACGATGCAGTTCCTCAAACAAATCCATCACTTCTATGGCAGTTTCAGGGTCTAGATTTCCCGTTGGTTCATCGGCAATGATGAGTTCAGGATCATTTAAAAGTGCTCGTGCAATCGCTATCCGCTGTTTTTCTCCGCCAGAGAGGTGATGTATAAATCGTTCATGTTTCCCCGAGATTCCAACCTTATTGAGAGTTTGCATGATTCGATCCTTTCGGTCTGATGTCGATTTCCATCCGGTTGCTTTTAGGATGACGTCAAGGTTGTCAAAAACATTACGGTCGTCAAGCAATCTAAAATCTTGAAATACTATTCCTAATTGTCTTCTCAGGGTCGGTAATTCGCTCTCTTTGAGTTTCGCTAAATTGAAGGACTTAAAACTTGCTGTTCCCTTACTAATTTGGGTATCTCCGTAGATCGCTTTCAGAAGACTACTTTTGCCAGAACCTGTTTTGCCAATTAAATAGAGGTAATCTCCTTTATTGACTTCTAGAGATACCTCTTTTAAAATCACCTCGTTTCTAATCCCAATATCTGCAGACTGTAAACTTAACAGCAACTGGTGTGAGTTCATTAATTCTTTTTTGATTCTCTAAAGTTAGCAAATAGCGAACTTACAATTTGAGGATTACTTAGATGATCTAGGTTTTTACTATTTTCAAACTCCAAATTTAGAAGGCTATGAATATCAGGATAATCGTAATTGGGAATTTTATTTGTTTTTAGCTCTTGCTTGAGTAAAGTAGAGGTAGATGCTATTGTTTTCAATGGACAGATTTATTCACTCGATTCGGTGAACACAACCTATACGGCAATGGCAATCAACAAAGGTCGAATTGTTACGCTAGGTTCGGATGATTTGAAAAATCGCTTTTTAGCTAAAGAACTGGTTAATCTTGAGGGTAAGGCCGTGGTTCCGGGACTTATTGATGCTCATAGTCATTTTTATGGATTGGGTTTAGGGACCCTTCACGTAGATCTTGTTGGAACCGAGAGTATCGATGAGGTGCTTGACCGTATAGAAATTTTTAGATCGCAGAATAGTGAGGTTGATTTTATTTATGGACGTGGCTGGGATCAAAATGATTGGGAAATCAAGGAATTTCCTACTCGCTACGATTTAGATCGTCGATTTTCTGATTTTCCTTTAGTTCTTGAAAGGGTTGACGGGCATGCTTATTGGGTAAATTCTAAAGCCTTAGAATTAGCTGAGATTGAACCAGAGACCTCTACCGAGGGGGGAGCTATTATTCTCTTAAATGGATCGCCTTCAGGTATTTTAGTGGATGGTCCCATGCGTTATATAGATGCAGTAATGCCACCTCCGAGCCGAGATCAACAAATCAAAGGTCTGTTAGCGGCCCAAGAGATTTGTTTCGATTATGGATTAACTACGGTTAGTGATGCGGGTATTTCTAAGGAGATTATACAGTTGGTAGACTCGCTTCAGAAGGAGGGTTTGTTAAAGATTCGAATGTACGCGATGGTGAGTAATACCGAAGCAGATGTAAACTATTTTTTAAGTAAGGGACCCTACAAAACCGATCGTCTAAATGTAAGTTCGGTAAAAGTATACGGTGATGGTGCCCTAGGTTCTAGAGGTGCGGCGCTTAAGCGACCTTATGCCGATGCGCCAGGACATTTCGGAGCTTTTGTTACCCCTGTGAATCAAATGAGAGGGATTGCTGAACGATTGATTGATTCTGATTTTCAAATGAATACTCATGCAATCGGAGATGCGGCGAATTTCGAGGTGCTATCCATTTATCAAGACCTGCTTATTGAACAAGAAGATAGAAGATGGAGAATTGAACATGCTCAAATTGTCGACGAGCTAGATTTCTCACTTTTTTCTAAGGGTGTTATTCCTTCTGTTCAACCTACTCATGCGACTAGTGATATGTACTGGGCTGAGGATCGTTTGGGGTACGAACGTATGGCTGGAGCTTATGCGTATCAAACCCTATTAGCAAAATCTGGAATTGTTGCTTTAGGAACTGATTTTCCCGTAGAATCTGTTAATCCGTATTATACCTTTTATGCCGCGGTGGCTCGTAAAGATCTTAAAGGATATCCTGAGGCCGGATTCATCCCAGAGCAGTCTCTCACCAGAGAACAAGCATTGCGCGGTATGACAGAATGGGCTGCTTATGCTCAGTTTGAAGAAAATGAAAAGGGTAGGCTCCTACCGGGATTTTTTGCTGATTTCACTGTATTGTCTGCTGATTTAATGACTACTTCAGAAAAAGATCTTCCCTTAATTGAAGCAGAGATGGTTTATGTCTCAGGAGAGCGAGTTAAGTAACGATATCAAACCTCAATAGGAGATTGAAGCTGCATAAGTTTCATTCTTATATATAAACAACCTAAATACTTTCATTTTATAACTAATAATGTCTTGAAGATTTAGTTTTAAAACATTTAATTCCATTTTTGCTTCAAATTATAAAGCCATGTGTGGAATTGTAGCGAGTTTTGATTACCAGAAAGTAGAAGCAGATCAACGTAGTCAGCTTTTAGAAATGTCAAAAAAGATCAGGCATAGAGGTCCTGATTGGAGTGGAATTTTTAGTGACGATCATGCCGTTTTAGCTCATGAACGTTTAGCGATTGTCGATCCAGC
>Ga0209653_1000951_pt1 | contig 24375 bp, 27 predicted proteins | sample SaaInl6LU_22_DNA_FD_184644 | JGI IMG/M metagenome (GOLD analysis project Ga0209653, IMG submission 184644) | Marine microbial communities from expanding oxygen minimum zones in the Saanich Inlet - ESP_116LU_22_DNA (SPAdes) (version 2) | ecosystem: Environmental > Aquatic > Marine > Intertidal...
CGCGGCCTTGGTTGTGGTTGGCGATCAAAAAGGTCGTGTCGGCTTCGGCAAAGGCAAAGCCAAAGAAGTGCCGGAAGCGATCCGCAAAGCGACAGAACAAGCCAAGCGCCAAATGATCCGCGTGCCTTTGCGCGAAGGTCGGACGCTGCACCACGATATGGAAGGCCGTCATGGCGCCGGTAAAGTTGTGATGCGCTCAGCACCGCAGGGTACGGGTGTGATCGCCGGTGGTCCAATGCGGGCTGTGTTCGAAATGCTGGGTCTGCAAGACGTTGTTGCGAAATCTATCGGGTCGCAAAACCCCTATAACATGATCCGCGCGACAATGAACGGTCTGCAAAAAGAAAGCAGCCCACGCATGGTCGCCCAACGCCGTGGCAAAAAGGTTGCAGACATCCTCAACAAGGGTGATGCGCCGGCTGCCGCTGCTGAACCTGTAGAAGCTTAAGGAGCGGAGAAATGGCTAAAACCATCGTTGTAAAGCAAATCGGTTCTCCGATCCGTCGTCCCGCCAAGCAGCGCCAAACGCTGATCGGCCTTGGCTTGAACAAAATGCACCGCACGCGGGAATTGGAAGATACCCCATCCGTGCGCGGCATGATCAATAAGATCCCGCATATGGTTCAGATCATCGAAGAAAAAGGCTAACGACTGCCGGGGCTGCCCGCGCATTTGGTCAAATAAAACCCCGCCAGGAGACTGGTGGGGTTTTTGTTTTGGGCCGGCCGGAGCGTCCGTGCGGCGCTCACCTTTGCACTTGATCCTCTGAGCTCAGGACATTATACGCACCGAGTGGCCAGATGTCTGTGCCAAGAATCAATCAAGCCGTGGTTGACCCGCTTACGCTTCAGGGGTCACATCCGGCAAAGGAGAAGCGTTATGAGACTGAATGAACTGCACGACAACCCCGGCGCAACCCGATCCAAAAAGCGCATCGCGCGTGGTCCGGGTTCTGGCAAAGGTAAAACCGCCGGTCGGGGTATTAAGGGTCAGAAATCCCGCTCCGGTGTGGCGATCAAAGGGTACGAAGGCGGTCAAATGCCCTTGTATCAACGTCTGCCAAAACGGGGCTTTAACAAGCCGAACCGCAAGGCCTTTGCCGTGGTCAACCTGGGTTTGATCCAAAAATTCATCGATGCAGGCAAGCTGACCGGTGACATCACCGAAGACAGCTTGATCGCATCCGGTCTTGTGCGCCGCAAATTGGACGGCGTTCGCGTTTTGGCCAAGGGCGACTACTCGGCAAAAGTCTCCATCACTGTAACAGGTGCCTCTGCGGCTGCGAAAGCGGCTGTCGAAGCGGCTGGTGGAACTTTGACAGTGGCGTCAGCCGCCCCTTCTGAGTAATCGGCGGTTGCGAGCAGCCTCTAAGCTGCTTACATAACTTTTAGTGTCCAAGCGCCGCCATCGGGGACCCCCGTGGCGGCGGTCTTGTTTTAGGGAGTTTTCAAATGGCATCTGCCGCCGAACAAATGGCCGCAAATTTAAGCTGGAGCACATTGGGCAAGGCGACCGAATTGCGCCAGCGCATATTTTTCACAATCGGTTTGTTGATCGTTTACCGCATCGGGACTTACATTCCAGTTCCGGGGATCGACGCTGTTGCATTGCAACAATTTATGGATCAAGCCGCCTCCGGGATTGGCGGGGTCTTGTCAATGTTCACCGGCGGCGCCTTGGCACGCATGGGGATTTTTGCACTTGGCATCATGCCTTATATTTCAGCCTCCATCATCGTGCAGCTTTTGGGCGCCATGTGGGAGCCGCTCAAGCAGCTCAAAAAAGAGGGTGAGCAGGGGCGCAAGAAAATCAACCAGTATACCCGCTATGGCACGGTGATCTTGGCGACCTTCCAAGCCTATGGCTTGGCCGCCAGCTTGCAGGCCGGTGATTTGGCCTCAGATCCGGGCATGTTCTTTATCGCCGCATGTGTGATCACATTGGTGGGGGGCACGATGTTCTTGATGTGGCTGGGCGAGCAAATCACCGCGCGTGGCATTGGCAATGGTATTTCCTTGATCATTTTCGTGGGTATCATCGCCGAGCTGCCCGCCGCCTTTGGCCAGTTTTTCACCCAGGGCCGTTCAGGCGCGATTGGCACCGGGACTATGCTGGGCGTGATTGCAATGCTTATGATCACACTTGGGTTTGTGGTGTTTATGGAGCGCAGCCTGCGCAAAATCCACATTCAATACCCGCGCCGTCAGGTTGGTATGAAAACCTATGACGGTGGTTCAAGCCATCTGCCGATCAAGGTCAACCCCGCCGGTGTTATTCCAGCGATTTTTGCGTCGGCCCTATTGCTGCTGCCCACCACATTGGCGACGTTTTCCGGCGGTCAGTCCGGTCCGGTGATGTCCACCATTTTGGCCTACTTTGGCCCCGGTCAGCCGGCCTATCTTGCATTTTTCACGGCGATGATTGTCTTCTTCACCTACTTTTATACGCGGGAAGTGGCGTTCAAGACCGATGAGGTGGCCGATAACTTGAAAAACCAAAACGGGTTTGTGCCTGGTATTCGCCCAGGTGCGAAAACCGCTGAATATCTCGACTATGTGGTCACGCGGCTTTTGGTTTTGGGGTCAGGCTACCTCGCGCTTGTGTGTTTGGTTCCCGAGATTCTGCGCAGCCAATTTGCCATCACGGCCTATTTTGGCGGCACCTCGATCTTGATCATCGTCTCGGTGGGTATGGACACCATCCAACAGGTTCAATCTCATTTATTGGCGCATCAATATGAAGGTCTGCTTGAAAAATCACAGCTCCGCGGTAAGCGTCGCGGCAAAAAGGGCGGAGTGACACGTCGATGAATATTATCTTAATTGGTCCACCCGGTGCGGGTAAAGGAACGCAAGCCAAGCTTTTGGTTGAAACGCGCGGCATGGTGCAATTGTCGACGGGCGATATGCTGCGCGCTGCCAAGACATCCGGAACGGATATGGGCAATAAGGTTGCCGCCGTCATGGATGCTGGCCAATTGGTCACTGACGACATCGTGATTGGCCTGATCTCAGAACAGCTCGACAGCGAAGCCGCCGGAGGGTTCATCTTTGACGGCTTCCCGCGCACCCTGGCGCAGGCCGACGCGCTTGAGGCGCTGCTGGCGTCCAAAGGCGCCGGCTTGGATCACGTCATCGAGATGCAAGTGGATGATGAGGCCTTGGTAAATCGCATCACCGCAAGGTCCACCTGTGGCGACTGCGGGGAAGGCTATAACGATATCTCCAAACCCATCCCGGCATCGGGCGCTTGCGCCAAATGTGGCGGAAGCGAATTCAAACGCCGGGCCGATGACAATGCAGAGAGTTTGAAGACGCGGTTGATGGCTTATTACAAGGAGACATCACCACTGATTGGCTATTACTACGCCAAAGACAAGCTGACATCCGTGGATGGTTTGGCCGATATTGAGGATGTAAGCGCCTCGATTTCGCAAGTCTTAGGTTAAGGCCTTGACGTTCTAAGCAGATCCTCATAATTCACCCTATCTCTGTTAAGAGAATCATAAGGGCCGTGCGCATGGCCCTGAATACCTCAATCGCAGGCTCGATGGCTGTTAGCTCCGGGCCTGTATCTGTGAAAAAAGGTTCCGGCGTTACGGAACCGCAGTAGAAAAGGAATATGCCTTGGCTCGTATTGCCGGCGTAAACATCCCGACCCATAAACGGGTCCCGATTGCCCTAACTTACATTACTGGAATTGGCCTCACATCCGCCAAAGAAATCTGTGCCAGCACGAATATCGACGAGACCCGTCGCGTGAATGAGCTGAGCGATGCAGAAGTTCTTGCGATTCGTGAGCATATCGACGCCACATATACCGTTGAAGGTGACCTGCGTCGTGAAACCCAGATGAACATCAAGCGTTTGATGGACCAAGGCTGCTACCGCGGTTTGCGTCATCGTCGTAATTTGCCTGTGCGCGGTCAGCGGACACACACCAATGCGCGGACGCGCAAAGGCCCAGCGAAAGCAATCGCTGGCAAGAAGAAGTAAGGGCAGATAAATGGCACGTGATAAAAGAGCGCCTAAGCGCAAAGAGCGGAAAAACATTGCAGCCGGTGTGGCGCATGTGAACAGCTCGTTCAACAACACAAAGATTTTGATCTCTGACGTACAGGGCAATGCGATTTCATGGTCGTCTTCGGGCAGCTGTGGCTTTAAAGGCTCGCGGAAATCTACGCCCTATGCTGCGCAAATGGCAGCTGAAGATGCTGGTAAAAAAGCTCAGGATCATGGCGTGAAAACTCTGGAAGTCGAAGTCCAAGGTCCGGGCTCAGGTCGCGAGAGCGCTCTGCGCGCTTTGGCGGCATTGGGTTTGAACATCACATCTATTCGTGACGTGACGCCTATGGCTCACAACGGTTGCCGCCCACCAAAGCGCCGCCGCGTATAAGTATTTTGACCGAAGGGCGCGCGGATTTTCGCGTGCCCTTTGGACGTTTTTTCCCTCGAGCGTCTTTGGTTTTGGGACATGGAGCAAAGACAAGAATGGAGGACCGCATGATCCACAAGAATTGGGCCGAATTGATTAAGCCAATGCAGCTTGAAGTGAAGCCGGGCAATGATCCGAGCCGTCAAGCGACATTGATCGCCGAACCCCTTGAGCGGGGCTTTGGTCTTACATTGGGCAACGCCTTGCGCCGCGTTCTGATGTCGTCTTTGCAGGGCGCTGCAATTGCCAGCGTGCAAATTGACAACGTATTGCATGAATTTTCCAGCGTTGCCGGTGTTCGTGAAGATGTCACGGACATTGTCTTGAACCTCAAAGGTGTTGCGATCCGCATGGAAGTGGAAGGCACTAAGCGTTTGACTGTTCAAGCCAAAGGCCCTGGTGTCGTAACGGCTGGCAATATCGTTGAGTCTGCTGGCATTGAAGTTTTGAACAAAGAGCATATCCTGTGTCACCTCGACGAAGGTGCGGATCTGTTCATGGAACTGACTGTGAACACGGGCAAAGGTTACGTGGCCGCGGATAAAAACCGTCCCGAAGATGCGCCGATCGGTTTGATTCCAATCGATGCGATCTATTCACCTGTGAAAAAAGTGAGCTATGATGTTCAACCGACCCGTGAAGGTCAGGTTTTGGATTATGACAAGCTGACTTTGAAAGTGGAAACTGACGGCTCTTTGACGCCAGATGACGCTTTGGCCTATGCCGCACGGATTTTGCAAGATCAGCTGTCGATCTTTGTGAATTTCGACGAACCAGAAAGCGCCAATGCGGCATCGGAAGATGACGGTTTGGAATTCAACCCGCTGCTTTTGAAGAAAGTGGACGAGTTGGAGCTTTCTGTACGCTCTGCAAACTGCCTGAAAAACGACAATATCGTTTATATTGGCGATTTGATCCAAAAAACCGAAGCAGAAATGCTGCGCACGCCAAACTTTGGCCGGAAATCTTTGAACGAGATCAAAGAGGTTCTGTCTGGTATGGGGCTGCATCTCGGCATGGATGTTGAGGATTGGCCACCCGATAATATCGAAGAACTGGCCAAGAAGCTCGAAGATAACTTCTAAACCGGCAGGCGGGGCTTGACCCCGCCTTCCATACGACTGGGCAATACCGCCCCAATAGGGAGGGGTTCACTCGCATGAGCCCCCAGACAAAGCAAAATGTAAACGGAGAAATAAAATGCGTCACGCCCGTGGTTACCGCCGCCTGAATAGAACTCACGAACACCGCAAAGCGATGTTTGCAAATATGGCTGGCTCTTTGATCGAACATGAGCAGATCAAAACGACTTTGCCAAAAGCCAAAGAATTGAAATCCATCATCGAAAAGCTTGTCACCTTGGGCAAGCGCGGGGATGAGCATGCGCGGCGCCAAGCGATGAGCCGCCTGAAACAGCATATGCATGTCACGAAATTGTTTGACGTGCTTGGCCCGCGCTACGCAGAGCGCCAAGGTGGCTATGTGCGTGTTTTGAAAGCGGGTTTCCGCTATGGTGACATGGCGCCCATGGCGATTATCGAGTTTGTGGATCGCGATGTAGATGCAAAAGGTGCGGCCGACAAAGCCCGCTTGGAAGCCGCTGACGAATAAGCCCTGTTCACATCGGCATGATTTTAAGACCTCCGCCCCGCGGAGGTCTTTTTAGTTTTGGCCCTATACTTTTGCTTGGGTCTACACCGCGTGACGACCGGCGGAGCCGGCCTTAGGCTCGCAGCAGTGTTTACGATTTTTTGGATTTTATAGCCTATCGTGTTTGGCAGAATTTTGGCAAATGCTGCACGGGGCAGATCGCTGAATTTGGGGTCTTGCGTTGATGGTTTGGAATTTTTCTTTTGAGCGTGAATGCGCAGACATCAAGCGACTGGCACCCGCAGGTTATCACATCGCCCTGCACATCAAAGACACGACGCCGCTGCACCGGTTGATCGACTACCCCGCCAGCTGGGTCGCGCATTATGCGGCGCAGGCCTATGGGCTGCGTGATCCGGTGGTGGCCTGGGCCCTATCGGAGGTAGGATCTATACGCTGGAGCGCGATCACACTTCCTGATCCTTTTGACATTTTGGGGCAGGCTAGGGCGCATGGTCTGGTCTATGGCGCGACGGTGTCAACCGGCCCGCTTGATGCGCGCACCATTGGCAGCCTGGCCAGATCGGACCGCGAATTGACAGATGACGAATTGGCCCAGGCCGAGATGCTCATCACAGTTTTGCATCGGCGGCTGATGCCGCCTCGGCCATTGACCCCGGCGCAGGTGGCGGCGCTGCGCTTAATTGCCCAAGGGCATCGCTACGCGGATGCCGCCGATGCTCTGCACATTTCGCAAAGCGCTTTGAAGGCGCGGATCACCGCAGCCCGCAAGCACCTTCGTGCCCGCACCACGGCGGAAGCCATTCAACGCGCGGCCTTTTATGATTTAATTTAATCGATGCGCCCCGCGACAGGGCGGTTGGATATTTCCCTTTGCCCGCCCCTCGCTTAGGGTGGTGGCATGATGGATCTATTCGACACACCCGGCGATGCGCTGCCCGTCTCAGATGCCCCGCGCCCTTTGGCAGATCGGCTGCGTCCGCAGTGCCTGGCCGATGTGATTGGTCAGCGGCAGATTTTGGGGCCCGAAGCGCCGTTGACTGTGATGCTCAAGGCCCAAGCCCTTGGGTCAATTATTTTCTGGGGGCCACCGGGCGTGGGTAAAACCACCATCGCGCGGCTCTTGGCGGAGGAGACAGATCTAAACTTTGTTCAGATCAGCGCAATTTTCAGCGGCGTGCCGGAGTTGCGCAAAGTCTTCCAAGCGGCGCAAAATCGGCGCGATCATGGTCAGGGAACGTTACTCTTTGTCGATGAAATCCATCGTTTCAACAAAGCCCAACAAGATAGTTTTCTGCCACTCATGGAGGATGGGACGCTGGTTCTGGTGGGAGCCACCACGGAAAACCCTTCTTTTGAATTGAATGCTGCGGTTCTGTCGCGCGCTCAAGTTCTGGTGCTCGAACGCCTCTCGGTCGATGAGTTGGAGCTTCTGGCGCAGCGGGCCGAAACGGAGGCGGGGCATGTGTTGCCCTTGGATTCAGGTGCGCGCCGCGCGCTTTTGGAGATGGCCGATGGTGATGGGCGCAGCCTTCTCAATCTGATTGAGCAAATTATGGCTTGGGATCTACAAGGCCCCATGGACCAAGCGAGCCTGTCCAAGCGTTTGATGCGTCGCGCTGCGGTCTACGACAAATCTGGTGACAGCCATTACAATTTGATCTCGGCGCTGCACAAATCCATTCGCGGTTCTGACCCCGATGCGGCGCTCTATTGGTTTGCGCGGATGGTGCAGGGGGGCGAAGATCCGCGCTACTTGGCGCGACGCCTGACGCGTATGGCGGTTGAGGACATCGGTTTGGCCGATCCACAAGCGCAAGACATCTGTTTGCAATCTTGGCAAACCTACGAAAGATTGGGCAGCCCGGAGGGTGAGTTGGCTTTGGCGCAGGCCGTGACCTATCTGGCGCTGGCACCAAAATCGAATGCAGCCTATGTGGCCTATAAGGCCGCCCTGCGAGAGGCCAAGCAAACCGGGTCGCAACCGCCTCCCAAACATATTCTCAATGCCGCAACCGGTTTGATGAAAGATCAAGGCTATGGTGCCGGATATGCCTATGACCATGATGCGGAAGATGGGTTTTCCGGGCAAGATTATTTTCCAGAGGCGATGGCGCGCCCCAGCTACTATGCGCCTGTGGAGCGGGGATTTGAACGCGAGCTGCGCAAACGCCTTGCCTATTTCGAAAAGCTGCGCAACCGCCGCAAAGGTTGACAAACCGCCCAGCTGAGCACATTGCACCCCTATGCTTATGACAGTTTTACAGGTGGCCCTTGGAGGCGCGATTGGCGCGGTGCTTCGGTTTTTGGCTGGGGTGGGCATCCTGCGTCTTATGGGGCCAGGCTTTCCATTGGCGGTGATGACGGTCAACATCATGGGCTCTTTTGCTATGGGACTATTTGTGGTCTACGCGGCGCAACGTGGCATGGCATATTTGTCGCCTTTGGTCATGACGGGTCTACTGGGTGGGTTCACAACTTTCTCTGCCTTCTCTTTGGAGGCGGTGAGCTTGTTTGAACGCGGCAGCATGGGGCAAGCGCTGGGGTACGTCACCCTATCGGTGGTCCTTTCGATAGGAGGTCTGATGGTGGGCCTGATGATTGCACGAGGAATATGGGCATGAGCCGAGTACAGCTTTTACAAGTCAATGAGGGGGACGGTGATCAGCGTTTGGATCGTTGGTTCCGCCGCTTGTTTCCGCAGGTGCAGCAGGGCCAGATCGAAAAGATGTGTCGCAAGGGCGATATCCGCGTGGACGGGGGACGGGTAAAGTCCAATACCCGCATTGAAGTGGGGCAAGTGGTGCGCATTCCGCCTTTGCCCGATACGCCAGCGCCGGCCATTGTCGACAAGAAAATCTCTGATGCTGATGCCAAAATGATTCAATCCTGCGTGCTGTATCGTGATGAACATATTATTGCGTTGAACAAACCGCCCGGCCTGCCCGTGCAGGGGGGCAGCAAACAGCATCGCCATGTGGACGGCCTTACCCCGGCGCTCCGCTTTGGCAATGACGAAAACCCGCGGCTTGTGCATCGTTTGGATAAGGACACCTCAGGGGTCTTGATCCTGGGCCGCAGCCGGCAAATGGCGGCGACTTTGGCTGAGGCCTTTCGGCACCGCGAGACGCGCAAGATATATTGGGCCGTTGTCGCCGGCGTGCCACATCCGAAGATGGGCACCGTAAAATATGGGTTGGTCAAAGCCAGTGGCCATGGCAGCTTTGGGGAGGGCGAGAAAATGCATTGCCTGCATCCCAATGAGGTTGCCACAACCCCCGGAGCGAAGCGCGCCACCACCGATTATGCGGTCCTAGCTCCATTGGGCAGCCGGGCGGCTTGGGTTGCATTGGTGCCCGTCACCGGGCGGACGCATCAGCTGCGGGCGCATATGGCCGAAATGGGACATCCGATCGTTGGAGACGGCAAATATGGCGGCTCAAGCCAAGAAAACCTTGGGCATGGCTGGGGCGCGCAATTGGGTGGAGATATCAGCAAAAAGATGCACTTGCACGCCAGGCATTTGCGGCTGGAGCATCCGGTGACCCGCGCAATGCTGTCTTTTACCGCCCCCTTGCCAGAGCATATGCAGCGCACCTGGGATCAGATGCAATGGGATCCGCGCGATGTCGAACTTGATCCATTCGAGGGTGATGAATGAGCCGACCGCGGACTTTGGTTCTCTTTGATGTGGATGGCACGCTGATCGACAGCCAATCCCATATTTTGCGCGCCATGGAACTGGCGTTCAAAGCGCGGGGTCTTCTTTTGCCGCCCGCGTCTGAGATATTGGCGATTGTTGGCTTGTCATTGGCGGAAGCTTTTATGCAGCTCTGTCCCGAGACAGATGCGCAAGAACGCGCGCTGTTGGTTTCGGCTTATAAAGATAATTTCGCAAGCCTGCGCGAAACACTGTCTGCCGCAAGGCTCTATCCTGGGGCCTTGGAGTGTTTGGACGGGCTGCAAGACATGGACGATATCGTCTTGGGTATCGCCACAGGCATGTCGCGGCGTGGTTTGTGCCATGTTTTGTCCAATCCCGACCTGGCCGGGCGGTTTGTCACAACGCAAGTGTCGGATGATCACCCCTCTAAGCCAGATCCCTCCATGGTTTTGCAAGCAATGGCGGAAAGCGGCGCGGCGCGTGGGGTGATGATCGGTGATACAACATTTGACATGCAGATGGGCCGGGCTGGTGGGCTTAAAACGATTGGAGTTTCCTGGGGCTATCATGCCAAGCAGGCTTTGAGCGGGCAGGCGGACAGGATGGTTGATCACTATGGGCAACTGGTGCCGGAAGTTCAAAACCTATGGGGTGAGATATGAGCGATTGGGCCGCAAAACGATTTTGGAGTGATGTGACGGTTGAGCAGCGGGGGGAAGACTTTGTGATCCTATTGGATCAGCGCTTGGTCAAAACCCCAGCCAAGGCAACCCTAGCTGTGCCCAGCCAAGCCATGGCGGAGGCGATTGCGGCGGAGTGGGAGGCGCAAGGCGAGAAGATCGACCCGCGCAAGATGCCCAGCACGCGCTCGGCGAATGCCGCCTTGGATAAGGTGACACCGCAACGGGCGGAAGTGGCGCAGCTGATTGCGGCTTATGGCGAGAATGACCTGCTGTGTTACCGCGCCCCTGCGCCCGAAGAATTGGCGACCCGTCAAAAAGAGGCTTGGGATCCGCTTTTGGCTTGGGCGGCTGAGGTGCTGGATGCGCCTTTGCGCACCACCGAGGGGGTGATGCCTGTGGCGCAACCGGCCAATGCTGTGGCCAACCTCACTGCGCGGGTTGTGGCACAGTCCCCGTTTCAATTGGCGGCTCTGCATGATCTGGTCAGCATGTCTGGATCTTTGGTGATTGGCCTGGCAGCGCAGGCAGAGGCCTTTGCCATTGATGATCTTTGGTCACGCTCGCGACTCGACGAATTGTGGCAAATTGAGCAATGGGGTCAGGATGACGAAGCTGACGCTACGGCAAGTTTAAAGCATTCGGCTTTTTTGCACGCCTACCGATTCTACAAAATGAGCTGAGTTGCGAAGTATACAATAGTACACCGATTATTCTGTCTTTTTTTAACGAAATATTTACCAAAAAACATCGATTCTGGCGGTGATGTCTTGACCCCAAGATATAAAACTTGGCATTGTCTTCTCCATTGCAGAGGGAACTCTCGCATTCATGCCAATTAATTTAATTGGATTAGACTGCCCCTTTGGGGTGGAAAACAGGATGAGGTAAAAATGAAAAAAACCGTATTTCTTGGTGCATTGACTGTAGCTGGCCTGGCGGCTGGCTTGGCATCTGCTGGCACTCTCGATGATGTTAAAGCACGCGGCAAACTGAACTGTGGTGTGACCACAGGTGTTCCAGGTTTCGCTGAGCCGGATGCAAATGGCGTTTGGCAGGGTTTTGACGTTGCGATCTGCCGCGCTGTTGCTGCGGCTGTCTTGGGCGACAACATGGCTGTTGAATTCGTTCCAACAACCGGCAAAACACGTTTCACCGCTTTGGCATCTGGTGAAATCGACCTGCTCGCGCGTAACACAACTTGGACAATGTCCCGTGACGTTGACCTGAAGTTCGAATTTATCGGCGTCAACTACTACGACGGTCAAGGCTTCATGGTTCCAGCGTCTTTGGGCGTGTCTACAGCTGCTGAGCTGGATGGCGCGACTGTTTGTATCCAAACCGGTACAACAACAGAGCTGAACTTGGCTGACTTCTTCCGTGCGAATGGCATCTCTTACGAGCCCGTGCCAATCGAAACCGGTTCTGAAGCTGCTCAATTGTTCCTTGCAGGCTCATGCGACGTTTACACAACTGACCGTTCCGCTTTGGCCGCTCAGCGTGCAAACTTCCCAAATCCAAGCGACTATGTCGTTCTTCCTGACGTGATCTCCAAAGAGCCACTCGGCCCATTGGTGCGTCATGGCGACAATGATTGGGGCGATATCGCACGTTGGACTTTGAACGCCTTGATCACAGCTGAAGAGCTGGGCGTGACTTCCGCCAATATCGCTGAAATGTCTGCGGGTACCAACAATCCCGAAATCAACCGTCTGTTGGGCACTGAAGGCACTTTGGGCGAGATGCTCGGTTTGGACGCAGAATGGGCAAAACGCGCCATCATGTCCGGCGGCAACTACGGTGAAGTGTTCGAAAGCAACATCGGCATGGACACAAACATCGGCTTGTCCCGTGGTTTGAACGCACAATGGAAAGACGGCGGTCTGATCTATTCGCCACCGTTCCGCTAAGAACTTTTTGGATCGGGCGCAGAGAAATCTGCGCCCTTTTCATATCTAAGCCTAAGACAAGTCTGAAAATATAAAATCCAAAATAAATTCAGAAACTCAGGGAATAATTCCATGTCATCAACGACGCACACAGAGACAAGCAAGTTCAGCTTGTCGATGTTGATTAACGATACCCGCTACCGATCGACCACATTTCAAGTGATTGCGTTGATCGGACTTATTTTTGCGATGGGCTATCTGGTTTCTAATCTTCTGTCGAACCTCGCTGACGCAGGTCTAAACATCAGCTGGAGGTTTTTCGGCGAGACAGCAGGCTATGACATAAATCAAATGCCCATCGAATATGACAATCAGATGAGCCATGGTCGCGCCTCTCTGGTGGGGGCCGTGAATACGCTGATTGTGGCCTTCTTGGCCTGTGTGAGCGCCACCGTTTTGGGCGTCATCGCCGGGGTGTTGCGCCTTTCAAACAACTGGGTCGTCTCAAAACTCATGGCGATCTATGTGGAAGCCTTCCGCAATGTGCCGGTTTTGGTCTGGATTTTGATTATTTTTCTCGTCATGTCGAATGTCCTGCCGCAGCCCCGTGAATTTCGCGGTGATGCAGCGGCAAGCTCGATGTGGTTTGACATGGTCGCCTTCACAAACCGGGGGGTTTATATTCCAAGGATGATTATGGGCGATCTGAGCTGGTTTGTTGTCGGCACTTTTGCCCTGTCAATCGCCGGTGTGTTTGTTTTCCGGCGCTATGCGCGGCACCTGCTGTTCAGTACCGGTCGTTTGATTCCGACCGTCCTGCCTTCCATTGGTATTTTGATCATCCCGACGGTGGTGGCCTATTTGCTTTTGGGCCGTCCGATTGGGCTCGAATACCCTGTACTGAAGGGCTTTAACTTTAGCGGTGGTTTGCATTTGCGCCTGTCTTTGATTGCGCTTTGGTTCGCCTTGGCCATCTATACTGGTGCGTTTATTGCTGAAAACGTCCGTGCAGGGATTCAAGCTATCAGCCATGGCCAAACGGAGGCGGCTGCGGCCTTGGGCATGCGGCCAGGGCGGATCATGTCACTGATCATTTTGCCGCAAGCGCTGCGTGTCATCGTACCGCCGCTGATTTCACAATATCTCAATATCACCAAAAACAGTTCGCTGGCCATCGCTGTTGGCTATATGGATATCACTGGCACGCTGGGAGGCATTACGCTCAATCAAACCGGCCGTGCGATTGAATGTATTTTGGTCTTGATGTTGTTCTACTTGGTCATCAGCCTGTCAATTTCGGCGATTATGAACGTCTATAACAATGCTATGAAGTTGAAGGAGCGTTGAGATGAGCGATACACCGAACATCGGCTTTGTACGTCATGAGCCCATCCCGCCGTCCCCACCGCCGGTTCAACAGGCCGGAGTGGTCAAATGGGTGCGGGAAAATCTATTCTCGAATTGGGTCAATTCGATCCTGACTATCCTGTCGATCTATTTTGTTGTCAAAATCATTCTCGCGTCCACACCTTGGATGTGGAACGGGGTCTGGACCACCAGCAGCCTCAGGGAATGCCGAGAAGTGTTGCAAGGCACCAGCGGCGCCTGTTGGTCCGTTTTGGCGGAACGCTGGAACCAAATGTTGTTTGGCTTCCAATATCCGGTCGAAGCCTACTGGCGACCAACCTTGGCCTTTGTGTTGCTGCTGATCTGTATTGCCCCAATTTTGTTCCAAAAATTGCCACGCAATATGCTGATTTTTTCGGCGATCTACCCCTTCCTGGCCTTTTGGTTGATCTGGGGCGGAACACTTCTAACCCCCGTTATAGTGGCCCTCTCACTCATCGCGGGCTATCTGGCCTTCGTGAAGGTGGAGCGTCTGACTGGCTTTGCAACTGCTCTGCTGTCCGGTGTTGCAGCCGTGGTTTTGGTGCTCTACTTGGGCAGTTTTGTGACCTCAGCGCTGCCTGAGTTTATCGCGCTTGAGCCTGTGGCCTCACGGGATATGGGGGGCTTTATGCTCAACCTTATCTTAGGAACAGTCTGCGTCTCTCTGTCTATTCCCCTAGGGATCGTCTTAGCCTTGGGAAGGCAGTCAAATATGCCCATCATCAAGGGCATTTGTGTTGTATTTATCGAGTTTATTCGCGGCGTGCCGCTGATCACGCTGCTGTTTGTGGCCAATGTTGTGCTGTCATATTTCTTCCCACCAGGCACCAATTTGGATTTGATCCTAAGGGTGATTATTATGATCACACTCTTCTCTGCGGCCTATATCGCAGAGGTGATCCGGGGTGGCCTTGCCGCCCTGCCGCGCGGGCAGTATGAGGCGGCTGACAGCCTGGGCTTGGATTACCCGCAGGCGATGCGCTTAATCATCCTGCCGCAGGCGCTCAAGATCTCTATTCCGGGCATCGTAAACGTGGCGGTGGGTCTGTTCAAAGACACGACTTTGGTCTCGGTTATCTCAATGTTTGATCTCGTCGGTATGATCCGGGGCCCTATTTCCTCCTCCACAGCTTGGACGGGGATCTACTGGGAGCTGTATCTCTTCGCGATCTTGCTATTCTTCGTCGTTTGCTACGGCATTTCACAATATTCACAATGGTTGGAGCGTCAGCTCCGAACCGATCATCACTAAGGGAGCTTTGAGAATGTCTGAAGCCCAAATGAAAGTTTCTGATGAGATCGCAATCTCAATCGAGAACATGAACAAATGGTATGGCACATTCCACGTGCTGCGCGACATCAACCTAGATGTGCAGCGCGGCGAGCGGATTGTGATTTGCGGGCCGTCTGGCTCTGGGAAATCCACCCTCATTCGCTGCATCAATGCTCTGGAAGAGCATCAAAAGGGATCCATCACGGTGGATGGGACGCTTTTGTCCTCTGATGTGAAGAACATTGATAAGGTGCGTTCCGAAGTCGGCATGTGCTTTCAACACTTCAACCTGTTCCCGCATTTGACAATCTTGGAAAATTGCACCTTGGCGCCGATTTGGGTGCGGAAAATACCCAAGAAAGAAGCCGAAGAAACGGCGATGCACTTTCTACAGAAGGTCAAAATTCCGGAGCAGGCGGATAAATATCCCGGCCAGCTTTCGGGCGGTCAGCAACAGCGGGTGGCCATTGCGCGCTCCTTATGCATGAAGCCGCGGATTATGCTCTTTGACGAACCCACCTCTGCGCTTGATCCTGAGATGATCAAGGAGGTGCTCGACACGATGATCGAACTGGCTGAAGACGGTATGACCATGCTCTGTGTGACCCATGAAATGGGGTTTGCACGTCAGGTGGCCAATCGGGTCATTTTCATGGATGCGGGACAAATCGTTGAACAAAACGAACCAGAAGAGTTCTTCAACAATCCACAATCAGATCGCACAAAACTATTCCTGAGCCAAATTTTGGGGCATTAGCGGCCTCTGCCGCCCAGGAGCGTTGAAATCGGGCCCTTCGGGGCCCTTTTTTATGGCGTGAGATCGGCTGGCGTGGTGAAGTCAATGAGCTGCGCGGGACCGTCTTGCTGATCCCTGTTGAGCACAAGTGTTGCGCCGGGCGGATATGTGTAAAAGGCGGCATGTGCCGGCGGTGTTTGGACCAGGGCGCTGGCCAATTCGGCCACGCCGGGATTATGCGCCAACAGCAACAGGCAGTCAGTCGGGCGCTGGGCATGGATGGCCGCGCGCAAAGATGCAGGCTCTGCCAAATACAGCTCGGCCAATATATCAGCCGGGCAGCTCAACTTCAGCGCCGCAAAGCTTTGGCGGGTGCGTTTGGCATCTGACACCAATGCATGACTTGGCAAATGACCGGATTTTCTGAGCCATGTGCCCAGCCGGCGCGCCTCATCTTGCCCTCGGGGGCTGAGTGGGCGGGCGTGATCGTCCTGCCCGGGGGTCCAGTCGGCATGGGCATGGCGCATTAATATGAGCTTCAATTCAAAAATTCCCGCATGTGATAGGCCGATTGTGCCGCGTCGCGCGCATAGGTTTGGCCAGCCGGACACGCACGCCGGGCCAGACAGCCGCGCGTAAGGCAGCGTTGCGCGGGATCGGACCTCAGATAAGACTTGCAAGCCTCAACGTCATATTGCGTGCCCTGCAAGGCGCCCACTGGGCAGGCGGTGGTGCAGGGCTGGGCACAGCCGGTGCAGGGAGATGTCGGCGCTTCAGGCGTTTGGATGGCCCAATCAAATTCCAAAGCGCCACGATAGGAGACCATAAGCCCCGCCTCGGCCTGTACCAGCATGCCGACGGGGCTGACCCAGGCGCGGTCACTGGCCATGGCCCAAGTGAGAAACGGCGCCGGCTCGTCGCCGAATGGAAAATGTGCCTGCGCTCCGAGCTGATCTGCCAAGCCTGTGATCACGCGCCGCGACCAGCGGTCCACCGGATCTGCCGCGCCATCTTGCCACTCAGGGCTGGCACAGAGCATTGGCCAAAACCCCGGCTCATGCGGACCAAGCAATAGGATCGTGCCGCGCGCGCCGGGCAGGGTTCCGAAGATGCTCAGCTGCTCGGCCTGCAGCCTGCGGAGGAGGTCGTCATATGTCATTTGCGCAAGAATGGCAGAGCCAGAGACCAGATCAGCCGCGTGGGGCGTAAATCCTGCCATTGCAGGCCGATTTTCATAGTCTTGTGACCGTCTTGTGGGCTCTGGGTATAGGTGCCAAACAGGCGGTCCCACCATGATAGGGCAAATCCGTAGTTGCTGTCGTGCTCAAAGCGGTGGACCGAATGGTGAATGCGGTGCATGTCAGGGGTGACCAAGACACTGCGAATGACGCGATCCAATTTTTTCGGCAATGCGATGTTGGCATGGTTAAACATGGCCGATCCATTGAGCAAAATTTCGAATACCACCACGGTCCAGGCCGGAGGGCCAAGCAGATAGACTAGGCCAATCTTAAAGCCCATGGAGAGGGCAATCTCTACAGGGTGAAAGCGGATCGCTGTGGTGACATCAAATTCAATATCGGAGTGATGCACGCGGTGGATACGCCAGAGCAGCGGAATTTTATGGCTCAGCACATGTTGCACCCAGATCGCGAGATCCATCACCAGGATGACCAGCACCAACTCGATCCAACTGGGCAGGGCGACAAGGTTGAGCAGGCCCCAACCCCGGGCGCTGGCATCGGCGGCGGCCAGAACGGCGGCGAATGTAAGAGTCACCGCTAGGATGCGCAGGGTGAGCGTGTCGACCACAACAAAGATCCAATTGGTGATCCAGCGCCGGGTTTTTTGCGGTTGAGCACGGCGCGGGGCCAAATGTTCTATACCTGCCAAAATGACGAAGAGGCCGAGAAATATGGCGAGGCGTATTATGGCGTCTTGGGACATCTGCGGGCTCGTCTCTATGATCTTTTGGGGGCATCGGGCGATCGGATCAAAGATCCGGCCCCATGGTCCGTGAACAATTCCAAAAGACAGGCATTTGGCGCGCGCCCATCAATAATCACCACCGCCCGCACACCACCCGCAATCGCCTCGAGCGCGGTTTCTGTTTTTGGGATCATGCCGCCGGCAATCACACCGCTGGCGGTCAACTCTTTGATAGTGTCTGGAGACAATTCGGTGAGCACTTCACCATCCGTGTCCTTCACGCCTGACACATCGGTCAAAAGTAAAAGCCGGTCGGCCTTAAGCGCTGCAGCAATGGCGCCGGCAGCTGTGTCGCCATTTATGTTGAAGGTCTCGCCAGCATCGCCTGCGCCAAGCGGAGCAATGACTGGAATCATATCTGCCTCAAAAAGCGTATTTAGCACGGTGGGGTCAATGTCGCGTGGCTTGCCCACCAGCCCCAATTTCGGATCCGCAACATCGCAGGTCATCAAACCGGCATCCTTGCCCGACAGGCCAACCGCGCGTCCGCCCTGTGCGTTGATCGCCTGCACGATCCGCTTATTGACGCGACCCGATAGGACCATTTCAACCACTTCCATCGTCGCTGCATCTGTGACGCGCTTGCCATCCACGAAGTGGGATTGAATATCCAGGCGCTTGAGCATGTCGTTGATCATTGGCCCGCCGCCGTGCACAATCACCGGGTTCACCCCCACCTGCTGCATCAAAACAACATCACGGGCAAAGGAGTCCATGGCCGCATCGCTGCCCATGGCATGGCCGCCAAATTTTATCACCACTGTCGCGCCGTCATAGCGCTGCAGGTAAGGCAAGGCTTTTGACAAAGTGCTGGCGGTGGTTAACCATTCGCTTTTCATGGGATATCTTTCTATGGCATCTGGTCTGAAGCGGCTGGGGCAAGCCTAGTCACTCCAAGCGGTGCTGCCAAGAGTGTTTTACAAACGCGCCGCTACTCTAAGCTGGAGATCACAGCGCGCAGAGTTGCAATGCCCTCACCCTTTTCTGAGCTTGTCAGGATCAGCTCGGGGAAGGCGGCCGGGTGTTTGGCCAACTTGCTGCGCACTTGCTCCAAAACCCGGTCTCTTTCGTGGTCTTTGATCTTATCGGCCTTGGTCATGACCACCTGAAAGGTCAGGGCGGATCTGTTCATGAGCTGCATGATCTCCTCATCCACCGGCTTGATGCCGTGGCGGCTGTCGATCAATACAAAGGCGCGGCGCAGATTGGGGCGGCCAGAAAGGTAGTTTTTCAAAAGGCGTTGCCATTTTTCGACCACTGCGAGCGGCGCATTGGCGTAGCCATAGCCGGGCAGATCGACCAAATAGCGCAGATCGCCGAGTTCGAAGAAATTGATCTCTTGGGTGCGCCCGGGGGTATTGGAGGCGCGGGCCAGGCCTTTGCGGTTGGTCAGCGCGTTGATCAAGCTGGATTTGCCGACATTTGAACGCCCTGCAAAGCAGACCTCGATGCGATCGGCATCGGGCAGGCCGTCCATGGCAACCACCCCCTTGAGAAACTCCACCGGACCGGAAAACAATTTGCGCCCCAATTCAGCGGCGGCGTCGCTTTCAGGTTCCGCGATTGGGAATGGTAGGATCATAACAGCTCCAACGTGTCATCGAGTGAGAGTGTGCCCGGTTCAATCACCCGGGCATAGAGGCCGAAGTCCTGATGATCGCACAGGGCGTTTAAGGCGCCAAGCGTGTCGGCATCGCGCAGGCCTGTGTCTGGATTGGCGGTCGTCGCCAGGCAGCGCACGATTGGCTCCACGCCTTCAAATACCACGCTGCCAATGCGAAACCTTTGCCCAATCCAGCTGTGCTCAACCCATGGGTCAAGCCCGTCAATCCACAGATTGCCGCGCCATCTGTGCTGGGACATTGCCTGCCCCATATGCTCTGACAGCGCGCGCAAGGAGGCATGGCTGTTGATGCTGATGGACGGAAAGTCGGTATCGGTAAAGCCGCGCTTGGGAAGGCGCAGAATGCGCGCAGATTGCGCGCGATCCGCAGGCATCAAGGGTTTGACCCAGGCCAGAAAACCTGAGAGCTGCCGCTCATCGTCGGGTTGAAAGGTAAAATCTTTGCGATTCGGATGCGATAGGGTGAGGCTTTGGTCCGCCTCATTGAGCCGCGCGGTGATGGCCATGAGGAGGGGCGCTTTTGAGACGCGGGAAAAATTGGCGCAAGCGGCCCATGCGCTGCCATCGGCTTTGGAGGCCTCATGGGCCACCGCCCAATGGCGATCCCAGGGCATGGCCGCGCCCTGAGACAATGTCACCCGTTGCAAGGCCTCACGCCCATGAGATTTTAGCGGATGGCGAAATATATCCGTAACGCGCGCCATATCAGCTCTTCTTTTTCGATCGCTTAAAGGTACTGGTGATATTGCCAAAGACATCTGGTTTGACGCCTTGGCTGCGCATGATCGAATATTGCTGAATGAAGGTGATTGTGTTGTTGGCAATCCAGTAGACCACGAGCCCAGAGGCGAAGCCGCCAAGCATAAACATAAATACCCAGGGCATCCATGCGAAGATCATCGCCTGTGTCGGATCCGTTGGCGCGGGATTGAGTTTTTGCTGCATCCACATGGAAATGCCCAAGAGAAGCGGCAAGATGCCGATCAAGATCAAGGCCACGATGGATCCTGGCTCTGGTGCGCCCCAGGGCAGGAGGCCAAACAGATTCATGATCGAGGTTGGATCTGGCGCCGAAAGGTCTTGAAATGGACCGAACCAGCTGGCGTGCCGCAGCTCCAGCGTCACGAAGATCACTTTATAGAGCGAAAAGAAAATTGGGATCTGCGGCAGGATGGGAAGGCAGCCAGCGGCGGGGTTGACCTTATTTTTCTTATAGAGCTCCATCATGCCTTGCTGCATTTTTTGCCGGTCATCGCCGGCGCGCTCCTTCAGCTTTTCCATCTCGGGCTGCAGCTCTTTCATGCGCGCCATGGAGACATAGGATTTATAAGCCAGCGGCAAAAGCAGGGCTTTGATCACCAAGGTCAAGCAGATGATCGACCACCCCATATTGCCGATAAAACCGTTCATCGTATGGAGCAGCCAGAAGATCGGTTTGGTCAAGAAGTAGAACCACCCCCAGTCGATGCTGTCGACGAAACGATCCACGCCCTTGTCTTTTTGGTAGCTGCGGATCACTTCCCATTCTTTCGCACCGGCGAAGAACTGCGACATCACTGTGGTTGAGGCGCCCGCTGCGATGGTCTGGGTTGGCTGTACTGCTTCGGTCAAGTAGACGTCGTTGTTGATGTCATATTTGGCCACGGACTTGAACGCGCCCTGGGGAACGATTGTGGTCATCCAATAATGATCGGTGAATCCGATCCATCCGCTTTCGGCCACTTGCACTACATCAGCCGGCGCGCGTTCTTTGGGATTGACATCAAATTCGGGCATATTGTCATATTTGGTTTCGTTCAATTCACCGTCGGACATGCGCACCATGCCCTCGTGCAGAATGAAAAAACCTTTGAGGTTGGGTGGCTCGCCGTGGCGGGCAATTTGGCCATAGGGGGCCAGCGCAACCGGGGCTGTGCCGTTGTTTTGCACTGTTTGCGCGACAGAGAACATGAAATTTTCATCGACCGATATCACACGCTGGAAGGCCAGGCCTTTGCCATTGTCCCAGGTCAGCGTGACGGGAGATGTCGGGGTCAACTGGGTGGATGCGGAGGACCAGAGCGTTTTGGGCCCCGGCACGTCGGCCGGATCAACGCCAGAGGCGGCGGCCCAACCGTTAATGCCATAATAGGCGTGATCGGAGCCCTCCGGTGACAGAAGCGTCACAATTTCAGACCCTTCCTTTATGGTTTCGGTGTAATCTTTCAGGCGCAAATCATCGATCCGGCCGGCGAGAAGCGATAGGGAGCCTTCGAGGCGCGGTGTGCTGATTGTGATGCGGCGGGCTTCGGCGACGGCCTTTGCGTTGCCCGAGCCGATATTTGTATTCACATCGGCCGTGCCGGGGGCGGTTGCGGCAAGGGGTGCGGTTTCACTTTGGGCCTGCTCGGGCGGCAGCGCGGTTTGCGGTGGTGCAATTGCGAACCAGGCCAGCATCACCGCAAAGCTAAGGCCAGTGGCCAAGAGAAGGTTTTTATTTTGATCGTCCATTGGAGCCCACCATGCGTCATTTGCCCGATATTGGGTTACATGGGGTTCAACCGCCGGCAGGCCAAAAGGTCAAGTAGATTCGAGGATTTCTGGGCTTTTAGCGCCCTTTATGCCAATTTTACGGGGGATGCATGCGGGCGGGGCGTCTGTTGGTATTGCCGGGCCCAATTTTGCAGCTGATCAAGCGGCATGGGCCGGCCGATTCCGTAACCCTGTGCATGGCCGCAGCCCAGTTTCTGCACGACGCCCAGCTCGGCATCGGTTTCAATCCCCTCTGCGATCGTGTCAAGATTAAGGCGTTGGGCCAGTAAGACGACAGCTGCGAGCATATCTTGCTTTTTTGCGTCCCTGTCGATGTTGTAAACAAAGGAGCGATCAATTTTCATGCGGTCAATGTTCAACTGGCGTAGGGAGTCGAATGGGTTTTGCGCGGTGCCAAAATCATCAAGATCAATGTGACATCCCAGCTTGGCCAGAGAATTGACCGAATGGCGCACAGGCGATGCCGCGTCTTGAACCACAACATTTTCAAGCACCTCTATTGAGAGCCGGTTCGGCTGCAGATCAAATTGGTCCAATGCCCATAGGATTCGGGTCATCAGCTGTGGATGCTCCAGATCGGCTTGTGCGAAATTGACGCCGACTTGCGGGATGAAAATTCCAGCGTCTTGCAGGTCGCGAATGGCGCTTAGGGATTGATGCAATATCGTATCTGTCAATTTGTGCCAGAGCTGCGCCTGGGCGACGGAGGATAAAAACGCCAGGGGTGCAACCATTCCATGAGCTGGATGATGCCAGCGTGCCAAAGCCTCCATGCCGGTGATTTGCCCGTCTTTGAGGCTGACTTGTGGTTGAAAATGCGGTCTAATCTCTTGATTGTCGAAGGCGGAATTGAGGTCATGCGTGAGGGACAGATGCCCCTTATCTATGGCCGGCGCGCTGGGCGGGGTGATGGCCGATGCTTTGGGGGTCACATCCCTAAGTATGAGCGCCGCCAAGATCGCACAGAGAATCGCGCCCCCTAGGCCGGCCTCCGGCGCGACAACCCGCGCCAAGATGGTTGTTAAAGCGGTGCCGCAGACTGCGCCAAGGGCCCAAAATAGGCCAGTGAGCAATCTGCCTGCGGTGTAGGTTTGCAGAGCAGTCACGGGTCGTCCTCTTTGTCGTCAGGACAGTTAGCGGACAAATAGTAAGGATTGGCTTAATCGGCCGAAGAATTTAACGCGCCGTTTGGATCGAGCGCCAGGCCAAGGAAATCAAACAACTTGCCGTCCAGAAGGTGCGAGGGTCTGACATTGGTTAATGCGCGAAACAGCACATTGCGCCGTCCGGGATGATTGGCCTCCCAGCCATCTAAAATTGCCTTGACCTGTTGGCGCTGGAGCCCCTCTTGGCTGCCGCAGAGATCACAGGGAATGATCGGGTAATTCATCGCTTTGGCAAAAACCTCGCAATCTTGTTCAGACACATGCGCAAGCGGACGGTACAAAAACAAATCTTTGTCTTCATTGACCAATTTGGGCGGCATTGTCGCCAAACGGCCGCCATGAAACAGGTTCATGAAAAATGTTTCTAAAATATCATCGCGGTGGTGCCCCAAGACCACGGCGGAGCAACCTTCCTCGCGGGCAATCCGATACAGATTGGCCCGCCGCAACCGAGAGCACAATGCGCAAAAGGTGCGCCCTGCCGGTGTTTTCTCCATCACCACCGAATAGGTATCGCGGTATTCAATACGATGCGGCACCTGCATGCGCTCAAGGAACTCGGGCAAAACGGTTGCTGGAAAGCCCGGCTGACCTTGGTCGAGATTGCAGGCAATCAAATCAACGGGCAGCAGGCCGCGCCATTTCAGCTCATAGAGCACAGCCAGGAGCGTATAGCTGTCTTTACCGCCCGATAGGCAGACCAGCCAGCGCGCGCCTGGCTCAATCATCCCATAGTGTTCGATGGCTTCGCGGGTGTTGCGCAACAGGCGCTTGCGGAGCTTCTTGAACTCTGTGGTTTTTGGTGCCCCCACAAAGAGGGGATGAATTTCTGTGTCGTCATCTAACATGCGCTCCTTATGCCCAAGCCGTTGATGGGTTGCAATTGCTCTTGGATCGGTCAGGCTACAAAAGAAATCTGAACGGATCCGGCGGTTTGTGCTCAGGTGGCAAACCGATGTCGCGGCGCAAATGCGGCTGTATGGGCAAGTGCCTTGCCCGTCTGGTCCTGTGCCGCATCAATTTGAGTTTGAGGATTTGGCCCAAGACCCGAAAAGTTCCGTGGTCTTTGATGAGCTCCTGAATATGGGCCAAGAGGTGGTCGCGTTCAATAAGTGTCATGATATGTCTCCTGAACGGGCAAAAGCCACGTTCAATGTTGTAAAATAGACAGCCGCGGCTTTAGGGCCGGAGGCTTGCAAATGGGATGAAATTATGAGGGTTGGGCCCCGAAATTTGGCCGGGGCATAGGCAAAAACGGCCGGGTGACGGATGCGTTAGCAGGCAGCGCCTTGATTGCCACGATACGCCCAGCGGGAGGCACAAGTTAAAATTTTCATAATTTAAGCCTCTTTTTCAAATTGTTGCGCGACGAAGGCATCGCAGGTCAT
>Ga0209653_1000954_pt1 | contig 24340 bp, 22 predicted proteins | sample SaaInl6LU_22_DNA_FD_184644 | JGI IMG/M metagenome (GOLD analysis project Ga0209653, IMG submission 184644) | Marine microbial communities from expanding oxygen minimum zones in the Saanich Inlet - ESP_116LU_22_DNA (SPAdes) (version 2) | ecosystem: Environmental > Aquatic > Marine > Intertidal...
ACCTTTAGTTCTCTAAAGTTTTGGGAATTTACCTTGTGATTCCTCACATAAAGATACAATTTGAAATCAATTCACAACAAGTTGCAAAACATGATACTGCAGGCCTCACTTGTGATTCCTCACATAAAGATACAATTTGAAATCAATTCACAACGTTGAGATCTTAGACAAACGGTTGATCAGTCTTGTGATTCCTCACATAAAGATACAATTTGAAATCAATTCACAACTGTCGTGAACCTGTAACGCTTCCTTGTAAACTTGTGATTCCTCACATAAAGATACAATTTGAAATCAATTCACAACGAAAACAAAGTAATGGTGTAGAGAAACTTTCTTGTGATTCCTCACATAAAGATACAATTTGAAATCAATTCACAACAATCAGATAGCTGTTAATGATGAGAATCTACTTGTGATTCCTCACATAAAAATACAATTTGAAATCAGTTCACAATACTTAATATAAAATAACAAAGATATACGTACTTGTGATTCCTCACATAAAAATACAATTTGAAATCAACTCACAGCTGCAGGTTCTGAATAGAAAATAACTTCTTCCTTATGAAGTCTCACTTAAAAATACAATTTGAAATCAATTCAAAACACAACACTTAATACAATAAAATGTAAACTACACCGCAGGTGACTCATGGCACAAACACAACTTGAAGTCGATTCGTGGCCAGCTTGATATTTTGAGAATACCTGAATATCTTTCACGCAAAAAAATACAATTTGAAACCAATTCACAACTATTATTTAATTGGTATTTGCATAAAACATTCGTGGTTCTTCACTAAAAAATACAATTTGAAATCAATTCACAACTATACATTTACTAATAAGAGATTTTGTGATCTTGTAACTTTTCAAGGATAGGTGCAATTCGAAAACAATTCACAACAATTACAATATAATAAATGGTGTATACTTAAAATTTGATTCACTAAATAAATCTACGAATAAAAAACAATAAACAAGTGTTTTTTGATGCCATTATATCAATTTTAAGAAATCGTCTTCAGAAATTATAGCGATTCCTAAATCTGTAGCTTTCTGCAATTTTGAGGGCCCCATCTGATCACCCGCAACAATAAAATCCGTTTTTTTAGAAATAGAACTACTCACTTTCCCACTATTGTTCTCTATCAGCTTTTTCAATTCAGTACGTGTCACCTTGTGAAACACTCCAGAAACCACAAATATTTTGCCTGCCAAAACATCTGTTTGATGCTTTAATTCTTCTTCGGACAAAGAAAAATTTAAGCCATAATCTTTGAGTCTTTCTATCAACAAAAGATTTGAGGGTTGGTTTCTAAATTGAATGATACTTTCTGCAATTCTTTCCCCTATTTCATCTACAGCAATCAAGGTTTCAAAATCAGCAGCCAATAAAACATCTATGTTTTTGAAGGATTTTGCTAGTTTTTTAGCTACTGTTTCTCCTACAAAACGAATCCCTAAAGCAAACAAAACTTTCTCAAAAGGCATCTGCTTAGAGGCATCAATACCTAGAATCATATTGGTTGCAGATTTTTCTGCCATGCGCTCTAAAGGCAATATTTCATCTATTTTTAATGCGTACAAATCCGCATAGTTTTCTATCAATTTTTCTTTACACAATAACTCTACAGTTTCTGCACCTAAGCCATCTACATTCATGGCTTTGCGACTGATAAAATGTATAATTCTACCTGCAACTTGTGTCATACAACCCCTATCATTGGGACAATAATGCTTTGCGTCTCCTTCTTTTCTTATGAGTTGCGTATCACACTCTGGACAATTTTCTGCATACCTTGTGGGCACAGAATATTGGGGTCTTTTCGACAAATCCACTCCAACGATCTTGGGAATGATCTCTCCTCCTTTTTCTACATAAACCTCATCTCCTACCCTAATGTCGTGCAACGCAATTTGATCTGCATTGTGTAAAGAAGCTCTCTTTACAGTAGTCCCAGCCAATTGAACTGGTTCCAAATTAGCCACTGGAGTAATGGCACCAGTCCTTCCAACCTGATAGGTGATTGTATTCAATAGCGTAGACACCTGTTCCGCCTTAAATTTATAGGCAATGGCCCAACGGGGTGCTTTTGCCGTGTAACCAAGCTCCTCTTGTTGACGAATGTTATTCACTTTGATCACAATACCATCTGTTTCATAAGGCAAATCAAAACGTGCCTTATCCCAATACTCAACAAAGGCAACTACCTCATCTATTGATTGGACGACCTGTATTGTTTCTGGGACTTTAAAACCAACTTTTCTAGCTTTTTCTAGGGCTTGAGCATGACTATCAAACTCGTTATTAACACTTAAAACTTGATACAACAAACAATCCAATGGTCGTTTAGACACCTCAGCACTGTCTTGCAATTTTAGACTCCCACTAGCAGTATTCCTTGGGTTTTTATAGGTTTCTTCTCCCAATGCCGCTCTTGACATATTCATTTGGTTGAAGCCCTCCAAAGGCAAAATGATCTCACCTCTAATCTCAAAATTATCAACAAAATCACCTTGCAACTTTAGCGGCAACGATTTGATTGTTTTTACGTTATTTGTCACATCATCTCCTTGTACACCATCTCCACGTGTGACTGCTTTTACCAGCACTCCATTTTCGTAGGTCAAATTGATCGAAGCCCCATCATATTTTAATTCACAGGTGTACGTGATCTCTCCTTCAATAATCTTTGAAATCCGTTTTTCCCAGTCTAGAAGATCTGATTTGCTGTAGGAATTGTCCAAAGAGTACATCCTATTTTTATGAACAAGGGTCTCAAAGTTTTTGGTAATGGCTCCCCCAACTTTCTGAGTCGGTGAATTTTCATCTTCAAATTCAGGATGAGACATTTCCAAAGTTTGTAATTCTTTCAACAACTGATCAAATTCAAAATCTGAAACACTTGCATTGTCCAATACATAATATTCATAATTATATTTGTGCAATGTATTTCTAAGGTTTTCTATTTTTTGTTGAATGTTGTGCCCCATCTGATAAAATTTTGTCTGTAAATTTAAAACGATTATTTTAGATGACACAGGAATAAAATTGCTAACTGACAGAAAAAATCAAATCATGTTTTCAAAATTCATTTTATTATTTTCATCTGCCACCCTTGGACTCTCCATTTTGGGTTTTTTATTTCCTAAACTCAGATACGGTATTGTACCAAGAACCACCATCGGACTCATTGGAATTGTATGCTCACCAATGTTTCATAAAAACCCAAAACACCTCTTAAGCAATAGCATTCCATTTGTAAGTTTGGTCTTCCTTCTGTATCATTTCTACCCTTCAAAAGCAGATGTTACCGTTTGTTGTATGCTGGTGAGTGGAGGGGTATTGCTATGGTTGTTTGGTAAAAAAGCGAATCATATTGGAGCAAGTGGATTGATTTACGGTCTGGCTGGATTTCTGATTACACAAGGGTTTATAAGCTCTAAAACCTCCTTGATTGGCATTTCTATTTTCATCATTTTGATTTATGGTAGTTTGTGGAAAGGTCTCCTTCCTTTTCAAAGAAAAAATATTTCTTGGGAAGGTCATTTTCTTTATGCCATAGCAGGTATTTTATCTACATATTTGTGGTCATAGAGACTAATTTTACGTGCCTTTTAAAAAAAATCAACAACCACAACTAGCACAAATAGGCATTGCACAGTGCTATTTGAAAATGTATATTTGTGGCCCGAATTTATTGGTTTATAAAACAACAGAATGGCATTTATAGAAGAAATTAAACGTAGAAGGACTTTTGGTATTATCTCTCACCCTGATGCAGGTAAAACAACCTTAACTGAAAAACTATTATTATTTGGTGGAGCCATCAGTGAAGCAGGAGCTGTAAAGAATAATAAAGTAAAAAAAGGAGCAACTTCTGATTTTATGGAAATAGAACGCCAACGTGGAATTTCTGTAGCTACATCTGTATTGGCCTTCAACTATAAAGATCGAAAAATAAATATTTTAGACACACCCGGTCACAAAGATTTTGCCGAGGATACTTTTAGAACATTGACCGCAGTAGATAGTGTTATTGTCGTTATTGATGTAGCCAAAGGAGTTGAACCTCAAACCGAAAAATTGGTTGAGGTTTGTAGAATGCGTAAAATCCCTATGATTGTTTTTATAAACAAATTAGACCGCGAAGGAAAAGATGCCTTTGACTTGTTGGACGAGGTGGAACAAAAACTTGGACTGACCACAACTCCTTTGTCTTTCCCTATAGGAATGGGCTATGATTTTCAAGGAATCTATAACATTTGGGAAAAGAAAATCAACCTTTTTTCTGGAGACAAAAAACAAAAAGTAAGCTCTGGTATTGAGTTTACAGACATCAATGTTCCTGAATTAGATGAAATGATAGGAAACAAAGCCGCAGATACCTTACGTGAAGAAATCGAAATGGTAGAAGGAGTTTACCCTAGTTTTGATCAACAAGACTACATCAATGGTGATTTACAACCTGTATTCTTTGGCTCTGCTTTGAACAACTTTGGCGTTAAGGAATTGCTGGATTGTTTTATTGATATTGCCCCAACCCCACAACCTAAAAAAGCAGAAGAACGGCTGATCGATTCTAAAGAAGAAAAACTAACTGGATTTGTGTTTAAAATTCATGCCAACATGGATCCAAAACACAGAGATCGACTTGCATTTATTAAAATTGTATCTGGAACGTTTAAGAGAAACGTACCTTATCTTCATGTTCGTAATGGCAAAAAAATGAAATTTTCAAGCCCTAATGCTTTTTTTGCCGAGAAAAAAGAAATTGTAGATGAATCTTTCCCTGGTGATATCGTTGGGTTACATGATACTGGGAACTTCAAGATTGGAGACACCTTGACTGAAGGTGAAATCATCAACTTCAAAGGAATCCCAAGTTTTTCACCCGAACACTTCCGTTATGTCAACAATGCAGATCCATTGAAATCTAAACAGTTGTACAAAGGCCTAGATCAATTGATGGATGAAGGGGTTGCACAACTATTTACATTAGAATTGAACGGTAGAAAAGTAATCGGAACCGTTGGAGCACTTCAGTATGAAGTAATCCAATACCGTTTAGAACACGAATATGGGGCGAAATGCACCTATGAGAACTTGGCCATGCACAAAGTCTGTTGGGTAGAACCGACCGATAACAAGGCTGAATTTGAAGAATTCAAACGTGTAAAACAACGCTATTTGGCTAAAGACAAACAGGGGCAATTGGTTTTTTTAGCAGATTCTGCATTTACCATACAAATGACACAAGACAAATATCCTTCTGTCAAACTTCACTTCACAAGTGAATTTAAATAAAGACAATGTGCAAATCCCAACTCAAGTCAGCAGATAGGAAACATTAGATTTACGAAACTTTTCCATTATATTTGCAAAAAAAAGTCAAGGGGATTCACAAAAAACTTTCATGACAAATAATGAATAAAAAATATTGATAAATAGCGAACACATTTATCACCACCAAGGCAAAATCGAACAATATAAACCCTGGATGAAGCACAAAATTTTCAAAGCTTATGTCCTACAATAAACAATAACATGAACAACGGATTGTACGCAAAGTTTAACACCTCAAAAGGTGCTATTTTGGTAAATTTAGAATTTGAAAAAACCCCCGGAACCGTAGGTAACTTTGTTGCCTTAGCAGAAGGGAATATGGAGAACGATGCAAAACCACAAGGAACACCCTATTATGATGGATTAAAATTTCACCGTGTGATCGCAGATTTTATGATCCAGGGAGGATGTCCTCAAGGGACAGGATCTGGAAATCCTGGTTACAAATTTGATGATGAAATTGTTGCTGAATTAAAGCATGATGTCCCTGGAGTATTGTCAATGGCAAATGCAGGACCAGGAACAAATGGTTCTCAATTCTTCATCACACATACAGCGACCCCATGGTTAGATGGAAAACACACTGTGTTTGGAAAAGTTGTAGAAGGTCAAGATATCGTTGATGCTATAGAACAAGGAGATGAAATTAAATCTTTAGAGATTGTAAAAGTAGGTGAAGCCGCAGAAAACTTTAATGCCATTGAGGCGTTTAGAAAGTTTGAAGGCGCTAGAGAAGCAAAATTAAAAGCTGAAGCTGAAGCTGCTGAAATCGAATTAGAAAAATTGGCTGCTGGCTATGATAAAACAGACAGTGGTTTGAGGTATAAAATCATTCAAGCTAGTGGTTCTGGAAAAAAAGCAACCAAAGGAAAACAAGTCTCAGTCCACTACAAAGGACAATTGTCTGATGGTACAGTTTTTGACTCTTCTTACAAAAGAAAAGAGCCTATAGAATTTGCTATTGGTGTAGGACAAGTAATCACAGGTTGGGACGAAGGTATTCAACTGCTAGAAGTTGGAGACAAAGCTCGTTTGGTTATCCCTTCTCACTTGGGTTACGGAGCTAATGGTGCTGGTGGTGTCATCCCTCCAAACGCAACCTTAATCTTTGACGTGGAATTGGTAAAAGCTTAGTCTTTTTCAAAAGAACATCATAAAAGCCATGAAGAACAATCTTCATGGCTTTTTTTTTAAAAACAATAGTGCTAAGATCTATTGACCTAGTCTACTCTTTTAACACTCTTCTTTACGCTTGACTCTCTTTCTCAATCCTTTGATCATGAAAGTCACAAGAACAAAAACATAAATAAGTATCTTTGCTACCCAAAGTAGCTTGTAATTAAAGATGACGGATGACGTGATAAATATTGAAACGCTCAAAAAGAAAAAATTCATACTTCTTTTTGATGGGGTTTGCAACCTTTGTAATCGTGCCGTGCATTTTATCATAAAAAATGAAGCAAAGGATAAGTTCCTGTTTTCTGCCCTTCAAAACCCCGAGATCGTTCAATATCTAAAACATCAAGAGAATCATTTAAAGGATATAGATGCCCTTATTTTAATTACCGATACAAAAATATACACGAAATCTAGTGCAGCGCTAATAGTTGCTAAACACCTAAAAGGCTTGTATCCTTTGTTGTTTGTATGCTATATCATACCTAAACCTTTGAGAGATACACTCTACGACTTTATCGCTAAAAACAGATACAGATGGTTTGGAAAAAAGAACAAATGCGGGATTGAAATCCCTGAATTTAAAAGTAAATTTTTATAAATCCCTATGCTTAACATTGTGTATTCTGTATTATAGCGTATTTTTGTGCGCAAATAGATTTACATGGAAAAACTTAAACAACGTTGGGGATTGAAATCAAACTGGGAAGTTTTAGCAATTGTCATTGCTTTCAGTATTAATGGATCCTTTGCTGCTTTTATAGTAAAACCTTCATTGTCTTTAATTGGTATCACTAAGGAAAACTTAAATATTACTGTTTTTTATATCTTATATATAATCCCTGTAATTGCTATCTACCAATTTACACTTCCACTGGTGGGTTGGGTTTTGGGTCAATATCAATTCTTTAAAAACATGCAAACAAAAATGTTGATCAGAATGAGATTGAAAAAAAAATAATCTCTTTTTTCAATCAACTGTTTACAGATGGATTTCAATTATTTATCTAGCCGAACAAACAAATTAGTGAACGCTACCTTACATGGAATAGAAGCTCACAAATTATTGTCTCCTGCGCAAAGAATCCATTTCAATAAGTTCAACATTCCAAATACAGCAAAACAAGCTGGAGTATTGGTTTTGGTTTATCCAAACCAAAACAATAAAGCCTGCATTTTATTAACCAAAAGAGCTATGTATAAAGGTAAGCATAGCCAAGAAATAAGTTTTCCTGGAGGAAAAAGAAACAAAGAAGATCTCAATTTAAAAAATACGGCCATCAGAGAAACTTTTGAAGAAGTTGGACTCCCTATCAAAACTATCAATATTCAAAAAGAACTAACTTCAGTTTACATCCCTACCAGTGATTTTAATGTAAGTGCCTATTTAGCGACCACCTCCTACCTACCTGTATTTTCTTTAAGCCATGAAGTTGAAACCGTCATTTCATTAGATGTCGAAGATTTATTGAATCCCAAATCATTAACAAGTTTTATCCCTAAAACTTCATACATTAAACAAGTAGCCGTTCCGTGTTTTAAAATTGGAAATCATTATATATGGGGAGCTACAGCCATGATTTTAAATGAAGTAAAAGAAGTTTTAAAAAAATTATGAGACGGCTTAAAATATTGTAAATTTGTTCTTCTATTCACCCTAAATAAGAAACAAGATAAAATGCGCGTATTCAAAAAGAACCCCTTTGGGCACTACCATTTTCTCAAAAGAATTATCATTTGTGTGTTTGGTATCATTTCTTACCGAAGATACAACGGCTTTAACAAATTAAACATTGAAGGATCCGAAGTTTTAAAAGACTTACCTCCTAACAAAGTGCTTTTTATTTCCAACCATCAAACCTATTTTGCAGATGTTGCGGCAATGTATCACGTTTTTAATGCCTCTATTAATGGAAGAAACAATAGCCTAAAAAGATGGACATACATCTTAAAACCCAAATTAAATCTTTATTATATCGCAGCCCTGGAAACGATGAAAAAAGGGTTCCTCCCAAAGCTTTTTGCCTATGCAGGATCTATCTCGATTGAAAGAACTTGGAGATCTGCGGGAAAAGCTGTCAACAGACAAGTAAAAATGTCTGACATTTCAAATATCAAAAAAGCTTTAGACGATGGATGGGTCATCACATTTCCTCAAGGAACTACAAAGCCATTCAACCCTGTAAGAAGAGGTACGGCACATCTTATTAAACTCTACCAACCTATCGTAATACCTATCGTTATTGATGGCTTCAGACGTTCTTTTGACAAAAAAGGGTTATTGATTAAAAAAAGAGGAATTCTACAATCTATGGTGATCAAACCACCACTGGAAATAGATTATGAAAATGAAGACATGAACGAAATCTTAGAAAAAGTAGAATATGCGATCGAGCAACATCCTTCTTTTTTAAAGGTTATTTCTGTAGAGGAATACGCGGCTCAAGAAAAGGAACTAAATAAAAAGAGAACGTTTTAGAACCCCATAGTCCAGAGATTCAGAAGTAAAACCATAGGCGTCAGACCATTTCTAAACGCTTTGTTTCTGTTTTTACAGAGACAGACAACGATGGACAGGTAAAAATATTGAAGATCAATAATTTATTAAGTAACGATCTAAGACTGCTTCAACGAAAACTCAAAAGGAATTCTATTTACAATACTTCTTCCCAAAGTGACTTCATCAGCATATTCCAACTCATCTCCCACTGAAATTCCTCGTGCAATAGTAGAAATACGAACATCATAATCTTTTACTTGCTTGTAAATATAAAAATTAGTTGTATCTCCTTCCATGGTAGAACTCAAGGCAAAAACCAATTCTTTAACCGAGCCTGATTTAATTTTATCCAAAAGACTTTCAATTTGTAAATGACTGGGTCCAATACCCTCCATCGGAGATATTTTTCCTCCTAAGACGTGGTACAATCCTTGAAACTGAGCGGTATTTTCTATCGCCATAACATCTCTTACATCTTCGACAACGCAAACAACAGTTTCATCTCTTTTTGGACTGGCGCAGATATCACACAATTCTACATCTGAAATATTATAACAACTTTTACACAACTTGATTTCGTCAACCAAATGATTCAAAGCTTTGGTTAAGTAATGTGTCTGCTCTTTGGGCTGCCTTAACAAATGTAAAACCAAACGCAACGCAGTTCTTTTTCCTATTCCTGGCAATTGTGAAACTTCATTCACCGCATTCTCTAAAAGTTTTGAAGAAAAATCCATAAGTTTACAAATGTACACATATAGTGTTACAGAATAAAAAAAATATTTAATTTGGTCACCTATTAAATCCAAGAAATGACTCCTCTCCACATTGCTTTATTAATTGGTACTTACTTTGTTATTTTGTATGTCATTGCCTTACTAACTGGTAAAGAAAATAACAATGAAACATTTTTTAAAGCCAATAAGAAAGCACCGTGGTACGTTGTCGCATTTGGAATGATTGGAGCTTCTTTGTCTGGAGTAACTTTCATTTCTGTTCCGGGTTGGGTCGCAACAAATCAATTTAGCTATATGCAAGTGGTGTTGGGCTACTTTATTGGGTATTTGATTATTGCCTATGTGCTGCTACCCATTTACTATAAGTATCAAATTACATCAATCTACGGATACCTTAAATTACGTTTTGGGAATTATAGCCACAAAATTGGTGCGGCTTCCTTTTTGATTTCAAGAATCCTTGGGGCATCTTTTAGACTCTATTTGGTTGCTCTTGTATTGCAGTACTATCTTTTTGATGCCTGGGGCGTTCCTTTTGAAGTCACTGTAATCTTCTCTGTTTTATTAATTTGGATCTACACTTTCAAGGGAGGTATCAAAACAATTCTGTGGACGGATACGCTTCAAACTTTATTTATGCTCATGGGGTTGGTAGTCATAGGCACTACACTTCTTGATAAACTGGACACGAATCTAATAGATTTCTTACAATCACGTGAGTATGACCAGTATGGTAAAATATTTTTTTACGATGATTTTAATGATAAAAAATACTGGGTAAAGTCTATTTTAGGGGGAGCTTTTATCGCGATAGCAATGACAGGGTTAGACCAAGATATGATGCAAAAAAACCTTGCTTGCAAAAACACAAAAGAAGCACAATGGAACATGCTTTCTTTCGCTCCTTCACTTCTTATTATTAACTTTCTTTTTCTAATGCTAGGCGCTTTGTTATTTACCTTTGCCCAAAAAGAAGGAATTGAAGTCCCTAGGATAGATGGTAAATCAAAAACTGACTTGTTGTTTCCAGAAATTGCCTTAAAGGGTGGTTTAGGTATGAAAGCGGCTGTGGTATTTTTATTGGGATTGATTGCTGCAGCGTATTCAAGTGCAGACAGCGCTCTAACTTCTTTGACAACTTCATTTTGTATTGATTTTTTAAACACCGAAGGCAAAGCTCAAAAAAACCAAGAACGATTAAGAAAAAAAACACATATATACATGTCTCTAATCCTAATTCTGACCATTATATCCTTCAAATATATTCTGAATGAAAACGTTATTAGCAACTTATTAAAAGTAGCGACTTACACTTACGGTCCGCTTTTAGGGCTATTTTCGTTTGGAATTTTCACCCAACATAAAATTCATGACAAATGGGTCCCATATATTGGTATTATTGCTATAATTTTTAGTTATTTTATAAATGAATACAGTACAACCCTATTTAACGGTTTCCAGTTTGGGTATGAATTACTCCTCGTTAACGGAACCCTCACATATCTAGGACTTTATCTTATCAAACAAAAAAATGAACAGTGATCTAAGTAATTATCGTAAAGTATATCTCAAAGGAGAATTAGAAAAAGCAAACGTCCCTAAGGCACCTATTGATCTTTTTCAACAGTGGTTTCAAGAAGCTGAGTCTTCTGAAACAGATTCTGAAACCAATGCTATGAATATTGCTAGTATTGGATTGGATGGTTATCCCAAAAGTAGGATAGTACTTTTAAAACGTTTTACCGAGGAAGGATTTATCTTCTATACCAACTACAACAGTGAGAAAGGGAAATCAATAAACAACAATCCACTGGTTTGTGCCTCTTTTTTTTGGGAACAGCAAGAGAGACAAATCATCATAAAAGGCAAAGCTGAAAAAATAGATGAAAAAATATCTGACGAATATTTTCAAAGTAGACCTGAGGGAAGTAAATTAGGAGCATGGGCATCAAACCAAAGTGAAGTAGTAAACAATAAAGAAGTTTTAAATGAACAACTAGCATCGTTCACTAAAAAATTCAAAAACAAAGACATTGCTAGACCCAAACATTGGGGTGGCTACATGATCAAACCCATATCAATTGAGTTTTGGCAAGGAAGACCCAATAGAATGCACGACAGAATAAGATACACACTGTTAGAAAATATGGAATGGAAAATTGAACGGTTGGCTCCATAAATAAAGACTATGAAAACTATTTACATTGTAAGACATGCAAAATCTTCATGGGAGTATGAAGGAATAGATGATATTGATAGACCTCTTAAAAAGAGAGGAATCAAAGATGCCTATCTGATTGCAAAAGTTCTCAAAAAGAAAATCAATAAACCTGATGCCTTTATCTCAAGTTGTGCGAGTAGAGCACTACACACAGGGGTCATTTTTTGCAACACCATGGGCTTTCCAATGGCCAATTTCAAAATAAGTAAATCTCTATACAGCTTTAGCGATGGCTATTTAGTTAAAACCATCAAAGCGTTAGATGATGATTATGATGCTGCAATTATTTTTAGTCATGACCATGGAATCAATACCTTTGTGAACACCTATGGAAACAAGCCTATTACACACGTTCCTACTTGCGGAGTGATTGGAATTGAATTCGACACCAAGCACTGGAAAAACATCAAATCTGGAAAGACTGTCTTAAAAGAATTTCCAAAACATTACAAACAATAAAGAAACTTAAAAAAACATATTTTGATTCGTATAAAAAAATACGCAGCGATAGATATTGGTTCGAATGCCGTTAGATTGTTAATTTGTGACATCATTGAAAACGATGACAACAACAAAGTGAAATTTAAAAAATCTGCGTTGGTTAGGGTACCAATACGCTTGGGACAAGATACATTTGGTACAGGAAAAATATCAGTAAAAAATACCACAAGACTGATAGACGCCATGAACGCTTTTCAATTGTTAATGAATGTACACGGAGTTACAAAATATAAAGCTTGTGCTACGTCTGCGATGAGAGATGCTGCAAATGGCGAAGATATCATAGAAAAAATAATGAAAAAATCTGGGATCAAAATTGATATTATCAATGGAGAAACAGAAGCACAAATTATTGCTGCAACTGATCTTGGAGAATTGTTGGACAACAGTAAATCTTATCTTTATGTTGATGTTGGTGGAGGAAGTACTGAGATGACCATTTACAAGAAAGGAAAAGTCGCCAATTCTAAATCTTTCAAAGTAGGAACTGTCCGTATGTTAAATCAAAAAGATGCTTTAAAAAACATTTGGAACGAAATGAAAACATGGGTACAGGTGAATACAAAAGACATCAAAAATGTAAGCTTGATTGGTTCTGGTGGAAACATCAACAAGATTTATAAAATGTCTGGTCGATCTGATGGCTCTCCACTATCATTTATCTACATGAAAGCCAATTACAAATATCTAAAAGCCATGAGTTATGAGGAACGTATCTCTGAATTGAACTTAAATCAAGATAGAGCCGATGTGATTATTCCTGCAACTAAAATATATGTTTCTGCAATGAAATGGTCAAAAGCAAAAAAAATTCATGTTCCAAAAATAGGTCTAGCAGATGGAATTGTCAAAAGCTTATATGCAGGGATTATCTCTTAATAAAATTAGTTTTCTTAAGTATTACTCATTGTTGTTTATCACCGCAATAACAATGAATTGTTGTGAAAATGCCACAAATAGAAAACCTACGATATCTAATAAAACCTCCCAAAAGACAATAAAAAAGACCGCAAAGAAAGAAACCCTTACCAAAGTAAAAAAACAAATACTCGTACAAGACGTGATTAGTGATAAAAATGTTAGAAGCTTTTTTATCGATTACGGAAAAAAAAATCCTGAGACAAAATTAATTTTAAAAACACGTTTGGGAAACATAAGCATTCAGTTATTCAAAGAAACCCCCTTACACAGAGCGAGTTTTATTTATTTGATAAAGAACGGATATTATAACAAAACATGCTTTCATAGAATTGTTAAAGATTTTATCATTCAGGGGGGATGGTCAGATCAAAATATTGTTCAAGAGTATAGAAGTCAACTCAACAACTACAGAATACCACCTGAATTTAAAAAAGGACTCATCCATAAAAAAGGGGCTTTGTCGGCGACCAGAAGATGGGTAGAAAACCCAGGAAAGCTTTCAAATCCATTTGAGTTTTTTATTATGCAAACCAGCCTTGATTGCTCTCATTTAAATTTTGAACACACAGTCTTTGGACAAGTAACAAATGGACTCGAAGTGGTTGACAAAATATCGAAGGTAACATTGGATGAAGATTCAGAGTGGCCGGAGGTAGACATCAATATAGAGTTTGAAATTTTACCTTAAACCCTCTTTTTTACCTTTAGCTACCAACTACAAATAGGGAATAAAAAAAAGCTCAATAGACATACTATTGAGCTTTATATTTTTATCAGAATATTTGACTATTTATTTTTTGATAGCCTTAGATTTTAATTTGATATTTTCAATTACAGTTCCCGTAATCCAATAAGGAACAACGAAAGTAAGTAAGAAAATCAACAACCAAAAACCAGCTGTGAATACAAATAAAAATGCTAAAAAACCTGAGAATTGTGAAATATCCATATTGTACTAAATCTTTTATGATTGTGTTTGTGTCAACAAAAATAAAACAATTTTTCTATTTTAACTCAACAAAATAAAAATAATTGTTTAATTAAAGACACCTTTATTAAGTGCCACTAACGCTTGTTTTTTATCCTCTGTTTTGACCACCAATGAAACGTTGTAGTCTGAACCACCATAAGAGATCATACGGATAGGAATATCTGACAAACTCGATAACACAGGTACAGCTGCACCAGTTCTTTTTGAAGCAAAATCTCCTGCCAAGCAAACAATACTCAAATCTGAATCGACAACAACAGAACCTATTTCTTCTAGTTCTGAAACAATCTCATCCAAACGACTAACATCATCAATGGTAACAGATACGGCAACTTCTGAAGTGGTGATCATGTCGATAGAAGTTTTGTATTTTTCAAACACTTCAAAAACACCTTTTAAAAAACCGTAAGCCATCAACATTCTGTAAGACTTTATTTTTATGGCAGTGATACCATCTTTAGCCGCAATTGCTCTTACACCACTTGGAACCTCACAGTTTTTAATTATAGTTCCTGGTGCATCTGGTTCAAAAGTGTTTTTTAACCAAACTGGCACATTTGCCTTTCTTGCTGGTATCACAGATTGAGGGTGTAAAATTTTTGCACCAAAATAAGCCAACTCTGCCGCTTCATCGAAAGAAAGTTCTTTCAACGAGAAAGTATTCTCTACAAAACGTGGATCATTGTTATGCATACCGTCAATATCTGTCCATATCTGAATCTCTTCAGCAAGTATAGCAGCTCCTATCAAAGAAGCAGAGTAATCTGATCCCCCTCTTTTTAAATTGTCTATTTCTCCTTTGTTACTCAAACAAACATAACCTTGAGTGATAAAGATCTCATTGTCTTTGTTTTGATCTACAATCGCTCCGTATGCTTTTGTGATTTTTTCAATCACAGGCTCATCGGCATCATCAATTGCCATAAAATCAAAAGCAGAAACCAAAAGTGCACTTGCTCCCACTTCTTTTAAATGAAAATGAAACAAGTTGGTAGATAAAACCTCTCCTTGTGCAACTATATTTTTTTCAATCTGGCTAGATTTTATTTCAGCGCCAATGTGTGACCTGATGTACTCAAACACCTCGGAAACCAGCCCGATGGCTTCTTTTTGATTTGCTTGCTCAAGCAACAATTCGTTCACTACATCAACATATCTACCGATCAAAACATCTACGACATCGTTCGCTTGCTCTTCTTTGTAATTTATGATCAAAGAGGCCAAATCATGTAAGTCGTTTGTAGTTCCTGACATTGCGGAAAGAACAACTGTTTTTTTTCCTTTTATATTTCTTACAATATTCGCTACTTCTCTAATACTTTTTGGGCTTCCTACAGAAGTACCTCCAAACTTTAATACTTTCATAATCTCTAACTTTTTAAATCTGTTGACATGAGCAACAAAAGCACAAAGGTTTCACAAAAGTGTTATTTGAACAAAAAAATAATAATATCTTTACATCTTAATACTAATTGTTAAAATTTGAACAGTTATGAAAACCATACAAGAATCTGTTGAGAGCATCATTAGAAAAACTCCTTTTTTAGAAGAAGCATTAAACGATAAATTGATCAACGTTTCTTCTTTAGCTAGGGTGATACAACCCGATGTAGAAAAGGACTTGAACAAAGAAGTAAAGTCAGGAGCCATAATGATGGCTATCAATAGATTATCTCCTTCTAGTATATTAAAAATACGCAAGAATATTAAAAAAATAATCTTAACCTTAGGAGATTTTATTGTACGTTCAGATCTAGGAAACTTTACGTTTAAAAACACACCTACTTTATTAAATTGCATAGCAGATTTGATCAAAGAATTTGGTGAGGACAAAGACTATTTTTTCACCATCTCCCAGGGTATTTTTGAGACAAACATCATTACCAGTAAGAAATTACATCACAAAATATCAGAAATTTTTAAGACCGAAATGCTCTTATCCTCTGCAGATGAGCTGGCATCAATTACGGTAAAACTTCCCAAATCAAACTCCCAGCAATCTGGTATCTATTATTTTATCTTAAAGCAACTGGCATGGGCAGATATCCCTGTACAAGAGATTATTTCTACAACCCACGAAATAACGATCGTGGTAAAAGAGTCTGACGTCAACAAAACTTTCTCTATCCTTATAGACATGAAAAAAAGTTAAATTCAATAATTCGAATACAAAAGCGCTAACACAGTTCATGAGTTAGCGCTTTTTCGTTAGGTAGTTTATTCGTCATACCGAAAAAGGACTCAATAAACCAACCTAATTTTCTCTCTAACAGTATCTAATGTCTTGATGAGGAGCTCAGAACACTCAAAGGTCATGAGGTCACTTTCCTTCTTACGATCTCTGATCAAGGCATTAAAATGCTCTATTTCATAATTATATCCTATGGTCTTCACCCCAAAATCGATAGTTTCAATTCCATTTTTTTCAACAACCACTGTTGTAGGAGAGTAAAACGGTGAGGATATGATGATCTTCCCCAACTCACAAGTAAAAATAGCTTCAGTAGCGGTTTCTTTTTGAATAGCACTTTTCAAAATCGCTTTTGCTTTAGGATAAGTAAAGGCAATAGTACAGTCCGCATCAATACCATTCTCAAAAAAAGTAGCACTAGCTTCTATCTCTTGAGGAATGCCTAAAGTTGTTAGGGCTACAAAAATAGGATAGATTCCAACATCTAACAAGCTCCCTCCTCCTACTTCTTTTTTAAACAATCTATTTTCACTATCAAAAGGCTTATGGAAACCAAAATCTGCTTCTAGTGAAATAACCTCGCCCAATGCCTTTGATTTGATCAAGTTTAAGACATACTGATAATGAGGAAGGAAATAGGTCCACAAAGCTTCCATGAATAAAACATTTTGAGTTTTTGCTACCGCAATCATTTCTGAAACCTCAAGGTAATTCATCGCTAATGGCTTTTCACACAAAACAGCTTTGTTATGCAACATACAAAGAATCGAGTGGTCTTTGTGAAAACTATGGGGTGTCGCTATATAAACCGCATCAATATTATTGTCTTCTGCCAATTCAGCATAGGAATCATAGGCTTTTTGAGCCTTGTATTCTGCCGCAAATTGTTCAGAGCGTACTTTGCTTCTTGAGGCTACAGCAAAGAGCTCAGCATTTGGAATCTTTTGTAAATCATCAGCAAATTTTCTGGCAATGTTACCCAAACCAATGATTCCCCACTTTATATTTTGCATATGTTTATTTTTATTTTGGCTCAACCTAAAACATCAAATCAATTTGAATCATTTTTATGAGTTTTGAAAATACTCTAACCATTGAAATCATCAAATGACAACCTCTACAAATAAAGGAATTAAAACAACAAGCCTTTCATTTTTTGTTTTATTTTTTGGTTGATGTCTTTTGGGTAGTTTTTTTCGCCCATAAAAATATCTGTTAAAGCCTCACTAAATCGCTGACCATAATTTTTTAACAAAAACTTACGTGCCATTTTGTTTCCATAAAAAAGCTTCGCCAACTTCATAGAAGTCAACAATTCAGGCATCATAGAATTTGTTATAAGGGTTTCATACAATTTTCCAGCTAGCCTAGTATCACCGTTTGCTTTTGCAATAGCGTTTGCCGCTAACCTACCACTCAAAATAGCATTAGAAATACCTTCTGCTGTCAAGGGATCTGCAAAACCTGCAGCATCTCCAATTAAAAAAACATTATTTTTTACGAAACCATCCAAACGTGGAGTAACAGGAATTTGATAGCCATGCCTCTCGATACTGATGACCTCCTCAATCCCTAAAAACTTGATGTACTCCTCGCAATATTGTTTGATTTTATTGTTGTCCTTTAGGAGGGCAGCTACCCCTACAGACAAATGATTTTTCTTTGGAAAACACCAACCATAACCCGAAGGTATTGCATCAATATCAAAGCGAATTTCCTTTGACAGTCTTTCAAAATCTGATGTAGGTACATGAATTTCGTACTCTAAGGCAGGAATCAAAGTCCGAGTATCCTCCTTCCATCCAGCCATTTTGGCAACCTGACTATACACCCCATCTGCGGCGATTATATACTTCGAATATAGGAGACCTGAGGATGTTTCAATTGCAGTCAAATCTTCTACTTTATGCAAAGATTTAACTTTACAATTCTGAATAACCTCAACCCCTAACGCTTTTGCGTTGCGAACCATCAACTCATCAAAAGCATCTCTCATGACCAATGAAACTATGGGTTCCTTTCGTTTGGTTTTGAAGTGTAAATCTCTCCCCATATAAATGTCAATGGCATTACATTCAAGATCTACAACTTCAGAAATATCAAAAGGCATTTCCTTCCTACCTCTGTACACAAACCCTCCTCCACAAACTTTATATCTGGGTAATTTTTCCTTTTCAAGAATCACTACGCTTAAACCAGCTTTAGCCAAATGAAAAGCTGCTGAAGCTCCAGAAGGACCAGAACCTACCACTGCTACTTGATAATTCTTCATGATACAATATTAAACCTATCAATATTAACCATTTCTATGTGTAGAATCAAAAAAGCTGCTTATTTATTTTGTTTATTAAAAACGACAAAACAAATTATATTGCTATTCTGATTGATCATTTTTGGGCTTATTTGCGTATTTTAGCGGTCTAATAATTTAACATTACCCATGAATAAAATTTGGAATATTTTATATAGTACTCGCCTAATGTCAGTACTATTTGTTGCGTTTGGTACCGCTATGGGAATTGCTACCTTTATTGAAAATGACTACGGTACAGAAACTTCTAAAGCACTTGTTTATAACGCTTGGTGGTTTGAAGCCATCATGCTTTTTTTTATCGTTAATTTTTTTGGAAATATTTTCAAATACAAATTACTCAGAAAAGAAAAATGGGGAGTATTGTTATTTCACGTATCCTTCTTATTTATCCTGATTGGTGCAGCCATCACAAGATATGTCAGCTATGAAGGAATGATGCCCATTGTTGAAGGAGAAAAAACAAATGAATTTTTTTCTGAAACTACCTACCTAAATATAAATATTCACAATTTTAAAGAAGAGAAATTCGTCCATAGCCCAGTACTTTTATCATCAAAAGGAAAAGCCAAATATCAGTACGAAACTGACTTCAGAGGTCAGAAAGTAAATTTTGAACTGACAGAATACATCCCAAACGCAAAAACCGAATTCAGTCGAAGCGAAACAGGAGATCATTTTATTCATTTTGTAGAATCGAGTTCTGGATCAAGGCATGACCATTATATAAAAAAAGGAACTCTTGAAAACATTCATGGTATTTTAGTAGGGTATGAGCAAGCAGAAAATGCTTCTCTAAACTTTACCGAAAAAGAAGGAATATTGTATCTAGACTCTCAATTGGATGGAACTTTTATGCGTATGGCTGATCAATTCCAAGGGACAGTAACAGCAAATGCAACAGAGAAATTCAACTACCTAAGTTTACATCAAATTGCTGGGTTGAGCTTTGTGGTTCCTGAAAAACCGATAACAGGAGAAATGAAAATAATTTCTGACAAAGATAAAAAAGCCTCACCAGAAGCAATGCTAACGTTTAAAGTTACTTCTGATGAAAAAATGAGTTTGGTTCAAGTGAAAGGAGGAAAATACACCTCTAACCAACCTGTTTCCCTGAGTCTGGCTGGGCTAAACATTAGTCTTTCGTACGGCTCGAAAATTCTGAAACTTCCTTTTTTCATCAAACTAAACGATTTCCAATTAGAAAAATATCCCGGCTCCGAATCTGCAGCTTCATATGCAAGCGAGGTGACCCTCATAGATGAAGAAGAAACGAATACTTTCGACTTTAGAATTTTTATGAATCATATTTTGGATTACCGAGGTTATAAATTTTTCCAATCTAGCTACGACTTATCGGGTCCAAAAGAAGAAACTCGACTTTCTGTAAACCATGATAGCATTGGGACGACAATTACTTACATCGGCTATTCGATGCTCTATACTGGAATGATGATGATACTATTCATGAAAAAATCTCGTTTTGGACTCCTGAGTAAAAAATTGAGAAAACTAAAAAGCAAAACGATGATGGTCACGCTACTTGTAAGCCTTACCAGCTCATTTGCTTTTGCACAACATACGGAAGAAAACCACCAGCATGATGAACACCTACACACAAAGGAGGGAAACCAAGAACAACAAGAGACTCACAGTCATAATGGGGTTGAACACAATCACCAAAGTATAAAAAACACATCCGAACAAGTACAAGAAGCTATCCTAAAAAATGCTGCAAAACCTGAGCACGCACTTGAGTTTAGTAAAATAGTCATACAAGATACCGGAGGGCGCATGAAGCCCATAAATACATTTGCAAGTGAAATGCTACGAAAGGTTAGTAAGAGTGAAACTTACGGACCCTTAGATGCAAATCAAGTATTTTTATCTATTGTAGAAAATCCAAGACTTTGGTTCGAGGCTCCTATCATTTATCTCGAAAGAAATGATAAAAAAATTAGGAGTATTCTTGGGGTTGAAGAAAAAGCAAAACATGCTTCACTGGCAAATTTTATAGATCCTAACGGGAACTATAAATTGGTCTCCTACGTGGCAGCAGCTGAAAAAAACCAGAAAAAAAATTCTTTTGAAAAAGATGTAATCAACATTGACAAACGAGTAGGACTCCTCTACACAGCTATTAGTGGTAGTATTTTACGCATCTATCCTAAAATAGATGACAGCAACAACAAGTGGGTGTCTCAATTAGAATTAGAAACTTCAGGATTCAAAGGCGTTGATTCTGTTTTTGTGAAACAAATCTTACCGGCTTACAGACAAGTTTTGTGGCAAGCCAAACAATCTAATGACTACGCAGAGGCTAACGAAATACTAGAAGGAATTAAAAACTTTCAAAAAAAGCATGGAAAAGCTGTTTATCCTAGCCAGAAGAAAATAGATTACGAAATTACGTACAACAAATACGACATCTTTAAAAAACTATTTTCATACTATACCTACATCAGTACTATTTTGTTCTTATTGATTATTTTTCAGATTTTTAAAGATGGAAAAATCATTAGAGGACTGATTAGGATCAGCCTTGGTGTTGTTCTTCTTTTGTTCATAGGTCAAACTGCTGGATTAGGCGTGAGATGGTTTATTAGTGGTCACGCTCCTTGGTCTGATGCCTACGAATCTATTATTTATGTTGCTTGGGCTACCATGCTATTTGGATTGATTTTTGGTAGAAAATCTTCCTTAACGATTGCGGCAACTGCATTTGTTACTGCTATGATCTTGATGATTGCTCATTGGAATTGGATGGATCCACAAATAGCCAACTTGCAACCTGTTTTAAATTCTTATTGGCTCATGATCCACGTGGCAATCATTGTAGCCAGCTACGGACCCTTTACCTTAAGCATGATTTTAGGACTGTTGGCATTGATTCTTATGATCTTGACCACAAATAAGAACAAAAAAACACTAAAATTAAAAATTGACGAACTAACCATCATCAATGAAATGAGTATGACTGTTGGTTTGGTAATGTTAACCATCGGTAATTTTCTAGGTGGGATGTGGGCAAATGAAAGTTGGGGACGTTATTGGGGTTGGGATCCAAAAGAAACTTGGGCTTTGATTAGTATTATGGTCTATGCCTTTGTTCTTCATATGCGCTTGGTTCCTGGACTTAGAAGTAAATTCACTTTCAACATCATATCTGTCTATGCTTTTGCAAGTATTATGATGACCTACTTTGGGGTAAATTTCTACTTGTCTGGATTACATTCATATGCCAGCGGTGACCAAGTCGTTACCCCAAGTTTTGTGTACTACTCTATAGCTTTTGTTGCTATTGTTGGGGGGCTTGCTTACCTAAAATTCAAAAAATATTATAAAAAATAAATTGCATTCTGATTTCATTAAATATTAATGTAAATTTGTCTAACTGATCATTACAAATAATCTATATGTTCCACAAATACTTAAAATTAGTTTTAGCAGTAGGAGTAACTGTTTTAGCTGTATTACAATTCATTGAAGAAAACATAGGAAACGGTATTCTTTTCTTGCTCCTAGCCTCAATTTTTGTCTTTTTATACTTCAAAAATGAGATCCTTTTACTTGCCTTTTTACAAATGAGAAAGCAAGACATGGAAGGGACTGCAAAATGGCTAGACAGAATCAAAAACCCTGAAATGTCATTAATCACCTCTCAACAAGCGTATTACCATTACTTAAAGGCAATACTATTGGCTCAAAAAAACATGACTCAAGCTGAAAAACTATTCAAAAAAGCTTTAGGATTAGGATTAAGAATGAACCATGATATTGCCATGGCTAAATTAAACTTAGCGGGTATCGCTATGAGCAAGCGTAGAAAAAGAGAAGCAACAACATTACTCAACGAGGCAAAGAAGTTAGACAAACACGGAATGCTTACAGACCAAGTAAAGATCATGAAAGATCAACTAAAAAAAATATAAATCATTCCAGACACCAATAAAAAACGTCTTCATATTTGATATGAAGACGTTTTTTTATACTATTCATCTTTATACTGTTTAGGTCGTCTTTACCAAACTGTTATAGATGGCCTGGTATTTTGGTAAAACACGATCAATGCTAAACTGCTTTGCTCTTGCAAAGGAATTCTCTTTAAATTCTGCTAATTTCTCTCTGCTTTCTATCAATTTTAGCGTGTTCTGGGCCATATCTTCTACAGCTTCTACCTCACTTAAAAAACCAGTAACACCATGAACATTCACTTCCGGCAATCCTCCTGTATTTGTAGAAATGACAGGAGTCCTAGCCGCCATAGCTTCTAGTGCTGCCAAACCAAAACTTTCAGACTTTGATGGTAACAAAAAGACATCAGAATAGCACAATACTTTATCTACTTCAGTACTGTTTCCAATAAACACAATATGATCATAAACCCCTAATGCCCTCGCCAAATGTTTCACTGCAGCCATATCTGGCCCCTCTCCTACTAAAATTAACTTTACAGGCTTGTGTGCCAAAACCTTTGCAAATATTTTTACTACATCCTGAGCTCGCTTTACAGGCCTATAATTACTGATGTGCGTCAATATAAACTCATCGTCATTCGCTATATTACCCCTTTGGCAATCTTTACCACCAATTGAGTTCATTTCATACTTCTCTAATTCTATAAAATTATAAACGACTTCAATCACTTTGCTAATCTCAAACAAACGATAAGTTTCTTCTTTCAAATTGTGAGATACTGTTGTCACAACATCAGAGTGATTGATACTAAATTCTACGGCTGATTTATAATTAGGATGACTTCCCACAAGCGTTATATCTGTACCGTGTAAGGTGGTAACTACTTTGATTTCTTTTCCTTTGTCTTGTAACATTTTCTTCGCCATGTAAGCAGCATAGGCATGAGGAATAGCATAGTGCACATGTAACAGCTCTAAGTCGTATTTCTCGGCAACTTGTACCATTTTACTAGACAAGGCTAATTCATAAGGCTGGTGGTGGAACAATGAATATTCCTCAATTTGCACTTGATGAAAATGAATACCACTTGAAATCAAATCTAATCGAACAGGGGGTTGATAAGTTATAAAATGAATTTCATGACCCTTCAAAGCCAATGCCATGCCCAACTCAGTTGCCACAACTCCGCTACCACCAAAAGTAGGATAACACACAATACCAATTCGCATAATCAATCGTTTCTGTATAGGTTCACAAAAGTAACTTTAACTAACGGATTTCACAAAAATATTACACAGTGTAAGTTGATTTATGACAAAACAAAACTTAATACTCTCATTTTTAAACCCCTATGAATTGTTTTAAAATTCTAGTCATTTTTGAGAAAAAACTTACGGTTTATTTATAAAAAAGTATATTTTTGCTACCGCTTAGTTAAGCATGGTGCCTTAGCTCAGTTGGTAGAGCAAAGGACTGAAAATCCTTGTGTCCCTGGTTCGATTCCTGGAGGTACCACTTAA
>Ga0209653_1000957_pt1 | contig 24289 bp, 15 predicted proteins | sample SaaInl6LU_22_DNA_FD_184644 | JGI IMG/M metagenome (GOLD analysis project Ga0209653, IMG submission 184644) | Marine microbial communities from expanding oxygen minimum zones in the Saanich Inlet - ESP_116LU_22_DNA (SPAdes) (version 2) | ecosystem: Environmental > Aquatic > Marine > Intertidal...
TTACAGATTTAAGTAATAATGGAAGTTATAAAGTTTCAACTACCAAAGCTTTAAATGGAATTGGTCGTTTTTATTTACATACAAAATCTAGCGTTTTAAGTGTTGATGATAATCTTTTAAATACGGTAAGTATTTATAAAACAAATAATACAACGTTAAGAGTTTCAGTTTTATCTAAAGGAAGTTCAACTATTAAATTGTTTAATATTTTAGGTAAAGAAGTGATGACAAAAAAGTTTACTGCAAACAATGTTAATGATATTACATTGCCAAAATTAGCAACAGGAATTTATATTGTTCAGTTAGAAACTGCAACAGGTAAATTAAACAAGAAAATAGTTTTAGAATAATCATCCAAAGAATTTTTAAAAAGATAACATTATGAATAACAATATAAAAACTACCAACAACATAGCAGAAGATATTTCACGAAAAGAAGCTATAAAAAAAATAGGTAATTATGGTAAATATGCAGCACTAACTGCATTAGGTACTTATATGATTTTAAATCCAAAAAAGGCACAAGCAGCTAGTCCTGAAGCCCCAGGTACTGGTTTTTAAAAACAAGTAAATTAAAAAAAACACAATTTAATATTGTGTTTTTTTTTAAACATAATAAATAAAACTGATAATTTTAAAATGAAAAATACATTTATTTTAATATTTTTTATTACTATTTTAACTCATTATATAAAAGCCCAAAATATTGGGTCAGAAAATTTGTTTTCTGTATTTCCCGCTTCATCATTTACTGATAATACAACAGGTTTTTTTACCTTTTCTCCAACTTTTAGCAGTTCTAATTCAGCTTGGGAAATAGATTGGAATGAAACAGAAGTTTTTTCTAAACTATTTAAATTTGATCATCCAACAAATACCAATGAGAGTTTTGAATTTAGATTTGGTAAAGGTGGTCAAATATATAGTTTTAAAAGCTCTTTTGGAGAGGCTATACCCCCCCAATGGAGGCCAAAGTATAATGAAACGGGATCTGTAATTTCTAGTGATACTCCAAGTATTGTAAATGGAGAAATTTTATCAGAAAAAGGAAACTGGGCGCCTTGGGTAGATGAAATTTGGCAATTGGTTAGTTCAGATCAAAACGACTTTACAACAGAAATAGAAAGTGGTATTCCTGTAGAAAAAGTAAATACCAGAAACATACACCAGGCGGGTTCTTACTTAAATAATTTTGCACACAGAAGTAGCGATTTAACAACCCCTTTTTATTCGCCAATTGTAGCATCAAACTACGATGAAGCGAAACAAGAATACAGTATGATAATTTGGGCTCAAAGCGAAAATCCAAGTTATGTATATGATGGCAGATCTGATTGTAACCCTTGTCACCCTGATAGATTTAAACCTTTTTCTTTGTATTATTTACGATATAAAAATATAGGTGATGGTGTTGTTCAGGTTGATTATTTAATCTATAATTACCACAAAACAAGAGAAACTAATTTTTTTAATGTCCCTTTTTTAGGTATTAGGAATTCAGTATTTCCACATTTTTTCCTGTCTAATCCAGATACTACTTACTCGCTCACAACAATGCCTGATTTTAATGAAGGCGTAACTACAAGAAATACACTTACAAATGGTTGGGCTGCATTTTCTGGCTCTGCTGATGGTAATTCACCTAGTTTAGGATTTGTTTTTGGAAATAATACTAATGGCTATGCAGATTTTAGATATGGCAATGCCTTAGGACCAGATAATATAAGAGATGCTACTGTTTTATCGTATAGACTTTTAAAAGCCAATGATAATTATTGGACTTTAAAAGAGGGTAAAAGTTTAATAGGTACCTATTTTATGGTGCTGGGCTCTAATATAAGTGCAATTTCTAATAAAATACAAACTAAAAATTTGGTTTCGTTAGCAAATACAGAGCTTACTGACATAACCTCATTAAATACCAATAATATTTATTATAAAATTACTTTAGATGGCTTGGGAGGATACACAATCTCAGAATCTTCAGCAGAAAACAATACTATTAATTTTAAATCTAAACCATTTAAAAACAGTTCACCAGTATTTTTAATTGAAGCAACTAATGGGAATTCAACTTTAACTTATGACCCTTATTATTATTCATTAAAACCGTATGATGGACTTGTTAGCTCTATAAAATTATTAGGTTTTAGTGATTCTGAACTAACTATAAATCCATTAACATATCAAAAACCTATTCTTACCACCTTTCATTCACCAGATGAATGTTTAACTTTAGCTACAGTTGGTAGTAATAATGCGACGTATACAGAATCTGTTGCGAACCCTGATGCAGGGGATACTGCAAATCCAAATGTTTCTAGTCTTTTAGCTACAGCAAATAACGGAAGTGCTTTTTTTGATTTAGGCTACAGCATAGCTGCAGGGACAAGTTTAGATTGGAGCTTTCGTTATTATACAGCAAATAGTGGCGCTAACAACACAGGTTCTGGTAGATATATTTTGCGTTTATACAATCAAACTGCAGGAACAGGAACCTATCATCAAATAGTTCTTGGTAATAAAATTGGAGCTTCTTGGCAAACTATAACAGGAACTGCAGATTTATCAACAGTTGTTGGTGATATTGCTGATATTACTGCTAATGGGGGCTTTAATGGATTACTTATTTTACCATCTTCAAATGCAGCTGTTATTGAAACTTTATATGTAGATGACATTAAATTTAGTGGTGTCCCAGACACAAGTTTGTCTGACGTAACTTCAGATTTAGATGCTGGTAAAGCTTGGTTGTATGATAATAGTCCAAATAATTTTAATACAGAAAGTGTTTTAAATATTATTTCTGGTACAGTTGAAGAAAATCAAGTAACCCCAACAACAAATGGTAATAACAGCCCAACTGTTTTAAAATTTACGAGAGGAGATGATACCGCTAGTTCAGGTATTAGGTTCAGAGTGCCTACTCCTTTTAATTATACAACAGCATCCTTAAAGTTCAGAGTTTTTGCGGCTTGTAATTTAAATACTGTTGCTAATTATAGATTGCAGTTAAGGTATGATAATTTAGCTGCTGGAGCATTAAATTATACCATAGAAAATATTGAAGAAAATAAATGGGTGGAGTTTTCAGTAGATTTAAGTTCTCCTGCTTCAGGAACGCCTACTGGTGATAATTTATACACAGATTTATATTTCTTTATGAATTCTGGTGACGCTACTTCTGCTTCTAATGGACAAGTATATTATTTTGATGCAATACAATTAACAGCACAAACTTCAACTTTTGATGGAGATACAGATTCAGATTGGGGAACAGCAGCAAACTGGAGTAATGATGTATTACCGAACTCTTTATACAATATATCAATTCCTTCAGGTCAAAACGTAACTATAGGTGCTACAACAGGAGCAACTACCAACAACTTAACTGTTGATGGAGCTGGTTCTTTAACAGTAAATGCAGGTGGTAGTTTAATAGTAAATGGGACATCAACAGGTAATGTTACATATAATAGGACATTAGATTTTATTTCTGGTAATGCAAAAGGTTGGCATTTAGTGGGTTCACCTGTTGTAAGTGAAACCTATGACAATACTTATGCAACTGCTAACAATTTAGCAACAAGTGGAACTAAAAGAGGTTTAGCAACCTACAATACAGCATCAGATAGTTGGACTTATTTAGAAAACAATGACAGCAATGCAGGTACATTTACTTCTGGGTTAGGGTATTCATTAAAAAGAGCGATTACAGGTACAGTTTCATTTACAGGTACCATAAATACAGCAGATGTTACACCCAGTGTTTCAGCTATAGGAAATGGTTTTAATTTAGTATCAAATCCATATACATCTTACATAAACAGTGGTACTTTTTTAACAGAAAACACAGCAAGTTTAGTGAGTGAAACTATTTGGTTGTGGAACCCAGTTTCTGAGAATTATGAAACTAAAGTAACTGTAAACGCATTTACTTTAGCACCAGGTCAAGGTTTTTTTGTAAAAGCAAGTGGTTCATCTGTTAACTTTATAGAATCTAACCAATCATCAGGTACAGATAACTTTCAAAAAAGTGGTTCTACAAGACCAGAAATTAACTTAATGATAACAGATGGTGCTTTAAATAGATTTGCAAAATTATACTATCTAGAAAATGCTACAAAAGGTTTTGATAATGGATACGATGGCGAAACTTTTGGAGGAATAGCTAACAGTTTAGATGTCTTTACTCATTTAGTAAGTGATAGTGAAGGTAAAAACTTTCAAATTCAATCTTTACCAAATGCTGATTATGAAAACATGTTAGTTCAAGTAGGTATAAAAGCAGAAGTAGGTAAAGAATTAATTTTTACAGCGGAGGCTATGAATTTACCTTCTGGTATTAAAGTTTTTTTAGAAGATAGAGCTAATAACACATTTACAGATTTAAGTAATAATGGAAGTTATAAAGTTTCAACTACCAAAGCTTTAAATGGAATTGGTCGTTTTTATTTACATACAAAATCTAGCGTTTTAAGTGTTGATGATAATCTTTTAAATACGGTTAGTATATACAAAACAAGTAATTCTAATTTAAGGTTATCAGGCTTATCACAGGGTAAATCTACTATAAAAGTATATAATACTCTTGGTATTCAAGTAATGCAAAATTCTTTTGATTCTAATGGAGTAAAAGATATTACATTACCTAAATTGTCCAAAGGTGTTTATATTATTCATTTAACAACAGCAAAAGTTAAATTGAACAAAAAAATATTGATTGAATAATTTTAAATAATAATTTCCTTATTAACAGCAATATGTACGCACAAAAAGATAAACAAATTACAAATAAAGAAACTATCAAGTAAAAAGTGAGTTATTGCTATAATAATGTAATAATCATTTAAAGCAATAAAATGGTTTAAATAAGAAAACCGTTTTAAAAAAATATATGGTTATTTGTTATCAATGTAAATAAAGTAAAATGAGTTTAAGATTTTTTTTTTTAATTTTTGTTTTTTTTATCGTTGGTAAAGCCTACTGTCAAGACAATAATGAAAAAAAAATAGATATTTCTACTCAAAGTTATATAGATATAATTAATAAAAATATTTATTTAACAAAACTTGAAAATGAAAAGTTATTTGCTTTGAAAAAAAATCTAACAAAAAAACTAAAGTTAGTAGAAGATAAGTATAAAAATCATTTTAAGTTAAATGATGAAATATTGAAATTAAAAATTGAATTTTCAAAATTAGTAGTTGAGGAATTTGGAAAACAAAAAGGCTTACAAATTATAGAATTATCTAAAATAATTAAGGGTTCTTATTCTATAAAATCAAAACCACAAACATTAAATAATAAGATAACAAATTAAAACAATCAGAAATCATGAAAAAACAAATTTTAATTGCACTTGTTAGTGTTTTTATGGGATTAAATGCAATGGCGCAAGATAACATGGAGAAGCGTATTGAGAATAACGTAAAAGCCTATATAGAAAGAGTTGAAGGTAATATTACCTTGACAGATGAAGAAAAAACAAAATTATACACTCTTAAAAAAGAACACACAATTGGCTTTTGGAAAGTAAATGAAGACTTTAAAGACAAACCAGAATTGCAGGAAGAAAGAGTAAAACTAAATAAAGACTTTTCTCAAAAAATTGTAAAAGAATTTGGCAGAACCAGAGGCGTAGAAATTTTGAAAGCATCTAGAGTAAAAAAAGAAGAAGAATAAAAAATCAATTAAATATTTAAAACCATCAGTATGAAAACAAAATTACTTGCCTTATTTACAGTTGCAATAATAACATCTACAAGTGCACAAACTTTATATACAGTTCATGATTATGATGATTGTAAAACTTTAGCTTTTGGAGGTAATCCAGCACAAACTGATAGAGAAGTACCAGCTACAAACCCAGATGCTTCAGATACAGCAAACCCAAACGTAACTAAATTTACACCAAAACTTAGAAACTCATCAGTATATTTGAAATTTCCATATTTAACTGGAACCACAGGCAATTTAGATTGGCAGTTTAGATATTTTTCAGAAATTTCAGGAACTGTAGATAGTGGTTCAGGAAGAATAATAGTAAGGCTTTTAAATACTACAGTTGCAGGTGCAGACGGTTACATACAGCTAGAATTATTTGATAAAGTGGGTGGTTCTTGGCAAACAAAAAGTGGTAGTATAGATTTATCAGCAGCAAGTCAAGCTGTTAAGGATAAAGGAGGTTATGATTCTGTAATTTTTGTCTTAAACAATGTAAGTGCAGCAACTGATCCACCTTTAAACCCTGTTTTTATTGATGATGTTGCTTTAAGCGTAAATCCAAACTTATCTGATGTCACTGCAGACTTATTATCAGACAACTCTTGGATTTTTAATTTTAGTCCAGATGAAGTAAATAAAATATACGAACAATCAGATTTAGTTGCAGAAGAAGGTGTAATAACACCATCTACAGAAGGTAATGATAGCCCAACAGTAATGAAAATTACTAGAGGAGATGCATTAAGCCCATATTTAAAGTTTGATATTGATGCCATTGATAAAACAGCAGGTGGAACTATTAAATTTAGAGTGTATCCAGAATGTAAATTAGGCGTAACAACAAATACTCGTTTAATGCTTCGTAAAGATAATGTTGGTGCAACTCAACAAACCACCACAACCATTTCTTTAATACCAAATATTTGGAACGAGGTAGAAGTAGATATTGCTTCATTAGCAGGTGCAGCAACAACAGCAGACAATATGTATGATGATATACTTTTGTTCTTTAATTTTGGAGATGCTTCCACAGAAGCTGTAAATACTATATTTTATTTAGATGCTTTTCAAGCACCAAAAACAGCAGTTTTATCAACTGAAGATAATACACTAGAATCTGGTGTAATCCTTTTAGGCAACCCAGTAAACAAAGAACTTAAATTAAGTAAAGAAGCAAATTCTATTAGAATATTTACCATAACTGGCAAAACAGTTTTAAATAACAATTCTAAAAATACTACTTATAACATTTCAGGTCTCTCTCAAGGAATTTACTTTGCAGAAGCAACCTTTAATACAGGAAAAAAAGTTTTTAAATTTATTAAAAATTAATTTTTTATTCAGGTAAAATGAACAAAAGAGCAATCCTGTATATCAGTATATTATTAATAGTCTCCCAAATTGTCTCACAGAATAGCCCTAAAGGGTTGTTCAATGTTTTTTCTGAACAAGAAATTACAACTGATACAAATGGCTCTTTTGTTTTTTCTACAGATTTTAGCACCTCAGGTTCTCATTGGGAAGTAGATTGGAGTGAAACGCATGTGTTTTTAAATAGCATGAAATACACACATCCAACAAACCCTAATAAATCTTTTGAGTTAAGGTTAGGTAAAGGTGGGCAAGTATATTCATTTAAAAGTAATTTTGGGGAAGCAATACCCCCACAATGGAGACAGAAATATGATACCAATGGTAGCGTTATAAGTGCCTCAACACCAAGTGTTGTAAATGGTAAAATTTTATCAGAAAAAGGCAATTGGGCACCTTGGGTAGATGAAGTTTGGCAATTGGTAAACTCTGATCAAAATGATAAGATTACAGAAAATGGTGTAGAAAAAGTTCAAAATAGAAATATGCATCAAGCAGGTTCTTATTTAAATAATTATGCACACAGAGAAAGTGATCATACAGAAAAACCTTTTTACTCTCCTGTTGTAGCTTCTTATTATGATGCAGAAAATCAAGAATTTACTGCTATTAATTGGGTGCAAAGTGAAGATCCAAGTTATTTATATGATGGAAGATCTGATTGCAACCCTTGTCATTCTGATGTTTTTAAACCAGCAACACTTTTTTATACCAAATATAAAAATTTGGGTGATGGTATCATTCAAGTAGATTATTTGATGACCAATCATCACGAAACAAGAGAAACAAGGTTCTTTAATGTTCCTTTTATTGGTATTAGAAAATCGTCTCTACAATATTCATTTTTATCAAAAACAGATAATTCTTTTGAGTCTCTTAATTTACCAGATTGGGGAAATGGTGTAACCATTCAAAATATAGAAACAAATGGATGGTTCGCAGTTTCTAATAACCAAAATGGTAATGGCCCAAGTTTAGCATTTGTATTTCCAAATACTACAGTTGGTTATTCAGATTTTAGATATGGTACTGCACTCGGCCCAAATGAAATAAGAGATACACACTTATTTTCTAGCAGACTTTTAGCTGCAGGAACAAATTATTGGAATTTACAAAATGCAAAATCCACTAGAGGTAGGTATTTTATTGTAATTGATGCAAATGTGCAAGCGATAGCAAATAAAATACAAACAAAAGCTTTAGTAAATGCTGCTAAAACAGAAAGAATCGATTTTTTAGAAAATAATGCGGCTACTATATACTATGCAATTTCTTTACAAAATGGTAATTTTATTGCAACAGAATCTACACAACAAGAAAGTAATATTGCAGTTAAACAAACCCCTTTTTTAAATAGTTTTCCTGTTTTTTTATTACAATCTCAAAATGGAGATGCTAGAATAACTAATGATCCATATTTTTTTACATTAAAACCTTATGATGGTACTATAAAAAGTATCCAATTATTAGGGTATTCATCAACTAAATCAAATACAAACCCTGCTAATTTGAGTGTAGATACTTTAAACAAAAAAAAAATTAAATTCTATCCAAACCCAACTTCATCAATAATTTATTTAGATGAAGTCTTAAAAAGTAGTATCAAAGGAATAAAAATATACAATCAATTGGGTCAAGTGATGAATGTGGCTATAAACCCAAGTTTAAGTGGGGTTAAAACAACTATTGATATATCTTCATTATCTAAAGGTATTTATTACATAATTATTAATGGTGAAAGAAAAAAAATAGTAAAAAACTAGTTTTTGCAATAATTGAGCAATAAATTGTTTTATATGAGAAAGACAATTTGAGCATATACATTTAATTTTATCAAACTAAATTCAACATAAATCTTATTCAACCAAAACTTATGAAAATTTTTTATACCATTTGTTTTCTCTTATGTTCTAGCTTTATTTTCTCGCAAGATATTAAAGTTACAGGAACTGTTTCTGATACTTCAGGAAATCCCTTAGGAAACGCAAGTATTTTTATCGAAGGCACAAAAACAGGAACCATTGCAGATTTTGATGGTGTGTTCTCTATTGTAGTGCCAAATGAAGCATCGAAATTAGTAGTTTCATACATCAGCTTTGTGCAACAGACTATAACTGTTGGTTCGCAAAGAAACTTTGCTATTGTTTTAAAACCAGACACACAAAGTTTAAATGAAATTATAGTTGTTGGTTATGGTAATGTAAAAAAAGGTGATTTAACAGGTTCAGTATCATCAATAAAAGCAAAAGATATTACAAACACAGGAGCGCTTTCTGTTGAGCAAGCATTATCGGGTAAAGTTGCTGGTGTTATTGTAACCCAAAGTTCTGGAATGCCAGGTGCTGGGGCTAATATTAAAATTAGAGGAATTAATTCTTTAAATGGTAGTGAACCCTTATATGTAATTGATGGTACACCAATAAATAATTCTAGCGCAGGTTCATTAAATTCTGAAGATGAAGCATCAAGTAATATTAGTCCATTATCTATGATAAATCCTTCAGATATTCTTTCCGTAGAAATATTAAAGGATGCATCTGCAACTGCCATTTATGGTTCACGTGGTGCAAATGGTGTAATATTAATTACTACAAAAACAGGTGAAATTGGCAAGGGAGTAATATATATAGATCATGATTATAGCATTAATCAAAATATAAAAACCTTACCATTATTAGATGCAAATGAATTTTGGTTAACAAGAAATCAAGCAAATTTAAATGCGGGTAATTTAAATTTATATAGTCAGCAAAAACAAGACTCTGCAGTAGCTGGATTGTTTAAGACTACCAATTGGCAAAATGCAGTTTTTAGAACTGGTTCTACATCTAATACAAATGTTAATTTTAGTGGTGGTAATAAAGATATTAGATACTTAGTCTCTACAAACTTACTAAATGCCAAAGGAATAGTAGAAAAAACAGATTTCACTAGAATTTCTAACCGTATTAATTTAGATGCAAATTTATCTGATAAAATAAAAATTGGAACTAGAACCTATTATGCTTTAATAGATTCAGACCAGCAAAGTACAAGCACCAACTTTATTAATACAGCAGGTTTAAACAGTATTATTCAAAGAGCCACAAGAACCGCTCCTTTTTTAGCATTAGATGCAATTTCATCATTAGATGGTGTAGAAGTTTACACACCTACTTTAGCATTAGAGGGAAATGATTTTAATAATAAAATTTCTCAGTATTTAATAAACGCATTTGGTACGTATAGCTTTACAAAAAATTTAGAATTTAAAAGTGTAATTACCTATCAAAACAGAACAACTGCTCAAAGGTTTTATCAAAAAAACATTTTCCCAGCAGCATTTAGTAGAAGAGGTTGGGCTAAAACATCAGACATTAGAGTAGAGCTATTTACAAATACAAATACTTTAGAATTTAAAAAAAGAGTTGGTAGACACAATTTTACGGGAGTAATTGGGCAATCTACAGAAGCGTTCGAGTTTGAAATGTTAAGAACCTCAAACCACGGTTTTGCAAATGATTTACTAACCTATTTCGATCCAGGAAGTGCAACTTTTAACGATCCAGACATTATACAATATCAAGATTCTAAACTAGCTTCATTTTTTGGGAGATTAAATTATAGTTACAGAAATAAGCTTTTAGTAACCCTAACAGGGCGTTATGATGGATCATCTAGGTTTGCAGAAAACAATAAGTGGGCATTTTTCCCTGCTGCAGCTGTTGCTTATAAGTTATCAGATGAAAAATTTATAAAAGATATAGAATCTATATCTAACTTAAAATTACGTTTAAGTTACGGTTTGTCTGGTAATCAGGTAATTCAACCTTACCAATCTTTAAGTCAATTACAAAGTGATCAAATTGGTTTTGGTGATGGAAATGGTGGAGAAAACTTAAATACAATTTATTATAACAGCCAATTACCAAATGCAAATTTAAGTTGGGAAACTACAGCTCAGTTTGATGCAGGTTTAGATTTTGGTTTTTTTAACAATCGCTTAAATGGTACTTTCGATTATTATACCAAAAAGACAGACGATTTACTATTCAACAATCAAATAACCATCATTTCTGGTTTTAGAAACTTTTTTCAAAATTTTGGGAGTTTAGAATCTTATGGATACGAATTGTCTTTAAATGGTGATATTTTAAGTACAGATGATTTTTCTTGGAACTTGGGAATTAACGTAAGTACAGGAAAAACAAAAATAACTTCTTTGACTTTTAATAATGCAAATAGTGGTTACAACCAAGGTTGGATTGCTGGAGGTACTCAACGTTTAATTGTAGGTGAAGAAGTTGGAGCTTTCTTTGGGTATAACACAGCAGGTATAGCACAATTTGATGATTTTGTAGAATTTCAAAACTTATCAAGAGCAGATCAAATAGCCTTGTATAATGCAAACCCTTCAGCTACCTATACTTTTGTAAATGGTTTTAATAGAGGCTTACCTTTAAATAATACCAGAAATAGACCAGGAGAACAATTATATGCAGATAATGGCGATGGAGTTTTAAACGAAGATGATAAAAGAGTAATTGGTACTGCACAACCAGACGTTTCTTTTGGTATCAATAGCAATTTTACTTATGGTAACTTCGAATTTAGTTTTTTTATTGATGGTCAATTAGGGCAAGATCTAGTAAACGTAGCTAATTTTCAATTACTTGCTTTCGATGCTTCTCAGCAATTAAATACAGTTTTACAAGCTTGGACACCAGAAAACAATAGTAATGTATACCCAAGATTAGATGCTTTAAACAGCGGAGCTAGTCCTTTTGTTTTTAGTGATCGTTTTGTTGAAGATGCCTCATTTGTAAGATTGCAAAACGTAACTATTGGATATAATTTTAAAAAAGAAATATTAGATAAGTTAAAACTATCTCAATTAAACATATTTGTATCAGGCACAAATTTACATGTTTGGACGAATTACTCTGGCTTTAATCCAGATGTATCATTAACAGGATCTAATACATTGGCATTAGGTCATGATAATGGAGGTTATCCAATAGCACGAAGCATAAGAATGGGTTTAAAATTACAATTTTAAGAAATCATGAATACAATAAAACATAACATCATGAATATCAAAAATATACTAGCATTATTAGCAATAACAATATTCTTTGTTTCTTGCGAAGATTATTTAAAAGAAGAGCCACCAACATTTATATCTACTACTAACTTTTATAAAACAGCTTCAGATGCAAGAACTGCTTGCGATGGTGCTTACGAAAGTTTTTTAGATGGTTCATCAAACTCTACTTATGGAAGGTTTTGGCCAGTTGTAGATTTAGGTACAGATGATGTAACAAGCAGAACCCAAGGGTATTTATTCAACGATTTTTTAACACACACTATAAGTGCAACTGATAGTTGGTTCGAAAACTTTGGTCAATTTTCAAACTTTTGGATAGGTATTTCTAGAGCAAACAACGTAATTGCTTATGTGCCTCAAATTGAAATGGATGTAGATGAAAGAAATAGTATCATTGGAGAAGCAAGAGCATTAAGAGCATTGTATTACTATCATTTAGTAAGAGCTTATGGTGACATGCCTTTGGTAACAGAAGCTGTAAATACAGAAGCAGATTTTAACAAGCCTAGAAGCAGTGTAGATGATATATACAATCAAATTATAATTCCAGATTTGCAATATGCAGAAACAGTTTGTAAAGATCAATTACACTCAGGTAGAATTACAAAATGGACAGCAAAAGTTATTTTAGCAGATGTATATTTAAATAGAGCTGGTTGGAGAAGAACTTCGCAAGGAGATTTAGTACAAGGAGATGCTTCTAATTGGGCTTTGGCAAGAGACAAAGCTAAAGAAATTATAGACAGTTCTCCTCATAGTTTAAATGTAACTCCAGTAGTTAATGGACAAAATATAACTCCTGCTTATGGTGTAGCATGGTTAGAATCTGCTCCATTTTCTAAAGAATCTATGTTCGAACTAGCTGCAATACCTGTAGAAGGTTTTGGTTCTTGGTTAAGTAGAGAATGCAATCCTTTTCCTTTTGGTACAGGTTACTGGGGAGCAGCTGCTGGTGTTAGACCATTTGCAGCACAAGGTAATAATGATAGAATTATAGATATGCGTTTTCCAGGAAATCCGCCAGCACAAGGTGGTTTTATCCCAACACCAGATTTGTATGACGCTTTTGAAAATGGAGATGAAAGAAGAGATTGGAGTTTGTTAACAAAATACATAACACCTGCTGGTAAAACATATGTAAATCAACCTACATTTAGAAAATATGTAGATATTAATTATTTCTTGGGAGATGAAGGAACTAGCTTTAGAAACACAAATAATAATTTTATAATTTATCGTTTTGCAGATGCCTTATTAATTTATGCAGAAGCAGCAAATGAAGCTGAAGGCTCTCCAAGTAGTGCAGCTTACGATGCCATTAATAGAATTAGAAGAAGAGCAGGTTTAGCAGATGTAAGTGGTTTGTCTCAAGACGCCTTTAGAGCTTTAGTAGCCAATGAAAGACGTTGCGAATTTAATGCAGAATGCAAAAGAAAGTTCGATTTAATTAGAACAAACCAATTACTACCGCAAACCGCAAACATTACTTTAACATGGACATCTCAACAAAATTCCGCAACAACTTACAAAAATAGTTTTACACAATTTACAGGTACACAAGTTTGGCCAGAAAACGAGTGGTTATTCCCAATTCCACAATCAGAAATTGAATTGAATCAAGTAAATGGCTGGGTTCAAAATAAAGGGTATTAAACTTTATACAATGTTGCTTCCAATTAAAAATTACAAAGCTAGTCAACAAATAATAGCAATTATGTTGCTGCTACTTGTTACTATCTCTTGCAAAACATCTACAAATGCGGTTGTAAATACAGCTAGTAATTACACAGAAGGTCCTTTAAAAATAAAACAAGAACTCACTAAAAAAGGTGTTTTTAATACACCAAATTTTGAGTTTTCTAATGAATATATAGCAGCTTTTAATCAAGATAATATCAAGGGATTATTTTTTGATGGACTTCCTTATAAAGGGAAAAAAACCAAAGTATTTTGTTGGTATGGAGAACCCAAAAACATCGATAAAACTAAAAAAACGCCAGCAGTTGTTTTAGTTCATGGAGGTGGAGGTACCGCTTTTCCTCAATGGGTAAAAGAGTGGAATGACAGAGGTTACATAGCAATATCCATAGCTTTAGAAGGGCAAGTTCCTGGAGAAAGAATAAAAGATATTGAGGGTAAATTACAGCATCCAACGTTTCAATATTCAGGTCCTCAGCGTCAAGGATTTTTTTTAGATGTTATAAATGAAAAATTAGAAGACCAATGGTTTTTTCATGCTGTTGCAGATGTAATTATGGCAAAAAAAATATTGCAATCATTCCCGCAAGTAGATGAAAATAATATCGGAATAACTGGAATTTCTTGGGGTGGCATTTTAACAAATGTAATCACAGGTTTAGACAATAGTTTTGCTTTTGCTGTGCCTGTTTATGGTTGTGGTTTTTTACAAGAAACACCTCACTACAGTAAAATGTTGGCACGATTAACTAAAGAACAACAAGATTTTTATTTAAAAAACTGGGAGCCATCCCTATATGTCACTTTACAAAAACAACCAACACTATTTGTGAACGGCACCAACGATTTTCATTTTACAATGAACAGTTTTACTAAAACATTCGAAGCTTCTAATACAGAAAAATATTTGTATGTAAAGCACAATATGAAACATGGGCATGGTCCTGGTTGGGAGCCAGAAACCATTTATAATTTTGCAAATTACATTACAAAAAATGGAAACAAACCACAATCTGTAGTATTCAAAAATACACACGCAAATAATACATTAACTTTTTCTTCTACTGATAATATTAAAAGCGCAAAACTATACTATACAACCAATTTTGCAGATTGGGGAGACAAAAGTTATTCTTGGATTGAAACGGATGCTAACATCAATAAGAATTCAATAAGCGTTAATTTACCCAAAAAAGCTGTGGCTTATTTTTTAAACACAACAAATCCTGAAGGAATTGAGTACAGCACACCAATGACTTTTATAAATAAAACTTCAAATGAAAAAAAATAAAATCAGTTTTCTTTTACTTGCTTTTTTGATAATGACTAATAATTTTATTGCACAAGTAAAAGATGATAAAGGAATGGATGAAATGTGGGGAGAAACCTCAGTAATGAGTGATGCTTTAAAAAGTGGTAAAGCCAAATTATTTGATGAAGGAAATTTCGGAATGTTTATTCATTGGGGGTTGTTTTCTAATTTAGGTGGAGTTTGGGAAGACAAAACCTATTATGGAATTGGAGAATGGTTAATGAATAAAAGAGTAGCTAACATTCCTCCAAAAGAATACATGAAAACTGCAAAAGACTTTAATCCTACAAAATTTGATGCTAAAGCCATCGCAAAATTAGCCAAAGATGCTGGTATGAAATACATCATCATCACCAGTAAACATCATGAAGGTTTTGCAATGTTCGATTCTAAAGTAAGTAATTTTAATATAGTGGATGCAACTCCTTTTGGAAGAGATCCAATGCACGAACTATCTGCTGCTTGTAAAGAATTAGGCTTAGGTTTTGGTTTTTATTATTCGCACAATCAAGATTGGACAACCCCTGGAGGTGGCAATGGACCAGATACAGATAACGAAGGAAATAAAGTTTCTTTTAAAGAATATTTTTATACCAAATGCAAACCACAAGTGAAAGAGATTTGTACAAATTACGGTCAAATTGATTTTGTTTGGTTTGATACTCCTGGTAATATGCCAAAAGAATATGTAGTAGAATTAGCAGATATGGTTAGAGAGTTACAACCAAAAGCAATGATGTGTAGTAGAGTTGGTTATGGTATGGGAGATTACGCAAGTATTGGAGATATGGAAGTGCCAACAAGAAATGTAGAGGGCTTGTGGGAAACCTGCGATACCAATAACGACTCTTGGTCTTATGCTTGGTATGATAACAATTTTAAAACACCAAAAGTAATTTTAGCAAGACTAATAGAAACTGTTGGTAGAGGTGGTTCTTATTTATTTAATGTTGGGCCAAATGCACAAGGAACTGTTCCTTCGATTGGAGTAGAGTTTTTAGAAGAAACAGGAAAATGGTTAAAAAAATATCCACAAGTGGTTTATGGCGCAGGTAGTTCTCCTTGGGGTTACGCACTCCCTTGGGGAGATGTTACTACAAAGGGCAATAAACTATATTTGGCTGTTTCAGATTGGCCCAAAGATGGTAAATTGTATTTACCTGGTTTGAGTGCTAAAATTGATAACATCAGTTTGTTAAATGGAGATAAAAAACACAAGTTAAAATATAAAACGGAAAACAATTGGCATGTTATAGAAGTGCCTTTTCAAGCTCCAAAAGATTTAATTGCAGTGATAGAAATTGAGATTGATAAAAAACAAAAACCATCAGTAAAAACCAATTTAGGTATTTATCCAAATACAGATGTAAAATTACTAACCGAATTTGGAGTTGTAACAAATGCAGAACAAAAGAATGTTAGATGGATGGAAAAATTTGGGGAATGGAAACACGCAAATCAAGTTAGTAATTGGGAAAAAGATGGTGAAGTTACTTGGCAGGTAAATGTGCAAAAACCAGGTTATTATTATTTAGATGTAGAGCATAAAGGTGATGGAAGATTGGTTTGGAAAACAATTACAGATGAAGGTATTCTAGTTCAAAATCAACAAGCAGCCACAGAAAAATATGATTATAGAAGAATGGGAATTGTGGAGTTTAAAACTGCTGGAAATCATACTATAAAAACTTCTTTAGTAGAAGGAAACCCGAAAACATCTAGTTTAAAATCAATAGTTTTTAGACCTATCTAATTAATTTTAAAAATGAAAAAATATACTTTTTTTATTACAATTGTATTTTTATCACAATTAATTTTATCACAAAAACACTATCCAAAATTTAGTTGGAATAAAGTGCCTGTTGCATATCATTTTGGTAAAAAAGGCAATCTTTTAACTGCAGAAGAAGCAAAATTTATAGCGAGTAAAACTAATTTTGTAGTGTTAGAAAAAGCACACGGATTTCCAAAATATAAGTTTTCAGAAGAAGCAATTGCAAAAGATGCCAAAGTTTTAAAAAAGTATAATGATGAGATGAAAGTTGTTTTTTATTGGAACGCTTTCTTAGATTATTCTATGTATAAAGCACATCAAGAATATGAAAATAATCCTGATTGGTGGCTAAAAAATGCAGACGGAACTTTAGATTTAAAAAATGGTAGAATTAAACGTTACGATTTATCGAACCCAGAAATTAGAAAATGGTGGGTAGATGTTGCAGAAAAAAATGTAGATAGTAAATGTATAGATGGTGTTTTCTTTGATGCCCTAATTCAGGTTTTGGCACCCTCTAACAAAAAACAATGGGGAGAAGAAAAATACGATGCTATAGCGCAAGGTTTAAAAGATTTAATTAAAGAAACAAGAGAAAGAATTGGAGAGGATAAACTAATCGTTTACAATGGAATACGCTCTACACACAACAGAAATACGGGTAATAATTTTCCAGAAAACACAGATGCAATTATGATTGAGCATTTTGGATATTTTAATAGCAGCACTAAAGAAAGTATGTTATTAGATATTCAAGAAATGGAAAAAGCGGGTAAATCTGGTAAAATAGTAGTTTTTAAAGCTTGGCCTGGTTTTGCTTGGGTAGATAAAGATGCTATGGCAAAATCAGATAAAGAAAAACGAAAAATCGCAGAAAATAATATTAAATTCCCTTTAGCTTCATTTTTAGTGGGGGCACAAGAACATTCTTATTTTGTTTATAATTGGGGCTATAGATTAGATAATGGCGTTTTAGAATGGTATCCTGAATTAGACAAACCTTTAGGAAAACCTTTAAATGAGATGAAAACAAATGGTTGGGAATTATCCAGAAATTATGAACATGCAGATGTTATGGTAAATTTAGAAACTAAAGAGTCTAAAATTAACTGGAAACAATAACCTTCTTAATTCAAAAAGTGATGAAAATGCAAAATACATATCTCTATATATTATTATTTTGCATTTTTTTTATATCTCAAAATCAAGAAATTAAGGCACAAAAAAAGCAACCAAATATCATCTTTATTTTTGCTGATGATTGGGGTTATGGAGATTTAGGAGTTTACGGAAATAAAGAAGTGGTTACCCCAAATTTAGATAAAATGGCTGCTAATGGAACAAGATTTACTCAATTCCATGTTACAAGTGGTGTTTGTTCTCCAAGTAGATCATCAGTATTAACGGGTCATTTTCCTGCAAGACACCAAGTTCATGCCCATTTTGCTGCTAATGAAATGAATGCAAAAAGAAATATGCCAAATTATCTAAACGATTCTTTACCCGTTTATTTACCAAAACTAATGCAAGAAGCTGGTTATAAAACAGCTCATTTTGGGAAATGGCATTTAGGTGGTGGTGGAAAACCTCATGGAGATCCATCTGCGCCAGAACCAAAAGTTTATGGTTATGATGAAACCAGAGTTTGGAATGGAAATGGACCCACTTGGAAAGGTGATAAAAAATGGGAATCTACAAGATATATGGATGATGATACTCTTTGGATACAAAGTTCTAGCAGAATTGTGGTCGATGAAACCATCGATTTTATCCAAAAAAATAAAGGCAAAAAGCCATTATTTGTAAACTTGTGGCTAAAAGATCCTCACACACCACTTTGGCCCTCAGAAGAACAAAAGAAACCTTTTAATGGTTTGTCACCAAGTAAAGAAACCTATTATGCAGTTTTAAAAGATGCAGATTATCACATAGGGCGTTTGTTAAATTATATCACTGAAGCAGGTTTAGATGAAAATACACTACTCATTTTTTCTAGTGATAATGGTCCTGCAAATTATGGACCATCAAAAGAAGCAGGTTCTACAGCAGGTTTAAAAGGTAGGAAAGTTGATATTTATCAAGGTGGAGTTGTGGTTCCTTTTATTGTGAAATGGAAAAATAAAGTTGGAGCAAATAAAATTGATTCAACAAGTATTTTAACAACTGTTGATTTACTGCCAACTTTCTCAAAATTAGCAGGAGTAGATGTACCAAAAGACTATAAAATTGATGGAGAAGATATAATATCAATTTTTGATAACAAACCATTTAAAAGAGAAAAACCTTTGTTTTGGGAATGGCGTTTTCCAAATACAAACAACAATCATTGGGCAGAAGGTGCTATCAGAAAAGGAGATTATAAACTTCTTTTTAATACTAAAATCAATAGAACAGAATTGTATAATATTGTAAAAGACCCTTTTGAAAAGTTTAATATTATTGAAAATAACCAAGAAATAGTAAAAAATTTACAAGAAAACTGGAATGATTGGAAAAATGAACTTCCAAAGTAAAAAATTTAATAAAACAATTATGAAGAAAAGTAAAATTTTAATAATATTCGTCTTTTTATTTTTAAATTTTAACCTACACTTTTTCGCTCAAGAAATTGATAAAGTAATGCCGGCAAAAATTTTTCAATCTCACATGGTACTGCAACAAAATGAGCCTTTAAAAATTTGGGGAACCGCAACTGTTGGAAAAGAAATTGAAGTTTTTTTGGGAGGCGATAAGTTAAAAACGATTACAGATGTCAATGGTAAATGGGAGGTGGTTTTTCCTAAAAGAAAAGCTTCATTCAATCCAATAACTTTAAAAATTGATAATATCATTTTAAAAGATATTTTAATTGGAGAAGTTTGGATTTGTTCTGGGCAATCTAATATGGTTAGACCTTTAAAACAAGCTGATGGTGGAATGCTGGCTTACGAAAGCTCAAATAAAAATGCTATTCGAATTCTACACAATAAACATCCAAGATTAGTTGCACCTCCAGAAGGTTTTTCAAAAAAAGATTTACAGCGTTCAAATACAGATGATTTTTTTGAAGGAATTTGGGAGACAACTACTGATAGAAATATCGCAGATTTTTCTGCAGTTGGCTGGTACTTTGGACATCTCATTAGTCAAAAAAAAGATGTTCCAGTAGGTTTAATTTTGATAGCTGTTGGTGGTTCTGCAATAAACAATTGGATATCTCCAAAAACACTTAAAGAAACGCCACTAACATCAACCTATTTTACAAAAGATTGGTTAGAAAATGAGGATGTTGATAGGGGGCATAGGAAACGTGGCAAAGACGCATTTCAAAATGTTATAGAATTAAACCAACCTTATTTAGTTGGTAAAACAAAATATAGATGGATGTGTGAACCAGGTTTTTTATTTGAAGCAGGAATTGCTGATTTACAAAATTTAAGGTTCAAAGGAATTTTATGGTATCAAGGAGAAACAGATGCAATAACTGATGATCTAGTAGAGCGTTATAAAATTCTTTTTCCGCTAATGGTTAAAGATTGGCGAACTTTTTTTAATCAAGGAAACTTTCCTTTTATATATGTTCAACTACCAAGATTTAAACATACTACTTGGCCTGAATTTAGAAATATTCAAAGACTTGCTAATAATGAAATAGACAATAGTTTTATGGTTACTACTATAGACTTAGGAGAAGAAAATGATGTTCACCCAACTGACAAATTACCTATTGGAAAACGTGCAGCAGATTTAGCTCTAACAAATGTTTATAAATATAAAATAAATGGGACAGCATTAGATGTAAAAAAGATATATCAAGTAAAAACTGGTATAAAAATAGTACTTACAGAAAAGATTCAATTAAATGGAAATCCAAATAAAATACCAGGGTTTGAAATCGCAGATGATTCAGGTAATTATTCTAAAGTAAATGCAATTTTAAATAACAATAAAATTATACTTATTGAATCTGACAAAAAAATAATAATGGTTAGATATGGTTGGGAATCATATCCGAAACCTGATTTAACTATTTTTAGTGAAAATGGATCTCCATTAACACCTTTTAAAATAAACCTTTCAAATTAAATTTAGATATGCAAAAAAGAAATGTAATAGTATTTTTATTATTGGGACTTATTTTTTCCTTTACAGCACAATCAAAAGTTTCATCAAAAACTAAATCAAAAAAACAACCTAATGTCATTATTGTTATTACTGATGACCAAGGTTATGGAGATTTGGGTGCTCATGGTAATCCTTTAGTTAAAACACCTGCTTTAGATAAATTTCATGACGAATCTGTACGTTTAACAGATTTTCATGTGGGACCAACTTGTGCACCTTCAAGATCTGGATTAATGACGGGTAGATATGCTAATAGAGTGGGTGTTTGGCACACCATTGGTGGCGTTTCTATTTTAAGAAAAGAAGAAGTTACAATGGCAGAAGTTTTTAAAAATAACGGTTACGAAACGGCTATGTTTGGGAAATGGCATTTGGGAGATGTATATCCTTCTAGACCACAAGACAAAGGCTTTAACTATACTGTAGCTCATGGTGGTGGAGGTGTTGGACAAACCCCAGATTATTGGAATAACGATTATTTTGATGATGTATATTTAAAAAATGGTGTTCCTACGCAATACAAAGGTTACTGCACAGATGTTTGGTTTAATGAAGCTATAAAATACATAGAAGAACAAAAAGACAAACCATTTTTTGCCTATATTTCAACAAATGCTCCTCACTTACCTTACAATGTTCCTGAAGAATATTATAATCAATATAAAGATTTAGATATCCCAGAATTTCAAAAGATTTTTTACGGAATGATTACCAATGTGGATGATAATTTCGCAAAGCTCCAACAAAAATTAAAAGAGTTAAAAATTGATGATAATACCATTGTTATTTTTATGACAGACAATGGAACTGCTTCTGGTTACAAAACTGTAGATGGTAAATTATATGGTTTTAATGCAGGAATGAAAGGAACAAAAAACAGCGAATACGAAGGTGGCCATAGAGTTCCTTTTTTTATCTCTTATCCAAATATGAATATAAAAGGTGGAAAAGATATTAATGAATTAACTGCACATATAGATGTTTTACCAACGTTAGCATCACTTTGTAATATTGATTTACCAAACTTAAAAATTGATGGTTCAGATATGTCTTCTGTAATTTTAGGCGATAAAAAAACGATTAATAGGGAATATGTAATAACAGATTCGCAAAGAGTGCAAGCACCAATAAAATGGAGAAAAAGTGCTGTGATGAGTGATAAAATGCGATTGGTAAATGGCGAAGAATTATATGATATTGCTAAAGATCCAGGACAAGAAAATGACATTGCAAAACAAAACCCTGGAATTGCAGCAAAAATGAGATCTCATTATGATGAATGGTGGAACTCAGTTTCAGAAAAATTTAATTTGTTTCCAGTAATTGTGTTGGGTTCAGATAATCAAAATCCTATTGAATTAACTTGTCATGATTCGCATGTGCACGATTCTAAAATCCCATGGAATCAAGACTTTATTAGAGAGGCAGATAAAAACCCTATGGGTGGAAATTTTACAGTTGAATTTGAAAAATCTGGAACTTACAAAATAGAAATTAGCAGATGGCCTTTTGAGTCTGGTTTGGCAATAAACGATGCTGTAAAAGGCAGAGCAAAAACAATTTCTACAGAGGCAATAAGTGCTGGTAGAACCATGAATTTTACAAAAGGTGGTTTGCAAATAGGTGCTTGGAAACAAGAAAAACAAATTGAAAAAGATGCAAAATCGATTGTTTTTGAAGGTAATTTTACTGAAGGAAAAACAGATATGACAGCTTGGTTTACCAACAAAGAAAAAGAAGATTGGGGTGCTTTTTATATCAAAGTTACTAGATTGTAAAGTTATTCTATCTAACTAAACATAATAATAAAAAAGTTAATATGAAGTTAGCTGAAAATATTTTTTTCCTAATTATTATAGGATTATTTATTTGCTGTTCTTCATCTAAAAATTTAGTTCAAAAACAAAGGATCACTAAATCCAAAGTAGCAGAAAATGAAATCTCAAAATATCCAGAGTTTTCTTGGGATAAAATGCCACTGTATATCCACGTTAGGAAAAACACTGCCTATACAAATGAAGAAATAGCATATTTAGCAAGTTTTCCTTTAATCACTCTAGAAAAATCTCAAGCAAACAAAACTTTCTCATCAACTGAAGTTGGTGCTTTAGAAACCGCAAAAGCGATAAAATCTGTTAATAATAGAACTAAAATTTTATACTACAGAAACACTATTATAAATTGGACTGGTTACAAAAATGATGATGAATTTATAAAGGCAAATCCTGATGCTTTATTAAAAAATCAAAAAAATAAAATAGTATTTATGCCAAATAAGGTTACTCCTTATTTTGATATTACGAAAGAGTATGTTAAAGAATATTGGCTAAATAGCATCACCAATATGGTTAATAATTCCAATTATTTTGACGGTGTTTTTTTAGACGCCAATATAAAAGTATTGGTACCAAATTATTTCTCAAAAAGAATTGGCACTGTAAAACAACTGGCTGTAGAAAAAGCATATTTATCTATGATGTCTGAATTGAAAAACAGACTTGGAGATAATAAATTATCCGTAGCCAATATTATTAGAGTAAGACCAGAATTTAAAGAATCTGGTTTAGAATATTTAGACTTTTTTGATGGGAGTTATTTAGAAACTTTCGATTCAGAAAACTTTGGAATGTCATATGAGGCTTATTTAGCAAAAGGAATAGAGGCTGTGCAGAAAGCAGCCAAAATGGGTAAAATAATAGCGATGACTTTAGGTTTAGGGAAATCTATTGAAAATGATATTGATAAAGGGATAGATGACCAAAGAAATAAAGTAATCTTAGACGAAGAAATTAATAAACGTGTGGATTATTTATGTGCAATTTTTTTAATCTGTGCACAAAAATATAGTTATATCTATTTACATGATGGTTATTTATCTACAAATTCTTCTGTTTGGTTAAAAACATTTGATCAGTTTAAAAAACCAATTGGAAAACCAAAAGGAGATGCAATTAAAAGCAATTATACTTACACAAGGTCTTTTGAAAATGTTGATGTTATCCTAGATATTAAAAAGCAAGAAGCAACCTTAACTTGGAAATAATAGAAATCAATTTATAAAAAAGTATTCTCGGTTCTGTCGCATCTGCTAAAATTAAGCATTAAGTTTTAAACTAATTTAATTTTTTAAGAAGCTAATGATATAAATGATTTGTAGGTTGAACTTTCAGGGTTCACCAGTTGATTTTTCTTTATCATTCTAACTACTTCTATTCCT
>Ga0209653_1000958_pt1 | contig 24281 bp, 43 predicted proteins | sample SaaInl6LU_22_DNA_FD_184644 | JGI IMG/M metagenome (GOLD analysis project Ga0209653, IMG submission 184644) | Marine microbial communities from expanding oxygen minimum zones in the Saanich Inlet - ESP_116LU_22_DNA (SPAdes) (version 2) | ecosystem: Environmental > Aquatic > Marine > Intertidal...
AATGCTTACCAACTAAATCAGCTACTGAGTCGATACCCTCGGATGATGCCTTTTTATAGATGTCATTTAATAATTTATTATTTTCCACACCTAACTCTTCCTCAGGTCTCTTTTCATCTGTCTTAACAGCCGGTTTATCATCTGTCTTAATAGGTGTCTTAATAGGGTCTTTATCAGGACCACTTACGGGTTGACTGACATTTGGTAATCTATTATAACTAACTACCGCGTTATTCTTACCACCTGGACCACCAACTAGTTTAAATCCCCCACTATTATCATATTGTATATATACTTTTTCACGACTTGTTGAGTAACCCTGTTCTAATAGTACTTTTTCCAAACCTTTAGCTTCAACAATATCGTATGATAACTTATAAACGTTATCAGGGGTATATTCCACATAAAACGGATACATTTTCCTATCCTTAACCATATAATCAATTAAATAATTAATAAATGTGTCATCTACCTTTGACATATCAAGGTCCTTTAATTCATCACCTAATTCTCTTTTTAAACGACTTAATGTTCTTGATTTTACAATTTCACGGTCAGTATCTTTAAGTTTATTTATAAGATTATTTTGTTCCCTATCAAAAACACCAAAAATATCAAACATCTCAGACATTCTCTGTGAAAGCTTAACCTCTTTTGAGTCGTCAGGTGTAGGTGTTGGTGGGTCAGGTGTTGGTGGGTCAGGTGTTGATGGGTCAGGTGTTACTGGGTCAGGTGTTTGCTGAGGGTCAGTTTTACCTCTAGGTGGTAATAAATTTCCATCAGGTCTTTGTTCTAATATTATTGATAATCCTTTTTTCATTTTAATAATCTTTTATGTTAATTTTTCCTGATGGTAAATAAACCATATATTTACCACCTTCCAATTTGATTTCATAATCTTTGTTGTTAGGGCCAGCCAATTTTACACCTGTTGAATCTGACCAAATAAAATCATGAATTTTTTCAGGTGCAGATAGTTTGACTGAGTTAAGCATCAAGTCATACCTCAAATCATTAATGGTTGTTGCATGTTTAGGTGGGTTTGAAGGGTCTTTATAACCAATACTAAAATACCAATCAACTAAATCATCAACGTAACTATTTACCAACGGTATAAAATCACTTTTTTGATATTGAAAAAAACTACTCTCATTACCAACTAAAGATTTAAAATTTTGTTTTATTGTGTTACTAACATTAACTTTACCATCCTTGACCTCAGGTTCCCAATCTGTTACATTTACATCCCAATCTTTATCGAAAAATCCACCTATTGAGTTAATAGAGTTTTCAATAGCTTTACCAGTCGGACCTAAAATTGTTTTACCTAAAGCCATTACTGTTGGTATTAAAAGAGTTGGTGTCACAGCCCTTAGATATGTTAGAGCACTACCTTTAAGGGCACCTGCTTTAACTAATCTTTCGTATAGTTCACGAGTAGTCTGCATCTGACCAGTTAAGATAAAATTAGATAATTTATTTAGATTTGCCAATGGTACTTTTTTGAACCGTATTGGGAAAATCGATTTTTTAAAGTAAAAAGGTAATGTTTCTTTGAATTTATCCCAACCATCTTGTACAGTTTTTCCAATCGTTTCATCGGATTGAATAATATCTCTAAGTTCTTTCCATCTTTTAGTGACATCAATATTGTCCAACTTATTTTTTAAGTCACGAGGAACATCTACCTTAATTTGGTCCCAAATATCCATTCCTAGTCCATTCATTTTAGATTCCAGTACATTCAACTTTTCACCTATTTTAACGGCATAAGCTTGACTATATTGGCTACCACCTTCTTGATAACCTTTTACAAGTGACACTATTTCATTTTTTAATGTATCATTACTTTTGAAAAAATCTCTATATAATCTAGCGATTTTCAAATGATGAAGTCTAACAGAGTTTTGTATGGCAAATCTTGCACCCTTACCTAATACTCGTGGGGTGGATGTATACGATGACATATCACCTATCGCATCATCGACTTTATTTCTAACGGATTCCATCATCTCATCAGCTAGACCATCGGGCCAGTCCGCCTTAACTGACGCCTCGTCTAATTTTTTAGAAAAAATTTCTAATAATTCGTCATATGATTTACGGTCCTTAACAATATCCTTAATTAACTTTTCTATAGAGTTAGTAAATTGAACTCCAAGCGTTGTTCCATCAACCAGAGTGTTAGCTAAAAGACGCATAGTACCCGTATCTTTAAGTAATTTTTCCGCAATCTCTTTAGTTAATTCATCACCATTCTTTATCCTTCTTAGGATGTCAGCTGCCTCATCTGCATTTTTAATACCATTTTTAACCATTAATTCAACAGCATCATCTGACTTTGTTTTGAATAAATAATTAAGGAATTTTACAGCCGCTTGTTCACTTAATAAGGTTTTCCTACCCATTAACTCATTAAATCTATTTATTTCGGTTATTAAATCTTTTTTCATTATTAAATCTTTTTTCATTATTAAATATATATAATGTTAATCAGGTTATTACTTAAAAATATCATTAAATATTGTTGAATCAGATGCGTCTATAATAGACATCATAACTTCTTCATCAAATTTTCCAGAATCATTTTCAATTTTACTTTGAATAACTTTCATTTCTGGTGTCATCATAGCTTTTCCATATTTACTACCACTACCAAATATCTTACTCTTAATAGCTGCTTCTGACCCACCTGAAGTTAGTATCCACTTATCGGAATCTTTCTTTTTTGTATAGTACTTATCACCATCCTTTTTATAATCCCATGTTTCATCGTGGTCAGTTATAGTTACAACCTTTTCTTCTGTTGCCGATGACTGAGTATTTGTAGACTTATCCGTTATCCCATATATTTCAGCTAACTTATCCCATGAGTACCATAAAGTACCTAACTGTAAACCTGCTGTTGCTAAATTAAATTTCTTCGGGTGTTTTTTTGCGTATTTGTGAACTCTATATATTACCTCACTAAAATTATCTTTAATTAATTTTGATATTTTATTCTTTAATGTTTTAGAGATAGTTTTAGCGGTTGCTTCAGCACCCACCTTTAGACCTTCTTTCTTAGCTCCAGCTTGTGCTGCCTTCATTATTTCATCACTATTTTTTGAAAAAGCCTCTATTGCCTCTTTCTCTAACTTAGTCAATGGTTTAGAGAGTTTCCTACCTTGTTCTAATGTACGTGCTCTACTAAGTGTTTTAATTAAAAATTTTTCACCATATTTTTTAACACCGGGTATTCTCCTAAGTAAACCACCACCAGGTATAAGTGCAAATGCCGCTGCGAGACCTGCTTGGTAATCATCTCCCTCTGATAAGTATAGTGCGGCATTACCAGCTTCAAGACCAAGTGAGATAACAGGTCCAACAAAAGGTATGAACATTGATGCAATGGCAAGAGCATCTATTAACCCGTGTCTATATTCGTAGATAAACTCTGCTATAGCAGATGGTTGACGTTCTTCCCAATCTTCTAAATCTGATTTATAAACCTTCATTAATAGACCCTTACCTTTAATACTTTTACAAGATGTCCTATATTGGGAACAACTACATATTTTATTATCCTTACAAAGTCTTTTTAATCGTGGAGATGTGTACGTTACAAAGTAATCTAATTTATTCATCATCACCTTCTTGTCATATGATGACATATTTGATGAGTATACGATGTCTTGGTGAGATGGAGGACTAGGTTTATTTTTACCTGTGTAGTTTAACATTAATCCAGGTGGTATCGGCTTTCCATCAGGCATCAAACCTAAATACTGAGGGTCAACTCTAGCGTTATCTGACTGCGGAATATAAAACTGCTGTTCCTGAATATTCTCATTGAGGGTTTTAGACGAATCGTAATTCATCTTTAATAAAATATCTTTTAATATTTGCTCTTGTATATTGTCTTTGTTTACCATAATGGATTTCCTTTGCCTCTATTTATTCCTGAGTCCCATTTAGACGTACCATCAATTGGATTGGCTTTACCTCTTGTTAATCCCGTTTCCCATGTTGTCATTGATGGTCCTGATGGTGCTGGTTCTCCATCATCTTGTTCATCAATTTCACCTTCAGTTTCATCATCAGTTTCATCGTCAGGATAACAATCACATCCATCGTCATAACCTTCAGGCCCTTTATACATTGGACTATTAGGTTCTTCATCGATACCCATGACTTCCTTAATACGTGAAATATCTTCTTTTAATAACCCCATTAGGAAACATTTCTATATAAATAGTTAGTTTTATCAAAAAATAGTTTGTATATTCGTTTTATGAAGAACAAATATAACATAGGTGAGGTAGTTGAAGATAAAGTCAGTAACTTGAAAGGGACAATAAGAGAATTTGAAGTTTTTGACGGTATGATACTTTATTATTTTGAAGAAGGTAATGCGTTACCTGAAAATAGACTATATTTACACGGTGTTAAAGGATTAACTAATTTTTTAAATAAAACAGATGAAGAAAAAAATAAATTTTGGGAAGATATTTTTCCTACTGATTGGGTTTAGCGTATTATTTGGTTGCGAAAAGTCGTACCCTACTTATCCAAACTTAGATGGGGAGTACGTAATTGACCACGTAATTGTATTAACTGAAGACCAAGTATATGGATGGAGAGAGGACACTGTGTACCATTATGGTAGTTTTAATCTATTTGAACCTCAAACACCATTGGATACGTTCTTAGTAGGTGTGACACGTTTTAAGGTAACCGACAATAATAGAACGTTCTATTGGGATAAAGACACCACAGTATTTGGTAATCCGTGGTCGTCAAGGGCAGAATGTACGGTACGTCAAGATATTTTATCAGGTCAATGGGATGTAATGTCAGTTCATTTCTTTAACACTAACACGGTAAGTAGGGTATATGAAATATCATATGTGGGCATTGATGAGTTTTCTGTGTGGCAAACACAATACCCCTATAAGGCGGAAGGACCACAACATAAAATAAGGTACCACTTCAAAGAAGTAGGACCATAAAAAAAGGAGGTGAAAACCTCCTTTTATTTTTTTAACATTTGTTGTATTGTTTCGATATTTTGAATGAACTTCTCAGGATTATCTTTAACCCATTGTTTTACACTTTCAGGTAGGTGAGATTTCTCCACTTCCTCCATCATCACTATTTTCATCGTTTTTCCCTGACTTTCCGACTCCACCATAACGTCACCAAAAGCACCGTATAACTTTCTTCTTAATGTTGGTACTCCACTTTCAAAGGTTATATTGTAACCATTTTTTTTAGCCCATTGGTTTAATTGTTTCGTATCAAGAATATTATTTTTTTTAAAGGGGAAGTTTTTAATTAACCTTTCAGGGTCACCTTTAACACCAAATATCTTTAAAGATGGACTAACAACTACGGTAATACTATTCTCATCAAAACCAAAAAATGTTGGTTTCGACAATTTAATTCTACCAAGTAGTTTAACCAATAAATCATTCATATTGTCCATACTAATAAATATCATTAAAGATATTCTTCACCAGGTAAATTTCCTTCAACTAAATAATATTCGTTAATAAAAGACAATAATTCATCCTCATCTATATAAAACTCATCCTCATCGTAATCTACTCCCCATTCATCATCTTCAAAATCATCTGAAAACTCACCAAAGTCTATAGAGTCATCATAACCATACTCTTTAAGTTTTTCATATTCTATTGTATCTGTCCTCATTTTATCATAGTCATCTCCAAGACATTTGAACTCAACTCTAATGACGTTAGACTCTTTACTTATAAAATGTGATATTATTTCAACTATTTCCATTTCTATTTTCTAAAATTTGTTTTATCCTTTATATAAAATATATCAAAAATGAATAAAAACCAATTAATTATTGAAGACTATGATATTTTCGATACTGAATTATCTGTATATTTCTCAGTTAATCAAGAGTTAGATGTTAGAGAAGGTATAATAGATATCGATGAATTAGATACATGGCTTGAAAGTATGGGACATTATGAGATGTCTGAAGATTGTTGGGATTATGCTACTGAATCACATTACACCAAAGATTGGACTATAGATTTTTATGAATATAAATCAGAGTTTTTAAGTGTCGACGACATAGTTGAGTTTATACATGATTATTATAAAGATAAAGCGTTACCAAATTTTGTGGAAGAATGAAAATACTATCAACGTCATTAGATAACGTATATTTAATTGAAGAATCCGTACATAAAGATAATCGAGGATATTTTATGGAGACTTGGAATGAAATGGGATACTCATCAAAGAACCTTATTAATGATTTACCAGTCGAATGGGCAGTAAAAGATGATGGGACAATGAATTCAACCTATTTTGTACAGGACAACCTATCCGTATCACATAAGGGTGTTTTTAGAGGACTTCATTACCAAACTGACATAAACGGACAAGCAAAACTAGTGAGGGTCCTGAAGGGGTCTGTAGTGGACTTTGTGGTGGATTTACGTGAGATGTCAGACACCTATGGTAAGTTCGAGTATTTCGAATTAAATGATACGAATAATCTATCATTATTTGTACCACCGTATTATGCACATGGTTTCTTATCACTGAAAGACGATACTATATTCACATATAAATGTGGTAATTACTATAATAAAAATTCAGAAGGTAGTATTGTTTATTCTGACCCAATCATTAGACACGTAAATGACTATAGTCAAACAATAAAAGACGTAATTGATTTCTATCACCCTTGTGAAAGTGAAGATGATTTATTACTTTCGTATAAAGATAAACACGCACCTAAATTCTTAAAACGTAAATATTAATATGGAAATTATTAAAAACATGGAAGCCCTGAATAAGGCAAGGAACATTGTACATTCTTGTGACACGTACAAACAACTAGATGTTGCTCAAAGATTCTGTGAGTTATATTATGAAGTCTTTAATGACCGAGTAAATTACGAACGACTACTTCGCGACATTACAATTCGTAGAACTGAATTGACTATAGATTAATAAAAAACCCCTCGATTGAGGGGTTTTCTTTTTTTAGTTAAATTTCTTAAATCTGTTAAAATTCTCTAAGATTGTATCTCTCTGAGTTTTGAACGCTTCGTGGAGGTCCTCATCGATTTCCTCATACATTCCACATTGTTCTGAACATTCACCTTCTCTCATTTCTGAACCACATTGTTCACACATTTCTTTTTCGTCTAACTTGTGGTCGTGACCTTCACACTCACAATCTTCAACAGGACTATTACATGAAGGACAAGTTTCACCTTCACCCATGACTAACTCACCGTCCTCAGGACCGTCAGATACAAAGTCATAAGCTGGTTCAACGTCAGAAACGTCCATATCAGGTGCGTCAATAACTGCTTGTTCCTGTAGGTTGTTATCGTACACCTTAACTTCACCAGTGTTAGTAATCTGAAGACCGTTTTTATCCTGAGCCAAATCCTCAACCGTCAACGGTGTTTGATTTGATGGAACATTCCCTGTGGCGTAACCATCATAGAAACTTCTATGTGTATTGAGGATAGATGCTCTTTCCTCGTCTGATATCATTGAATAACCTCTCATAATTGTATTTTTATTATAAATAGTATTTGAAAGTGAAATATCTTTTTATTATCTTTACAAAAAAGATTTATATGGAAATAGTAGATATTGATTTGGATAACATACATGAAATGGCCGAAGGGGCGATAATCTTAGATGGTTTAGATAATGCAATAATAGGGATAACTGAAGAGTTCGGTATGGAATCCAGAATCCTTTACTCGGTTAATAAGATTTTAGATATATTATCTAACGATGGTATGACTAATCGTGAAGAAGCGTTAGAGTATTATTATTACAATATAGTTGGGGGTTATTTTGGGGAGAGAAACCCAATCTTTTTGTCTGACCATTTGGCATATTAAAACATAACCGTTATATTTGTTTAACATTAAAAAATAAAATATATGCCATACATAAATCCATACGAATTACCAATACAATACAAAGAAAACAAAGAACTCGGACGATTGATTCGTAAACAAAGATTCAATGTGACTGAGTATGATAATGCTACTAATTTGGATTTTCGTATAACATATATCAAAATGTCTGATTACTACAGAGACATAGAAGTGAATGTAAAGGTTTCAGGAACTCTATATCAATGGGGATACTGGAGACAACAGACAAATTCGAGAGGTAGTCGCATTACCGGAATGGTAAATAATCCACGTAGTCGTAATAGCGACATCCGTTCTGCAATCCAAAAAGAAATTCGTGACTTTTTTAAGTTATTTGGGGTTGAGAAATATCGTGTTGATATAAAGAAAGTTACAGTAGCAGAGTCTATTTAATCTACTTCATCATAATGAAGGCTCGAAGAGCTTGTTTGGCTAATAACTTAACCTCACGGTTCATGTTTTCCAAACTTGGCTCTTTACCCTTTCGTTCTAAGGATTCGATAGATAGACGAATCATTGCATGTTTGGCGTCATCCGCAGCATCATATAACTCCTCATACTTATCCTCATCATAATTTTCATATTGATTAAACTGAATATAACGTCTAAGATAATCTGAACCTGAATAAATAAAGTGGGTAGATTCCAACATATTCATTACACCTGACATTCTTAATTTCTCGAAAAAGTCATACAAGATTTTGTTCTCACGACCCAATACATCTGAAACCGCTTGCCATTCAGTCCAATGGTGATTACCACCTTCATTTAGTCTTTCACCCTCATCTAACAACCATAAATCCTCAGCAGATACAATTGAAAGGTTGCGACCATTTTCCCAATCAACAGATATTAATAGGTCATCTTTTTCAAATGGGTCTTCCTGAACTCTGGTGACAACACCTTTAGTACCTGGTGTCATACCTTGTTCGTCTTTCATATAGACCAACACTATTTTATCACCTTCTTTAACTTTAGGATTCATAATTATTTATTGTTTTAGTATAAATACTATTAATTATATATTTATTCTAAAAGAGTTTACATGCAATACATAATAACAGAAGAACAACATCAATTAATCCTTACAGAAGGTTTTAAAGATGCTGTAGAAAATCGTTTAAAAAATGCGTACAACTTTACTAAAGATATCATAACTAAAACTAAAGAACAATTTGGTAATAGTTTTAGATTTGCACTTACATATGGTGCTGGTATCGGAGCATTGGCACCCGCAATTGATGAATACTTAAGAGGTTCATTTAGTGGATTAGACGACTCCCAAATTGCAAGTCTTATAATGTCGGCAATCTCTATAGTGTTTTTCAATACTAAGGATTATTTGGACATATATAAAAAAATGAAAAAAGATGGTCTTATAGATGAATTAGGGTCGGCAGTATCATTCACTGAAAAATTAAAGTCTCGTGTATCAAAAATTTTAGACGTTTTAGGTGTCGCCACTTATCAAGCATTGGATGTCGTTTCATTTTCGTTCTTATTACCTATTTTACCAGCAATTATTAAAATGTTAAGTGACACAGATTTAGATATGGTGGCACTTAAAGGTTTACTTAATTCTTCGTTTATCACTGTAAGTGCAATAACCCTTCAAAAGATTATCGGGAAATTAAGCGAAAAAATTTCACCCAAAAACTCTTCTGATGATGTAAGTGAACCTGAGGGTGAATTCCAATCTCCTGAGTCAGATATTGTTTAAGAGATTCTTGAGCTTCCTCTAAAGTGTTGTTTTGTTGGTATTTATGTGGGATTTTACCTGTCTTATATTTCTTTCTTAAAACGTAAGACATATCCCTTTTCTTAATTAGGAAAAGTCTATTACCTTTACTATCCGATGATTCTTCAATTCTAAATTGTTTAAGGATAAAATATGGAAATTCATTAAATGAAACCATATTAAATAAATTCGAAATCTTTTCTTACTTCATAGTAATGTACACCCATTGAGTAATAAAGTAGTTTTACCTTACCTTTGTCTCTCTCCTTACCAACTTGTACCCTTTTATCGTGTTCATCTAACTTGAGTCCAATAATTTTATACCCATGACTAGCCAAACTTGATGGGTGTGAGTGTACAACTATCACATCAGGTTTTGTATGGTCAACTATACTTTTAATAATTTGAGTTTTCGTACCACCATATTTTAACCCATATGATTTTGCCAGTATTTTTAACTCCTGTAGTGACTTACCCTTTAAATCTTCTTTACTTACTTCCATAATAACTGAATTAATACAACACAAAGACATAATGATAGTGAAACAGCATTCTTCATAGTTAACGTCTCACCTAAAATAACATAACTTAAAAATAACATCACTAATATCCCTAAACTAAATTGTAGTAGCCTCGCACTCCAAGCAGTTCCCATTGATGAATATGCAAATCGTGCCCCATAAATAAATAAGTAAGATAAGGGAACACCTAAAAATACCGCGTTAAACCAAACATTCTCTTTAAACCATGGATATTTAACCTGAGCAAATTGCTGAAACCACGCACCGACCTGTGCGATTAAAAGTAATGATATTGCAAGTAATGTCTCTTTCATTACTACAAATATATAAAAATAAAAAGAAACATCAAAACTTTAGTCTGATGTTTCCCCATACATTAACTCTTGTAAGTCTTCTAAATACTCAGTATCGTAGTCCCAATCATAGAATGCTGACGCATCAAAGGGTGCTTCGTCCAAAGAGTGTTTTTCTGGTCGTACAAGAGTTGTTATTTTAAAATAACTAACTCTGTCTTTCATAAAAATTAGGGGATTTTGGTCCGTTACTAATAAATACTCAGAACAGAAAGATAAAGATGTAAAAAATGATGAAATTATTAATTATTTTATTCAGGGAAATAATTGTAGGTATAACTAAAGGTAGCCTTACCATTTTTTTCACCTTCAAAACCCCATTCATATTCAGATGACTTGAAATAACCAACCATATCGTCACTATCATTAATAGGGGTAAACCTTTTTACGAACTCACCGTCTTGACCAATTTCAATACCTGTAAAGAAATTAAATTGTTTGTCGTCACATTCGTTAAGTGCTCTCATGTAAACACCAACGTCAGGGTCTGACACATCAAATACGTATTCGGTATCAAAATTAACCTCAGCGGCACTATCATTATCACCAAACCATGAAATTACAAGATTACTAATCTTTGGGTCGGAATTACGTCCATGTTTGGTTTGGTAAACATATAACATCACCTGTAAAGATGATTTCACATTATTTTCAAATACTTTCTTATCCATACTTCTTTTTATATTCGTCAGTTAAAAATGACACTAACTCCTCAATATCCTCGTCAGAAAGTTGATGAATCTCTTTATTTCTATTGAACCATCCTTGGATAACTTGCTTTGGTGGTTGTTTTCTTAATTTAACTATTCTTCTAAATCCTGAAACTTCAGCAGGTACTTCGTGGTCTTGTTTATAGTAATCTTTATCTGTCGGAGTTTCTTTATCTTCGTCTTTTACAACATCTCTATATCCAAATTCTTGTAATACATGCTCCATTTCGTGAGCAATAATATCATTTAAGTCTGCAACTAAATCATAATATGCTTCAGGAAACTTTGTTGGATTCATAGTTAACCTAACGTCAATCTCATCACCATCTTCTGCGGTATTACCGTCAATCAAGTAATCACCATTAATAGACATGTCCTCATTGACCGTTAACTCAACACTAAATGTTGGTATTTTAGGAAAGATGTATAACATCCCCTCACTACCTGACACCTCTTCAGGTAAAAAATAGTGACCTGGACCTTTTTTAACTAACCCCAACAAATCCCTAACTACTGTCCTAACAGGTAAATCGAGTTTAGAGCCTTCAGTTATTATCGAGTCAGATTTAATAGACTCAAAGATTTGAGTTTTAAGTTTATCAATAATCATTTGGGGATTATCGTCCTCATAAAATGCGGTTTTTATTCTGAAGTAATTTTTCCTTATTTGGTATTTAACCATCTTTGGACTTGCACCCATCTCAGATAGTTCATCCGCAATTCCCATTAAATAATCATTAAATTCTGGTCCCATAAACATAAATAGTCTAAAATATAAATATCACAACGCGTTTAATCTATACTTAAAAGAAAGACCAATACCAAAATTAATTTCCTGAGATATATTCATCATCAAAGAAACGTCGGTCATTCTATTGTTTTGAGTTAACATTTTTAGTGGGTGAAAACGAACTAAGAAGTTAGGTATAACCTCATAATCACTTCCTGTTCCCCATAGGATAGTTCCACCACCACCTAAGTTCACACTATTCTGAAATAAGGCCACATTCACACCTAAAGTATTTGGTATCCCGTATCTATAGTCCGATTGATTTAGAATCTGTGATGCCTCCCACATAGTATACAACCCAAAGGGACTATATTCTGTGGTTAGGTTAATATTATCAGTACATAGGACTACCGTCTCAGTTGCAGGGATAAACCCGATGGTTGATGATTGTGAGTATACTTTAATACTCAACAATAAAAGTAATGTTACTATTGTCTGTTTCATAAAATTTATCTATTATCTACAAATATACTAAAAAAAATCAAATGGGACTACTAAAAGAATATTTTTTGAATAATTTACCAAACGACGACGATGTATTAGAAAAAATGTATTATCTTTGTCTCGAAGAACAGGAATACTATGAACAATCTGAAAGACATATTTAAGAAGGAACTACAACTCAAAGGTGATAAAGCATTGTTGGATGCTCGATATATGGGTATTGGACACGATGATATCTTTACCGTATACGATGAGTTAGGTATGGACATCCCAATCAAGCTTATACAAAACTCTCATCGATGGAGTCCTACTGAAAGAGGTTGGGGTAACGGATATGTTCGTATTGCTGAGGGTCACAAATACTACGATATGAACTATATGGATATTCCTGTCACTGTTCATGGTGGTTTAACTTTTGGTGACCATATTATGGATAGTAATACATGGTCCGATGGATACTGGGTGGGATTTGATACCGCCCATTACGGAGATAACTCAGACATTTGGACCATAGATACGGTATCTGATGAGACCATAGATTTATTTAATCAAATCTACGGATTGAGTTAATTTACAAAGGGGGCTTTACAGTCCCCTTTTTTTATCCTACTTATTAGGGAAACTTTATACATATGAAATGCAGACTATTATCGAAAACATTATTGTTTGGACTATTACTATTGCTTGGTTCGGGTACCTTATTTGGGCAGACCGTAAAAACAATAAAAACAGACATCTTTGAGGTTGAATACTCAGAAGAATTAGAACAACCATTGAAACTCATATACACCGTAGAATGTCCTTTGGGTGATGCATCTCGTAGTGGTTTAGACTTTAGGAAATACGAAGGAGTAAAAACATCCGATAATGATGATTACAGTAATAACGTATATGACAAAGGTCACTTAGCACCTGCGGCAGCATTCAATTGTGACAGAGAGATGGTCAGGTCCACATTCACATATATTAACTGTGCATTACAACACGAAGGTCTTAATCGTGGCCCATGGAAAGAGTTAGAGAGGTTCGAAAGAAACTTGGCAAAGATTTACCCTGAAGTAATAGTTCTAATTACCGTTAACTTCGAGGAAATACCTGAAAGAGTACCAGGTGGGGCAGCAATACCCACATCGTTTACCAAAGAAATTCACTTTGGTGACCGTACTATTAAATTTTTATTTCCCAATCAAGATGTTGCTGGCGAAGACTGGGTAAACTTTTTAGTTATATATTAATGGAATTAATCACTACACACCCAATAAAAAAATCTGATTTAGGATTTCATGCCAATCTATTTGGTGGTAAACTTTTGGCATGGTTAGATGCCGCTGGTGCTGCATTTGCAATGGAAACTTGTGATACCCCTCGAATGGTGACTATAAAAATTGATGAATGTATTTTTAAGAAGCCAGCAAAAGAGGGTCAAATGATAAAAATATATGGTGGAGTAGATAAGATTGGTAATACATCAATAACACTTTATTTAGAGGCAAGAGCACATAATGTTTATAGTGGGCAACAGAGTGTAATACTATCAACTAACATTACATTTGTTCGTATTGATGAAAACGGAGACCCTATCCCAATTTCGGATAGAGTTAGAAATAAATTTATATGAGTATGATAAAAAAAGGAGTAATAGCGGGTAATTTTGATGTACTACATCCTGGTTATATTAAGATGTTTAATGAGGCATCAGATAATTGTGATTGTTTAGTAGTACTACTTCATGATGACCCTTCAATCGAAAGACCAGAAAAGTTAAAACCCATCCTTTCCATAAAAGAAAGAACAGAGATGTTGGAGTCACTTCGTAGTATTTGTAAAGTTGTAACTTACACATATGAAAGTCAATTACTAAATTTATTAGAAAATGGTGATTTCAGTATTCGATTTTTAGGTGATGATTATAAGGGAAAAAAGTTTACTGGCGATAATTTAGATATTGAGATTTATTATATTAATAGGGACCATGGTTGGAGCACCACTAAGTTTAAAAATTTAATAAGTAAAACATTATGAAAACATTTGTTGAAATAGGCTCATGTGATTTTAATACTTTAAGAGTCTTATGTGATGATGGGTGGAAAGGAATAATGGTTGACCCATATAAACCATATTTGGATAATATTGAAAGTCATGAAAATTTGACCAAAGTAAATAAGGCTGTAGGTCTTTATAATGGTAAAGTTAAATTTAAGAAATTAAAAGATGACTACATTAAGGAAATGGGTGATACCGATTTAAAAGGTATGGGTACAATCACTAATGTGACTACACTTGATACATTTAGTGGGTTTAGTGACAATATTGAAACATATGATGTTGATTTAATTACTTTTGATAGTATGTTAAGCTCATTAAATGTAACGACAATTGATTACTTAAAAATAGATACTGAAGGAATGGATTTTGACATTTTAAAAAGTATTGATTATACTAAGTTCAACATAAACATCATTAGGATGGAACACACCTACTGTGACGACAAATTAGTCATCGACTTTTTGAATCATAACGGTTACCACTGTGAACTATTTAAAAATGATATAATTGCAATAAAAAAATAATAAAATGGCAGTAAAACAAGGAGACACTATTAAAGTGCACTACACAGGAAAACTTACGGATGGTTCAGAATTTGACTCATCACGTAAAAGAAATGAACCTATTCAATTTGACGCAGGAAAAGGTCAAATGATTGCAGGTTTTGATGAAGCAGTTATGGGAATGGAAGTCGGTGATGTAAAAACCGTAGATATCCCATCAAAAATGGCATATGGAGAACAAAATCCAGAAGCATTCATGCCGGTAACAAAAGATAACTTTCCGCCTGAATTCGAATTCGTTGTTGGTGAAATGGTTCAAGGTCAGACAGAGAATGGACAACCACTACAGGCAATAATTTTAGAAGTTAAGGATAATGAAGTTATCTTAGATTTTAATCACCCATTAGCGGGACAAGATTTAAACTTTGAAATCGAATTAGTCGAAGTAGTAGGTTAATATGATTTATTGGCTAACAGGACAACCCGCACATGGTAAAACCATATTGGGGAGGAAACTAGTTTCTCACTTAAAAGAGAAACATAAGAACTTAGCTAAGACAGTATTTCATTTAGATGGTGACCACTTAAGAGAAATAACACATAATAAAGATTATTCGGAGCAAGGACGTATTAATAATGTTCGAAACGCCCAAATGATATGTGATTATTTACATATACATAATTGTGATGTAGTAGTATCTTTAGTGGCACCATACAAATGGTTACGAGATGAGTTTAAAGAAAGAAATTCTGGAGATGTTACTGAAATCTATGTTCACACTACCGAACCTAGAGAAAGGGACCATTTCAAAGTAGACGGTTATGAACCACCTACTGAAAACTTCACAGATGTTGACACAACATTGGATGACCCTGATATGTCATTCGTAAAATTAATATCTAAACTAAATTTATGATGGAAAAAAAATCAACTATATTTTGTGATATTGATGGTACCATCTTTAAGTACAGAAAATTTGAAACCTATGAGTCTTCATCACCTGAAGTTTGTCCAAACGTAAAGGAGAAACTTCATCAATGGAAAGATGAGGGACATATGATTATATTAACCACCGCAAGACCTATTGACATGTATTTACACACAGAAAAAGAGTTAGCGGTGAATGACATTCCATATGACCGATTAATTATGGAAATAGAAAGAGGTCCAAGGGTTTTAATTAACGATATGGACCCAAATAAACCAGGTCAAAGAGCGATGGGAGTAAACCTAATTAGAAATGAAGGTTTTGAGGGGGTAGATTGGACCGAATACGGACTATAACTAAAAAATATGAAAGAATGGACTAAAAATGTACATATTGAATCCTCAATACCCTCGAGAGATGGTCAATACGCGATGTTTGTGGGTCGATGGCAACCACTACACAAAGGTCATCAAGAATTGTTTAAACAAGCAATGGATGAGGGTAAAAATATACTTATATGTATAAGGGACGGTAAACCAAATGATAAGAACCCATTTACCTCAACTGAAGTAAGGGAGAATATTATGAATCATTACTCTTCTGAAGTAGAATCAGGTAAGGTACAAGTTATGGTAATTCCTGACATTTGCTCTATCGAGTTTGGTAGAGGTGTTGGTTACGATATAATAGAAAGAGTACCCCCAACTGAGATTGGTGAGATATCAGCAACTAAGATTAGAAAAGAAATGGGACTTTAAAACCCTTATCTAAAACAATAAAAGACCAATACCATGTTGGTCTTTTTTTTGTTATTAAATTTTATATCATTATAATAAAATAAGTTAATATGAATATATTAGGTATACATACTGGACATGATGCATCACTGTCATTAATAATTGACAATAAATTAGTCGCTGCAGTTTCGATGGAAAGGTTTTCAAGGGTGAAAAAAGATTGGATTATTGATAGAGAAAATTTCGATAGATTTTTAAGGTCTTGCAATGTAACACTTGACGACATTGATTATGTATCTATGGGATTTTGGAATAATGATAATATGGATTTCTGTAAATTATACTCACCAAAAGATGAAAAATACCCGTTATCGACATATAATCGAGTACACATGGAAATTCCATTGATTAATAATATTAAGTCGTACTTTCAGGATAGACCGTTTATTGATGAAATAGAATTTCACGAAGGTAAAGGTTATACTCTACCACGAATGATTGACCGTATAAGACCACCTTTTTCTTCAAGTGACATAGCACACTCAAATGCGTTTAAGATAAACTTCGTAATTGATGGATACGATAGAATCATTCCAGGGTATTTTGTTGACCATCATATTTCACACGCTTCTTCATCATATTTCACATCACCTTTTAACAAATCATCTATATTCACTGTTGACGCATCCATGCATGAACCATCATCGTGTAGTGGGTATTTTTGGGCACATGAAAATACACTTAACATATTGAGAGGTCCTGGTTATACCTATGGTAATTTCTATGATGTGGCTACAGAGTATTGTGGTGTTGGACCAGGGACAACTAAAGCCGGTACGTTAATGGGATTATCATCATTTGGTAATATTAGTAAAAAGGCTCAAGATAATTGGGAATGGTGGACAAGACCTTTTGACCAACGGTCAGGTACTGAAGATTCACACTATAATGATTGGTTATTCTTACAGATTTCAGGTAAATACCCTTATGTATCATCAATTAGACCTGAAATTGAAAATAAAGAACCGGGTCACGAACATTATACTAGAGAGTATCAAATGGTTTATTCTAAAAAAGACGTTGACACTCAAGAAGTAATGGACATTGCTGCCGATATTCAGTTTATGGTTGAAAAGTCATTAGTTAAATATGTTGAAGACCTTTATAACGAGACCCATACTATATGTGACGATAATTTATGTATTGCAGGTGGTACTTTTTTAAACTGCAATGCTAACTACAAAATCGCCACTGAAACTTCTTTTAAAAATATACATATATTTCCAGCGTGTGGTGATGATGGAATAAGTGTTGGGTCATCTCTTTATGTTTTACATGAAATATTAAATATTGAACGTACTACTTACACTAACCGTGAAATTTCTTATTTAGGGTTTCAATACAAGTATCAACCAAAAAGTAAATTTGAGTCAATAGATTACGATGTTAATACCGTAGCAAAAAGTATTAGTGAAGGTAAAATCATATGTTGGTACCAAGGAAGGAGTGAATTTGGTCCAAGAGCGTTAGGTAATAGGTCATTTATTTCAGACCCAAGAAAGAAAGAAATGAAAGACCAATTAAATAGTCGAGTTAAATTTAGAGAATGGTTTAGACCATTTGCTCCCGTAGTTTTAAATGAACACAAAGAAGAGTGGTTTAATATGGATTTTGAATCTCCGTTTATGTTATATACCGTACCTTGTAAGAGACCACAGGACATACCTTCGGCAGTACACATAGATAACACATCAAGGGTACAAACACTAAAAAAAGACGACAATGAAGAGTTCCACGAACTAATCGAAGAATTTTACAAAATAACTGGAGTACCAATAGTAATGAACACATCATTAAACGTTAAAGGTCAACCAATTGTTGAGACACCTGAAGAAGCGATGGAATTATTTGAACAATCAAATGTCGATATTCTTGTGATTAATGATAAGATGTACTTTAAAAACTAAAAAAATAATACTAAATTAGCTTTATGGAAAACAAAAGTAAGAATAAGAAACCAAAATGGGTTGGGGACCCTTTAAATGATTCTGATGTTGGTTATGATTCAGAATGGGAGCCAAACATACCGATGGGTAGTCCAGGCCCGAGAGAACCAATTAAAATAGACAAGGAAGAAGAATTATAAAATCGTTAAAACATGAAATTATTTAGTTACAATAAAAATTCTTTAGAATATAATAAAGTGAGAGTACTACCATATATGTTACTTTTCATTATTTTAATATTACTAAGCTATATGTATGGTTTTTTAGAGGGTAGAGAAGATAAAATTATAAAACTCACACCTCAAGAAAAAGAATTAATTTTAATTAATGTACAAGACACATCATTAACATTTAATGAGGAAAAACTAATTTCACTAATGAATGAATTAAATATTAAGTTTCCTCATATTGTGTTAGCTCAGGCAAAAGTCGAGAGTGGTAATTATACTTCTAAAATTTTTAGAGAAAACCATAACCTATTCGGTATGAAGGAGGCTCGTGTAAGAATTCACACGGCACAGGGAACACAATTTAACCATGCCTATTATAATACATGGAGGGAATCTGTGTATGATTACGCATTCTATCAATGTAGATACCTGTCTAAGATTAACACTGAAGACGAATATCTAAGTTATTTAGGTCAATCATACGCAGAGGCCACTAATTATGTGTCTATATTGAAAACAATAATAGAGAGAGAAAAACTAAGAGAAAAGTTTAACTAATGGTAATAATAGGTTTATCGCACGGTCATGATGCAGGTGCAACACTTTTTAAAGATGGTGAAATTATAGTATCAATATCAGATGAGAGGTTGACTAGGACAAAAAAAAATTACGGTTTTTTTAGTAATGTGATAGCAACTAAATCAATTGATTATTGTTTGGAGTACGCTAATTTGTCCATTGATGATGTGGATTATATTTTTTTTAACACCACAAACCCAAAACCCGATGTGTTATATTGTTTAAAATATTATTATAATATTGATAGTAATAAAATAATATATGTGACACATCATTTATCACACGCAGCAACATCTGTTTTCACCTCAGAATTTGAAGATGTTGTTATAGTGGTTTCTGATGCATTAGGTGAGGACCCCATTTATGGGGACTATGGTTGGAGGTCATTTGAAGAAAAGGGTTTTAATTTAGTTGAGCACGAAGATATAGAAAGTACTTTCGGTGAGGGGTGGTCTATATACCATTATAAAAATGGTGAGTTTTTTAATTTAGAAAAAAAATGGGTAGATAGTAATGGTCAGTTTAAACAACTAAAAGATTGTTCGATAGGTTACCTATATGAATGTGGGACAGAACAATTAGTTGGTGGTTTAACTATTGGTAGTGCTGGTAAATTAATGGGATTAGCATCATTCGCGGATAAAGATTGGGTTTCAAAACAAGAAAGAAATCACAAAATTATTTATGATAATTTATCTATCAAAGGTGAATTATTTTATCCTGAAATTAATCATAATAGTCCATTTCAAATAAAGTCAAACGTTGCGGGGTTATACCAAAGAGAACAGGAGGAATGTTCTCATTTTTTAGTTGAGAAATCTAAAAAATTAAGTAATAGTAATAATATTACAGTTGCAGGTGGTTCATTTTTAAATTGTACAACAAACAGTAATATTGTGAAATCCAACTTATTTGAATCTCACCATTTTTTTGCATCATCTGACGACTCAGGAATATCTTTAGGGTGTGCGTTATACGGGGCATATACTATGAGTAGTGTTAATCGTAAAAAATTCTTTAGTCCTTATTTAGGTAGAGAATATAGTAGAGAAGAAATTTTAAATGAATTAGAAAAACACAATTATTTAAATTACAATGAAATAACCGATTTTACACAATTAACAGATATAGTCACTAACCAAATAATAGATAATAAAATTATTGGTTGGTTCCAAGGTAGAAGTGAAATAGGTCCAAGAGCGTTAGGTAATAGAAGTATATTGGCAAACGCATCGACTCCATGGATTTCTGACTATATTAATGGCGAGATTAAAAAAAGAGAATGGTACAGACCATTTGCACCTTCAGTATTATATGAGTATCAGTCTGAAATATTTGATTTGGATTATTTCTCACCTTATATGTTACTAACCGCTGAAGTAAATACTGAATGGAGAAACAAAATACCATCAGTAACACATATAGATAATACCTCAAGATACCAATCAGTAACTAAAGATACTAACGAAAGGTTTTATGATTTGATAAGTGAGTTTAATAATAAGACAGGTATACCTCTACTCTTAAATACTAGTTTTAATGGACCAACAGAACCAATAGTTGAGTCACCAAAAGACGCTATAAATACATTCTTAGAGGTGGGTTTAGATATTTTAGTAATTAATGATTTTGTAATTACAAGATAAATCATTATATTTGTCCTATGACAACGAGAGAATGGACTAAAATATTAAAAACAAATCCTGCGATTTCACAAATTAAACTTAAGGGTGAATTTGTTAAGGGTACTATTACCATTACTCGTCATAGAATTATTGAAACAGAACAGAGAAACTATTCCTTTAACGAAGAATTCAAATCTAAGTCCTATATTATTAGAAATAGCGAAATTGATATAACCTTCGAGGGTTCAGTAAAATCTTCTATGAATAATTGGCACCTTCCTAAAACATATAATAAACGACAGTTAAACAACTGGTTCAGGGCAAGTAAGGAAATTAACGGAGAACTTAAAATGAGATTGAAACTCATCGGAGGTTCATCAAAATATAAAATAAAGAAAATCACATGTCTGTAGTAAAAAGATTTTTCAGAAGAGTAAAAAGAGTTATTGATTTCCTTCCGATGATTTGGAAAGGTTTTGATTTTGACTACCGTTATGGGATTGAGTTGTTTCAATACCAACTCAAAAGAACTGCAGATTTCATGGAGTCTGACCGAGCAGTGACACTGAACGCAAAGATTCGGGCAAAACGAATTCGCACCGCAGTTGAACTTCTTCAAAAGGTTTATGATGAGGAATACGGTTGTGAATACCAAGACAAACTCAAACAGATTTATGGTGAGAAGGTTTTGGATTGGGAGTTTATCGAACTGGATGAAAAAAGTGATTACGATGGTGAACCTCTTTACGAACTCAAATGGGAATATGAAAAATGGGACAACGCTGAAGAGGTGAAAGAAACCAAACAAAAACTTTATGAAGAGTCTCAAGAACAACAAAAACGAGCCGAAGAGTTGGTTTGGAAATTTATTTCACACAATATTCGTGGTTGGTGGGATTAATTAAGAAATTATGTTTATCTTTGAAAAAAATAACAAGATGAAAATCACATTCATATCGGATACGCACACAAAACATCATCAGGTAACCTCACAGTTGCCAGGTGGTGATTTGTTGGTTCATGCTGGTGACTTTTCTTCACGAGGTTATGAACATGAGGTGGATGGATTTTTTGATTGGTTCAATAAGTTGGATAACTACACCAATAAGATTGTCATCGCTGGTAACCACGACCTTATGTTTGAGGACGACCCAATGTTAGCTAAAGACATCATGAGTTACTATCCTAACGTTACTTACCTTCAGGATGACATCGAAGTCATCGGTGAGGATTACTCATCGTCAGTAAAAGTTTATGGTTCTCCGTGGCAACCTGAGTTTTATAATTGGGCATTTAACCTACCACGCAACGGTGAGGAGTTAAAGGAGAAGTGGAATGAGATTCCACATAACATGGACATCGTGGTTACTCATGGACCCGCATATGGTCATTTGGACACCGTTGTGGGACAATCTATGAACCTGGGGTGTGAGTTGTTGGCTGAACGGTTAAAGGTCGTTAAACCGAAGATACACGTTTGTGGACACATCCACAGTGGGTATGGTTATAAGTTCCATGAAGGGACACATTACTTCAACGCTGCGGTACTCGGTGAGGATTATGTATTCACTCAGAAACCGATGACGGTGGAGTGGGACCCAAAAACTAACGAAATAGAATTTGTTTAATCAAATTTTTTTATTATAATTGTAAAAAATAAACAATAATGAAGTATAAATTGGAAATGTATGGGTGGGAAGTCGAAGCGACAGGTCACTCTTTAACGGACGAACAAGTTAAATTAATTGAAGAGTTAATGGACACCAACGGTGCTGATGAACTATGGGAAGTTCGTCACGATATAGAACTTGAAGGTATTGTTGACGACCTTTATAACCCTGACCTTTATCATATGTCACGTGGTTTAGATAACAGTGGTCTGTGGTTCTCACTTAAAGATGAAGATGATAACGAAGTTTTAAGTTTTGAACTGTCTGACATTGAAGACATCTACGAAGTGTTAGGTGATTCCGCAGATGACATCCCTTATGAAGGTTATTTATCAATACCTGGTGAAGGTAAGAATGAAAACGTTGATAATATACTTGCAATATTTGACGAAAACAAAGGTGGTATTTGTGATTTTGAAATGTTCGAATCAGATGAAGTGCCAACGGCAAAAGATTTCTGTGTCCAACACGGAGATATAGGTACACCTGATGGTGATTGGGATTTTATCTCCAAAGTTTTTTATAAAGGAAAAGAGTTAGAGGTGTACGACCATTTAGATAATCGTGGTAAGGCGGCAACTGTTGAAATATACCGTAAAGATGGTACAACAATTAGTTGATGGTGATGTATTAGAGGAAGGTCCGAAGGTTAAAAAGATACACATTAACCAACACCATATTCGGTCCAATAAGACGAAGGAAACGGACCTTCCTGTAATCACCATTAAGATTGGTAGTAAAAACTACTACTGTAACGAAATAGAAATAAACGGTCCATCCAAACTATCTTACTGTGGGAGTGGTGACCAAAAACCCTTAATCAGTTGTGGGGCGAGAGTAATCTTGGAAACGACTGCTGAAGTAAAAATTATAAGATAATGAATGAATTCTTTAATAGCTATAAAGTATTAAAAGGTACATTACTTAGAACATTAGTTTACACATTGGGACATTTCCTAATTGCCGCTGCTTGTGTAATGTATTTTACAGGTGCAGATTTTATTAGTTCAGTTACTGATGCTGTGGTAGAGCCAATTATCAATGGAGTTTGGTTTTTTATTTTAGATAGACTTTGGACAAAAAATTAATTAGTATTATAGTATGTTAGATTTTAAAAATGGAATAATTTTAAACAACTTAAAAATAATGAGATTTTTAAGTTCTCTTGGTATTTTGCTTATATTTGTGACTCAATGTAGTGTTGATAAGAACGTCACCGTGAATACTAAGACTGTTGACTTATCTGAATTGGATAGTGTTGATTGTGTACTATGGTGGGAAGTTCAGAACGATACCTTAAAGGTTTGGACTGAGGAAGATGAAAGACGAGCCGATATTGAGAGATATAATTACATTCGTTCATTAGACACAACAGGATGGGAATAAGATGAAAGAGAAAGTATTAAGATTTAACAACGACTGGAAAGGTCGTAGACTATACGAAGAGAATAAAAAGAAGGAGTCTGTTAATAAGACTAAAACCTTTAACACCAAAGAGAGATGAAAACACCAATGGAAGAATTAAT
>Ga0209653_1000961_pt1 | contig 24248 bp, 24 predicted proteins | sample SaaInl6LU_22_DNA_FD_184644 | JGI IMG/M metagenome (GOLD analysis project Ga0209653, IMG submission 184644) | Marine microbial communities from expanding oxygen minimum zones in the Saanich Inlet - ESP_116LU_22_DNA (SPAdes) (version 2) | ecosystem: Environmental > Aquatic > Marine > Intertidal...
CACTAGGTTTAAATGACAAAGCTGTTCAGAAGAAATTATTAAAAGATACTAATTTAAAAGGAGAGGAATACTATAAGGTTCAAATCACTTTTGCTCAAGAAGGCGGAGGAGTTGATTATGATGATGTCTTTATTTATTGGGTTGGAAAAGAAGATTTTAAAATTGATTATTTAGCCTATACGTTTCATGTAAATGGGGGAGGAATGCGTTTTAGAGAGGTCAGAAAAGAACATTTTATAAATGGAATTAGGTTAGTAGATTATAACAACTACAAGCCTCAAAACCTTTCCATAGAATTAAATCTATTAGATAGAGAATTTGAGAATAATCAATTGATAAAAGCTTCTGAAATTAATTTAGAAAATATTGAAGTTAGTTTTAATTAATTACCAACCTCAAAGGTTTCTCCAACATCTTAGTTAATTTTTCTAACAGACACTGATGTTCTCGAAGTGTTATTCAAATGTGAGATTTTTCGTCACTCATTCTTCACTCGGTCGAAATCACAAACGTTATATTTTTAATTGTTCATCAAAAAAGGGAATTACATTAATTAATTTTTAATAAGACTGAAGTTACCTTATCATCGATCACGGTAACTATGTATAGGTTTGAGTTATTGCTATCATCTATTTGAGGATATTTTTCTTCACCCAGAACTTTATTAGCAAAAGCATTGGTAGTATTGCTATGCCCAACAACTAGAACTGTTTTTCCTTTCGTATTGTAATGAAAAGATTCTGAATACATGTTTCTAGCGTTATATAACAGAATAGGTAAATTTTGACTATCAGCAGTTGGTTTAGCAGTAAGTTTTGTTCTATTATAATCTGTAGAGTAAATTGCATCAAACTTTACATTTGAAAATACTTCTTTCCAAACTTCAGCTCTTTTAACTCCATCAAAGTTTAATCTAGGATTTTTATCTGTTTTGTCTATACGTAACTTTTCTGCGTGACGAATAAAATAATAGGTGGTAACTTCTTGAGCATAAGATACTAATGAAATAAACACAAATGCTAAAACTAAGATTATTTTCTTCATAATTGATGTTGTTTTGAATTTACTAATATACATAAAAAATAAAACGATGCCGGTAAAGGCATCGTTTCGGGTGTAAGTCCAATCTGCTTAACTTTTGATTAAATCTGATTGGTTTCTAAATACTAGTGCATCATTAAATGAATCTAGTAATATGATACTATCAGTGGTGATTTCACCTGATAAAATTTCCTTTGACAACTGATTCAAAACTTCTTTTTGAATTACTCTTTTTACAGGCCTTGCACCGAATTCTGGTTGGTAACCCTTTTTTGCTAGATATGAAATTGCTTCTTCAGTTGCATCGAGCGTAATTTCTTGAAGAGCTAAGGTTTTCTTTACATTTTCTAATTGTAAAGACACAATAGATTTTATATTTGATTTAGATAATGGAGTGAATAAAATAATATCATCTATTCTATTTAAAAATTCTGGCCTAACAGTTTGTTTTAATAAACCTAAAACTTCTGTTTTAGCAAGCTCCATAGCGGTTTCAACATCTCCTTTTAAGTTTTCAAACTTTTCTTTAATGATATTACTCCCCATATTAGAGGTCATCACAATTATGGTGTTCTTAAAATCTGCAATTCTTCCTTTGTTATCGGTTAATCTTCCTTCATCTAACACTTGCAACAAGACATTAAATGTATCTGGATGCGCTTTTTCAATCTCATCTAATAAAACCACAGAATAAGGTTTTCTTCTTACAGCTTCCGTTAATTGTCCGCCTTCATCATAACCTACGTATCCTGGAGGTGCTCCTAATAATCTACTTACAGAATGCTTTTCTTGATATTCACTCATATCAATTCTAGTCATAGAACTTTCATCATCAAATAAATAGTTTGCCAAAGCTTTTGCCAATTCTGTTTTTCCAACTCCGGTAGTACCTAGGAATAGAAATGAACCAATTGGTTTGTTAGGATTTTGCAACCCAGCTCTTGAGCGTCTTACAGCATCGGAAACAGCTTCAATTGCTTCTTCTTGGCCAACCACACGTTTATGTAATTCATCTTCTAATTTGAGTAATTTATCTCTTTCAGATTGAATCATTTTAGTGACAGGAATTCCAGTCCATTTTGCAACAACTTCTGCAATATCTTCATAAGTAACTTCTTCTTTAATAAGAGAATTACCTTCTTTATTTGCCAATATTTTTTGTTGGGCTTCTAATTTCTCTTGTGCTTTTTGTATTTTACCATAACGTAATTCGGCTACTTTACCGTAATCACCATTTCGTTCAGCTTTATCAGCTTCTAACTTATAATTTTCGACATTAGTTTTTAGATTCTGAATAGCATCTACAACAGATTTTTCAGATTGCCATTTTGCATTGATTTCATTTCTTTCCTCCTTTAAATTTGCTAAATCTGCACGTAATAATTTTAATTTGTTCTGATCATTTTCACGTTTAATTGCTTCAATTTCAATTTCTAACTGCATTACTTTTCTATCCAAAACATCTAAGATTTCTGGCTTTGAATTGATTTCCATTCTTAGTTTAGAAGCAGCTTCGTCCATTAAATCAATGGCTTTATCTGGTAAAAAACGATTGGTAATATATCGCTGAGATAATTCTACAGCTCCAATGATGGCTTCATCTTTAATTCTAACTTTATGATGTGTTTCATATTTTTCTTTGATTCCTCTCAGTATAGAAATAGCACTTTCTGTATCGGGTTCATTCACAATTACTTTTTGAAAACGTCTTTCTAAAGCTTTATCTTTTTCAAAATATTTTTGGTATTCATCTAGAGTAGTAGCACCAATTGCACGTAATTCTCCTCTTGCTAAAGCAGGCTTTAAGATATTAGCAGCATCCATAGCGCCTTGTCCACCACCAGCACCAACTAAGGTGTGAATCTCATCAATAAACAACACGATATCTCCTTCAGCTGATGTTACTTCTTTGATAACTGCTTTTAACCGTTCTTCAAATTCTCCTTTAAATTTTGCTCCAGCAATTAAAGAACCCATATCTAACGAGAATATTTTTTTATCCTTTAAATTTTCTGGAACATCTCCTCGAATAATTCGATGGGCTAATCCTTCTGCTATGGCTGTTTTACCAGTTCCTGGTTCTCCAACAAGTATTGGATTATTCTTTGTTCTTCTTGATAGAATTTGAAGCAAACGTCTAATTTCTTCATCGCGACCAATCACCGGATCTAGTTTCCCATCGATTGCCATTTGATTCAGGTTGTTAGCGTATTTGTTAAGTGAGTTATAAGTTTCTTCAGCGCTCTGTGAAGTAACTCGTTCTCCTTTACGTAAATCTTCGATGGCAGCTTTTAAATCTTTTTCTGTAACTCCTTGGTCTTTTAAAACTTGTGAAATATTACTTTTAGATTTAAAAACTGCTAAAATGATATGTTCTATAGAAACATACTCATCGTTCATTTTCTTTGCGATGATAGATGCCTCTGTGATTGTTTTCCCTGCTTCTCTAGACAATGTAATTTCTGCTCCAGAAACTTTAGAGAAACTTTCTAATTGTTTGTCTAGTACTTTTAAAAGTACTTCTATTTGTATGTTTAATTTTTTTAGTAAAAAAGGAAGCACATTTTCATCGATAATTGTAATCGCTTTAAAAATATGTTCATTTTCAATTTGCCCATGACCTAACTCTTGTGCAAGCTGTTGTGCTTGTTGTATGGTCTCTTGTGATTTTATAGTGTAATTATTAAAGTTCATTTTTTTTCTTTTTACAATTCTCAAATTATTCTTCAATTAACATACCAGTAAAATTCTTGGCAAAAAAACAGTCATTTTGTCTTTGAAAAGCTTATTTTTACTGACTTTTTGACTACAAATAGGTTTTTAATAAAATATGGGAATATTCAATTCATTTTTTGGGAATAAAGAGAGTACTACAAAAGAAAGTAATGTTAATTGGATTTCTTTGACATCTTTACAGCAGCTAGAAACAATTAAAGAAGCATCTAAAGCGGAAACTGTTTTTATCTTTAAACATTCTACTCGTTGTGGTATTAGCAGCATGGTGATTAAACGTTTTGAAAACTTATTTGATGAATCTATGAAAAATATCAAAGTATATTATTTGGATTTATTAAATTATAGAGATGTCTCAGATGAAGTGGGCTATCTTTTTCAAGTAATGCATCAATCACCACAATTATTAGTCATTAGAAATGAAGTTGCTGTTTTTAATGCCTCTCATTATGATATTACTACCATGAAAATTCAACAATATTTATAACAAAAATTACATCATTTAAATTTTATATTAATTTTGCAAGAATCTACTACTTTAAAAAACACTTCAGGTAAAGAATTATACGGATATCAAAAAGCGGCTATCGAAGAAATCTTTCAAAGATTTGAAAATGCGGCAGATGATTATCATTTATTATATCAACTTCCTACTGGTGGAGGGAAAACAGTTATTTTCTCTGAAATAGTAAGACGTTATATTTCTATATATAATAAAAAAGTATTGGTCTTAACGCATAGAATTGAATTGAGTAAGCAAACATCAAAAATGTTGAATGAATTTGGTGTTAAAAATAAAATAATCAATAGTACTGCACAACTAGATGATCAAGAGAACTATAGTTGTTTTGTGGCCATGGTTGAAACTTTAAAGAATCGTTTAAACGATGAGAAATTAGATATTTCAGACATCGGCTTGGTGATTGTAGATGAGGCGCATTATAATTCTTTTACAAAAATTTTTAAGTTTTTTGAAGATTCTATGATTCTTGGAGTGACGGCAACTCCGTTAAGTTCTAATATTAAATTACCAATGTATGAGAATTATCAAGAATTGTTTGTTGGTGAGACTATTCAGCACTTAATTGATAATGAGTTTTTAGCTACAGCAAATATGTTTTCTTATAATGTTGGCTTAACTTCCTTAGAAGTAGGTGCCAATGGTGATTATACAGTAAAATCTTCAGAAGATTTATATACAAACACAGACATGCTTACCAAATTGGTAGATGCCTATGAAGAAACATCAAAAGGAAAAAAAACATTAATCTTTAATAACGGAATTCATACATCTATTCAAGTGTTTCATGCCTTTAAAAAAGCAGGATACCCAATTGCGCATTTAGACAATACAAATACTAAGAAAGAGCGAGATTTTATCTTAAAATGGTTTAAGAAAACACCAAATGCTATTATTACTTCTGTAAGTATTTTAACTACTGGATTTGATGAACCAACCATAGAATCTATTATTTTGAATAGAGCTACAAAATCGTTGACATTATATTATCAAATGATTGGTCGTGGTTCAAGGATTTTAGGTAATAAATCTTCTTTTAACGTAATTGATCTTGGAAATAATTTTCACAGATTTGGAGCTTGGGGAGCAGATTTAGACTGGCAAAGAATGTTTAAAGCTCCTGATTACTATTTGGATGCCATTCTTTCTGATGAAGAAATTGAAAGTACTTTTAGATATGAGCTTACTGGTGATGCTAAAACAGCATTTGCTAAAGCTACGGATCTTTATTTTGATATGAGAAAGGAATATCTTGATACGATAAGAGCAGGAGAATCTTCAAAGAAAGTATTAGAGCGTTCGATTGTGCATCATGCAAAAATGTGTATTGAAAATAGTGAAGATGTCTATGATGCTTTACTCTTAGCTAAAATGCTAGTAGAGGAGATAGATGATAGAATTAATAGATATGCAAAGTGTATTTCTAAAAGTACGCACAACTTTGTTACTTGGTTAAAAGACGATTATCGAAAGAAATTGAACGCCTATTTAAGAGCTAATTTTGATGAGGATTACGAGAAAATATTCGGACATCCTCCGATAGAAGAGTAAGTTTTTTATTGTTTCGCTAACGTGTTTGTTTGTGATTTGTGAGACCTAGAGTCTGCAGTATTTTTGGTTGCTACAAATCTGTTGTTAAAATATATAAATTTTTAATCGAAGTAGGAGGTTAGCATTAATTATACCGGTTTTTGGTAATAGTTTTTTTAACCACATTTTTTTCCTAAATGAAAAAAAAGGTCTGAATGCATAATATTGTAAAACTTCTTCTAAAGCCATTTTAAGAGCTTTGCTTATAGGCAAAATAATATTTTCTAAGTTGAAATTTATCTGATTTAATTGCATATTGTATTCTGTAAATACAGGTACATAAAGCCCTTTATTTATTGCTTCGGCAGTTGAATTATAATTTTCGGCTTGACCTTCTTTGATAATTTTACAAATAGCTAATCTTAAATTTCCGTGCTTATCAGTATTTGCTGCAAATCCAAACATTCTACAAATTAAACCTCGGTATTTGTAATTACTACAACGACCTTGATTAATAATAGAAAAAGGTTTGTAGATTAAACAAGTTGATCTTTGGGTTTTATTAAGCTGAATAATTGTCTTTTCTGCCTCTCCATTTAAAAAACAAGTGAAATGCCCAAGGCAAAAATTCTATTGGAGATGCTTCTACATTTGGGTAAGTACAACGCTTTCCACAGCCAGAAACACAACTAAATCAAGAATGGCTTGTTCTAGTCTTCTAGGAATTACTTGTTGCGTTCTATTCTGAATTTTCACCAAAACAAAATCAGTTCCTTAATAATGAGCTTCTTCTAGTAGGCTATCTAAATTTTGATATTTGTTAGGTAGCAATTGTTTTACTGTAGAAAAATAATCATAGGCTTTTCTTGCATCAATAATGCCATTGCTATTCTCTAAATAATCAGTTGCTTGAGTAAATAAGTACTCAGAATAATTATTTTTAGATGCTATAATTTCATCATTATAATTAATGATGTCAAAAGTTGCATTTGGCAATGGCAATAGAGGAATGATAAGATTCTGTTTAAAATCTAAGGTTTCGTAAATACTAAAAATTTCTCTTGAATATTCTGGATTATTTTCTTTTTCTAACAATTGAACACGAGCCAAATTTTCAGCGACTACTTTTTTAAAAGCATCTTGAATAATTCGTATATGTTGTTGCGTAGATTTTTTATTGTTACTTTTTTAAATCTTTTTTATAGACAAACGAATTGCTTTATTATAATCTCCATTGTATAAATTGTTTTCAGATCTTTTTACACTGTTACAACTCGCTAAAAAAGCAAAGACAATGATGTATAGGCAATTCTTTATGGTAGGTTTTATTTACAAATAAACTAGCTTAAAGTAAGCAAAAATTATTTTGCAGGTAAAATTTTACCAACACATTCACCAAAACCAATTCTTATGGTATCGTTTTTACAATAAGCTCTCATGATTACTGTATCATGATCATTAATGAATTTTCTTTGAGTTCCATCTGATAATGTTATTGGGTTCTGACCTTTCCATGTTAATTCTAACATAGAACCATAACTATCTTTGGTAGGACCAGAGATGGTTCCACTTCCCATCATATCACCAGCATTTACAGGGCATCCATTTACTGTATGATGCGCTAATTGCTGTGCCATCGTCCAATACATATATTTGAAATTGGAATTAGCGACAACTGTTTCTTTTTCACCTTCTGGTTGAATCGCCGCTTGCAAATTAATATCAAAACTTCCTCTTCCTTCGTGATATAGATAAGATAAAGGCTTAGGATCTTGCTTTGGATTCTCAACTCTAAAAGGCTCTAAAGCATCTAAAGTTACAATCCAAGGAGATATAGTAGAAGCAAAGTTCTTGCCTAAGAAAGGTCCTAAAGGAACATATTCCCATGCTTGTATGTCTCTTGCAGACCAATCGTTAAATTGTACTAACCCAAAAATATATTCTTCCGCTTCTTCTACAGGAATTCTTTCACCTAAGCTATTAGAAGCCGTTGTGATAAAAGCCATTTCTAATTCAAAATCCAACAATTTGGTAGGTCCAAATTCTGGAATAGTAGAACCTTCTAATGGTTTAGTTTGACCATAAGGTCTTCTAATATTAGTTCCTGACGGAATGATAGATGAACTTCTTCCATGATATCCAATAGGAATGTGCACCCAGTTTGGTAACAAAGCATTTTCTGGATCTCTAAATAAACTACCAACATTGGTTGCATGTTCTTTACTAGCATAAAAATCGGTATAATCACCAACGCTTACTGGCAATAGCATTTCAACTTCATCCATTCTAAAGATTATTTTTTCTTTATGTTCTGGATTATCTCTTAAAGAACCATTGGTTACATCAAAAATATGAGCAATACGATTTCTTACCAATCTCCATGTTTTTCTTCCATCGGCAATAAAATCATTCAAATTATCTTGTAAGAAAATATCATCGGTTAGCGGAATACCATTAAAATATCCGAGTTGATGTAAAGCACCTAAATCAATAGCAAAGTCACCAATACGGCTACCAATAGTAATGATATCGTCTTTCGTAATAAAAACACCGAAAGGTATATTCTGTATAGGAAAATCAGAAGTTTCTTTTACTTTTAGCCATGATTTTCTTTTTGGGTTGTTAGCAGTTATTTCCATTAAAAATTGTTAATAAAGTTTGTATCAAATATAATGGAAAGTTACGATCTTAAAAATGATTTTAAGTACATTTGAGTTTCTTAATTAAATTTTAACAATGCAAAGAGATACAGATATTTTTGAACTAATAGAGGCAGAGAAGAATAGACAGCTAAATGGCTTAGAATTAATAGCTTCAGAGAATTTTGTAAGTGACCAAGTAATGGAAGCAGCGGGTTCTGTTTTAACAAACAAATATGCAGAAGGATATCCAAATAAAAGATATTATGGTGGATGTGAGATTGTAGATATTGTTGAACAGTTTGCGATTGATAGAGCTAAAGAATTGTACGGAGCAGAATATGTTAATGTGCAACCACACTCGGGTTCTCAAGCAAATACGGCCGTTTTTGCAGCTTGTTTAGAACCTGGAGATAAAATTTTAGGTTTTGATCTTTCTCATGGAGGGCATTTAACTCATGGTTCTCCCGTAAATTTTTCTGGGAAACTATACAAACCTCATTTTTATGGTGTAGAAAAAGAAACGGGCGTATTGAATTATGATAAAATTCAAGAAATTGCTAGTGAAGTACAACCAAAGATGATTATTGCTGGTGCATCAGCTTATTCTAGAGATATAGATTTTGAACGTTTTAGAGAAATTGCAGATAGTGTTGGAGCCTTATTATTAGCGGATATCTCTCATCCATCAGGGATGATAGCAAAAGGAATTTTAAATGATCCAATGCCTCATTGTCATATTGTTACTACTACGACGCATAAAACATTACGTGGTCCAAGAGGAGGAATGATTCTAATGGGACAAGATTTTGACAATCCATTTGGACAAACCTTAAAGAATGGTAGCTTAAAGAAAATGTCCTCGTTATTAAACGGAGCTGTATTTCCAGGAAATCAAGGTGGTCCATTAGAACATATCATTGCTGCAAAAGCAATCGCCTTTGGAGAAGCTTTAACCGATGAGTTTTTACATTATCAAATTCAAGTGAAGAAAAATGCATCAGCAATGGCAGCAGCTTTTGTTGCTAAAGGGTATCATTTAATTTCTGGAGGAACTGACAATCATATGATGTTAATAGACCTAAGAAATAAAAATATTACGGGTAAAGAAGCTGAAGCTGCCCTTGGAAAAGCAGAGATTACTGTGAATAAAAATATGGTTCCTTTTGATGACAAATCTCCTTTTGTAACTTCAGGGATACGAGTTGGAACGCCAGCTATTACGACACGTGGTTTAAAGGAAGAAGACATGCTAACTGTTGTTGAATTTATTGATGAAGTAATTCAAAATTTTGAGAATGAAGAAATATTGAGTTCTATTTCAGAAAAAGTTCATAACTTCATGAATCATAGACCTTTGTTTATGTCTTAAAGAATCAATGTTGTTTATGAAGTTAAAAACTACTTTTTTACTTCTTTTACTAAATTTTATCCAGATACATCATACTCAGGCACAAGTCTCATTTTCTAATAATGCCCTTAGTTTAGGAATTGATGTGTCATATGGTGATAGCAAATTTGGAGGTGGAGTTTCCTTCATTGATTTTGATGGAGACGGTTGGGATGATATCAGTTTTACAAGTCAAGATGGAGATGATTTATTTTTCTTCAAAAATAACAATGGAGCATTCTCCCAAGTCACTTTACAAGGAGTTCAAAATACTCAGAAAACAAAACAAATTGTTTGGATTGATTATGGCAATGATGGTGTCAAAGATCTTTTTGTGACAGGATTAACAGGGTCTAATAAATTCTATAGAAATGATGGAAATATGAGTTTTACTGATATTTCTAACATCGGTTTTTTTCAAGATGATTTATTTACTTATGGAGCTTCTTTTGGAGATATCGATAATGATGGTGATTTAGATGCTTTTATTTCAAACAGAGATGGTGTTTTTAGCTTTAAATTTAATCAACAAATACAAGAAAAAGTATCTTTTAAAGTATATGATTTTAATGGAAAAATGCTCAAAACCTTAAAACCAATAGAGAATCAAATTGACTTATCAAGTCTTATAAATAGTCTCTATATTTTAAAAATAACCTCAGGGAATAAAATAACCATAAAAAAACTAAGAGGTAGTAAGTTTTTTAACTCAATTAAAAGATGCTATAAATAAAAGAATTGATTTATAATTAATAAAATAAATATTTAATCATGAAAAAATTAATGACGATCTGTATGTTTATTACGTCATCAATACTGTGTTCACAAGTACAATTTGAAAATGTTGCTACTAATGTGGGTATTAATATTACTGGTCCCCAAGATCTTAAGCTTGGAGGTGTTAGTTTCTATGATTTTGACAATGATGGATGGGATGACCTTACATTTGCCTGTAAAGGTGATATACCTGTAAAGTTTTTTAAAAATATTAGTGGATCTTTTGTAGAACAAGATTTTAATTTAAATATCTCAGGACATTCTAAACAAGTGATTTGGGTAGATTATGATAATGATGGAGATAATGACTTATTTGTAACCAAATTAGATGGTGTTAACAAGCTTTATCAAAATGATGGAAGTTTTATATTTTCTGATGTCACAACATCAGCAGGGTTTTCAAACAATGTTTTAGTAACTTATGGAGCAAGTTTTGGAGATTTTAATAATGATGGCTATTTAGATCTTTTTCTCAATAATAAAGATATTGATAAGGTAATTCCAAACATGTTGTATAAAAATAATGGAAACGGAACTTTTACAGATGTCTCTATTTCATCTCAAATAAGTCCCGTAGGCCATTTATCTTTTTGCTCAGTTTTTTTTGATTTTAACAATGATGGTTATCAAGATATCTATATTTCTAACGATAGAATAGACAATACTAATATATTATATAAAAATAATGGAGATGAAACTTTTACGGATGTTTCAATTTCAAGTGGCACAGGTATTTCAGCAAATGCAATGTCTACAACAATAGGAGATTATAATAAAGATGGTTGGTTTGATATTTATGTAACAAATACCATAGAAGGAAACTATTTATTAAAAAATAATGGAGATGGAACTTTTACAAATGCGGCAGTAGAAACAGAAACAGTTTTTAACACTATAAGTTGGGGAGCTGTTTTCTTTGACGCAGACAATGACATAGATTTAGATTTATATGTAAGTAGCATGATGACTGATACATCTGCAGGTATGCTTCCATCAGGTTTTTTCATTTGTGATGAAAATCTAGAATATTCAATTCCAACTAATGTTGGTTTTCAAAACGATGATTATATAAGTTTTGCAAATGCTATTGGAGATTTCAACAATGATGGGAAACCAGATATTGTCGTAGTAAATCAAGCTCCAGACAATCATGCTTTGTGGGGAAATCAATCGATAAATAGTAACAATTGGATTAAAATAAAGTTAGAAGGAATTACTAGTAATAAAAATGGGGTAGGAAATAGAATTGAAATTTTTGCAAATGGAGTTTCACAATACAGATATACAATTTGTGGAGAAGGTTTTCTTGGTCAGAATTCTAACTATGAATTTGTGGGACTTTCTAGCGCAACGAATATTGATTATATCAAAGTAACTTGGAATAACACAGGAATTACTGAAACCATTAACAACATTCAACCCAATCAAGCCATTACCATTCAAGAAGGAAATGGAGTATTGAGTACTTCTAATGAACTTATTGATGACTTTAGAATCTATCCAAATCCAAGTCAAACGGGAGTTTATCAGTTTGCAAATTTAAGTTCAGAAAAATATACAATACAGATTTATACTACTTCTGGTAAGCTAGTACTCAGTAAAACTATCCGTAATAATAGAGATCAGCTAGAATTAAATACTTTTTCAAAAGGGATATATATTGCCAAAATTATCTCTAAAAATGGTACCTTAATTAAAAAGTTGATACATAATTAATTCCAATTTTGGTTCTTAACATTTTTATGATAAATATCATTCTTTAACATGCTCATAATTATTTATAAAAACGATATTGTAGCCTACGCACCGATTGTAACATCAGATTTTGAAGAAAATGCACTAGAGCAATTATCAAACGGAATAATGCCTGAGACGAAAGCTTTAAATCTCCATAATGGTACCTTATATAAGGAATCGATTATGCTACGGTTTACATAAAAATATAGCTCATGTTAGAATAGAAAATAGATATATTCCTTCCGGACCTTCTATTAAAGATGAAATAGCGAATGCGATGTTTTGGGTAGGAGTAATGCAAGGAATGCCAGATAATTATAAAAATATTTGGGAGCAAATGAGTTTCAGCGAGGCCAAAGGAAATTTTATAAACGCTGCAAGAACAGGTTTTTTTAACAACAAAGATTTTTCACTTATTTGGTTATCGAAAACGAGTAAAAAAAGGTGAGCGGTTATATTTTACTAAAAGAGATCGAAAAATAAGTCCGCTGAATTAATTATTCTTCTATAGCTCTGTCAAGTAAGTTTTTGTTCATAATCTTACTTGTTTTTGCACCAAGTTCTTTAATTTTTTCAACTTTTTTAATCAGGTTTCCATTTCCAGTTAATTTTTTCATGGAGGTATCATAACTACCTTGAACAGTTTTTAACTGATTCCCTACCTTAATCAAATCATCGGTTAAGTTTACAAATTGATCGTATAATCTACCAGCCTGATTTGCAATTTCTAATACATTTTTCTTCTGATTTTCTTGTCGCCACATAGAAGCTACAGTGCTTAAAGTTGCTAATAGAGTAGAAGTAGAGACTAAAACTACATTCTTATCCAAAGCTTCCATATACAACTGATTGTTATTATTTAAAGCTAATAAATAGGCAGGTTCTATTGGTACAAACATTAATACATAATCAGGAGTGTTAATTTCATACAATGATTCGTATTTCTTTTCACCAAGCTCTTTGATATGCTTTCGTATACTTTCAATATGCTTTTTTAGGTGTACTTCTTTCTTTTGATCATCCTCCTCATTAAAATAAGCTTCATAATTGGTTAATGAAACTTTAGAATCAACAATCAAGTGTCTATAGTCTGGAAGATTAATAATAAAATCAGGTTTTTTTAATCTACCTTCGTCATCTCTATAACCACCTTGAGTTGTAAAATGAATGTCTTTTGCAAGATTTGCCTTTTCTAAAAGTAATTCTAACTGAGTTTCACCCCAGTCTCCTTGTGCTTTACTGTCTCCTTTTAAAGCTTTCGTTAGATTGATAGCCTCTTTACTCATTTGGATGTTAAGGTCTTTTAAGTTGTTCAATTGCTCTTTTAAAGCTGAGTGCATTCCAACACTTTCTTTTTGAGACTCGTTTACCTTCTTTTCAAAGCCTTCAATTTTTTCTTTTAGAGGCGTTAAGATATTTGTAATATTTAGTTTATTCTGTTCTGTAAATTTTGTAGACTTTTCATCTAAGATCTTATTGGCTAAGTTTTCAAACTCTTTGGTGAACTTTTCATTTAGCTTACCTAATTCTTCTTTATTCTCAGAGATTTTAAGTTCCGAATTTTTTAATTCAGTTTCTAAACGTGTTTTAGTGGAAATTAAAGCTTCTTTTTCTACTTGCGATGCTTTTATTTCTCCAACAACATCCTGAATGGTTTGATTTAAGATTGTATTTCTTTCTTGTAGCGTTGCTTTTTCTTTTTCAAATTTTAATCTAGCCGAGTTTCTTCCTAAAAACAAACCAATTAGAAGTGCTGCAATTGTAATAATCAAGTAAATAAATAAATCTGTCATCATTCAAAAATAAGTTCTTAAATTTAAAACTTTTAAGTTAGACAATGCAAGGATTTTCAAAATTTATATTTACGCGTATTTTAGGATGGAAGTTAGTAGGTAATTTTCCTTCACAATTAAAAAAGTATGTAGTTATTGCTGCGCCACATACAAGTTGGAGAGACTTTCCGATTGCAATTTTGGCGAGAAACACTTCTGGCGAAAAAATTAATTTTATTGGTAAAAACTCGTTGTTTAAAGGACCTTTTGGTTTTATCTTTAGATCGCTTGGTGGTACTCCTGTAGATAGAACTTGTAGTAATAATTTGGTAGATGCTATAGTGCAAATTTTTAATACTAAAGAGCAGTTCCGATTGGGTATATCACCAGAAGGAACTCGAAAAAAAGTAGATAAATGGAAGACGGGATTCTATTATATTGCAAAAGGAGCGAAGGTTCCCATTGTTATGGCAACCTTAGATTTTGAAAATAAACAAATAAAAATATCAGAAACTTATGATACGACTGATAATAAAGAAAAAGATTTCGAATATTTTCATTCGTTCTTTAAAGGAGTCAAAGGAAAAAAACCTGAATTATCTTAATTTTTAAATTTTACTGCTACTTTTTCTGCAATGCCTACAATTACTTCCGTTGCTTTCATCATAGATTCAACTGGAACGTATTCATAACGCCCATGAAAGTTATGTCCGCCAGCAAAGATATTCGGACAAGGCAATCCCATGTATGATAATTGAGAACCATCGGTTCCTCCTCTAATTGGTTTGATCAGTGGTGTAATTCCAAGATCGTTCATTACTTCTTCAGCAATATCAACAATATGCATCACCGGAACTACTTTTTCTTTCATATTGTAGTATTGATCTTTAATCTCAATATGAATTAAATCAGCACCCAATTCAGCATTCATATGCTTTACAATAGCCAACATTTGTTCTTTTCTACCTTCAAACAATTCCTTATCATGATCACGGATAATATACTGTAAAACAGTTTTTTCTACTTTTCCTTCTAGCTGATATAAATGAAAAAATCCTTCGTAACCTTCCGTAGATTCTGGTACTTCATTTCTGGGCAACTTATTAATAAAGTCATTAGCAATCGTCATCGAATTGATCATCTTTCCTTTTGCATACCCAGGATGTACTATTTTTCCTGAGATTGTAATTTTTGCTCCAGCTGCATTAAAATTTTCATATTCTAATTCTCCAATCTGACTTCCATCCATTGTGTAAGCCCATTCTGCACCAAATTTTTCAACATCAAACTTGTGAGCTCCCTTTCCAACTTCTTCATCGGGCGTAAAGCAAATACGGATGTTCCCATGCTTTATTTCTGGATGATTGATCAAATATTCCATTGCAGTCATAATCTCGGTGATTCCAGATTTGTCATCAGCTCCTAATAAAGTAGTTCCATCAGTAGTGATTATTGTCTGCCCTTTGTATAGTAATAAATCATCAAAATAAGAAGGACTTAACACAATGTTTTCTTCTTTGTTTAGTAGAATATCTTTCCCATCATAATTATGATGAATTTGCGGTTTTATATTCGCTCCTGTAAAGTCTGGAGTAGTATCTATATGAGAAACAAAACCAATGGTTGGAACTTGATAATCGATGTTACTTGGCAAAGTTGCCATCACATAGCAATTCTCATCTAAAGTAATCTCACTCATTCCAATTTCTGTGAGTTCTTTTACTAAAATATGTGCTAAGTCCCACTGTTTCTCAGTACTTGGAAAAGCTAGATTTTCAGGGTCAGATTCTGTATCTATGGTTACATAACTAATAAATCTCTTGATGATGTGTTCTTTGTTCATATCTTAATAGGTTATTTTTTCTACTAAACTTAATCCATTACAAATTCTTTGATTTACAAGAGAGTCTCCATAAACTTCTATTTTTGAATGAATATAATTGTTGTCATTTATTTTGATAAAGAGATTGCAAATTTGATATGCATAATTTCCTTTTTTTCCAATAGCATTGGAATAATAAGTCTCTTTATCTTGAAAGCTTATTTCTTTCGAAGTGGTTTCTATTAATTGTTGATTGGATAAACTTGTTTTAAACTTTGTTATAAAATCGGTATCTAATTTTAACGTATTAGAAACATGAGTAATATCTAATAACATGGTTTCCGTAAGTTGTTTTGTAGTATCTGCAGTATAAATTGAAGACTGATTTTTATCATAATACAAATTAGTTTTCCAGTTATCTGGAAATTGAACCGTAAACAGCTTCTTTACATCTTCAATTTTTTCTAAGTTTGAATAACTCTCGGGATTACAGTTTAATTCTTTAGATATTTCTGATTTTGAATTGCACGATGCTATAAAAGCAATAAATATGATGACACCAATTTTTCTCATACGATTATTGAAGTGTTAGTTTTCCTATTTTTTGATTTCCAGATAACCATGAAGTATTTCTATTTACAAACTGAATGGTATAATAAGCTTCTTTACTCACTTCTTTCCAAGTGATTCCTCCATCGTTAGAGTAGGAGACACCTGTTTTTCCAATTGCAAAAACTTCTTTTCCATTAGAACTAGGAACGTATTGCACACAACTTTTATAGTTTGGATTTTGACCATCTGCAACCAAAGTCCAAGTTTTACCACCATCTTTGGTAATGGCTTTATTTCTAGAATTCTCTTCGGGTTTAGAATAATCTCCACCAATAATAATTCCGTTATTTTCATCAGCAAAATCAATTGAATAAATACCTTGAGGAACCTCCCCTTGAATGATAGGCGTATCAAAAACTGTCCAAGTTTCACCAAAATCTGTCGATTTAAAAACTCTTGCTTTTGTTCCCCCAGTTGCAATCCAAACAGTTTTTCCTAAAACTTTAATATTAGTATTACTTGCCGCAAAAGCAGCTTCACCATCAGCAACTTTAGGTAGTTTTGCACAAGGTATTTTATTCCAAGTATACCCACCATCATTGGTTATTATAATTGATAAACAATCTTCTGTTGGATCTCCCATCGCAATACCATTATAATGATTAAAGAATTTCATGGAATCGTAAAATACTTTTTCGTGTTCTTCTTTATACACAACTTTTGCATTTTTTCTATTGTTATCCATTTTATAAAGTAAGGCAGGGTTTCCAATGCTTAATGCAAATACTGAAGCACCATTAGAAGCGATACTTCTGAAGTTTGGTCTTATACTATCTTCAACATTGATATAAAGCAATGAACTCTTCCTCCATTTTTTACCAGCACTTTTTGTGTATGCAATATTTCCGTCAGAATCTGCGTAATACATTTTATTAGAGTCTACTGCATGAATGGCTCTAATACTAACACTATCAATGGTAATCTTTTCTATGGAAATACTGTCGATATCTCTTGGAGGATATTCGGTATTACAAGCGCTTAAAAAAACTAATAGAAAGACAATAACAAAGTGTGATTTCATTTTGGTATTTTTATAAAACGAAAATACATAAATCATTCGTTCAATAATGAAGAAAGCATTGGTAATTTCTGGGGGTGGTAGTAAAGGAGCATTTGCTGGTGGCGTAGCTGAATATTTATTAAAAGTAAAGAAAAATAATTATGACCTTTTTTTAGGAACTTCTACAGGTAGTTTAATGGCTTCTCATTTGTCGTTAGGTATGATAAATGAACTGAAAGAACTATATACCAATGTGAACCAAGAAAGTATTTTTAGTAATAACCCGTTTCGTATCAAAAAAGTTAATGGCGAAAAAGTTATTTCTATAAAACATATAAATACCCTTTGGAATTTTATGAACGGAAGAAAAACCTTTGGGGAAAGCAGAAATCTTAGAAGATTAATCAATGAAAATATCACCGATAAAATGTTTCATGAGATTACTCAAAGAAATAAAGAGGTAGTTATAACTATTTCTAATTTAAGTACCAGTCAGGTAGAATATAAGTCTTCTAAAAATCAACTATACCTAGATTTTTGCGATTGGATTTGGGTTCTTGTAATTATGTTCCTTTTATGAGTTTACTAGAAAAAAACGGTCAACAATATGCAGATGGAGGTTTTGGTTGTCTAATACCCATAAGAGAAGCCATAGAAAGAGGCGCTACAGAAATAGATGCAATTATTTTAGAGACAGAAGTTACCCAATTGAATAGAATGCCCGCTAAAAATCCTTTTTCACTTTTAATGGATGTACAAGAATTTATGATGGAACATGTTGAAAAACACAACATCACTATAGGTAAATTGTATGCGAAGCAAAGAGATGTAAAACTGAATCTTTATTATACACCAACGGTTTTAACTACCAATTCTTTAGTTTTTGATGCGGAAAAAATGACACAATGGTGGAGTTCTGGCTATCATTACGCACAAAAAAGGAATGATGAGAACACCAGTGAATTTAGACCTGATATTCTCGAGAGTTAGCTTTTAAAAACTATTTCTTAAGATCTATTATCATATTATTACTCGCTGGTGTTGTTATTTTAGAATTACTAATTTCCTCATGTCTAAAGAAAGAATTACGATCTGAAGAAACGGATCTACTTCCCGTAGTTATTAAAACAATTGTTCTGTCTAATAAAGGGTCACTTCTTTCTCCTAAAACTCCTAAGTTTTCATAATCCTCTGGTAGGTTTACAGTTGGAACAATTCCACCAGGAAAGTTCACCCCATCTTTGTTTACAATTTCTAAAACCAAAGGCTGTAAAGCCCAAGTATGATTAGGATTTAGATTATCTCCATCTCTTCTATAATTATCAGAATTATATAAGGTAACAGACCCATGTACTTTACCAATAGTTGTAGCTCCTACAGAATTAACTTCTATATACGAAGCTAAACTATTCATGACCAATTCTGAAGCTGAAGCTGAATTACCTGTAGTAATAAAATAGATTCGGTTTAGATTTAAAGAATTGATAGGCTCTTGCAAAACAATATTTCCAGTTTGATCTCTATTTAATATTTCATCTGTAAAATTGTTTTCAAAATTTACAGGATCAACTGCCGCTTGTATTTTTTCATTCCAATCTTCTCTAGAAAATAACTGTCCATTAAACTGACCAGTAACCATTCCTCCTAAATAAGTTGCCGTACTTACTCTTCCACCGCCATTATAACGTAAATCAATAATTAAATCAGTAATGTTTTCTGATTGAAAAGTTGCAAATGCAGCATTTAATTGTGCATCAAAAGAAGCTGAAAATTGATTATACATCAAATAACCTATTTTATTTGCACCTTCTGTAATTGTTGTAGCTATATGAACTGGATTTTCTTGCAACTGACTTTTGGTTAAAGCAAAAGTGGTAGTGTTTGAAATTGGATTTCCATTATTATAATCAGCGAGAGTAATGGTATAGTTACTGTTACTAGAAAATAATAAATTTCCAAAATTAGAATCGGTTAATTGAACTCCATCTACTTCAGAGAATAACATTCCTCTAGTAATTCCTTTTGTTTCAGCATCAGAACCGGGTACAACATAACGCACATACCCAAAAACATCAGAAGGATCGTTTTGATAACGAACCAAGCCAAACTCCATTCCAGTACTTTCATTAATTCCTTGGAAAGAATTCTCTAACGCAATATAATCATCAACAATCACAGAAAAACGATCGACAACTCCTGGCTGAAATCGTAGACTTTCAAAAACTTCTCTAGGAGATGCAAAATTTGAATAATTCGCAAATAATTGTCCAACATTAGAAAATCGTGTATCTGCGAGGTCTGGAACATCAGATTGCCATAAATAAAAAGTATTCATTCCTCTCCAAACAAAAAAATTGATTTCATCATTTGCAGAAGAAGGGAAGCTATCACTTTTTTCACAGGATGTAAAAAGGGGTGCAAAAAGAAGTGCAAGTACTGTAAATTGTAAGTTTATTTTTTTCATTATCGTCCTAAATTAGGTAAATCTTGTTTTATAAATATTCCGTTATCCTCAATTATTTGATCGTGTATGCTGTTATATAATATTTCTAATCCCAATGAATTACAAGCTGAAGGTGCTGCAATAGTTCCGGTTGTTATATAATTCAGAATTCTATTAAGTATTGGATCTGTTACTTCACCTAGTTCACCAAGCTCTAAAGGATTTTCTGTGGGGCATAGTTGCATTACAGGTGATAGACCATTTTGGTAAGTTTGGTCGTTAAGGTTAGAAAAAGTTAACACGGCTGGCTTTAAAGCATAGGTATGATTAACATTCATAGCAAAGAAATCGTAATCTGGAGAATCATATAATGTAATGGCACCAATATTATTTCCTGTGGTTGAATTTCCAATGACATGAACATTCATATAAGCATCTAAACTATTAATCAACAGCTCTAATGCGGCGTTTCCTCGATAATCATTTCCATTTAATACGATATAAATATCGGTAAGATTTAAGCTATTGATAGTAGTTCCGTTTTCTAAAGTTGTAGGAAATCTAGTAACAATAGAATCAGGTTGATTCGATTGAAACCATTCTTGCGCTTTTGTATTCCAAGTTTCCTTAATTAAAACTTCATCAGCAAATTGACCAGTAATCATTGAAGAAATTTCTGCAACTGTGTTGGCAAAAGAACCACCACCTATATTATACCTTAAATCTAAAATTAATTCATCTATGGGTTCATTTCTAAATTCTAACATTGTAACATTTAAATCTTGAATATAATTTCTGGAGAAATCATTCTGATACATTAAATAACCCACTTTGGTTGGCGCTAAATCAATTACCTTTTTTAAATGAATCGCAGCATGTTGGTATTGTTCTTTAATTAAATCTACTCTTTTACCATTTGGCGTAAGAGTTGTTCCATCAAAATCTGCCATTAACAAACTTAAAGTGCTTTGTTGATATTCTATTAGGTTGTCTATATAATTATCTTCAGCTAGTCTAATTATGTTATTATTTTCATCAACAACAGCGTAGAAAAATTCACCTCTTGCAATGTTTTGAGTTGAAGCGTAAGAGGAGGGAAGAACATCTAAAACATACCCAACAATACTATCTATTCTTGTTGGGTCTTTCATAACCCCAAATTCTAAACCCGTTGTAAAAGAATTTCTAAATGGAGTAGCAGTATTGATTAAATTAAAATTTGATACTAAAGAAGATCTATTATCACCAGCTATCGTAAGCGAATTAAAGATGTCTTCTGGTGAAGAAAAATTTGTTAAATAATTAACGAGTTGTATATCGGAACTAAAACGGCTATCAGATAAGCTCTCAACTTGATCTTGATATAAGTAATATGCATTCAATCCTTTCCATACAAAATCTTGGGTTTCTATATCAACAGTAATAGGATCAGAGTTTTCACATCTAATAAATGAAACTCCCACAAGTAAAACTAGCGTAACTCTTTTTAAAAATGTATTTTTCATATTTAGTAATACCTTTAAAGGGATTAACGCAATTTACATATAATTAGTATTTTTTTATAGAACTATGTAACAAAATATAAAGGTCCTCGTCGTAATGATGTAAACCTGATAATAAAGAAGTAAAATATCATCAGATAATTGCAACTAATTACAAGTAACTAATGAAACAATCAGACTTTTTAAAAGTTGTTTTACCATTTAAAGATAAAGTCTTCAGACTAGCAAAGAGGCTATTAGTCTCTACTGAAGAAGCAGAAGATGCTACACAAGAATTATTTTTTAAATTATGGAGAAACAAAGAAAAATTAGCTGATTACAAAAATGTAGAAGCCTTTGCAATGACCATGACTAAGAATTATTGTTATGATCGTTTAAAGTCAAAACAAGCAAGTAATTTAACATTAGTTCACAGTAATTACAAAGAAAAAGACACAAGTTTAGATAAAAAACTTGAGTATAGAGACAGTGTAAGCCAAGTGCACAAGCTCATTGAAAATTTACCCGAACAGCAGAAATTGATTATTCAATTAAGAGATGTAGAGCAATATGATTTTGATGAAATATGCAAAATGTTAGATATGAAACCAACTGCTGTGAGAGTATCCTTATCAAGAGCAAGGAAAACAATAAGAGAAGAATTAATTAAAAAACACAACTATGGAGTTAGCTAGCATAGAAAAATTAGTAGAAAAGTATGAAAATGCTGAAACAACTTTACAAGAAGAAGCTACGTTAAAAGCGTACTTTTTATCAGACAATGTTGCTCCACATTTAGAAGAATATCAAATGATGTTCACTTACTTTCAAATAAGTAAAGATGAAACCTATACAAAAACCATTGAGTTAAAAACGAAGAAAAAAAGAAACTTCAAGTGGTTATCTGTTGCAGCTTCAGTAGTCTTATTATTTAGTATCTATTTAGGAAATGAAAAGATGAATGAAATTCAAGAAAGAAAACAAGCAGAACAAACTTTAGCAGAAGTTACAAATGCCTTAAAAATGTTATCTGGAAACTTGAAAAAAGGAAATGAAGCTTTTAACAACCTATATGCATACGAAGATTCAGTAAATAAAATATTTAAAACCAAGTAAATTAACAATACCAAGTAAACCCAAGAAAAATGAAAAAAGTAATCCTATTAATAGTATTAGCAGTAGCACCATTAGTAAGCTACGGTCAGTCAATCTTTGACAAGTTAGAAGACATGGAAGGAGTTTCTTCTGTAGTCGTAAGTAAAGATGCTTTCGAAATATTATCTAAATTTAATGTAAATATTGAAGGAGGAGAAAATAACGAAGCCATGGAGGTATTTAAAATGATTCAAGATTTAAATGAATTAAAAGTATTCTCTACAGATAAGTCTGATATTGCTGCAAAAATGGAAAGCATGGTTAAATCAGCTGTAAAAAGACAAAATTTAATCGAATTAATGAGACTGAAAGAAGATGATTCTCGTGTTCTTATTTATGTAAAATCTGGTAAAAACAAAGATTTTGTGAATGAAGTATTAATGTTTGTAAAAGGGATTGACAAAAGAACAGACGGAATGTCCGAAGCAGTTGTTGTTTCTTTAACTGGAAGTATTGACATCAATAAAATGTCAAAATTAGCAGATACTTTTACAAAGAGTAACAAAATAAAAGTAAAAACAAATAAAAAATAAGAACATGAAAAAAATAACCACCGTTATATCTTTCCTAGTAGTTGCCTTGTTAATGTCTTCTTGTAACAAAGATCAATCACTACAATCATATCTAGTAGAGAGCCAAGATAAAAGAGGTTTTATGACTGTTGATATTCCTTTAAGTTTTATCAAGTTAAAATCTACAGACGTTTCAGAAGATATACAGAAAACTTTTGAAAGTATTAAAAAAGTAAACCTAGTAGCTTTACCATATCAAAATAACGAAGAAGCATACGAAGTAGAAAAAAAAGCAATTACAAAAATCCTTAGAAATTCTGATACTTATAAAAGTTTAATGAGAATGGATGTAAAAGGAATGAAAATGAATATCTATTATACAGGAAGTTCTGATGCCATAGATGAAGTAATTGCATTCGGATACTCTAAAGAAGCTGGAGTAGGGGTTGCAAGAATTTTAGGAGAAAACATGAATCTTTCTAAAATAATGGAGATGATGCAAAACATTGAAATGGATCCAAGTCAATTAAACTTAAAGCAATTCAATTTATCTTTCGAATAAAAAAATAGTACAATCAACCAAAACCAACTTTAAAAAAGCCATTATTTACTTAAATAATGGCTTTTTCTTTTAACTAGCCATTAACAACTCCCTTTTTATTATTTAGTATTTTTGAAACTTATTACAACATCTATGAAATTTCAAAAAGTAACTTTATATTTATTCTTACTTACATTCTCGATACTTTCTGCTCAAACTAAAGATCCATCTTCAATTTACAGAAAAGAAAGAGATCGAATAAATAACTTGGTTCATACAAAACTAAAAGTCGATTTCAATTTTCAAGAAAAACAACTCAATGGTGAAGAATGGGTAACATTAACGCCACATTTTTATCCTACTAATAAAGTTGTTTTGGATGCTAAAGCAATGCTCATTGAAACAATTACTTTAAACAATCAAAAATTGCTATACGATTATGATGGCTATGAAATTACCATCAATCTCCCAAGAGAATATAAAAAAGGAGAAGCATATACTTTATATATTAAATATACCGCAAGACCAGAGAAGGTCAAAGAA
>Ga0209653_1000966_pt1 | contig 24170 bp, 17 predicted proteins | sample SaaInl6LU_22_DNA_FD_184644 | JGI IMG/M metagenome (GOLD analysis project Ga0209653, IMG submission 184644) | Marine microbial communities from expanding oxygen minimum zones in the Saanich Inlet - ESP_116LU_22_DNA (SPAdes) (version 2) | ecosystem: Environmental > Aquatic > Marine > Intertidal...
CTTCAAAATACTGACTCAATTCTTTGATAACAATTTCTGAAATTTCTTTCTGCTGATTATTATGATAAAAAACTACAGATCTATATTGCGTACCCACATCGGCTCCTTGGCGGTTTAACTGCGTAGGATTATGTGTGGTCATAAAAATGACTAAAATATCTTCAAACGAGATGATATCTTCATCATAAGTGATTTGAATTACTTCTGCATGACCTGTTAAGCCGGAACAAATCTCTCGATACGTTGGTTTTCCCGGTGCGTTTCCTCCTGAATATCCTGAAACTACTTTTTCAATTCCTTTTACGGCCAGAAATACGGTTTCTGTGCACCAAAAACACCCACCACCAAAAGTGGCTAATCGTAAGTTACTCATCAATGACTCCTTTCTTTAATTTCATTGATTCTGAATTGATGCAATAACGTAATCCGCTTGGTTCAGGTCCGTCAGGAAAAATATGACCTAAATGCGCGTCACAAGTATTGCACATAACTTCAACTCTAATCATTCCAAAAGTTTGATCTTTTTTATATTGAATGGCATTTTCTTTGATGGGTTGCGTAAAGCTTGGCCACCCTGAACTCGAATCAAATTTAATTGTTGAGTCGAATAATTCTGTGTCACAGCAAATACATTGATAGATTCCTTCGTCAAAAATAGAGCATAATTGTCCTGTATGTGGTCTTTCTGTACCTTTTAAACGGGTGATTCTAAATTGTTCTGGAGTTAAAATTTTACTCCATTCTTCATCAGTTTTTTCAACTCTTTTGTCTGGAGTTGGGTTTCCATTAACTGAAAAGTGAATGACATTTTTCCATATAATCATGTGTGCTAATTTTATTTTAAAATTACTGAAATAATATGATACTTAGTACGACAGATTAGACGTTTTGTAAGAGTTAATCTTACAAGTATTAAACAACTCTAATTTTATTCATAAATTTGCATAAATCACTAATTATGGAAGCGATTCTTTTAGAAGCTGAAAATATGTATCGACTTTATTAAATGAAGAATAAATTCATCATTATTTCTACCATTATTTATAATATTTGAAAATCGATCAGTAAATTTAAAAGAGCTAAAAGAAAATGGAACGTTGATGGGTTTTGTTTCATTGAGAAGTATAGGTAGTGGGAAAAGGGTGCTCTAATAGTAAATATATTTATTTTTTATAAGTTGAAAAAAATTTCCCAAACGAAACGTGAAGCTGCACAGGCAACTCCATATTTTCATCTAAACTAGATTTAATTATTTTCATAATTAGTAGGTGTTAGTTCATTAGCAAACTAACAAATAGATTACAAATTTACAAAATTGTAACCGATTGGTCGTAGACAGTCTCTTTAGCTAACAAATAAATAGGAGTAAATTATTTTTGTCTAAAGTAAATTGTAATAGGAACTCCTGAGAAGTTATAGTGCTCTCTTAACTGATTTTCTACGTATCTTTTGTATGGTTCTTTTACATATTGTGGCAAGTTAGAGAAGAATGCAAACTGAGGCGTTTGTGTAGGCAATTGCATACAGTATTTAATCTTTACGAACTTTCCTTTGGTTGCTGGAGGAGAATTTTGCTGAACAATTTCTAACATAGTTTCATTTAGTTTACTTGTAGAAATCCTTCTTTTTCTATTTTCAAAAACTTCCACAGCTGTTTCAATTGCTTTTAAAAGACGTTGTTTAGTAAGTACAGAAGTAAAAATGATAGGAACATCAGTAAAAGGAGCAATTTGTTGGCGAACTTCTGCTTCAAAATCTCTCATGGTATTGGTTTCTTTTTCAACCAAATCCCACTTGTTAATTAAGATTACAACTCCTTTTCTGTTTTTTTCGGCTAACCAAAAAATATTTTGATCCTGACTTTCAAAACCACGAGTGGCATCAACCATTAAAATAACAACATCTGAGTATTCAATAGTTCTTACTGCTCGCATTACAGAGTAAAATTCTAAATCTTCTTTTACTTTGGCTTTTCTTCTAATCCCTGCAGTATCTACAAGATTAAAATCAAAACCAAAACGATTGTATTTTGTATCAATAGAATCTCTTGTAGTTCCAGCAATATCAGTAACAATATTTCTTTCTTTACCAATTAAAGCATTGATAAATGATGATTTTCCTGCATTTGGTCTACCTACTACAGCAAATCTAGGAAGTTCTTCCTTTTCTAGATCAACTTCTTCGGGTTCTGGCATTTTAGCTACGATAGCATCTAAAATATCTCCTGTTCCACTTCCATTAATTGATGAGATTGTATGATAATCTCCCAAACCTAAATTATAAAATTCAACAGCATCTGCATCTCTCATAGCATTGTCAACTTTGTTAACAGCAATGAAAATAGGTTTTTTCACTTTTCTTAAAAGTTTTGCAACTTCAGAGTCCATTGGAGTAATTCCTTCCTCAACATCTACCACAAAAACAATAATATCTGCTTCTTCTATAGCAAGTTGTACTTGTTTCCTGATCTCACCTTCAAAAATATCATCTGAACCAACGATATATCCACCTGTATCAATTACAGAAAACTCTTTTCCGTTCCAGTCAGATTTCCCATAATGTCTGTCTCTTGTAACTCCACTAACAGAATCTACAATAGCATCTCTTCGTTGAACCAAACGATTAAAAAGCGTCGATTTTCCAACATTAGGTCTTCCTACAATGGCTACAATATTACTCATGGCACTAAATTTTTTGCAAATGTACAATTTACTCAATGATTTTATTGTAATTTAGAGTGTTAAGTGATAATTCTAAAATTACTTTTGGTGGAGCAAAAAAATAATAGTAAAGTTTTTTTAAGACCAAGATTTTCTTTGGAAGTTGGTAAATCTAAAGAAGAGGCTATTTCTGCAATAGAGCGTGAACTTGTGTATTTAAAAAAAGACTATAAGTACAAGATTTCAGATCACCACACTTTTATTGATGTTAGTGAAAAGGACAGTCATTTCTGGTCTCCACATTTACATATTGAAATATTTACAAACGATAAAACGTCTTCAACTATTAAAGGATTGTTTAGTCCAAAACCTCAAGTTTGGTCATTCTTTATGTTTTTACATTTTATAATTGGAGTCTCTTTTCTTGCTTTTTTAATGATGCTATATGTATACAACAGCTTAGATAAAAATATTATTTTCCCTTTAATGATGGTGATTTTTTTACCAATTTTTTGGTTTACTTTATACTTTGTTGAAAGAATTGGGCGAGATTTAGGAATGAAGCAAATGCAAAAACTACACGAATTATTATTGAATTGTTTTGTTTAGTCTTTATATCCAAAACGTTTTAATTGATTGCTGTTAGAGCGCCAATCTTTGTTGACTTTTACATACAGTTCTATAAATATTTTCTTTCCAAAAAAACGCTCTAAATCAATTCTAGCTTCAGCGCCAACACGTTTTATAGCTGTTCCTTTATGACCGATGATAATTCCTTTTTGAGTTTCTCGCTCAACCATAATGACAGATCGAATTCTAATAATACCTTCTTCTTCTACAAAACTTTCTGTTTCTACTTCTACTGAATAAGGAATTTCTTTTTTGTAATGTTTTAGAATTTTTTCTCTGATGGCTTCATTTACAAAAAATCGTTCTGGTTTATCTGTTAATTGATCTTTTGGGTAAAAAGGAGCGGATTCTGGTAAAAGCTCAATTATTTTATAAAAGACAGCTTCTACATTAAACTTTTCTAAAGCAGAAATTACATAGGCGAATGAATTTGGAACTTTAGCTCGCCAATAATTTATTTTTTCATCGACTTCTTCTTGAGTTGATTTGTCAATTTTATTGATTAATAAAATTACAGGAATTTTACTATTAATAATTCTTTTGAAAAAGGCTTCGTTCTTTAATTCTTTTTCGCCAATTTCTACCATATAAATAAGCACATCCGCATCATCAAAAGCAGACTTTACAAAATCCATCATAGATTCTTGCAGCTGATATGCTGGTTGTAAAATACCTGGTGTATCTGAGAAGATAATTTGATAATCATCATCATTCACAATTCCAAGAATTCTATGCCTGGTAGTTTGGGCTTTAGATGTAATGATGGATAGTTTTTCACCAACCAAGGCATTCATTAAGGTCGATTTTCCAACATTTGGGTTGCCAATAATGTTTACAAATCCTGCTTTATGTGTCATAAGGCAAAGATAAATTCTTTTTTAAAGTTAGGTTAAAAATTCGTAGAAACTTGTCATCCAAGAAAGTATCTTTTTTTGAATAATTTTATGTTTTTTATTTGGATGAAACGTTTTATTTGCTGTATCTTTGTACTCGAAATCGCGGGATAGAGCAGTAGGCAGCTCGTCGGGCTCATAACCCGAAGGTCGTTGGTTCGAGTCCAACTCCCGCTACTACACAAGACGGACTAGTATTTCTACTAGTCCGTTTTTTATTGGAATCATCCTTACCTCCTGTAAATGAATGGATTAACCTAAATATAGGGTTCATATTTGAGGTTCGATATGTTCTGTCGTTCGGGTCTATGACTATCCCCTCTGGAAACAATAATTTTTGAAGTGATAATTTGGTCTCATATTCTCCAGATACCCATATTTTACTGAGGTTTCTACTGAATTCAATCAATTCTGAAACCTTTTTATCGAGGTTCGATATTTTAATTTGAAAATCGTCCAATTTTTCTTCAATTTCTATCAATTCGGATGTTACAGGACCAATAAAACGATTGTATAATTCTTTATCTATTTCACCAAATGCAAATCGACTATCCAAAGTTTCTTTTTTAGTTTTTAACTCTTTAAATCGTTTTTTAAGACCTGTTTGGTCTTGATACAATCTCTTACTCTGACCACTCACCGTGAGCTTCATCTGTTCTTTAAAAACATCTTCTAATCCTTCTTTTAATCGAAAATTCATAAGAAGATTTTGAAAAATATTGTGCAAACCCTCTCTAATTGTCTTTTTGGAAGTATTTGCATTCATATCCTTTGATTTACATTTAGAATTTAAACACTTATAGTAGTCGTACTTGCCTTGTGATTTGTAACCAGTCATTTTAGAGTTACAGGAGCCACAATAGAGTTGATTCTGGAGAGGTCTATCCACCTGAGCGGTATAAGGTTTATATTCATTTTTGGGTTTTACCTCAAATCGATCATTAATGGTTTTAAAATCCTCTTTGGATACAAGTGCTTTCCAATTTCCTTCTATAATTTCTCCATTCAAGAAGGAATTTTTGTGGATACCACAATAAAATGGGTTTCTCCACATTGCACTGACAGTTTGTTTTGAAAGTTTAAGTCCACGTATTGATAATTTTTGTCTGATTTGATAATCAGGTATGTTTTGAAGTTTCCAATCCCACGCTAATTTCAAAAGTTTTCCTTCATTATTAATCTTCAGTTCTTGAATTCCTTGCACAAACTTTGTGTTCTTTACTTTGGGACCATAATGATCATATCCTCTAGGTGCTTTTCCTAACCAATTACCACTTTTCACAAAGCGTTTTAAACCTGGGATTGTATGTGTTAATCGTTCTACATTTTCCTTACGCGCATGAATTAAGGAATAATGAATTTGTATCTCACCTTCTTCTGTAGTTGTATCTAACTCAGTAGATACTTCAATAAGATGAACTCCCTGATTCCGAACAAGATCATTTACAAGTCCAATTGCGCTACCTCCACTTCTTGAGAATCTACTCATTTTGTAAATCATTATGGCGAAAGGTTTTTGTCGACTTCGTTTCACCTCATTAATCAGTTTCATGAACTCTTTACGCGTAAAGTCATTCTTTGCAGATTCATAGGTGTTTCCAAATTCATTAGTGATTTTATAATTTCTTTTTTCTGCCAATTTATTTGCTGATGTAATTTGATTCTCCAAACTGTGATTTGAATCATATTGTTGCTTGGATGATACTCTAGTATATACCCAAACATTATTATTTTTCTCTTTTTCTGGTTCACTTTTAATAAACCTTTTGAAATACTCGTTATTCATTATTTTAAATTATTATGGTTGCAAATAATGCAACTTAGGTTATACAAATTATTGATGATTTCCATGACAACTTCATCAGGCGTGTCATGATTACCTGTTAATTGTCGAAACCTATCAAGCGACAGTTTCGATACATCTAAATTTTCCACATTTATAGAGGATTACTCTATCTGCATTAGATTATAATACAGTTTATACCATCTGGCGTTATCCATGGATTTGAATGATAACATACCTCAACCCAATTACTCATGGTAGGGTTATTCCATTTGCTATGCTATAAAAATTATTCGACCTGCGCCGCATTAATACTTATTTAATATTGCTTCAATAGTTTCTTCATCTTCAATTGTAATTCGGTATCTAATCTCATCCAACTTCTGAATTTTTTCTTGCCATAGAAGGTCATTCAGTGTTCTAATTTCAGGTTCACCCGAATTTTCTTCAATTTCCTTTATGGCTTGGTTATAACCTACTTTGTGATGAAACTCTTGCTTCTTCTTTTCACGATCTAATTTCTTTTTTGCAAGTTCTAAACGTCTGTCTTCCTTTCTTTTAATTTCCTCAGATGATAAACAGGTCATATCATATATTTTTATGATACTTTCTCCAGAGTCAAGTCTATTAAAATAGTGCGCTCCCATCGATTCATCATTCAAATAGGTCTCATATATTTTAATCAGTCTTCGTAGAGTTGTAGGTGAAAAATTTAAACTCAGAATCGAACAAGTGAGCTGAAATCTATCTTTTGATACCTCTCCAAAATCATCAATTGAATCTAAGGGGCCAAGATCAACTCTTTTCTTTCCTTGAGAGGTACCTATTAAATTAAGTAAGTGATATGCAGACTTGGCAATCTCAAGATATGAACGTTTGACGTGGGTGTTCCTGAGTAACGACTCTAAGATAATATCTGCATCAGTAATTGAAATTTCCTGTACTGGTAAAGTTTCAATCTCTACATTATTAGTCAATAAAGTCTGATACCTTACATATCCATCAACGATATAGTACTTGTGGTTTTCCCTGATGACTTTAAGAGGTTCTATAATCCCATAAATCTTAATCGATGGTAAAAACTTCTTGAATTGCTTAGGGTTTATACTTGATTTTATCCCAAGAAGTTTTGGGTGTAGTTCTAATGTTTCAAGTGGGACATTTTTGATAATGATATTCATTTGTTGTCAGTTTAACAACATCTAATCCTACTTAAATCATTGTTTTTCAGATTAGTTTATTCCCTCCAAAAAGGAGATCAATAAAATAATAAACAAAATAATCGAGAAAGTCAACTTCCTGTCACGAGACAGGAAGTCGGAGCTTGATTTCAAATTTTAATTTCTTTATATTTTTTGAACGTGGGGTGTAAACACGCAGATTAGATCCCAATACGTATTAGCAAGTTTTATCCATTTTCAAGCGGCCGCTGCATCGGTTTTAGATATGGAACAATAGTTTTATGTTTTCTCTATACGAGGGTAAAATAAATAATAAGATTCCCTCAAAAACAATCGATTTTAACACCTTAATTAATATTATTAAAACCAATCCTTACAATAGGGATTATAACATCATTAGAATCCATAAGAAAGGGGAGGTAGAGTACAATCAAGGTAAAAAAGAACTTGTTCGGTGTCACCCAAATTGTGTACTCAGGTTTAATTCAATTAGTGGACCAAATTTTGAAAAAAACTATGAAATAGGTTCAGGGTACATCTACTTAGATATTGATAATCTTAATAACCCTATTGAATTAAAAAAAGAGTTCATTTCAAAGTATAAAGATGTGGTTTCAATGGTATGTTTATCCAGCGGCGGTAGTGGTTTGTCTGTTTTGGTGAAAATCAATCATTTGATTACTTCCAAATATGAGTATAAATGTATCATAGATTTCTTAAAATCTCAATATTTCGGAGATGTAGAATTTGACAGTGGTTCAGATAAATTATCTCAGATGTGGTTTATTTCTTATGATCCAAATGTGTTTGTAAATACAGAGGTTTGTATTGATGTTACTGAAGGGTTAAAGTGCGTAGATCAAGGTATTATCCAAAGGGTTGTTAGTAATAATACACTGTTCTACGCACTTGAAAAAGAGATAATGTATTTATCCATTTCTGATATCAATTCCAATCTGATTACCAGAACCAAGTACACAAACAAAAAGGATATTGATATCGAAACAATCCCATGGACTGATATCAAAATCCCCAGAGTTATTAAAGATGGTTGTAAAAGAAGAATATACACCAGATTAATCCATTCACTATTCCATTTAAATTCAGAAGTAGAACCCAAATGGGTATTGGGGTACATCTATAATGTTAATCGAAATTGTGCTGACCCAAAGATGAGTTATAAAGACCTATTGTCCTTATTCAATATGCAGTATGGATATATCAAAAGTGATCATTATGAGTACCAAAATTATAGATACAAGACTTTACATATTAGTCCTGATGCAAAATTAACTTCAGGTCAGAAGTCAATTATTGCCAATAAGGTAAATGGGTGTATTAGAAAAAATAAGACCAAATCAGTGATTGCCACTGCAATCAATCAGTTCTCTAATCAGGAGAAGGATTATTCTGTATCATCCATTAGTAAAATGACTGGTGTGAGTCGAAAAACAGTTGGACTTTACCTCAATGATTTAGACCCTATTGATATTGATGATCTGATTGAGAAACTTCTCAAAGATTTTAAATAGTGTTTTTCTATGTATGACACTATTTATTATTAAACCTATTCAGATATGAAAAAAGACGTTATGATTTCACTGCGGCTAACACCCAATCAATATGTTACTTTACTGGAGACATTAGTAAAAGAGAAAAAGTCTAAATCACAATTTATACGAGAATCCATTGAACATTCCCTATTAAAAATCAATACCAAAAATTGTCGGAAAAAAGAGATTATAGATTGGATCGATGAACTTTAGGTCTCACGACCCGAAGTTTGGATCTTAAGATGATGGATCAGGATTTGTTTTGCAATCTAATCGGCACAATGACTGTTGGGGTATTGTGCCTTTTGAGGACTAACCACAGTTTTTAATTATTTTTTAAATAGACCTTAGTGAGTGTTTCACCCATAGTATTGCATAGAATTTCTTGCGGGTGTTGCGCCAATGAGAATTGTTCCAATTGATCATGGTAGAGATTAGATTTCGACTCCGATGTAATTAGGTAGTAATGGAAGTACTCATGGATAACGGTATTGATTAGTTCTTTACGTATTACATTGTTGTTTCTGTAGATGGTAATTGTGTTATTGTAAAAACAATATTCCCCCGCAAGATTAGATTCACCATCAACTAATCTAAGAAGTGGTTTTTGTTTACGAATTGGATATAAATAGAGACACCAGTTCAATACATCCTCTGCCAAATGAAATTGCCAGTCTTCACTGTCACGAGTCAATAATTTAATTAGCTCATATACCAAGTTCAAAATGAACAACACTCCAACAACAGTAAAATAAATAGTGAAAAAGGTATCCATTACAAATGACGTTTAACTTTAGTAATGGTATTCACATGAAGTCCCGTAATCTTAGCAACTTCAATATTTTTATATCCCTTTCTTAGTAAGTCTAACGCCTTTTTATTTTGTGGTTTTGATAAAAATTTAATTGGTCCTTCATTAGACCCTGGTTTTCTCCCAAGATATTTTGTTGGATCTAATTTTGCTAACGCTATCCCTTGTTTTTGATTTTCTAATATCTGTTTTCTTGACATCTCTGCTACCACCCCTAAAATTGATATGATCATTTTTGTGATTGGATCCTCATCTCCATTTTCATCAAGTGTAGAAAGTCCCTGTGAAAGGAACCTTACAGGTATAGCCCTTTCAGAAGTGTAGTGAATAAAATTGATAATATCTCTGAGGTCACGACCGCAACGATCAATTTGCCAAACAGAAATTGACTTGATCAATTGTCGATCTATAAGGGTTTTTAAGATTGAACCCTCGGGTCTATCAAAAATTGGAATAGCTCCTGAACATTTATCTTCAATAACTTTATCAAAATCATCCTCTTTTACTCTTTGTCGATCCGTTTTCTGATCAACACTCGAAACACGGGTATATAATACTGAAATACTCATAATTTTAAGGTTTACCTATCTATACCCTAAAATTATAGCAGCAACACCCCTCATGCAGCATAAAATCTATATTTTATCGCTATCAAAACACTCACAAATTAAAGTGTACGCTATTATTGTGATTAATGGATTTTGCCAATTAAAATTGGTGAAGGATCATGCCGTGGGGGATCTCCCTGCAGCACCCCCTGCCGTATCCCCCCTTAAACACCTATTTTTTGGTATCTGTATAGGGGACACAGAGATCTCCATGAAATTTTCTGAAAATTTTCTGAAAATTTGAGAACTTCCCTTAACCCCAAGGGAGTAATATTCTACAAATAAATTTTTTTGGCATTTTTTAGATAATTTAAATTTTAAATAATTTTAAATCTTCGTTCAGATGATAAATTTCAAAATTTAAATTATCATAATCATTCCTGAGTGAATTAAAATAAGATATTGCATTCTCTTTCTTTTCGTTAGTCAAGTTATATCCAAGAATGATTCTATTAATTTTTATCTCAGGGTATAGGTTCTCATTTGATTTTCCAAACGAATTTCTGCCTTCTAAAAATATCTTATTAAAATAGACTAAATCATTTTTATAGTTAATGGTTTTATCTATTGTAGGGTATTTTGTTTTTACAAATTCTAAACCTTTATCCGTAAATAACATTCTTAGTTCCTGCTCGCTCTTATATTTTGATTTCTTATGAAAAGATAAAAGGATAGAAATCATGTTTACAGCATTGTTTGGTGCAAAATCTTTTTCCTCAGAGAAACTAATCAATCTATTTCTTAGTTCTTCAATACGATGTCGCTCTTTCTCTCCATATTTAATATGACCAATTGAAAATCGATTAGATTTTAAAGAACTCAAAGATAAATCAATAATGACTCCTGAACCCTTATTTGCGTATTCATTCCACATAGAGGTATTCGTTATTGTTTCAGTCTTATTTTGACAAACACTCAAACAAAATAACTGTTTCTTTTCAGCATTAATTAAATCATTATTAAATCTAATATTTTTAATGTTTTCAAATACTGAAGACGCGAAGTTTAATTCAGATTCGTCAGATAAATTGGCAAGACTCGACATTCTCATGTATCCACTTTTAAGAATAGATTCCAAACTTTGTAGACTTGTAAAGTGAATAAAACGCTCTTCCCCTATATACTCATAATCTGAATCTTTAAAAATATTATCACTACTTAAAGCACCATTAAAGTTATTTGAAGTAGTATTAAAATCTCCTGCTTGTAGGGTGTATTTATACCTTGCATTTGGTAATAATGGTTTAATTACTTCCTGCAAGAACATTGATCTTAAACTTTCTGCATCTTCCCAAGAATTATTTTTTGACACTATTTAAATTTTGAATTAATTCTTCACAAACGTTATTTCACACGCTTTACATAATCTACGTTCTTGAATATAATCAGTAATGTCAGTATATCCACCTGTCTTTTGATAAATGTCCAAGCCTCTACCCAACACAATTTTCCAACCATTATCCATTTCAATTGATCGGTCATGGATATACTCATCAAACTCATAAGTGAAGTTAATGCCCATTGACTCCAAAGAGTAGGTCATTTGATCAAACTTCTTTTTACTCCTTCAATATAATCTTCACTATTTGTAGTGACTAAGTGTAATTCAACCTCTTTTAACGGGTCTTTCTTTTCTGAAACCAAACGAACGAATTCCATGAAATTTCGGAGTTGGTAAGGAAGTCTTATATAAGGATCTATTAATTTGATTTTAGTGGCATCTAAAAGATAAGAACCAAATAGGTTGTCATAAGATAATCCTGACTGGTTATCTCTAATTATTTTTTGTCCCTCTTTAAGGAAGTCTTTTACAGAAGTTTCTTCAGTAACAACATCTGATTCTGACGGCTCAACTTGTTTATGTGACTCAGTTTCTTGGTTACCTATTAAATCTCCATATTCGATTTCCTCAAGAGTTTTTATTTCAATAGGTTCTTCCATCTCTTTGGATGAGTAACTGAAATCTACTTTTTCAAAAGTTTCATCCATTTTTCGGAGTTGTTCTTTTACTCTTTTTCTACATTCAATTGAAAAGTCTAATAACTCTCTGGCTTCTTCAAGAGGAATCCCACCATTTGGATAAATCACTTTAGATAGACCTGCATAGGTCTTTGCAATTGAAGTTTTATCTCTTGTAGTAATGGTATCTGATAATTGAAAAAACTCTGAAAAATCATTAGTTCTGTCTTCTTTTCTCAATTCCTTTAGAACTTCAGCGAGGTAATCAACAATAAAACCATAATCTGAAGAAAACATATCATTTCTTAGTTTCTGAACTTCCCAACCAGGTAGGTAGGCATGCATTCTATCTAAAAAGGCAGTATCGTAATAGTCTTTTGGTAGAGCATCAAACAAATCACTGTGTTTCATCATATAAGGAACAGAATGATCAGTATTTCCCACAAAAACCATAGATGCAGACGCTCCATAAACCTCAGTTCCACGAGAAAATGATTTATTGGCCATATAGTTTTTCATGATATCAACAAGTCCTCTATCTGTTCTTTTAGTTTTTCCTGCAAATTCATCATATGCAACTACATCCCAATATCCAACCAGTCCAATTTCCCCTGAACTATTATTAACAAACAACTTTGCCTTTGATACTTCAACTCCTGAAATCAAAATTCCATGGGGAGATAATTATGAAAAAACATGGGATTTACCAGTTCCTTTGGTACCTAATTCAATGAGGTTGTAATTATTTTCGAAATAGAGTTTGGAGTTTTTAGAAGATCAATCGAGATGTAAACATTTAAAGTTTACTTTTTAATCTGTAAATATATTCTTTTGAATAACCAGTTTTGAATGATATTTCATCAAGATTCATATTGTTATTTAACATATTTTCTAAAATTATTTTTCTTTTATTCTCTATAACTTTTCCTGGAGACTCGTGCAGATTTTTAGATAACTGTCTATAAGATAATTGAAAGTGGTCTTTAAGTCTCGCTACATTTACAGTTCTAATATTTTCTTCTATGTACTGTTCAATAAGTTCTTTAATTGGCACTTGAATTTCATTTCTATTTCTATTTAGATATAACTTTAGAGATATAGGCAAAGCTATTACAAGCCCCAAAAAGAAAACTAAAAATATATATAAAAATTCAATCTTTTTTGCTTCGTTTCTTGGTTGAAAAAAATTTAAAAATTGGTCAATGTTAATTTCATAATACCCATTTATCCCACCAGCAAATAAGATGGATTCTTTAATAAATAATGCTTTACGATTAAATTCTTCTGTAATTACTTTTGTAAGTAACCTTTCTTTTATGTTATATCTAAATAATCCTTCATTTGAAGAAAGTGCAATTATATTTTCAGAAATTGGTAGAATTGTATGAAAACCAGAATTTTTTCCGAGAGTAATACTTATATTTGAAAATAATTTAATTTTAGAATTGGTTAAGTAGATTAAATCGTCTCCATTTTTTTTTATATCTAAAACTTCATCATTAAAATCATTTAGCTCATAAACATTAAACTAAATAAAAAATAATTAGTTTATGGGTACTATATAATTTTGATATGACTATTTAATTGTTCTCAGATAGTTGATAGAAAAACCTGATTTAAGACTAATTTCTTTTTCACTACTTTTTTCTTCTCTCATTTTTTTTACCAAAGCAATTCTTTTTTTTCTAATCAATTCTCCAGGTTTTCTATTATCCATTAATTCATAAAGATCTTTTGGGTACATATTAAATTTTTCACACAGAATATTAATATTGACACTTGAGATATTATTATCTATAAATTCCTCAATTTCTTTAAATTTACTTTGATCTTTAACGTCTTTCTTTCTTATGTATTTAAAACCATCTTTTATTTTTAGTAATAAAATTGTAAAACTAAAAGCAAACAAACTTATTATAGTTAGTAGAGTAATTTCTAATAAAGTAAAATTATTTATACTTTTTTTTATTTGATTTTTTGGTTTCTGTACGGGGGGATCAATGACCTGAGCGAATATTTTTCCAGATTTTTTGGAAAAACTTGACTTTTTAAAAAAATAAATTTTCCAAAATTTTCTCTAAAAATCAGTTTTACACAAGCAGTAGTTTCTCAAGAATTTTGACCATTGCATAGGTATCTAACTCACAATATTCTAATAGTTGTCTCCTTGTTTCTTCTTCGTCACCTTCAAATGTTTCATTTACCATCGAAAGAAAAGTATTGGATGCGGTACCTCCTTCTTTTATGTCAAGATCATTATATGAGAGTTCAGGAACCAGTGTAGGTAAAACGTACTTTATTGAATAGCTCCTTCTCATTTCGAGATATAATATTACTTATTATATTTTTTTTAGATAAGATATTGAAAAGCCAGTAGCTTTACTTATTATCTCTTCTGAAACTTTTTGACGCCTCATTTTTCTCACAACCTTTAATCTTTCTTTTCGTATAATTTCTCCTGGTTTTTTATTACCGAGTATATTGTATAGTGAATTAACAGTTAGTTTGAATTCTTCACAAAGCAATGAAACACTTACATGTGCAATATTTAGTTTAATAAATGCTATTATTTTTTCATTTAGCTCAATATTTTTTTCATTTAGCTCAATACTTTGTTTATTTATTAGTATGGATGAAGTTCTATTTTTACGAATGAGGAATACAATAATTAACGCTAGAATCAGTATTGTTAAAGAAAAGGTTAAATATATAGAATATTCTGTTTTTTTTTCAGGTATATCTACTATGGTTTTATTGTTGAAAAACATTAAGTCATCATAACTAAATTCATACATACCATTAATACCGCCTAGTTTGATGTTTTTGTCTTCGATGGAAATAGCATTGTAATTGAGTTCATCTTTTAGGATATTTTTAGTTAATTTGTCCGAAATCATATCATATAAAAACACACCTTGGTCAGTAGTTGTGATAATAAAATTTTTAATTATACTAACATTGTTTGGGTTAGATAAATTCTTCAAAATTATTTTATTCTTTTTATTTGTTTTTCTATTAAAATATTCTAATCTATTTTCAGTCAAGACATAATATTCATATTGTTCTTCAGAAAAAACATCTATAATTTCATCTCTATTTATGATCTCATTAAATAAATTTTTTTCAATTTCGAATTCGATTATATTTTTCCTATCATGAAAGTAAAGTAATTGTAAGCCGTAAATATTTCTTTCTTCGCTAATAAAGCGATAGGGGCCGTTTTGAGTTTTTTTTAAAAGTTTTATTTCTTTAGAATCAGAATTAAACAAATAGAGCCCTTCAGATGTGCTTAGATAGTAGTGTGGATGTTTTAGTTCATAAGAGTCAATAGCTTCTCCATATGATCTTTCATTTATTTTTATTCCACTTTCTGAATAAACATGACTGTAATAATCCTCTTGCTCATCAGCCTTAATCAAACTTAACCCACCCCAATTAATAATAGTAATACTGTCATATTCTCTAATGGCTCCATTCGTAAATGTTGGAAAATTTAATTTAATAGAGTCTTTATAAAAAATCCCTCCATATGTTCCAATATAATTTTGACTAATAGATCTAATACTGGGATAGTTTTTTAGTTTGTGGAATTTTCTTTTATATACTAGTAAATCTCCGCTATTAATGAGATATAACGTATTGTCAATAGTTATATGTGATGAAAAAAGATTTTTGCGTGCATCAGGTAACAGATAATTAAATGAATTATCATATTTAATGTTTTGTGCTTTTTCTATCTTACCTTCCACTATTTCAATGGGTCCAATAATATTGTCATTTTCAATATAAATAATATTTTTATCTATAGACAGGACTCCTTCATCTGATCCAAACAATATTTTACCCTCATAAATAATAGCATTAAAAATGTATACATTGGAATGGATTTTTATTAGTCTGTAATTTTTTTTTTCTTGGGATAAACTAGAGGAAAAACTCAATAAAAGTAATAAAAAAAATATCTTGTTTAATATAGGTTTCATTTTAAAATAAATTTTTAAATTTCTCATATTCAGTTTTATATAAAAAAAATAATAAGTTCGTAATATATAATAATTTTTTTAAAATATATAAGAATCATCCTTTTTTGTCTAAAAATTATATTCAAATTTTGTTATTATTTTATTTTGCGAAATAAAATTTAGATAATGAGTTTAATTTTACAGAATTACATTAAGTTTCTTTTAACAGTTTCTATTATTTTCTCTTTCCTCAACGAACTATCAGCTCAAGATATTCAAGGTTCAATCCTAAATAGTTTACATGATCCAAGAGGTTTACATTTAAGGAATACTAAAATTTATTCCCAATCGGAGTTGAATGGATTCATTCGCTTATCTGGTAGTGAATCAAATAATTCATACTTGGAAAATAGCAATTATTCGGGTGAACGTGTTGTCTTTTATAATGGCTCATACAACTATGAAATTACTCAAGGGGTTAATTCTATCCACACAGGTACTTTTTCGGTCGATTTAGATATTAATTTTGATGGAAATGATGGCAATACATTTTTAAACAGATCTTTACTGGATCCATCTAAGTCAAACTACTTGTACAAACAATTTAATAATGCTTTTTCAATAGATATATCTTCATTGAACTTAGCGCCTGGAAATTATAGTTTGTCAATAGATAAGCAGAGTAACGACCATAGTACATATAATCTTTCTTTTTCTATCATTGATTATAATCTAACTGCTAAAACATTTACTACTAAGGATAATATTGTTTTAACGGGAGTTTCTAATTTATCTAATGAAAATAAAATATACTCTCTTAAGAAGTATATTGAGTATGACGGAACTGATAGGAATATCTGCGTCTCAAACTGTACAATTTCAAGCAATAATTCATTTGAAATACAAAGTGATGGATCTTGGACCATAGATCTTACAACCTCAAACTTAGAACCTGGTGAATATAAAATTGTTGTAGATAATTCTCAAGAATTTGTTTTTCAGGTTAGATCTGCTCTAGGCTCTAAAGATATTTCACAAACAATTACACTAGACCCCATAATTATCCAAGAAGATTCCACTGAAGAGTCATTTCTATTTCAATCTAACGATTTTTCACATGTAAATAAGTACACTGATTATCACAGGATTGAACTTATTAAACCTATTGACTGGAATAATATAGAAGTGGTTGGTGAGCCTAAGAACAATGGTGCTGAAGTAGAGCTTGAACTTTTTTCACCAGGTAGTGATTTTACTTATGCGCATGACACCCAACCAAATTATAACGACTTTTCTACTCTTAAATTTGGTAATTATAACTATACCAGGATTCTTGAAGAAGGAAAAGCCATTTATTCACCGGATCCAGGTTTAACGACAACTCCAGTAGTATCAGTTACTGGAGATTGTGGCGGGTACTCAAGCAGCGGGTCATGTGGTACTTACTTTCAATTTCACACATCAATCGATTATTTAGAACCTCATTTCACCTATAATGAGCACCTATTCAAAGAAATGACAATAAAGTCTATTTTTGATGCTTTTGCCTATCAAGCAGTAGGATATTTAAGAGAATTAGATACATCAATCGATAGAGATTTTGAATTCAGGTTATTTAGATATAATTCAAACGGAGATGAAATTTATGACGTGGTGAAAGTAACTGCAAAGTTAATAACCAAAAATGATTTTGCATCAATACGGGACGATAGCGGTTATACAGTAAATTACAATTATCAACAATTTGTAGATAGTTATAATGTTCCAGAAGCTGTAAGAGATTTTTTAACAACTATTGATAATGATCAATCAACATCTACTTTGGATGTTCAAGCAGATAGATACAAACTTCTTAAGTTTCCAGTTTGGCAGCATGACACCCCAAATAAGGAAGAGCCTGTGGGAGCCGAAGAAGTAAGGTTCAAAATATATGATTTTGATTATAACTCTGACTACAACTTAGAGCTTTATTTTGAAAATGGTTATCAAGATCCTACTAAAACGATAGATTCTGAATCTGGAATTGTTACAATTGAAACAGAATATTATACCATTACTCACCCTATACTTTTTTCAGAGAGATTTGGAACTTCTAACTATACATACGCTAATAATCCTTGGAATATAATAACAGTTCAATTTAAAGATATTAATAAATTTACACCAGGAGATTCGCCAGCTTCAAATATTCTACTTGTCTTAAAAGAAGTAAATACTGGTGCGTATAATGCTGCAAACTATATAGAGTTAAATGGTAATTATAATAGATTTGGTTTTAATTACAGTTATGATGTAGATAATATTATATTTCAAGCAACTCCTAATTTCACATCAGTCAATACTATTTCTGAATTTCCTCTAAGTAACTCTTTATTTAATGTTTCAGACATAGATTTTGTTGATTCAGACTATGTTCAAAATGACTTAAACGACGGAGGTTTTTCTGAACTTATTTTAAATATTGAGGGAATAGTGCCCGGATTGAACGAAAAATTAATCTTTGATGGGGAAGAGGTGAGCATTATTTCAGACCAAACAGGTGTTTCACCAAGTGGTTACTCATATGATATTGATTATGCTACCGACGGTAAATCAAGTATTATTACTTTAGATCTTACAAAAGATGTATCCGGTATAATAAGTGGTAATACTAATGAGGCTACTAAATTACTTATTGAAAGTATAAATTACAAAATTGAAGGTGATCCATGTTCTTTACCAGGAGGTGAACGATCAATAACTATAAATAAAATATCTAAGTTATTAAAACCGGGTACAGATCCTAAATTTGTTAGTCCCGCTATAACCAGTACATTTACAATATCAGAATCTTATCCATATTATCCACCAGATTATACTACTTCACTGTACACTATTTATTCCTTAGCAAATTCTCATGCAGGTTTAGCAAATATTTCTGGTTTTACAGACGCTAATGATTATTCTAGTTTTGAGCTTTCTTTTCTACCATATATAGATGATGCCTCAAATTCTGTAATCCGTTCATCAGATCACTATTCTTTAGATGAAAATACAGTTAAGCTAGACGAAAATCTTAACATAGTGCGAGTCAGCGATAATACTATTCTCGGTCAATGGGTCATTTCCACTTCAAAAATTAATATAGATGTTAATAGTGAAGCAACCACATCAGATATAGATAATATTATTAATTCTATAACATATGCATCCACCAATTTAGATGGTTCGCAAGAAAAAATAAAAATAGATTGGGAACTTTCTGATGGAAGCTCCTCCTACTCGGGTTCACGCGTATTTTGCCTGTTATTAGTTGAGAATGATGCAGATGGTGATGGGTATAATGATTCTATTGATTTTTTCCCCACAGATCCTTCAGAGTGGTTAGATTTTGATAACGACGGTATTGGTGATAATGCCGATACCGATGATGATGGTGATGGTACTTCTGATACAATAGAGGAAGATCAGGGAACAAATCCAAAGGATATTTGTTCATTTCCTTCTAACGTAAATGGGCGATGGCCGAATAACTTTAGTAGTATTGAGCAAATAGATTACTTTATGTCTTTGGATTGTGATGGTGATGGGTACACCAATGGCCAAGAATACTTCAACAAAGAAAGTTATTCTCCAAATAATGCCTCAGAAATTTATAATGGGTCACAATGGTTAAATGTTAATACCAATTTAACCTATCTTCTAGATTTTTGTCAAGTTCCACAGTCTGAGCGTAATTCAAACTATCCTCTTATTCAGGGATCTACATCTGAAGAATGGAACACAGCAGATTGTGACAATGATGGACTAACCAACGCGGAGGAAATTAATCTAGGGAGCTCGCCTTATAATTCTGATACGGATGGCGATGGCGTGAGTGATTCTGCTGATCAATGTATGAATTCTCCTTCTGGCGCAGTGGTTGATTCCAATGGATGTTCATTAGCCGTAGCATGGGCAGAAAACTATACGATTGACTTTAATGAAACCCAAGGCACTTTTCAGGTGACTGTAAATGTCGAGGTTTCAGGTCAAAATGTGACTCAAGAAAATATTTTAAGATTTAGCAATCCGTATGATTCTCGCATAAGCATTGCAGATGGTGGCCAAAATGTATTTGAATATATTAATTACAGCTGGAATTTTACAATTCCACCTGGTGACTATTATGACAGTCCACAACAATTCCCTTTAGTAATTACATTAAGCGATGATCAAATTTTAAATCAAAATCTAATACAGAATATAGAGCTATTCAATTATGATCAAAATAATACCAGATTATGGGTTACTGCTAAAAAAGCGCTAATCAATATTACAGATAGTGAAGAGGCTGTGTTTACGGTTACACCTATTTCAGAAGTAGCCTATGAAGGTGGTTCTGGCTCCTATAAAGTAGAAATAAGTGCGCTTCCTCAAAATAGTTCTGCAATCTATCTCGAGATTGTCTCAGACGATGATACAGAGGCTGTAATTGTTGAACCTTCAGTTGTAGAATTCGGTACAACTTACCCCAATGGACAACCTCTTACAGTCTTGTCACACAACATTCTAGTGAACGCGCCCAATGATACTGAAATTGATGGTGATCAAACAAGTACACTAAGTTTTAACTTTATAGGAAACCCCCAATATGCTAATCAGCAACCTAATGCTCGTTATGCAGAACAAACAACAACAGCGTCTTTTCAAACTTTAGATATTGGAACTACTAGGATTTTAGTTGATAATCTATCTTTTACTATCGCTGAAACAACTTCTCAAACTGATAGTAATACGGCTCAAGTAGGTGTATCCCTTTCTCAACAACCCACAACGCCAGTTATAGTTAATGCATCTACTTCTTCTGCTGAATTTAATATTGCTGGAGGGCCTTTATCTTTTAACGATTCGAATTGGAATACCAACCAATATTTTACAATCACTGCGGTAGATGATAGTGTTTTAGATGGAAATACAATTAATCAAATGATTATTTCTGTAGATTCTCAAACAACAGGAAATTATGCAGAAGCTTTAGAGGCCAATATAGAGATTAAAGTTCTTGACGACGACACTAAACTAATTTTTGGTGCACTGAAAGAAGCAACAACAAACACCATTAATGATATTTATTATGATGGTAGTAGTCCTGTAACTCCAGGACCATCTTTTACTATTGTATTACCTGCGCAGCCCAGCTCGGATGTTGTTGTTGAATTTTCTGCAGAAAATTTCATATCACCATATAACCCAAATGGGTCTGGAGATGCACTACTAGGCGATATAAACTCTTTGACATTTACGGCCAATAATTGGAACGTTCCACAAACCATCCATTTATCTCCTTTATCTAATCATCCTCAATATGGGTATTCATTTTATTGGACACAGTACAATGGAGCTTCATCAACTATTAATGTTTCAACAACTCCAGATTCTGATGCCTTGTTTGCGGGTCTTTCAAATGTTCTAAATGTCGGCATTGCTCCTGAACCTTGGGTTTGGGGAGATGTTGATACTGATGGTGATGGTATTCCAGACAATATTGAAATTAAAATTACTGGAGATGCCACAGATAGAATTGACGGTTGTGGAGATTCTGATGGTGATGGTGCAAATAACTATTGCGAGATTAGAACCGAAATAGAATTGTATACTGTTTTACAACGATATGCTTTTGGGAATTCAAGTGATTTACTTTGTAATGGTTCTATTCCAGCACAAGTCAATCCGTGCCCGCCCTTACCACTCTTTATCAATTGGGCTCCAGATTGGGGTTCTAGTTTGAACCAAAGTCATAGAATTTGTGGCGCCCAAGGATGTGGAGAACTATTAAGTGAAATTATCGATAAAGACGGACCTCTTGATGTGCTTCTTTCAAATGCAGAAAATGAAACAAACTTTGAAATAGGTGACGTGGTTCAGGTTAATTTTAATGGAATTTTAGCTTCTGGAAATATATTGAATGGCACAATTATAACAGCGCAAGGATCATATTACCAAACAGATTTCTACTCACGGTTAAACCTTACCGAATGTCAGAGATTTGATCTTTCCTATTTAGCACAAGGTAATTACCCCGTAACTATAAATATTTATGATCAAAACACAAATGAACTTTTAGCTACTAAAGATGTTATATTTAGTATCGAAGATCGAGAGGGTAGATTAAATGGTGTGACTAGGCCAGTAAATGAAGATTGTCCAGAAGTTACACCTGGAGTTACAGTATCTAAAAATAATATTGAAGTTTCAGAATCTGGAACTACCGAAACCTTTACTGTTGTTTTAGACACAGAAATTACCTCTGATGTTGTTTTTAATCTATCAGTTTCTGATGAGACAGAAGGTTCAGTTTCTTCTCAAACACTAACTTTTAATCCCACCAATTGGAGTACACCACAAACTATAACTGTGACTGGTTTAGATGATTCAGATTTTGACGGTGATATTCAAAGTACCATAACAATTGCTATAGATGATTCCAATTCTGATGATACTTATGATGAGATAGAAAATATAGTGATTAATTTAACTACAACAAACGACGAGATCGCTATACTTACAAAAACCGGTTCAACTACTGAAGCGGCACCAACAATAATAGCAGTTAATGAGAACACAACAAGTGTATATGACTTTGATTCTAATACAGATGTAACATTTGCGTTGTTTGGACCAGATTTTAGCTTTTTTAATATAGATACAGACGGTAATCTTTCATTCGTTACTGCCCCAGACTATGAGTCAGGAACTATTTCTTATAGTATTTTTATAGTATTTACGGATGCTACTGGTACTTCAAAAATTCACCCAATAACAATAAGTATTAATGACATAGATGAAACACCACCATTAGCACCAGTTTTTGATGCAAACACCATTACAAATGATACTACCCCAACGATAACGGGAACAGCTGAGGCTAATGTAGTAATAAGCGTTACTGTAAATAGTTCTTCTTACTCGACCACTGCAGATACAGATGGAAATTGGAGCGTAGAAGTAGGTTCATTAAATGAAGGAGATTATCCTGTAAGTGTCACTGCTACTGATACTGCTGGCAATACTTCTACACAGGGGGTGGGTAGTGTAGTTATAGATACTACGGCACCAGTTGCGCCTTCAGTGAATAACGATACTACAAATGATACTACCCCAACGATAACGGGAACAGCTGAGGCTAATGCAGTAATAAGCGTTACTGTAAATAGTTCTTCTTACTCGACCACTGCAGATACAGATGGAAATTGGAGCGTAGAAGTAGGTTCATTAAATGAAGGAGATTATCCTGTAAGTGTCACCGCTACTGATACTGCTGGCAATACTTCTACACAGGGGGTGGGTAGTGTAGTTATAGATACTACGGCACCAGTTACACCTGAAAGTTCAAGAGTTTCAACAAATAATGTAATTGGTAACGCAGAACCAAATAGTACCATAACCATTTACGGAACAGATGGTATTTTAGTAATAGGAACTGGAACCACAGACAACGATGGGATTTATGATATAAATTTAGATATTCCTCAAATTGATGGATCAGTAATATACATATCCTCAACTGATATTGCCCTTAACGAGTCTGATAAGTTAGCAGTAACAGTTATAGATAATCTCCCGCCATCAGGTAATCCAGTCAGTCGTTCATTTAGCCAAGATGATCCAGATATTGAGATCGATTTAACTGAAGGAATTACAGATCCTGATGGTGATGAACTAACTGTTACCGATTTCATAGTAGAGTATTTAATAGGTGATGAAGAAGGTAATAATTACATACCTTTAACCGATGCTGAATTAATTGCTTTATTTGAAGAGATTGTTAATTCAGCTTCACTTGCAGGCAATAGCCTTCAATTAAATTTATCGAATTCTAATTTTTTAACGGGCTTTGAAAGTGGTAAGATCCGTATTTCATATAAGATTTCTGACGGTATTTTTACTATTCCCGTAACAACAGAAATTGCTATTGAAGGAAAGAATGATGCTCCAGTTGCAAATGATGAGATAGAAACACAGACAGTTGTATTTAATGATGATGGTTCAATTCAAAAAGATGTATCAGGTAATGATGTTTTACAAACAATAGAAGAAGGAGTAAAGGTTGTAGCTGAAGTTGAAGGTTCTGATCCTGATCGTGGTGACACGATTGTTTATGAACTTGCT
>Ga0209653_1000972_pt1 | contig 24105 bp, 22 predicted proteins | sample SaaInl6LU_22_DNA_FD_184644 | JGI IMG/M metagenome (GOLD analysis project Ga0209653, IMG submission 184644) | Marine microbial communities from expanding oxygen minimum zones in the Saanich Inlet - ESP_116LU_22_DNA (SPAdes) (version 2) | ecosystem: Environmental > Aquatic > Marine > Intertidal...
AAATGGAACTTGAGAAAGATTGGAAACCGGCTTCACAATACTGTATATATATCCAGTCAACGATTAGAGGCAAACCACATGGTAACGATCTTACTGCCGCAAACCAAACACTCATCTCCGCTATTGGCGAGCATGAACGATGGACTGATGATGGAGCCATTCCAGAACATTACAATCGTCGGCTGGGTGTCTTGTGGTCATCCAATAGATATGTTTACGCAACAAGAAACAATCGATGTCCCTTCGAGATTGGTCCGAAAAAACACCTACGCACTGCGCGTTCGCGGTGACTCGATGAAGGATGCAAACATTCTCGATGGCGATGTCGTGGTCATCGAACAGTCTCAGATGGCTGAAAATGGTGAAAAAGTCGTGGTGCGAATCAATCAGCATGAAGTCACACTGAAGACCTTGAGACTTGATCAAGACGGCGTCAAATTGATTCCAGCGAACAGTACGATGAGTCCCATTATACTGAATAACGCAGACGTCGAGGTCCTCGGTATTGTCAGAGGCGTCATCCGAGACCGCGTTTAATCAGACAACAAATCTAAATAATCGACGGTCACAGGCTTCCCATCACCTCGATCAGACAAGCGGTCGACGATCGCTGTTGCTTGCGACAGATCATGCTCGACTGTGTAAAACGACGGACTCGCAAGACACCGTAAGCCGGCGCCACGCGCTGCTAAAACACCAGCTCTAGCATCTTCAATGGCAATCGCTTCCTCTGGTTTTAACCCCAGTTTCGCCAGGGCCACTTCATACACCTGAGGACTCGGCTTTTTCTCAGGCACCGTCACTCCTCCGACGATAGCCTCGAATTGACTGAGTTTCAAAGCGCCGCCAACAGCTTGATCCAAGGCTTCAACATTCGCTTCAGTCGTTGTGGTGGCAATCGCCAATCGAATCGAACGCGATAGACACTCATCAATTAACCGCTCAACACCAGGACGGAGTTCAACGCTTTGGGGCAATAATTCGGCATAACGGGTGGTTTTCAACCGATGCAAGGACGCGATGTCTTCATCACTGATCCCAGTAATACCCTCTGAGCGGGTGAAGTGCCGGATCCGCTCCTTACCGCCGGTGACTTTTAACAACTCACGATAGAGTTCCGGTGACCAATACCAACCCAAACCGGATTGCTCAAAAACCACATTAAAGGCCTCGCGATGCACTTCTTCGGTCTCGGCAAGCGTTCCATCAACATCGAAGATTACGGCTTTCAACATCGTCAAGCTGCCAGTTGTTCAAGCGCTGTAAATAAGTGATCGAAGCTATCGATCACCACATCGGCACCCAACAGCTCGGGCGCTGTATTGGTGTATCCACCGCGAACCAGGATGCAAGGCATGTGTGCATTCCGAGCGGCTTTCACATCGGCAATCGAATCTCCGATCAGAACTGCGCGACGATCCCCAGTTCCGATTCGCTCAGCACACAACAGCAACGGTTCTGGATCGGGCTTCAGCGCCCGTCCAGGCATGGCCCCGACAAAGTCCGTAAAAAATGGTCTCAACTGCAATTCAGTCAAAATGGTCTCTGCAACAGGCTCTGATTTGTTGGTGCAAACGCCCATAGCAAAGGCTGCTCCTTTTGCAGTAATCAAGGTTTCCCGAACGGCAATCATGGGTTTGGTTTTGACTGCAGGAGCCGACATGTACCGTTTTTTAAAGGCGTCATAAAACACCTCGAGGATCTCTGCAGGACCACCGGTTGCTTCCAGTGCGCGTTCACAGAGTTTGGGCATTCCGTCACCGATAAATGCCTGAGTCTCTTCCATGGAAATACGCCTTAGGCCATGACTTGATAACACGGTGTTCACAGCAGCCTGTAAATCAGGGGCCGAATCAATCAACGTGCCATCGAGGTCAAACACCAATGAAAACTCAGTCGCTAGATCACGATAATTGGTCATCACAAGTCCTTCACTGAATCTCGAATGGCTTGCATGTTCTGTCGATAGGAGTCAACTGTCCCACCTTTAAAGACTGCTGAGCCAGCAACCAACGCAGTGGCACCAGCTTTCACGACAGCCGGCGCTGTGTCCGGAGTAATCCCGCCATCCACCTCAATATCGACATCTCGACCACCCAACATGTCTCGAATGCGTGCAATCTTCTCGATCACCGTTGGAATAAACGATTGCCCACCAAAACCCGGATTCACACTCATCACAAGAACCAAATCCAGCCGATCTAAGACGTATCGAAGACAGTCTTCAGACGTATGCGGATTCAACGAAACTCCGGCCCGACAGCCAAGTTCTCGAATTTGGGCCAGCGTCCGGTCCAAATGATCACAGACCTCCGCATGGACTGTGATGATGTCTGCACCGGCTTTTTGATAAGTCTCTAACAATCGATCTGGATTACTCACCATCAAATGTGCATCAAAGGGCTTTGCACTCGCTTCACGGACCGATTGGATGATCGGTGGACCAAAGGTGAGATTCGGCACGAAATGGCCATCCATCACATCCAAATGAATCCAGTCACAACCGGCTTGATCAACCGCTCGAATCTCATCGGCAAGCTTCCCGAAATCAGAAGCCAGCACCGATGGTGCTATTTTGATATCAGCCATGTTCATTCCTTGTGTTGGGGTCTAGAGCTTACCGGAAGCATACATAGCTGCCATCTCGCTCAAACCAATCGGTTTGATTTTCGACGCATTTCCGGCGCAACCAAAGCGCTCAAATCGATCAGCAACGAGCGCTTCCATCGCATCCATTGCCGGAATTAAAAATTTCCTTGGGTCGAACTCAGCCAAGTTTTCGCTGGCCACTCGCCGAAAAGCGGCGGTCATTGCCAAACGACAGTCTGTATCAATGTTGACCTTGCGCACTCCACAACGGATCCCCCGCTCGATTTCTTCGACCGGGACGCCATAGGTTTGCGGAATGTCTCCGCCAAATTCATTGAAAAGCTCCTGCAATTCCTGAGGAACAGAACTGGAACCATGCATCACCAAGTGTGTGTTCGGCAGTTTCTTGTTGATCGCTTCGACCACGTGCATGGCGAGGATTTCACCGTCAGGCTTTCTTGAGAACTTATAAGCACCATGACTGGTTCCCATAGCGATGGCTAAGGCGTCGACCCCTGTTTGACGGACAAAGTCGACGGCTTGATCGGGATCGGTCAGTAACTCATCTTCAGACAATTTGCCTTCAAATCCATGTCCGTCCTCTTTTTCACCTTCGCCAGTTTCCAGCGACCCCAACACTCCAAGCTCACCCTCAACTGACGCCCCAACGGCATGAGCCATGTCAGTGACCCGTTTGGTGATGTCGACATTGTAGTCATAAGACGCTGGCGTCTTTGCATCCGCTTCAAGTGATCCATCCATCATCACAGAGGTGAACCCGTGTTGAATCGCAGTCAGGCAGGTTGCTTCATTGTTACCGTGGTCTTGATGTAAAACGACCGGAATATCGGGAAACATTTCAGCCAGAGCGGTGACCATCGCTCGTAACATTGGATCCCCAGCGTAGGTGCGGGCACCGCGAGAGGCTTGTAAAATCACCGGCGCATCGAGCTTAGCGGCAGCCTTCATAATCGCCAAACCCTGCTCCATGTTGTTGATGTTAAACGCAGGAACGCCATAGCCTCGCTCTGCTGCGTGATCCAGTAATTGCCTTAGTGAAATCAGTGCCATTGTTGTCTCTCCCTGCTTATGCTCGTTCGATGAGACGATGTGCTGTCTCACAAATTCTTTCTTTGGTGATACCGAAGTGTTGATACAGCTCTGGAGCAGGGCCTGATGCTCCAAAATCATGCATACCAATAAACACGTCCTGTGTTCTCAAGTATCGATCCCAACCAAATCCAATCAACGCCTCAATGGCAATGCGAGGTGCCGATCCAAGGACTGACTGACGGTATTGATCAGACTGCTGATCAAATAATTCCCAACAAGGCATCGACACAACGGCCACATTGTATCCTTGGTCTTTCAGGACATCAGCCGCATCGAGGGCGATCGCCACTTCTGAACCTGTCGCCATCACAGTGATGTCACGAGCACCACGAACATTACGCAAGATGTAACCACCTTTCTGCGTCAAGTTTTCGTTGGTTCGTTCGGTCCGAACAGTCGGTAATCCTTGCCGTGACAAAGCCATGACCGACGGTGTCTCCGATGACTCAAGCGCTATTTCCCAAGCCTCAGCCGTTTCCACTGCATCACAAGGCCGATACACATTCATATTCGGCGTCGCCCTGAGCATCGCCAGATGCTCAATCGGTTGATGGGTCGGTCCGTCTTCGCCAAGACCGATAGAGTCGTGGGTCAACACATAAATGACTCGTTGCTTCATCAGCGCTGATAAGCGCATCGAACCGCGCATGTAATCACTAAAGACGAGGAAAGTTCCTCCGTAAGGGATCATCCCACCATGTAGCGCCATCCCGTTCATCACGGCACCCATCGCATGTTCACGAATCCCGTAATGGACATAATTGCCACGATAATTTCCCGGTGTGATGGAACGCATCTGTGACGTTTTGGTGAGATTTGATCCTGTTAAATCAGCAGATCCACCGACCATTGTTGGAACCGCAGCATTGATCACCTCCAGCGCCATTTGTGATGCTTGTCGGCTCGCAACCTTCGGTAATTCCGCTTTCAATTGCTTTTTATATCGGCGCATCCGAGTCGCCAGCGCTTTGGGCAGTTCACCAGACATGGCCCGCTCAAAGCGTGATTTCTTGACACTTGAATCCAGACGAGACTGCCAGTGAGTCCGCATGTCGAGTCCTCGTGTCGCAATCTCTTGCCACAGTGACCGAATGTCTGAAGGAATTTCAAAGGGTGGGTGATCCCACCCCAACGCTGTTCGTGTGGCTTGAATTTCGTCATCACCCAAGGGTGCACCATGGGTTTTGTGGCTACCAGCCAGTGTTGGCGCTCCAAAACCGATCACTGTCTTACAGGCGATTAATGAGGGTTTTCTGGACTTTTTAGCCACATCAATCGCGGCGCTCACGGCGTCACTATCATGACCATCAACCCGAGTCACCTGCCATCCCGCAGCCTTGAAACGGGCCAGTTGGTTTGTCGATGTCGCAATGTCAGTGTTGCCATCAATGGAGATGTCATTGTCATCCCACAGCACAATCAGACGACCCAACTTCAAATGGCCCGCCATATCGATCGCTTCATGGCTAATACCTTCCATCAAACAGCCATCGCCGGCAATCACGTAGGTGTAGTGATCAACCAGGGCACGACCAAATTGGGACGCTAAACGTCGCTCGGCGAGCGCCATGCCAACAGCAGTAGTAATCCCTTGCCCTAACGGGCCTGTGGTGGTCTCGATGCCATCTGCATGCCCGTACTCTGGATGTCCTGCCGTTCGAGCACCCAGTTGCCTGAACTGCTTCAGTTGCCCGGCATCCATATCTTTGTAGCCAAGTAGGTGGTTCAAGGCATAGTGCAGCATCGAACCGTGGCCTGCCGATAAAATAAATCGATCTCGATCTGGCCATGTTGGGCACGTTGGATCGACATGGATGTGATCTGCGAAAAGCGCGACCGCGGCATCAGCCATCCCCATCGGCATCCCGGGATGCCCTGAGTTAGCGGCCTGAACACCGTCCATTGCAAGGAAACGAATCGCGTCAGCCATCCGTTGACGTTGAGAGCGTTGCATCATGGTTCTCCTTAACCTCGTAGGCGACGCGATTCAGAGGCAAGCTTCCAAATCATTGGTGTCAGAATTAATTGCAGAGCCAATGCCATTTTCCCGCCGGGAATCACAATGGAATTGGGACGTGACATAAAGCTGTCGTGGATCATCGACAAGAGGTAAGGGAAATCAATGCCGCGAGGATTCGCAAACCGAATGACGACCATCGACTCGTCCGCTGTTGGAATCCATCGAGCGATAAAGGGATTTGAGGTGTCAACGATTGGTACCCGCTGGAAGTTGATATCGGTAATCGCAAACTGTGGACAAATGTAGTGCACATAATCGTGCATCCGTCTGAGAATCGTGTCGGTCACCGCCTCCGTCGAATAGCCCCGCTTTGCTTTGTCTCGGTGCAATTTCTGAATCCATTCCAGGTTAATGACAGGCACAACACCGACTTTAAGATCGGCATACTGTGCGATATTGACCTTGTCTGTCGTCACAGCACCATGCAAGCCTTCATAGAATAATAAGTCGGTATCGTCGTCGAACGATCGCCAGTCAGTGAAGGTTCCGGGAGGACAACCCCATTGCTCCGCTTCCTCGTCGTCATGGACATAGGTCCGGGTCCGTCCATTGCCCGTTTCACCATAGGTTTTAAACACTTCTTCCAGCAATTCAAATTCGTTCGCTTCCGCACCAAAGTGTGAAAAATGATTCGCGGGATTGCCCTGAGCTTCGGCCATCCGTTTTTTCATTTCAGCGCGATCAAACCGATGAAAGGCATCCCCCTCGATGAACGCCGCAGAGACTTTCTCTCGGAAAAAGATTTGCGCGAAGGTGTCGCGAACGGTACTCGTGCCCGCTCCTGAGGAGCCAGTAATTGAGATAATGGGATGTTTCTGTGACATAGCGATGCCTCCGTTTATGAGCGGAATAAGTTGCGATGTGAAAAGAGTGGAGATTGGTCAAGACCCTGACGTGTCTCAGCCTCATAACTTCCGACCCAACGAACTTCTGTTTTCGAACCGAAAATCAACGCTGTTCGCTCATGAATTTCTGTTGGTGTTTTCTCCAAAATTCGAGTGACTCCATCGGTTGCCGCGCCACCGGCTTGCTCAACCAAAAATGCCACGGGGTTTGCTTCATAAATCAAACGCAACCGACCATTGTCGTATTTCGGCCGACGATCACCGGGGTACAGAAAAACGCCTCCACGATTAAAAATGCGACCCGCGTCCGCAACCAACGAGCCAATCCATCGCATATTAAAGTTCCGTTCACGCGGACCTTCATCGCCCAGCAATAAATCGCTAATGTAGCGCTGGATTGGCGTAAACCATTGACGGGCATTGGAGGCATTAATGGCGTATTCGGAGGTTTCTTCAGCGATCTCAATCCGTTCTTCGATCAACATAAAGAGTCCAGATGTTGGATCCATTCGATACAGGTCTGTGCCTTCACCAAGAGTCAAATACAGGGTGGTCTGTGGGCCATACACGAAAAACGCTGCTGCTAATTGTTGATCACCAGATTGCATGGCCGATTGCTGCAAATCGCCACCGGGATTGGGAAGTACTGAAATGATGGTGCCGATGGACACATTCACATCAATATTTGAGGAACCATCCAAAGGATCGATTGCGATGACGAGCGGTGCGTGCTCATCAAGAATCACCGCGTGATCCTGTTCTTCACTGCAGTAGGCGGCGACCACGCCGGACTGCTTCGCCGCGTCCAAAAACGCATCGTCAGCCATCACATCCAATGCTTTTTGCGCATCGCCATCGGCGTTTTGGTCTCCAATGGTGCTGCCTAAATCGCCGCCAGCTGCGATAATTCGACTGACTTCCTTAGCCTTGGCCGCGAGTGCGGTAAACAGTTCCATTAATGCGGCTCGCTGTGGCTGCTCCGCTTTCAGTAACTGTAATCGTTCATCGAGTGCGATCATATGTATATTCCATTTAGTTATATTGTTATTCCTTAATCAAATTCTGTTGTACAGAGACTAATTACCTAGTACAAACAATAAAAACTGAATTGAATATTTAGGAATTCCAAATAATGAGGTTGAAGAATGTCACTCTAGTACAACTCAGGACCTTTTTGTCACTTGTTCGAAACGAAAGTTTTACAAAAGCAGGTCAAGATCTCGCGGTTTCACCAGCCACTGTGACGTCACAAATCAAACAGCTTGAAGATGCCTTAGAAACACGCCTGTTATTTCGCACCACACGGTCGGTCAAGCTAACAGATGCTGGCGCTGTCCTCGCACGACAGGCAACCAAGATCTTGCATTTAATCGAAGCCATCCCCGAACGGCTCGGAGCGGTTGCAAACCTCGAGCGTGGGGAGGTCTCTGTTGGCATCATCGGCACTGCAGGCTATGTGATGCCAAAAGTCCTCGCGAGCTATCAACGCGAGCATCCGGGGATCCACCTAGACTTAATGATGGGCAATCGCAACACCATTTGGGATGCCATTCTTGAGGGAAATATTGATATTGGTATTATGGGAACACCACCTGAGGACACCAATATCCAAAGTGAAGTGATTGGCACACATCGCCTGATCTTCGTGGCACATCCCAATCACCCCTTGTGCCAACTCGATCGAGAACTGACTCCTAAAGAACTCATCAAACATCAACTGATTGCGCGCGAGGTCGGATCGGGCACACGATTGGCGATGGCCGCGTATTTTGGCGCGCTGTTTCACCAAGCCACCCGCCCCCCAATTGTTCTGGATACCAACGAAGGCATCAAACAGTCGATTTTGGCGGGAATGGGGATTTCGTTATTATCAGATGCGACCTGCGAACTCGAACTGAACCATGGCCTGTTAAAGACCCTGCCGGTCGAGGGTACTCCGCTCGATCGTCAGTGGTATGCAGTTCGACTAGCCAACCTCGAACGCAATCCAGCTGAGCAAAGCCTGTTACGATTTCTAGCGATGCAAGCCGAGCGCTAGGCCTCTTCGCGGTATTGGTGGTGCACGAGAGTTTCAAGGCTGACGTAATCCAAAATCTTCTCGTGGGTTCGATCAAGAACCACAGGCGCGATCACTCCCGCACGCACAGCTTCTACCCAGCGAAGGGCGCAAACACACCACCGGTCTCCGGGTTTAAGCCCTGGGAACTGATACTCGGGCCGCGGGGTCATCAGATCATTTCCCTGGACCATCGAAAACTCGAGGAATTCAGCGGTAACGACAGCACAGACCACGTGACTACCTCGGTCCGATGCGTCGGTCTGACAACAACCATTTCTGAAATAGCCGGTCAGCGGATCCAATGAACAGGGCTTTAAAGCCTCGCCTAGGACATTCAGTTGTGTAGTCTTTCCCATAGAGGGGTAGTTGGGGAGTGTTTCGACAAAAAAAAGCCCCGTCGTTGAACCGGGGCTCTTTCGAGTCGCTCAGACTAACTAATCTGAGTGAGCAACTGATCCAGACTGGCTTTGGCATCGCCATAGAACATCCGCGTGTTGTCTTTATAGAACAACGGATTCTCGATCCCAGAATATCCAGTGCCTTGGCCACGCTTCGACACAATGACCTGCTTGGCATTCCAAACTTCGAGAACAGGCATGCCAGCAATCGGTGAATTCGGGTCCTCTTGTGCAGCAGGATTCACAATATCATTCGATCCAATGATGATCACAACATCTGTGGATGCAAAATCCTCATTAATCTCATCCATCTCAAGCACGATGTCATAAGGGACTTTTGCCTCAGCAAGGAGAACGTTCATGTGCCCAGGCAATCGGCCAGCAACCGGGTGAATCGCAAAACGCACCTCTTTACCCTTTGCGCGAAGCCTGCGCGTCAGCTCACTGACCGACTGTTGCGCTTGTGCGACAGCCATCCCATATCCTGGAACGATAATCACACTATCCGCATCATCTAATGCACTGGCGACACCATCGACGTCGATGGCAACTTGCTCACCCTCAATTTCCATCGCTGGACCAGTTGCATCACCCCATCCGCCAAGAATCACCGATAAGAAATGTCGGTTCATGGCCTTACACATAATGTACGAGAGGATGGCTCCAGATGAACCCACGAGCGCACCGGTCACAATCAACAGATCATTACCCAACAAGAAACCAGTCGCTGCTGCTGCCCATCCTGAGTAGGAGTTCAGCATCGAGACCACAACCGGCATATCCGCACCGCCGATCGCCATCACCAAATGTGCACCGAGTAACAACGCCAGAAGGGTCATCACGTAAAGCGTCCATGAACCGGCGTGATTCATGTACATCAACATCAGTACCAAAGAACCACCAACCATCACCAAATTCCACAGATGGCGACCCGGCAGAATGAGTGCTTTACCGCCAATCTTCCCAGCGAGCTTTCCGTAGGCGATGATCGAGCCGGTAAAAGTCACCGCACCGATAAAGACGCCCAAGAAGATCTCCACTTCATGGATAATCCGCGCGGCTTCGGATGCAAAGTCATGCACTGACAGATCGGAATTGATTCCGATGAACACCGCTGCCAAACCCACAAACGAATGCAAAGCAGCAACCAGTTGCGGCATCCCAGTCATTTCAACTCGCATCGCGACGATTGCGCCGATGACGGCACCAATCACAATGGCTCCAATCAGCATGGAGCTCATCGAGACCTCGGATCCAGCGACCGTCGCAAGGACAGCGATGGCCATACCAATGATGCCAAACCAAACGGCACGCTTGGCCTTTTCCTGATTCGACAGGCCACCGAGCGCCAAGATAAATAAGACTGTTGCCGAAAGATAAGCGGCTGTTTGAAGTCCAATTGTCATTTCATGTCCCTCCGCTTATGACTTTTTAAACATCTGGAGCATACGGCGCGTCACCATAAAGCCCCCGACTATGTTGATGGTCGCGATCAGAACAGAAATTCCTGCAAGGATTGCTACGATGGGAATGCTAGAGTCCACTTGCAGTATCGCGCCGACGATAATAATTCCGGAGATGGCGTTGGTGATCGCCATCAAGGGCGTATGCAAGGAATGAGCGACTCCCCAGATCACCTGGAATCCAACAAACACCGCAAGCACAAAAACGATAAAGTGTTGCATAAACTCTGTTGGCGCATAAAGGCCAATCAAAGCCATCAATGCCGCACCAATCACCAACAATTGTGTCTGCTGACGACCTGCTTTTGCCATGGCTTGCGCTTCTTCAGCGGCTTTCTCTTCTGGAGTTTTCTCAGGCTGTTTCGGCGTCGCCTTCGAAGCAATCGCCTGAACTTTGAGCGGAGGTGGCGGGAAGGTAATCTCGCCTTCAAAAGTCACAGTCGACGACCGAATCACGTCGTCTTCCATGTTGTGAACCAATTGACCGTCCTTCTCAGGAGTCAGATCGGTCATCATATGACGCACGTTGGTTGCGTAAAGCGTTGACGCCTGCGCAGCCATCCGGCTTGGGAAATCCGTGTAACCAATAATGGTCACACCGTTATCCGTGACGACTTTTTGGTCCGCCACAGTCAACTTACAGTTGCCGCCTTTTTCCGCCGCTAAATCCACAATGACTGATCCAGGCTTCATCGCCTCGACCATGTCTTGAGTCCACAACTCCGGCGCTTCGCGGTTCGGAATCAAGGCAGTGGTAATGACAATGTCAATCTCAGGCGCCTGCTCTAAGAACAAAGCTAATTGCTTTTCTCGGAATTCTGGGCTTGAAGGTGCGGCATAACCGCCTGTCGCAGCCCCATCTTGAGCATCTTCAAAATCCAAAAACAGGAATTCAGCACCCATGGATTCGATTTGCTCGGCCACCTCAGGTCGCACGTCGAACGCCCGAACAATCGCACCAAGCGACTGCGCTGTGCCAATCGCCGCCAAACCAGCGACCCCAGCACCAATGACCAAGACTTTCGCAGGCGGTACTTTACCCGCGGCCGTCACTTGGCCTGTAAAGAATCGCCCAAAGTGATTGCCCGCTTCGATCACTGCTCGGTATCCGGCAATATTCGCCATCGACGACAGTGCATCCATCTTCTGCGCTCTCGAGATTCGCGGCACCATTTCCATGGCAATGACATTGGCTTGCCGCGATTTGGCGAGCTCAAGAAGCGTCTCGTTACCGGCTGGGTTGAAGAATCCGACCAGGGTTTGGCCCTTGCTCAAACGGCTCACTTCATCTTCGAGCGGTGGGCGAACTTTGGCAATCACGTCGACTGACTGAAAAAGCGCTTCAGCAGAGTCAACGACCGTGACACCGGCAGCCTGATAATCTGCATCTGAAAAACGAGCTTCTAGACCTGCTCCACTTTCAATAAAGCACTCATAGCCCAGTTTCTGTAACTGTATTGCGGAATCAGGCGTCATGGCGACGCGTGCTTCTCCCGGCATTACTTCTTTTGGGGATCCGATTCGCATCGACCAACTCCCTGTTATATTCGTCCGTTAAAGAATTGAATGTTATATCATTAGAACTAGATGTTATAAAAGTTCTTTAGACTATAAACCACAAAGCATCGCATATCTCGACCCAAGGCAAAAGCTTAACAACCCTCATCCATGGATGATTCTCATCGCTGGATCATCCACTGCAGTTCATCTCTTTCAATGATTTGCTAATTGCTCCTAGACGACTGACGAGCAAATCCATCAGTCGCGCTATTGAAACATGTCAGGCTGCGTTGCCTCGAGGTGCTGATACAGGGTCTGGAAATGAAGCCAACCAATGTAATCACTGCCAACGTGCTCACGACTGTAAGACGCCGTTTGATCATCTAAAAGCTGCGGCTTCACTCCAGTGGATTCGATGAGGATTTGCTGCTTACAACAGCGCTCCAAGGCGATAAACCAAAACGCCGCGTCGTCAATACTGTGCTGACTCGTGGTCAACAACCCGTGATTTTGATGCAAGATGCCGCGGTGCTGACCCATTGCTTTTGCGACGCTCAATCCACTTTCTTGTTCAACAGCCACGGCACCACTCGATGCTCCCACAACGACGTGACTTTGATAAAACGCAGCAGCATCCTGACTGATCATATCGAGCGGTCGTCCAGTTGAGCACCATGCAGTTCCATACACCGTGTGTGCATGACACATCGCCAACACTTCAGGGTATTCTTCATGCACCGCTGCATGGAGAACAAATCCAGCTCGATTAATGGCGTAATCACCCTCAACGACCCGACCGTGATGATCAGCCAAGATCAAATTTGACAATCGAACCTGTGAAAAATGGACGCACATTGGATTGGTCCAATAGAGTTCTGGAAACTCAGGATCACGAATCGTGAGATGTCCTGCAAAGCCATAGTCAAAGCCATGCAAATCAAACGCTCGACAGGCCGCAACCAAGTGCTTTTTTCGATACTCACGCTCTTCTGCAAAACTCTCAAAGTTAGGAATCTCTGGAAACACCAGACCGCTTTGGTCTGGTTGATATAATGATATTTTTTCAGCCTTAGCGTGCGTCTTAGACATCTTTTTCTCCGAATATTTTCATTATCTGTCCAACCGAGACTATACGAGAGTTTTCGATGGTTGGAATCAAACGAATAACGCTTAGCAGCCACTCATCGAACCGGAGCGTCCAGCCACAGCGCGTCAATCTCAGCCAAGGCTTCCGCATCAAACCGATCCACACATTCCCAATATCGCCCAGAATCGACGTAGTAGCCGAGGGCGTTCTCTCGGGCCTTGATCGCCTCAAATGTGTCTTGATCAAACTCAACTGGATTCATCTCTGTTAAGGCCTCAAGGCGTGCTCGGGGAAACACCAAACGACTCTCGTCTTCAGAGATGTTGACGCATGCGCACCCCTGTGCAGCCGCCACCAGTTGTAAGCGTGCCGATTTCGCCTCCAGCGACTGCAAGGTCACATCGTCACGTAACGGATCAGGCGTCCCTTGACCATAAAAATGGGTCGGACCGGAGGCGGGATACACCAAATCGCATCCAAAAAATGCCATGACATCCGGCTGTAAGGCACCCAAAGCCCAGTAAGCGGCGGTAAAGGCCATGGTACCGCCGGCATAGACCACTCCCCCAAATTGGTTTTGCACCGGCACAAAGTCATCAGCCTCAACAAGTTGCTGAGCCGGTGACAGCGTGCTTGGACGTCTCTCAACGGGCAAGTCTTCCGGGAAGATGCACATATCCCAATCCGATCGCACCCGCCAAGCATTATTAATGGCAACCAAATGGGTCCAGTACTCAGAATCCCATTGACGCGCCTCAGTTGCCGAAGGCCCACTGCCTAGCATCACCACTGTCGTACTCACGCGACAATCTCTCTCCAATCCATCAAAGGGTGAATGAGCCGACTCGAAGAATCCGATTGAGATTTTTTTGCTCGCAATCACTGGCGATTCAGCGAATCTCCGACCGACACACTCAAAACGGCGCCAGAATACCTTCAGATCCCATGCTTTCAAAGTCTGTGGCTCAAGATCAGAATTTGGGGTGTTTAGCTCAACAGAGGATTCGACGTCCTCCGCGGATTCGCATTGATCAGACGTTTTGTAGGAGAGACGCAGAGCACAGAAATTGGCATGAGGTGATTGATCGTGTGTAGGGAGATCGACTATCCCCCGTTGATGGGGTAGAGCCTGTATTTGGCGGAGACGGAGGGATTCGAACCCTCGATAGGGCTACAAACCCTATACTCCCTTAGCAGGGGAGCGCCTTCAGCCACTCGGCCACGTCTCCAGAGGGGGGCGATTCTAACACGTCTCACGCTGTTGTTAAGTTTTACGATTAAGATCCACCCCACCATTGCCACAGCGAATACAAAATCGGAATTAACGTCGCTGTGGCTAACCCATTGAGGCCAATAGCAAGTGAGGCAAAAGCGCCTGCTTCTTGATTAATCTGAATCGCTCGCGCTGTCCCAATGCCATGAGCAGCCACACCCATCGCAAATCCACGAGCATCCCAGGAAGTAATACGCGCCAGATTGAGCACATAAGGCCCAAGCATTGCGCCGATGATCCCCGTCATAATCACGCAGACAGCGGTCAAGGATGGAAGACCACCGATGCGCTCAGCGATTCCCATGGCTATCGGCGTTGTGACACTTTTTGGAGCTAAGGACAACACGGTTTGCTCAGATGCATCCAAGAGTTCAGCGATGAACACAGCCGAAATAGCCGCGGTCGCAGAACCCAAGACTAGAGCGACCGCCAAAGCACCAAATCCGCTGCGCATCGTTCTCAAAAGGCGCGCTACCGGAATCGCCAAGGCAACGGTGGCCGGCCCAAGCAAAAAGTGCACAAACTGAGCCCCTTCAAAATAGGTCCAGTAATCGATGCCTGTGACTGTCAATCCGATGGTAATCACGATCACTGCAATGAGAACGGGGTTCAAAATCGGCATCTTTCCCGATTTTTGATAGATCCAATCTCCCATCAAATAAGCCACTAATGTGGTGGTCAAGGCCGTCAGCGGACTCGCTGAGAGATAAACCCAAACCTCGCCAAAATCAGGATTCATGTGACGCTCCACGATGCAGCCGTTGCAGAACCCAGCCTGTGACCAAAACGGTAATGACGGTCGACCCAATCAACGAACCAATAATCGCTTGCCACTCATTACCAAGCACCGTCAGGTGGGCCACAACACCAACGCCGGCTGGAACAAATAGCAACGATAAATGTGACAAAATTCCTTCGGCCGTGGTCTCCAAGTGCTCCGGTATCGATTGCCGATATAAGAGTGCGACCAATAACAGGCTCATGCCAATCACTGGACCGGGAATTGCCAAATCAAATGCTCGAGCGATGACTTCACCCATCAGCTGACAAAACAATAACTGAGTTAACGCAATCAGCATCCAGCTCTCCTTCTCCTAATCCCTGACTGTGATCCAGATGCTCACGATAAGCAAGGTAGCAACAGCGAGGAAGACCCAGGGCAATATTGTCATTGAAGCGACAGACGCAATTCCTCCCAAAGTCGACGGAATCACCGCAGCACCCACAGAAAACGCAAGCACTTGCAACGCCATCATCAAATCACGCCGCGCACTCGGCACCAGTCGTGCACCAGCCACCAAAATGAAAGCAGACATCGGAGCCATCGCAATGCCTAAGCCTGCATACATGACGATCTTGAATTCAGAGGGAATCCACAGGAGCAGCAAAAGGACCACAACGATTGAGCCACTCGCCCACTTCAGCATCTGATTTGAAGCCACCGGGATGCGCGTCAAGGTTAAGCGACCGACCGTTAAACCGGTCCAAAAAAATCCCGTTGCAAGTCCCGCCTGGTGAATTTGAGCGCCGTCGATCGAAACCAACAGCGAAGAAATCCAGTTCCCCACACCTTGCTCAAGACCGACATATAAGGCTCCTGACGCAATTGCAAAAAACACAGGTACGGAGACCCGAAAAGCGCCAGAGAGAGATTCCGATGGCATCACGTCAAGATGCCCAAAATGATGCCGAGTCCAGAAAATCACACCCATCGCGGAGAAACTTAGCGTTCCACCAATCAAATACACGGGTTCCCAACCCCAGTCCGTGGTGATCAAAACCCCGCACAAGAATCCGGCCAGCGCAGTTCCAACACCCCAGCCACCGTGAATATTCATCAGATGTTGTGGTGAAATCCGTTGCGCGAAATACGCATTGAGTGATGCATGAGCTAAGCCATTAAAAAAACCGCGCGCTGCGTACAAAATCACCAATAACCAATACTGATTAGTCAGGATGACCAGCATGCAAACAATCGCCTGGACCCCTAACGAAAGCGCCAGTACGTTCAGATGAGAGAGGTTGCGGACGACTGTTGGAAACATCGCAGACCCAAATGCCGAACCAACACCCACAGCGCCCAACACCCAACCGAGCGATTCCAGAGATACCCCTAAATCATCGTGAATCGATAGCCATGCAACACCTAAAATTCCATCAAAAAACCCAAGACTCAGCATCGCAAGCCCCGCGATCATCCGCGGTGAATGAACTATCATTGTCAGGATTCCTTGAAGAAAAAGAGGTCGAAAACAGATTTCGGGTTGCAATTTATCAGAAAATTATTAGTATTCACGCCCTTGACGCGCTCGTAGCTCAGCTGGATAGAGTACCTGGCTACGAACCAGGCGGTCAGAGGTTCGAATCCTCTCGAGCGCGCCAATTTTTCTCTGCAAAGATCAAGCAGTTACACCACCTGAAGCCGCAACCACCTTCTCCTTAACGACAGCCAACGCCGGAGTTTCGCCGGACTGGTCCTCGCAGATCCTATTCGCCGCCGCCAACCTCTGTAATACAGGGGCTGAGCAGTGCAGCGCGTCGTAATGTCTCAGTTTCTGTGGCCCAGCAAATTACATTTGATTATTTAAATACTGGAGGTTTAGACAGTCGATATCCAAAGCCAGTCTTATTTGAGATAACCGACGGGCTCGCAACCGCGCTTAACTTTTTACGAAGTCTCGAGATTGCGACTTCAAGGTTCGCAACGCCTCGCTCGTCAAAAGAAATACCAACCACATCCATGAGCGCGTGATATTCCACACCTGCCTCGCCAGCAAGCGCCATCAGTCGCATCATCCGCACTTCACGATCAGTCAGATGAGTCTGGGCACTATTAATCCGGAGCAATTTGTTTTCTATCACGCCGCTGTCGTTGTGATTCATCGACAATTGCGTCAAACGTCTAGCGATAGCTAGTAACTCGTCAGGCTCAAATGGTTTCGCGAGGAACGTCACCCCTCCGGCATGTGTGGCAGCAATTCGATTCTCCACATGCGCAAACGCGCTTAAAAACATAATTGGGATCGAAGGCAAGAGACGTGAGAGGGATTCAGCGATCTCAATTCCAGACTCACCCGGCAACTGAATATCTAGGATCAATAAATCAGGCACTGCATCAGCGACTAATTCTCGAAGCTCATCACCATCAAACGCTCGAGTGACCTGAAACCCACCATCAATAATTAATAAATCACTGATCGCCTCGCCGAGTGCCAGATCGTCCTCACAGAGATAAATGGTCTTCATCAATATTCGGTCCGGAAAACAACTTCAATCACAAACTGGTCATCAATCATTTTACATTTGATTTGATAGCCATTTGCGCGACAAATCCTTTTTAAAATCCACAATCCAAGCCCTGTACCACGGATGCCAGTAACACGGTCCGAACGCCAATATTTCTCAAATACTGCCGCTGAATCAGAAATCGGGTAGAGCGTCTGATTTCTAATTCTTAAACCCAAATACCCTCGGACATCGAAGATACTTAAAAAAATCCTTGTATGTGGTGTTCGGTATTTGTTCGCGTTTTCAAGAAGGTTGCGAATAATTGTCGTAATAACCACCGGGTCACTTTGCATCAATGTTTGACCGCGCCAACGGAAAACCACCTCAGCTGGATTCTCAGTCGTCTTAGATAAGCGATTGATTTCGGCTAAGACAAGGTTCTGCAAATCGACTTCTCGCTCGGTAGTAGAGCCTGTTACCATCATCTCGAGCATTCGAGTCTGATCCACCACGTGGTCGATATGACTAATCTGCGCGCCTACCCCATCGCTCTGCGCGAGCTTCCGTGTCATCAACTTGAGAGTCGTCAACGGCGTTTTGATTTCGTGGGTCAGCATTGAGACAAACGATCGCTGGTCTTGAAGCTGATCCTCAAGCAATATTTTCGCTTGTTTTAATGTTCGGTTTCGAATTTGGGAACGAACATAAAAGCGTCGCTCCAGAAATGACCGCATCAACATGAGGAACATCAGGACAGCCATGGTCAATAATGCATGAAAATATGTCAGAGACAATTGATTACCGACTCCAAGACCTGAAACAGCTGTCACCGAGACAATCACAAATAAGCCCGCATAAAAGACCCGAATGCGTCGCCAAAAGATCCCCACAATTCGGTTGCGAGGCTTCACGATTAACACCCCAATGAACATGATGAGTGGGATAATGCTGATCATAATGATGTTGCTCTGGAGCGCTACACGCTGAAATCCAAAGACATAGGCAGCAATTAAGACGATCGAGGCTAAAGACACGGCTCGTAAAGTCAACGACAAGACCTTTGATCGTGTTCCATACTCAATGATCCGAGCATGCGTATAGGCACCAAGCCCTGTTGCAGACAATGCACCCAAGCTGACAAAATAATCAGATAACTGATTGGTCTCTGGGTAATACACCCGAACAAGATTGGATAAACCTAAGAGCAGGATAGACCATGCCGACAGGTAGTAACCAACGGTAACTAACATTCCATCGCGAGTGAAGGTGCCAAAACTCAAACTAGCCATCGCACCGAAAAATAACAACGCGAGCACGAAATATTGAATGCCAGCACTATGGAATGTCATGCGAATCAGTTCGGATTGATTGAGAACATTCACATGAGCCCTGAGATTACCCGTCCCTGAAAGCATGAGCGTCGAACGACTGGCATTCGAGGGCACTTCAAAGACATAGCTTCCGAAATCAAAATCCCATCGCTTAGAGGGTGAATGTGCGACCCGGTCACCCTTCCACTCGACTTTAATCTGGTTATTCCACGCATCGAAGTGCTTCACTTGGATATAGTCGGTATAGCTTGGGCCAACAGACAAATAGCGTTGACGGCGAAGAAAGTCGATATTTGCATAGACAATATCGAACTCAAGTGAGTCTTTGGTAAACCCAAGATTTGCGAATTGAGATTGCCCAATGATCGACTGCTCGCCTTCCTGTGAGTAACTCGAAGCTGTGATCGCCGCGATTTCTTCGGAGCGACTAAATTGATTCGACGCGCTGAGCATCAACGCTACGAACAAAACAACGCAAATGAGTGATATCAGTGAAAATCGATCCCTATACAAATAGTCAAGGCTTTCGATTGCAGCAGTATCGGTAAAACGGAGACTCAAAACTGAAGTTCCTTAATCGCTGTCGAGTAAATCACCTTCCACCAATTTTGCGCGAACGAGATCTGACCTTGTCGGACAATAACCATAGCTGATTCACGTATCACCGGTTGTTCTGAACTGGTGTCGAACAACTCAAATGTGACCCGATAATGCGGTGCGAATAGTTTTGATTGTTCAGAATTCGCAGAAGGCGCTGACTGATTCATATCGATTAGTTCACCACCCCAAGATGATAACAACTCGGGATACTCAACAGTCTGTGCCGCCACGTTATCGACTGTCGCAACGCGAAGTGGCTGAGAAACAAGAACACCCACCCCTCTAGTCAAAATAGCTAGGTCACCAGGATTTAGGGCATCTCTATATTCAGTTGGGAGATAGCCAACAACGAGACTCTTCTGCAACGGAACGATTTCGAAGAGTAACGCACCTTTTTCTACAACCTGACCGAGATGGGGTATCGCATCGCCTCGGATCTGACCACTTGTCTTGGCTCGAATATCAAGATTAGCCAGTCGTTTATCGATCGAGTCGAGGGTCTCTTGATAGCGGGCAATTTGCCGCATAAAGACACGCTGCCCCTCTTGGCCAGAAGTCGCTACCGATGCATCCTTCAGTTCTTCAGTATATCGCTCTAAAAGAATTTGGGTACGTTGCCGCTCGAAAAGAATTTGATGATCCCTTAATCGAGCGATTAAATGACCTTCCTCAATCCATTCTCCGTCACTAACAAACAGCTCGCTAAGTTCAGCAGATTCAGGGGCAAATACTGGCTGATAATCCGCATCAGTTAACACCACGGGAATATGAACTCGGTTGACTTGCGGCACGAACACAGCACTACCTAAAGCGATCGCTATCAACAGCGAAAGAACACTCGTCGACGTCCGGCGCATCTCTCGCGCATTTTTCACAATGTAGATGGCTTCACGCGCGATAGGGAGTAAAATGAAATATAGGATCTCGATTAAAAATAGAATGATTCCTAGTACTTTAAACGCCAGTTGATAAACCAGAACGGCGATACCCAGAAACAGGAAGAAGCGATAGATCCACGTCCCAAATGCATACAGCGTAAGCGTTCTCCTGAGAGTTGGTTCGAATTGCTCAGGTGGGGATTCCTGGAATCCGAAGAGAAAGCGTCTCAGTCTCCATTTCGCCATCGCAAATGATCTGGTTTGCAGATTTTCAACACCGACCAGATCGGACATCGCAAAATAACCGTCAAACCGTAGAAACGGTGAAACATTGACGACGACCGAGGCTATCAGCGATGTCGTTGCGAAAACAAAAGCAACCGACCTAACCAAGTCAGAGTCTGACCATGCCCAAATACCGCACGCAACCAATCCGACATGGAACTCTGTCGCTATACCTGCAATCGCAATTTTAAAACGTTGATAACGATCATTGAGACGCCATGCATCGGTCACATCGGTGTATAAAACCGGGAACAACACTAGGAATGCGACCCCCATCGAAGAAACACGTGCGCCATAGCGGATAGCCGCATAGGCGTGCCCGAGCTCATGCAGTGATTTCACGACAGCCAAACAGACAGCATATAAAGCAGCGCCCTCCCAACTCAGTAACAAACTAAAGGTTGACCAAAACTGATCGAATTGCGTGACGATTGAGCCGATACCGAACAGTCCGAATAACCAAATGCCCCATACAACCAATGGCAACATCATGAGTTTTGGGATCCAGGCTGTGTTGCGAAGGAATTGTTGCGGCCGGACCAGAGGGATACGGAAAAATAAATAGTTGTGAATCAGTTGCGAAATCCACGACTTTTGCTTGGATTGGTGTTGTTTCAGGAGATATTGAGAAGCGATTTCAGAATCTAACTGGATCAGATTTTGACTCGCTAGAAACGAGACCAACTCCCTCAACTCAGTATCCGTTACATCGCTCAGATCACCATCCAATCCATCACGAAACTCATCCGCACTTGCATCGGGAATCCATACACCTAATAAATGCACTATTCGTGGAGAGATTTTAAAATACCGGTGCTGTAATCCGTCGTAAATCATCCAGCTTCGTTCAAACGTGATTGGATCTTGATCACCTTCAACAAGCTGCAGATCTTCTCTCAGTCTTGGAAGAATTAACTGCTCTTGAGACGGGTTCATTTAGATACCCAAACGCTGAACCACAAACAGAAGTGGTCTTCGGAACAAGTAATACAACAATGAGACATCATCTGAGTACACTCGAGCACTTCCTCTCACACCAAGGCCGACATTAATCGGTTGCTCAGGAAATCTGACCGAGACTTCATAAGACATCACATTCAATGGAGAGGGTTTCGGTGCGTATGAGAACGAAGCAATTTGTCCCTCGATTGGCTCATCAGGACGGTCGTCCAAGAAAATCCGAACCGTGTTCCCAACCTTGAGCGCCACGGCATCTTTGACAGGAACAAACACCGCCGACTCAATAGATGATGGATCTGAGATCTCAAGGATACGCTGACCCGCTCTGACAGGTCGACCGATCCAGCTCTCAGACTCTTCCAATCGAACGATCCCGGCACGCTCTGCACTTATCTGTGAACGGCTTAATCGGTCTTCAGCAATTTGTGTTTCCAATACACGAAGACGGTATTCAGCTTCCTTCGAAGCCACAGCACGTCTTGCCTCTGCATCTCGAAACCCCTGTTTCTGTACTCGATTAAAGTCTGCTTTAGCGACCTCAGCCGCTTGAACAGAGACTTCTAGATCCGCTTCCAATTGAGACTTTTCAAGGGAAAACAGTGGGTCGCCGACGGTCACAGAGACACCATCATCAATGATCACATCAGCAATAATCCCATCGAACGGAACCGTCACAATTTGTGACTGTTCCGCCTCAATCTGTGCCTCACCCAATACAGTCATGGGCACCTGAATGACAGAGGCCATGCCTAACAACACTACTAAAGCGACTATGGACACAAGACCACGCCATTTGACTCGCCGCTCACCTTGATTACGTGTAGCCAAGGCCCAAACCGAACCGATCGTTTGAGCAACGCCCATCTCTCCATGGCTGAATGGATCATGGCGCGCAAACCCCAAAACCGCCTTGATCGAACCATTGGGGCCGAAGGTAGGGATCAAAAGAAGCGTAGGTGGACAGAGATCGTTCCAATCTGTCGCAAGACCCTCAGACAGGTTGGCCACGTTCACTACAAATGGCTCAGGGCCCATCCGTTCAAGCTGCTCTGAACATACAGATTCAAGCCATTGTACAAAGGGGACAGTCCGATCCACGACCGGCACATGAGATATCGCAGCAACCTTCGCTGTCTGGTGACTGATTTGAACGAGGGTGCAATGCTCACAAGCAACTAAAGCACGAGCCTCATTCACCACCAGTAACGATAGCTCTTTAAGGCTTTTCGTTTGGGCAGCGCGTGCGAGTAAGCCTTCGATCAAATCAACTACCTTTCCATAACGGGAATTTCTAGGGTTGCCAACCCGCTCATCCCTGGCAGCGCACCAATTCCTTCTGGAATCGCAACACTGACTTCAACCGTTTCGCTCACCGGATCAATCTCTACACCAATACGCGCGATTGTTGTCGGAATTTGCGTATCGATTTCCGCGATATATACAGTCACGGCGTCACCCACAGACAAACTCTTTAATGCGGCTGATGGCAAAGAAATACGTCCTTCGAGCGTATCCAGGCGAATCAGCTTAAACAGTGGGGCTCCAATAGAGACCATTTCATATTGATTGACCTGACTTTCAGCAACAACACCAGGCCAAGGTGCATGAATCTTGCACCGGCTCTGATTGAGTTTGGCAATTTTTGCTTCAGCTTTTGCCTGTTTGAGATCAGCTTCGGCAAGAACGACATCAAGTTGGCTCGCTGATTTAAGGGTTTCTAGACGCTTAATATTGTTATGTCGTGCCTGAGCGCGATCCACATCTGATGACACACGCTCTACTTCAGCATTGTGCAGACGACAATCAAATTGAATCAGTGTCTGGCCTTTCTTAACCGCATCACCTTCACGCAGGGAATACTTGGCTATGGTTACTCCGATCTCGGAACTAAATGTCGCTTGAGTTGATGGCTCGAGAACAACCGGATATTCAGCGAAGCATGACGCTGAAGCCAGCGCCAAACCAACAAAAGCTGTAACGCGGATCATTTAGTCCACATCAACCATTGCAACTGAATTATCTGGCTGATCAGTGACCGTCAAAGAGACTTCTAACACGCTTTCACCACCATCTTCATCAATCGCTGCTATGCGAATTTTTTTATTGCCCTCGATAAACGGTGTACCGTCGTCTTTGGTCTTAATCATGACACGACCAGTGACGGGTTCGAGATCCAAATACTCATATATTGAGTTATTAAAGCTTGGCGGAGCCATCTTGAAGTTCATCCGTGTACCTTCAGGATCAACCACATCCACCAAGTTCAAGAATCCAAAATAACGACCTGCTGATGGCGTAACTGTCACAGCCAACGGAGATCCTTGAACAACAGGCTTATCATTCTGTCCGTGGACCGTTATCGAGATTTCGACCGGATCACTTATTGCGCCGTGATGGTCATAAACCTCGACCTTGACGCGTTCGACAAGCATTTCACCTTCGCGCAACTTCTGGAACCGCTCTTGATTCGGATTGA
>Ga0209653_1000976_pt1 | contig 24030 bp, 38 predicted proteins | sample SaaInl6LU_22_DNA_FD_184644 | JGI IMG/M metagenome (GOLD analysis project Ga0209653, IMG submission 184644) | Marine microbial communities from expanding oxygen minimum zones in the Saanich Inlet - ESP_116LU_22_DNA (SPAdes) (version 2) | ecosystem: Environmental > Aquatic > Marine > Intertidal...
TTTAGGTAACATTAAATATTGCGATTTTGGTAAAAGACCCATTTTTATATATGCTCTAAGCTCACTATCATCTTCATTGGGTTTACCGCTTCTGTAATTTCCAGTATCAATACCGTCTTGTGTAATATGTTCCATTTCATGTCTAATCACATCAGCTAAATGAAAATAAACAGTCGACCATTCACCTGGTATCCATTCTGGATTTAAACCAAAATCTATAACGATGTATGGTGTTTGAAAATCTCCATCGTCATCTTCATCTCTTCCATCAGCACCAGTAGAATCTAATACTTCAAACCCTTTAAATTTATTATCAATATGAATAGTAGCTTCGATGTCAAATTCTAAACCTCTTTCTTCAATTTGATCTCCATAATTTATAGTATCTCTTCCGCCTTTGTATGATTTGACCCATTTATTAAATACACTTCTAGTTAACTTAGAAGCTAATCCATCATATGCAGATCGGCCTTCTCCTATAAAATGTTCATACGTTTTTACATGTTTCATAAATTATATATCATAAAAAAATGGGACGCATTTCTGCATCCCATTCAATAGGTTAAAGTTCATGTTTTTATTAGTCGTTTATAGGACCAGTTTCACCTATTTCTGTACCATTATCATTGGCAACAAAGACACTGTCTAGCGCTTCTAAATAACCATTAACATCTGCAATTACTCTGACTAATTTATCCATCTCTTCAATAATCTGTGGATGTTCGCCAATACCTGCTGCATTCTTGGTATATACCTCTAATGTTGCGATAGCTTCTAATCTCATCGCGATGTACTTTGCTCTAAGAGCATCTACTTTTAAACTCATATTTTATTTATTATTTAATTTTCTAAGTTCGTCAATAATTGTTTGTAATGCCGTAAAAATAATTGAACCAATTATAAACATCCAGAATTTATTAGAATTCATAAAAATAGATGTAATGGCAAATAAAAGGAATAACGTACCCTGTATCCCAGCAATTCTTTTATTTAAATAACTTACCGCTCTTTTAAACATTTTTTTCATATTTTATAATTTATACTAACTCTAGTTGATATTGTTTCAAATATTTTTGCAGAGCCAATTCTTTTGCTTTTACTTCTAACTCTATATCCAGATATAAACCATAAGTTTCTATATACTCATAAATATAATCCGCATGTGCACGTTTATTTGTTTGAGTCTCATCTTCGTGTAATTGTTGACATGAAGAATAATGTACTAATTGTTTGATACCCTTTGGCCATGATTTAGCTGCAAGTTTAAGTGCTTCTTCTTGTGATAATGCACCTGGATGACACCAATGATGATGATAATCAAATGTGATAGGAACACCAACTTTACTAAACACACCTTCATATAGATCTTCGGTTGTGTATTGACTTTCTTTGTCATCGTTTTCTACAACTAATCGAGTACGTACAGAATCATCAAGTAATTTGAAATTATCTACGAATCTTTGCATTGCTTCGTCTTTACCGCCTTGTGTAGTGTTGACATGTATATTGATTGGTGCAGAGTGATCTCTTGGTAAACCAAGTAAATCCATAATTTCACCGTGTTTGTTGAGATCAATAATACATTTATCAACTACTCGTTGCGTAAGCGATGCTAATACATCAAATGGTCCAGGGTGAAATGTTAAACGTTGACCATTGTCCATTGCAATTTTACCAGCACCTCGAAGCACGTTAGCAATCTTATCATAATCAGGTAAATCAGATAATTCGTACTCACTCATCCACGGAAACATATCAGAACTAATTCTGAACAACTTGATGCCCTGTCGATTGTTCCAGTTAATAATCTTAACGAGATCCTTAACATTAGCGAGAGCTAATTCAGATGCATACTCGATACCTTTTTCTGCAAATGTGCGTTTAATCATGCTGCGATTAGTGGTAATTTTATCAGATTTTTGTAGTGTTGTGTTAATACAACAGTATCCGTAATTAGTTGTTTGATCCATTTATGATATTTTTGATATAATTAAATAATAGTAACATTAAGTATATTGGCCAAATTAAAGTAAAAACTATTCGCTCTTTTATATTAAAACGAAGATCTTCATTTTTTATATAAGATATCGCTAAATCGTATAACGCATTGAAGGCCACGCCTACCATTAAATAAAAAGATATGTATTGAAATGTATTCACCGTTATTATACTTAAGAATTACTAAATGTTTCCCAATTTAAAAATCTATGCCACTTGTTGTGTTTAACTAAATCTATCCAAAGCTTTACATATTTACGTTCTTTGGGTTTTAAAATATGTCGAGGTTGTTCAGGGAAAAATCTTTGCATTTTATCTGGATCAATCTTTTTACCAGTTGAAATACTCATACATTTAAAATAAAGTTCACGCGTGGTACCATCGAATGTTTCCATTAAATCACTTACATCTTCTTTAGACGTGTTAAATTCTTTAGCTAAATCTTCTGCTAATTTCCATAACAATTTCTGTTCAGCCTCTAAATGATTTTTCATCATCACAGCTTTTCGTTTATTATACAACTTACGATCATATTCTATCGCTTCAGTCAATGTTTCGCCTTTAAGCCACGGTTTCTCTTTTTTAATAGCCTCAACTTTAGCTTCATAAATTTTGTCTTCGAGATAAACCTCTCTACCTAAATGATCACATTCATATTCTCCGAACTCTATGCGCTGTAAAAGTTCAGAAGCTCCTTTGTACAAATATTGTTTAGGTAACTTCTGAACCCCTACAAATCTTCTCCACCATGTAAACTGACGACTGCTCATTAATTTATTTTAAATAGTTCGTAATTTGAATTTTTAGTCTTAAATTTAATATAGTCTTCTTGCTGTTCTACAATCTCTGTTACTGTAGTTGTTTGCCACGTAAACGCATTACTAAATGGACTCATTATTAAACTTCTGCCAATATCGATCTTTTCAAATTGTTCTCTAAATGTTCCGTCATCATTCCATTCAATCCATGTAACAGCTCTAGATTGTTTTGTCAAACCATCACGTTCTCTGACTAACTTCCAATTTATTTCCTGTTCTTTATAAAAAAGATCTACAAATTCATCAGTCATGACTAGATTACCATCATCGTCAACATTCATTATTACTTTTGGTTGTACTCCACCTATCATATTATATAAATTTAAAAATTACCGGGTGCAACTTGAAAACAGCTAATCCCGTTATCTCGCCACATTTTTACTACTTTATCTCTATCGTCAAAGGTACACATCACCTCATTGCCACTTGCAAGAATATCGTCCAACCAAAGTTTCTTCAGCTTGTCGTCCGGTACAAAACTACCATTGCGGCGCATCTTTAAAAAGTCAGCTTCAATTCCATGAGTTTCGAGCCACTCAATAGTTTCAGCCATACTGATGTTATCCCTACCGCTAAAGATTCCAACGGTAAATCCTGCAGCTTTCATTGCTTTGAAACTTTCAATCACTGGCCAATTTGGCTCGTCTAATTGAATATTCTCTGGTGCAAAGAAAGTCTGCCAGTTCATCTTACCATCAGGCTTTGTTGCCTTAGCCCTTCGTTTGTCAATGATGGCCAACGTGCCATCTAAATCAAAAATTATAGTTTTATTTTTCATGATTTTGTATCATTATCATTATTGTATTAATTTGTTCTCTGTTTTGCCATCCTAAAACATCATCGTCCAAGTCTGTTACAAATTCCTTAGTGACAAAGTCACCGTTAGGTGGTCCGAATATAGCTATCTCGAATGAGACAAAATCATTAGGACTATTCTTATCTTCTCTGGGTGTTGAATAAGCAAAAGCACCTGCTTGAACACTAATTGTAAACCCATTATCAAATTCCATTGTAGCGCCAATACCGCCAATAGGTTTTTGCTTAAATTCTAAATCTTTAAATAATTTCATATGCTTTATCTTTTAATTATACTACTAATATACCACTTTTATTTGACATAAAAAAATCTGGAGTGATTTATTTTAATTTAACTGTAAATCTATTTTCCATTTTTTCTATGATCTCATCAGAGACCATGTGTTTATTAACACCTCTATGACGATTCTCTACCACTAAAGAGAAAACCGTATAGCCATACTTTTTAGCAAGTTCATAATATGCTTCCATTTCCCACTCTTGTGTAAACGTATTAGAAACAACAACTCTTGACCAATTAGTATACATGTAAGAAGCCGCTTTGTTTTGACAGAACTTGTGTGCTTCAGACAATTTAGAAGCATCAAATTCATACTTACCATCATTCATAAAATACATATCTGCTTCTACATGACATCCTGCTAATGATTTTGCAACGGTTGATTTACCACTCCCTGGCAATCCTCTTAATAAATATAATTCTTTCATTTTTTAAACGGTTTTTCGTATTCTGGTTTTATCATCTTCCAAATTAGTTGTTTTACCCTATCCTGTTTATTATTATACATAGCAAAAATAAGTCCGTGATTGGCATCGTCTAACTCTTGAACTCTCGACGCAAATTCTTTACGATCAAGTCCATATCTGATTATAGACGAAAGATACGCCATGTGCAAATGTTCAATATGATTGAAACTCTTTCTAAGTTTCCACTCAACTCCGTGAACCCAATCGTAGAACTCATCAGGTACATCTTGCAACATCTCTTCCGGTAACTTATCAAACTCTTTCAAGTTCTCCCAAATATCGTAAGAAGAGCAGTTGGTCAGGACCCGGTGTAACTTCACATAGTCTACAAACTTAATCTTACAACGATCTCCATTAGAGAATCTGACAATGAACCCTTCAGTATTTGCCCAGTTTAACTTCTGGATCTCAGTGTAGTCTTCAAAATGAAATAGCTGAGTAACTTTACAACCAAAGTATTTTGAAACTGCAACCAATTCTTCATAGTTACACTCATATTCTTTAGACTTAATTCCAAGTAATATTAATTCTTCAGCATCTCCATAGTCAACTACAATACGGTTCCACGGTGCTATTAGCTCAAACAGGTAAGTTGCATTTGGATCTAACATATCAACTTTAAATCTATTGAAAAGCTTCTGAGCAGCAATAGCCTGATCAGAAGTAAATGAACCTCTTGAAGAGACTACCCATTCTCCGTTGTAATTAAAGACGGTAATCAATGAACCATCTACTTTCTCGTAGATCTCAAAGTGTTCGGTTGAAGTGTGTTTTTTCTCTTCAATATTAAAGAACTTCTTGAACGGGTAAGAAACTTGATTACCCTCGTCATCGAACACAAGACCGCGACATGAAAGAGTAACTTCATCCCATTTAGCTTCATATTGAGTTGCTTGAGAATAGTTATAAATAGTTAAAGGTAAAGTCGGGTGAGTTTGTGAGATCAACCAACCTTCCACAACATATCTCTCTAATATATCTTTAGTTATTTTCATAAATGTGATCTAAACCCAATAGTTGGTTTAGGTGGACAAATAGTGTTAGCTCTGTTTTCAATCATCATTTTGGTCAATTGAAGAGTTTCTATATCCTCTTCAGTTTTAACCCAATCATTAAATAAATACGTTAATATCTTCGACTTAATCTTTTTCTTTAATTTCATCTTAAGTATTATTAATTAATTCTTCTACTTTATTTTCTACATCAACCATTTCTTCAACGGTAAATACATCCATGTCATTGAATAAAAAACCAGTGTTGGTCTCTATCAATATAGTGTTATCAAACACCTCTATATTTTCTACCTCGTGAATTGATTTATCATCTATAAACACAACATACGGTGTTTTTGCAATACGGTAAAACCGATCATCAATGTCCATCATTACCCCCAATCTTTTTCAAATGTATACCAATGATCGGCACCTGCACAATCGCGGGCAGCATCTACCACTAAAATCTGTTTTTCGTCATAACTTAGTCTAGCAAAAAGACCGCCTACATACATTTCTGTCAATAGATCATTTTTAAACTTAGGCCAAATATAACCCGCTAGAGAAGTAACTAATCTATAAGTTAGGTCTTCATTAGAATTAAATCTAGAACCAGCATAAAAATCATCGTGTTTATCACCCGAAGCTACTGCAAGTTCATAGAGTCTATCTCGACCAATTGTATTGACTACTTCGTCTACAATAGAGAGAACAGCGTCACGATACTTTAAAACTGCTTGGTAACCGCTACCACCTACGCCGTTGGCTTTCACATCGGCTGCATTAAATTTAAAATCTGTCATATGTTTATCTTTTAATTATACTACTAATATACCACAAATTATTGACATAAAAAAATCCCAGCTAAAAAAGTTACGAACAATTTTACTGGGATTTTATAAAGCATTGTTTGTTGTTTATTTTATTGTAGCTTTTTTAACATTTAAGCTTTTTTCTATATTTAAAAGAATAGAATTAATAAGTTCTGTTTCCTCTATGGTTTGAGTATTAATGAAAGACATGTAATTTTTTACATTTTCACAATACTTATATGCTCCCTTTAAATGAATTTCATTTTGACATGAGCTAATTACTTTATTAGCTTTTTTATGAATTTCAAAAACTCTAGATATATCACATTCCATATTACTCTACGTTTAGATATTTAAGGACTGTGTTCCAGTTTGGATATTTTTCAGTGCCAAATTGAATTAGTTCTCCTTTGAATTCTCCAGCACCATTTGCAGTTCTATCATCAATTAGATAATCGCCAATCATTAAGTTCTTATTGTGACTTACGATCATTCGCTTATCGGCAGAGGCACCCAGATATTTCATAACCCATCGTTGTTTAGCTTCGGTAGAACCCATGCTTTTCCAAGGTGCACTAGTCAATAGATAAACATCAAATACTTCTATTAATTTATTATAGGCTTCAATTGCACCAGGAATAGGTTCAGCTTCATAAAACAATTGAGCGTCTTCATCTAATAGATCTCCAATTTTAGAAACAGAATCTTTGCCATACTTGTCCGCGCATGCTTTAAAGATATCAACCAACACTCCATCCATATCCAAATACATTATCTTTTTTTGCATATTACTTTTCTTTTTTACTTGATACATTACTTTTAAATAGAATACTAAATAAGACATTTAGTCCTAGTGCTTGCCAAAATCCAATTGGATTAATTGAATCCAGTGCTGGAACCAAACATGAGTTCCACAACAATTTAGTTGGTAGTGCCATAATAACTGATATAAACCCAAGTGCTATTAAGACACCGATCCATGTGCTAATTATATTAATTGATCTTTTCATATTATCTTTCTAGTATTACAAAGTCTCCAAATGAATCGTCAAAGACTTTAATTAAATTTTCGTAATCTCCGCTTGTCATCTGCTTGTATATTTCCGTGTAATCTTTTCCAAGATCTTTTGAAAATGATTTAGCATATGCGAGTAACATAAATGCGTTTCCTTCGGGACCTGTCAAATCAATGACTATCGGCTCGCCTTGGTGTTTGTGTAGTTTCTTTCTTATCATTCTTCCTTTAATTATACTACTAATATACCACAAATTATTGACATAAAAAAATCTGAGGTAATTTATTTTGTAATTATTTCTGGATTAGTTATCTTATAAGTCTTAGCATAAGATTCTATAAAACCATGTCCTACACCCATCTCTACAATTTCATATTTGTGTGGGATTATAGGTTTAGTTGCTCTAAGATTATTAATAACATCCAAATGTATATTAGTAACTATCATGTAGTATTTCTTACTAGTTTTTGTTTTTCTATAGACAACAACATTAGTTGGTTTATCATTTTCTAACCAAGGTAAATTTAATTTTTTCATTTCCAAAATAATTGTACACAAATTAAACAGGTAGCTAAACCTAATGAAACCAATGTTTTAGTATTAATACCTTCTCCCATAAAATACCAAGTTAGGAATGCAAAAGAAGTGATGCCCATTGAAAATCCAATAAATCTACCTGGCCAAATTGCTCCATCATAATAACCAGCTATTAAAGCCGTAGCTCTGATAAACATATAACTTATAATAGTTCCACCTAAAATAGAAACAAGAATAGGATTCTTTTTTATCCACGGTGATATAAACTGTCCATTAGTTTGAAACCAGATCATAGTTTGTCCTGCTAAAAACAGTAGCACACCTGTTAAAAGTCCTTTCAAAATAATGTGTTTGTTTTAGTCAGCATGTGACTAATGAATGACGGTCTATGATGAGGTGTTGATCCTTCGTTTACAATGGCATCTCTATGTTGTTTAGTACCGTATCCTTTATTTGATCCCCATCCATATGACATATAATCTACACTTAATTCTTTCATTAAACGATCTCTCTCGGTTTTAGCTAAGATAGATGCAGCTGCAATACTAACATATGTATTATCTCCGCCTACTACAGTTTCAAAAGGTATACCATCATATCCATGGAATTGATCACCGTCTACGAGGATAAAATCAAAGTCATGATTTTTTTTAACTTCTTCTAGGCATTTTTTCATACCGTTGAGAGTTGCTTTAAGAATATTTGTAGATTCTATTTCTTCAACAGGAATATGAACCACTGAATATGCTAAACAATTATCTAATACCAATTGTCTAGCAGCAACTCGCTGCGGTTCACTCAATAGTTTAGAGTCTTTAATAAGTTCATGTTGAAATCCATATGGCATTATACATGCCGCGGCAGTTACTGGACCCGCTAAGGCACCGCGACCCGCTTCGTCTAATCCAATCTCAATGATCGATTCATCACCAGTGTGACTATGTTTTAATAAAATTTGATACTGATCCATATATAATGTTTATACTTATACGTGGATCAGTCAAATTGTTTCTAGAATTTATTCTCGTTATTAGCTTTCCAATTATCATACTTCTCTACGACTTCTTGGAGGATTTTAGCCCTAACTATATCAGTGTTATTGAATACATGTACACCAATGCCCTTAATATCTTTCATAATATCTATAAAATTAGGAAGACTTACATGTTGTCTGGCTATATCATGTTGACTGACATCACCAGTAACAACAACTTTACTGGACTTACCCATTCTGGTTACGAACAACATAAGTTGTTTAAAAGTTGCATTTTGTGCTTCATCTAATACCATCAACGCATCATCAAATGTATCTCCTCTCATATATGCTAACGGCTCGAATCTAATTGTATTGCTATCAAATAAATATTTAGCCTGCTGTCCTCCAACTATCTTCGTGATATTTGAAATATACGAATTCATGTAAGGATCTATCTTTTCTTCTTTTGTACCTGGTAAAAATCCTAATTTTTCACCAGCTTCTTGTATAGGTTTGCAAAGAATAATCTCTTTGACTTTTTTCTCTTGTAATAATTTAAGTGCTACGTAACACGCTGTGAATGTTTTTGAGGTACCTGCTGGTCCGTAACAAAACGTTATATCGTTTTCCTCTATTTGTTTTACATATTTTTGTTGTGATTGTCTAAGTTGAACTCTTTTCAAACCGGATTCAATTGTTCCGCCTTTACTTTGTCTTGATTGTCTTTCACGTTTGTCTGCCATGTAATAGTTTGTTTTTTATGTTAATCCCCTGCCATAATGACAAGTTCTTTTAATTTTACCAGTTTAGTACATTTTTCATACTCTTCTAGTGATTCAAAATATTTAATCATTAAGTCTATGAACTTAGAGCGTTGTTTTATTCCATGTGGAATTTCAACAATACGATCTGTATCCTTGAATGCAATAAACCTATTTACTGTTTTAGTAAAATTACGAGTTATTTGATAATATGAAGCTCTCATTAAACTGTCTTTATCTGAGCCTGAAATAAAACCTGCCATCTATGTTTTAGATATTTTTGTAATGATACGTTGGTATCAGATTGTATATATTAGTAGAAAGATTTCACTAATATTAAATGTTACCTTGAAAATATTATAATAATTTATTAATATTATAGTAATGAAATATTCTTATTTTCTAGATATTTAGCCTTTTGGAGTTTTAGGCGTTTTTTAACAGATGGTTTGGTATAATCCTGTTGATCTCTTAAATTTTTATTTTGTTTAGTATTAATAACTTTTCGCCTATATTGCTTTAAAGCTTTTTCTATATTACCATTTTCTACTTTGGTTATCAACATCTGGATTTATATTTGTTTTTTTATATTGTATATGCTTGCGCATTTTTCAAATTCTTCTTTAACTTCAAAATATTTTATCATAGCGCTTAAAATAACGTCCTTTCTTTCGTTTTCAAGGTCTGATGATATGACATACATTGGATGATTAGTCATAGCCATATATAGCGCATTGAAGAACATATCTTCATTGTTAACAATTAACCCATCTATTATTTTGAACCATTTGTTATTATCGCCAAACGTATAATCATTTATATCCATTATCGGTATCTTTTACTTTCTTTATATATTCCAATTGATCATGATTTAGTTCATTATAAATCGGATTTAATTTACATAAAAGAGCGCCTTTCCTATCTGTATTATAGATGGGATATCCTCTATCTTTTATTCTCAGCGTCTTTCCCGGGTAACTATTTTTAGGTATGTTAATATACAGTTGTCCGCTTGGAGTATTTATAGGCACTTTAATACCTAAGAAAATATCATACCAATTTATGTTAAGTTCTACCCAAATATCATCTCCTTGTAAAATCCAATTGGAATTGTGTATAACATGTACATGTATTATTAAATCTCCATTCGGTAAAGTACTATTAAATTGATGAGGTTGACCTTTTCCTGGAATTCTAAGCTTCATGTTGGATTTTAGGCCAGGTTTGAAATCAACCTTAAGATCTTGCCCATTTACTGTAAACTGTTTAGAAGTTCCATGATATGCTTCATCAAAACTTAAATGCAAATCCAGCCTTAAATTAGATCCTTTAGTTGATTGTTTAGATGAATTAAATGCATTGCCAAAAACCTGATCAAATAAGTCAGACATGTTAACTCTACCATCAAATCCTGAAAAATTTTGGAAGTTAGATGTAGCATCCCATTGTTGTCTAGAAGATTCATCCCCTATCTTTTCGTATGCCTCTGCTATTTCTTTAAATTGACTATCATCCCCTCCGTTTTTATCTGGGTGGTGTTCCTTTGCTAGTCTACGATAAGCTTTTTTTATATCATCATGTGAAGATGCTTTGTCAACTCCTAATACACTATACGGATCCATTTGATTCTAGTCTTGGTCCAGTGTGTATTACCTTTTCTGGATTCACGATGTGCCTTTCTCTAAGATCTGCTTTTAGATTTTTTTCTTGTAGTTTATCTATAACGATCTTTCTCTTTTCAGATGCTTCTGTCGCCTTATTAGATTTTTCTAGGGCGTCGGCAATTCTTTTTAGTTGAGTTATTAGCTCTTTTGCTGTTTTATCTTCCATGTCTATTTTTTACAAGGTCTGACTTACCATTTTGAAAATCTTGATAAGGCAGAGAATTATCTTTGTCACCCTTATGTGGGCCATTTACCATTATAGTGTCTTTATATGGATTTGTTTCACCAATTTTACTGCGAAGCCAATCGTCAAGTGTTTGGATAGATCCAGTAAAGTGTCTAATGTCTTGTAATAGAGAGTCTTCGTCTTTAAGATCAGCTCTAAATTCTTCATATAATTTTATGTGCTTCATACTGTATATATCAAAAAAAACCAGCATTACTGCTGGTTTAATCGGGGGCCCGTCAGTTAGATAGCACTGACATATTATATATCTCTATTGACTAGTTTTCCGTTTATAACAGAATCTACTTTATGTTGTTCCTTTAAAACAACAGTACACTTTTCATATTCTTCATGATCTTCAAAATATCCTAACATCATTTTAAATGTATTAGAAAGATCTCTTAATTCATTATCATGCATATGACGTAAATGATATTCATTGATTCCATTTTTTAGAATGTTTTCATAATTGGTTTCTATTGCCATTTGCATCATATTATCTCGATATTTCTCAAGCTTCATTTCAAAATCACGGTTACTGTTTTCCATGAATTCATCAAAATTAAAATCTTCGTCTTCCATATTTTATATATTAGTATAAATAATTTTCAACTGCACTATATACAAAATCACTGTCTTCGTTTAGTGTATCTAATTCCTCATCTGTCATTTCTCTACCATCATATTCTGCATATGAGATGAATGCATCGCAAAAATCTGGGTAATCTGTAGTGTCTATTCCGTCTACCTCTACGTCGCTAATCTTAGCGTAATCTAAATTTATCATATCTTATCTTTTTAATTATATAGCTAATATACCAAAAAAGATTGACATAAAAAAATCTGGACTAAAGTTTTTTTAATTTTTTTTAGTCCAGATTTAAATTAAACCACTTTAATTTTCTTAGATTCTACTTTTTTACTAAAAGATATCGTTAATACGCCGTCCTTCATAGATGCTGTAGCGCTTTCGCCATTAACATCTGATGGAATTTTAAACGATTTTTTAAATGACTTTTTAAATAAAGTCTCGTGATCATCACTAACTTCTGATGAAATTCTCAGCATACTACCTTCTATTTCAATTTCTAAATCTTTTTTAGAAAATCCAGGCAATGCCATTTGAAGTTCGCCATCAGAATAATGATATTCTGTAATTTGGTCGCTTACTGTTTTTGCAGTTTTCCACAGAGGCTCGTGTATTCCTCCAAAAATAGAATCAATGTGTCTGTCAAAGTCTGTTGTGTAAAACATAATTTATAATTTTATTTAGTTAATATTAGTGTTCAATCTATCTGAATGTTCATTGACAATGAACTAATATAATCATTGAACACTATAGATATTTCAAATTTAATACCAAACTAAACATTAAGACTTATTGTCATTTTTTTTAAAACGTAAATGACACTGTGTCACTATTAAAATGGATTGTCTTGAATAATTGGCATACCGCTTATTTTCAACATGATGTTTGCAGTTGCTTGAATATCCTTTTCACAATAAGTTTTAATCTCTTCATGTCTATCATTCCAATAATACTCATTAACTTCTGGTCCAGACATAGCATCTTTAGGAGAAGGGATACCTAGCAATTCTGATATTAATCCTAATTTAGCTGAATTCCATCCTCCAAATTTCCAAACATCCTGTGTATCTAATAGACAATTTTCCCATGGTTTTTGTTTGTGTAAATGAAATGCCGAAGGTAAACTAACTTCATTGATCAATGATCTTTTAATAATATATGGCATATCGAATCCCTTTATATTGTGGCCGACCCACTTCATATTAGGGTATTTTTGCATTATTTTAGCAGCAGTTTGTGAAAAGTCTTTTAGAATTTGTTTTTCATCAGTTCCGCTAAATGACATCGCTTTGAAATCATTTGGAAATCCGGTTTCATCAAACTTTAATTGACCAAATGAAATGCAAACTATTTTACCCCATTCTGGATAAAGACCTGCCATGCGAGACCACATTTTATGAGGATCTGTGAAGTCCTTAAGAGTTTCTGGTTGACTTTCAATAAGTTGTGTAGTCTTTATATTCCAATACTCTTCGAGTGCAGGGTTATCATCTATGACCTCCTGTAGAGTTTCTTTTTGTGTGCTAGTTTCGATGTCTATAAAGATCATCTTCTGTAATTCGCTTAGTGTATACATATATTTCTTTTAATCCTTAAACCTAAAAAACGTCTAAGAGTTAACTTAGACGTTCTTTATACATAGTTTTTTTAAAATGTTTATTTCTTCTTAGTAATAAACTGCCAAATGATACCGAATAATGTATCTGATTTGTACTTCGTTCCTTTATAATTTAAAAGAAACGCTTTCATGTTTGTTTGTTTTTTCATATTATTGTTTTATCCAACCAGGAGCTTCGTCCCAGTTTCTGTTAGAAGATAAATGAGAATAAGAATCATAAGTTAACGAAATCATAACATAACCACCTGTTATTGACGTAGGCACTGATGCTTCATTTAACCAATAAAACGGTGCACGATCAATTCTCATATTTAAGAAATCAAATAATTCATCAACTTGCATGTGATGTATCCACACATTAATAATCATACAGTTCATATTAGGTTCTGCCATAATTCTGTTTTTAATTCTTTCTATTTATCTTTTTATTTATTCGATTTATCTTCTTTTGAATCTAGATTCATCTGAAGCAATCGTTGTATTAATATCCTCTTCTATATAAGCGTCAATTATTTTATTAGTTTTATCCGAAATATCTTCTCCATAATAGTCCTTATACATTTCTTTATATACATGTCCCATAACACCGAAGACTGGTCCGGGTTCTGATGACATTTCAATAACATAAGGATGATCTTTATCATCTATAACAACATCTACCGAATAAAAATCTAAATCATTGTGTTCTTTTGAAAATTCTTCAACAACACCAACTAAATTTTCTGTTATAGGTGACTTTGATAGTTCGTAATTAAATACCAGTTTATCATCTGCCTTTTTAGATAGATTTTTTGTTTCTTCATTTGCAGGCACTCTATATACTAGCATCAAAGGTTTTCCTTTCCAACAATAAATTCTAAGTTCATCTACGATATTTATCTTTTCTGAGAAAACTGAAAACTGATCTAAATCAACACCTTCTAAATCCTTTTCTTCTTTAAAAACCATAATACCCTGCCCACTATATCTATTATCTGGTTTAGCTATGATAGGATATTTAAGTTCTTTTAAATTTGATTTATCAAAAACTACTTTAGGTGTATGCTCAGATTCTTCATGAGTTTTGCACCATTTTACTTTGGAAGAAACTCTTTGTTTAGCTTCAATTGAATTATAAATAAATTTAGAATCCCATCCGTCTTTTATCATTTTCTCAATTTTCCAATTGGCATAATTAAGAACCGGGATTTCAGAAGGTTCTGCTTTTTTATTTTTATCTAATAATTCAAATATCTTCGAGACATTATATTTAGGATCATATACATACTTATTATCTGGCATTTCTACAGAAACTGCGATGCAGATTTTTTTAAGCTGATCAGTTTCATCGGCTTCTAAAAGAAAATCTTCAAATGTGTATATGCTTCTCATTTAATATATATCTACGAAGGAAACACTTCTATTGTTCTTTCTTCTCTAACTAAGTCTGCCCACTTACCTTCGTATCTTGTGCCTTTGACAATGTGGTTATCAACCCAATGATAATTTCCACCTCTTGGTTTACCCATTAATAGACCATGATATTTAAAACCATGTTTATTTAACCACGCTTCTGTAATATCTCTCACCTCTTCGGTTCTTGAGGTAAAGAAAGTAATTACATGTCCTTCGTCATACCATTTATTAAGTGTTTCTACCGAACCTTGATATGGTAATACAACTGACATTCTTTCTGGTTCTTCATTAGGTACATCGTCTGTAACAGTACCGTCAATGTCGATTAAGTAATTCTTACAACCCTCGTTTAATATTGGTGATACCAAATGTCCATCATCGCCGACGGTCTTGTTAAATCTAATTTCTTGTTTCATTTTTTTATTATTAATTAATTTACTTTCCTCATAAAAGAGACATTAATGTATCTCTTACCCGCTGTAATGGGTCTAGCTCCATGCAAATGTGTGATCATTCCAGGGTGTAAAGTTGCAGTACCAACTCTAGTGGGATTTGATAATGTTTTGTATTTTGGAAACCAAGTGCCGCCACCATCAAACTCGTCGTTTAATTTTACAACCATGGTCACATGACTAAAGTCATGATGTAGTGATAAATGAGATTGTCTATCTGTTGTATATCTCGCCATAAAATTTTCACTTTGCATTGTATCCCATCCGATACCTTCTAACTGCCATAAATGTATGCATATAGGATAAACTATCTCTCTAAGAACTCTGCTATAAATATGATCTAATCCAATTTCTGGCAATAAAACGTCATTCGTTGGATAAAATTCATGACGATCCTGTGTCCATTTATCTAAAGTTTCTGCTAATGCCACCGCTTCTTTACAGAATTTTTCAGTAAATAATGGAAACTCGTATATATTATTACCGATATCATCTATCATTAGATCATATTCACCCTTTGATAGAGTTTGGTTTACATATTTTAATTTCCAATCTTCCCAATTAGAATCATCTAAGATTTCAAAATAAGGTTTAGTATCTTCTTTCATAAGATTTATATTTTCACCTGTAGGTTCTGTATTAGATTGTTCATGTGGTCGATCTTGTTCTATGTAGTTTACTGTAGGTGCAATAGCCCAAAGTTTAGGTGGGAATAGTTTGGTAATATCTTCTCTTCGGTGCTCAGTAAATGTTGCGGTTAAAAACTCATCCGGTGGAATTATGTTTCTAGCATAATCATATTCATTCAGTAAAACCTTAGCCGTATTATTTTTAATAACGTATGCGTGTGTATTATAACTACTCAGTGCATTAACCCAATTATGTGCTGCTAGTGTCTCGTCACCTGGAAATAAAGCGTGTCTACCTAAAAACGCGATATCATAATCTATATCTGGGATTATTCTTTGTGGTAATTCTCTAACTAATTTAAAATCATCTTCTAATATTAAAGCACAATTAACATTATCATCTAGTATTTTTTGCCAAATTAACATGTGCGATGTAGCACATCCCGCCTCACCTGGCATTACGTCTCTTTTCCACCAATCATTCCATGTGTTATTACCTAGATTCCAACTGTTTAATGTAGAATGTCCGGGTAATAAATTACCAGATCTGCCGTCAAATGCTGGTACTATTTCCCACTTAACGACATATGGCATTTTAAGAGCATCTATTTTTTCTACGATTCTCTTTTGTGTGCCTTCTTTATTAGCGTCTAAACTTATTACATAAATTTTTTCTATTCTCATATAGAATTTAATAATTTTTTTAGTTCATACGATCTAACTTCCCACGTTTGTTTTTTGGCCCATTGAAACGCAGAATTAATTGATTTGTCTTTAAGTTCATTACCTAATGTATCTAATATTTGTATCGTCTGATCCCAATTTGTTTCACTTCTCTCTAATATAACTCCTGAATTTACAGTTTCTGTTAATGCTGCAACACTTGTTACTATTGGAAGTACTTTAGCATATTGCATTTCTAGTGCTGTTATACAATAAGTTTCTTCATAGTCTGTTATATAACACCAATACTCAGATCTTAGCATAGCATTATGCAATGTAGTTTGATCAACTGAACCGTAATTGTTTACGCCCATTGATAGATCGAATACATGATTATCAGTGGCACATGAATATGCTGGAGAATATATGTCAAGTGTAGCATGAGGAATTATTGCTTTTATTTTTGGCCAGTTTTTTAATAGCTCAAATAAACCCCTCTCATGTGCAGAACTCCATATAAATTTACCTTTAATTTTTTCAGGATTACCATAAAATGTTGAAGGATCGATACCATTGCCAATTACACTAATCTTATCTAATGGCACGTCATATTTATTTGACCATTGGTTTTTGTGCCAATTGGTTAAACATATAGTATGGTCTACTTGTTTAGTTAATTCATCCGCGTCTTTGAGTTCTGTGCCATTAAACCATGCATGGTGATGTGTATTATGGGACCATAGTATTTTCTTAGCCGAGTAATATTTGAATTCTTTTAAAAAATGAATATAACTTGCAGATATAATATAATCAAATTGGTTGAAGTGCTTATTATGTAATTCAGTTGTTGAAATCCACTTTACACCATTAATTAATCCAGAACTTTTTATTTGACCAGATACCACAACTTTATATCCAAATTTAACCATCTCTCTAGATAGTTTAATTATAGCTATTTCAGTGCCTCCTAATCCTTGATCTGTGTTTCCATCAAATGGTATATTCTGATATCCGGCGTAAAATAAAATTCTCATAATTATATTAATATAATATATTTATCTTACAAAAAAAACCTACGCGAAGTAGGTTTTTAAATTATTTAATTACTTTTTCTTTTTAGGAAGATCTAAGAACCATCCTTTATAATATTCTCGCTTTTTATATATGTACTCCATATATTGATCCACTTTTGCCTTCCAATCTTCATCTATTTCTGGGTTAATAATACCAGACTTAGGGCTAGAAAATGTTCTATTTACCCATTCCGCTGCATTATCTTTATTATCGAAAAGATTTGAATTAACACTATAAAAAGAACCTTGGTGTATATTATTCCATACATCGATAGGCTCTACTTGCTTACCTAACATTGTAGAATATAACGCAGATTCACTAATATGTGTAGTGTATACTGTATCAGCCTTTTGTAAAAAGTAGTATAAATCTATATCTCTAGGTAGAATCGATTCTTCACCGAATAAATCTTTAATTTCTCCAATTACAGCATGTGTTGTGATAGGGTGTGGCTTAAAATAGATATCTCCTTTGTGTTTTTTTGCAACAGCTATTAATTTATTTAAACAACAATTTGATTTGAGTTTATTAGATCCTGGTAAAACCACTAATACTGATTTATCTTCATAATTTTCAAAATCCTCCTTGCGCTTTTGATATTTGTTAGCCATCTTATTCTCAACATTTGCTTTGAAATAAGATGCCCAATCAGATGGATTTTCAACATTATCTGCATATGCGTCTGCCATTTGACCAGTTCTCATTTTTAAATTCAATGGCTGTAACATAAAACATGTTGCGTATTCAGTATATCCCATAGTTTTAAAGTATGGCATTTCTTCAGCTATCACATCATAGCTGTGTTCTATTCCAAGTTCTTTACATTTTCTAAGAACATATCTTTCGACTTGCTCTAGTTGAGAGAGTTTTTCATTTTTTTGTAGTGGTCCAATCCTTTCTTTAAGGACTTTTTTATTGAACATCTCCATATATTATCAGTATTTTAATAGTTATACAAACCTAATTTGATTTGTTTAATTATTTATCTGATTTTTTTTAGATCAAAAAAAAGACTTGCCTAAGCAAGTCTTTTATATTTAATAGATTTAAGTTATTTTACTATCTACCGTTATATCTGTTTTTTCTCCACTGTCTATGTGTATTATAGCTAAACAATGGTCTATTTGTACTATACCATGTTTTTCTAACTTCATAATCTGTACTAAATACGGTAGTCCATGTTGTGGTTGTAGATCTATTAGTACTCCACGTAGTTGTAGTATTCCATGAAGTTTCCCACGTTGTAGTAACGTCGTATATTGTACCCCATGTGGTTGTTGTACTTCTACTCGTTGACTGACTCGTGTTCCATGTAGTTGTTGTACTTCTACTTGTAGAATATCTAGTTACTGTCGCGTGTGACGTATTGTAAGTAGTTGTAGTAGATCTACTCGTAGATTGATTAGTGTTGTACACTGTTGTCCATGAAGTCGTCCACGTGGTTGTTGTGGATTGATTAGTGTTGTACACTGTTGTCCATGAAGTCGTCCACGTAGTTGTTGTAGATTTACTAGTCTGTAAAGAGGTAATCCATGTAGTTGTTGTATCTACCTCTGTAATTCTACTTGTTGTCCATGAAGTTGTCCACGTAGTTGTTGTACTGTGTTCCGTAGTTCTACTTGTTCCCTTACTTGTTCCCCAAATAGTCACCGTACTCTTAGATGTCGAGTGCGACGTCGAATGTGAAGTGGTCCATGAAGTTGTCCAAGTCGTTGTAGTTGATCTACTAGTTCCTTTACTTGTACCGTGACTAGTTGTCCAAGTCGTTGTAGTCGAGTGTGACGTTCCTCTACTCGTTCCTCTACTTGTTGTCCATGAAGTTGTCCATGTTGTAGTAGTTGATTTACTAGTTGAGTGCGAAGTCGACTGATTTGTATTAAAAGTAGTCGTAGTCGAGTGTGACGTTGATCTACTTGTAGCAATACTTGTTGTCCAAGTGGTCGTATATGTGGTCGTAGTCGCGTGAGACGTTGACTGACTTGTAGTCCAAGTCGTTGTAGTCGAATGAGACGTTCCTCTATTAGTTCCTCTACTAGTTGACCAATACGTAGTATACGCTGTCGTAGTCGAGTGTGACGTTCCTCTACTAGTATTCCAAGTAGTCGTCGTAGATCTACTTGTTCCAAGACTAGTTCCACGACTTGTTGACCAAGTTGTAGTATAAGTAGTCGTAGTCGAGTGTGACGTTGACTGATTTGTATTAAACGTTGTAGTCCATGAAGTTGTCCATGCAGTTATAGTCGATTGACTAGTTGCAAACACTGTTGTATATGACGTTGTAGTTGAATGACTTGTAGATTGACTTGTATTAAACGTTGTAGTCCATGAAGTTGTCCATGAAGTAGTCGTCGATTGACTAGTTGCAAATACTGTTGTATATGACGTTGTAGTCGAATGAGACGTTGACTGGCTTGTGTTAAACGTTGTAGTCCATGAAGTTGTCCATGCAGTAGTTGTTGATCTAGACGTATTCCAATATGTTGTATAAGTAGTTGTAGTCGAATGAGACGTTCCTCTACTAGTGTTATATGACGTAGTCCATGAAGTTGTCCATGAAGTAGTCGTTGACTTACTTGTATTAAATGTAGTCGTATATGACGTTGTAGTCGAATGAGACGTTGACTGACTAGTTGTCCAAGTCGTTGTAGTCGAGTGAGACGTTCCTCTACTAGTTCCTCTACTAGTTACGAATGTAGTAGTCCAAGTCGTTGTAGTCGAATGAGACGTTGCAAACGTTGTAGTATAAGTAGTTGTAGTCGAATGAGACGTTCCTCTACTCGTATTCCAATATGTAGTCCAAGACGTAGTATAAGACGTTGTAGTCGATTGACTAGTTGCAAACGTAGTATTGAATGTTGTAGTAGTCGAATGAGACGTTGACTGACTTGTTGTCCAAGTAGTTGTAGTCGATCGCGTTGTTGATCTAGTTGTAGATTGACTAGTATTAAATGTTGTCGTATATGATGTTGTAGTCGACCTACTTGTTGACCAAGTTGTAGTAGTTGACCTACTAGTTCCTCTACTTGTACCGTGACTAGTTCCAAATGTAGTAGTCCAAGTCGTTGTAGTCGACTTACTTGTTGACCAAGTTGTAGTGTAAGTGGTTGTAGTCGCACGAGACGTTGACCTACTTGTTGACCAAGTTGTAGTAGTTGCCCTACTAGTTCCTCTACTTGTAGTATGACTAGTTCCAAATGTGGTCGTGAATGTGGTTGTGGTCGACTTACTGGTATTCCAATACGTAGTATACCCAGTTGTAGTCGATTTACTAGTTGATTGACTAGTTGCAAAAGTCGTTGTAGTCGAATGTGACGTTGATTTTGACGTTGATTGACTAGTTGCAAACGTTGTATTGAATGTTGTCGTAGTCGATTTACTAGTGTTCCAATATGTAGTGTATGCAGTTGTAGTTGCTCTAGATGTGGCCCTAGTGGTATTAAAAGTCGTAGTCCATGAAGTAGTATATGATGTAGTAGTCGAATGAGATGTATTCCATGAAGTAGTATATGCCGTTTCAGCTTGATAAGATTCTACTCTACTTGTAGCCTTACTCGTATTCCATGACGTATTATAAGTGGTCGTTGTTGATTTTGAAGTTATTTTTTTAGTTAAATGACTTGTACCAACGGCGGCCTCCCATATTGTAGTATAAGCCGTAGATACTGCCCAATACGTAGTATATGAAGTATTTGCGTTCCAATAACTAGTGTATGAACCGTCAGTGAATCTAGAAGTAGCTCTAGAACCTGATGTGTTCTTACTAGTACCTTTAGAAGCTGCTGTTAATTTGCTTGTCGCCCACGCTGTTATATATTGTGCCATTTAATTTCTTATCTTATTTTCAGTTATCTTTATTAAAAAGGTCTACATTCCTCCGCACAACCGTACATGCCAGCAGAACGTTCACATGGATTATAACAAAATGAATTTGGATCACAGATTTCCGGACCATTAGAGTCACATAATTCTGGTTTTTTGTTATGGGTTAAAATTCCGTTAGCGAAGAATATATCGTTAGGTTCAACATCTAATTTGTAAACTGCATATGTGTTTGTTGAGTCCTCTGTTACAGATGTTACTAAAATCTCACCGTCGGTTATATGGTATAAATAATCTCCAACTTCTACCGTCTGAGCTTGTCTTGCTACCCATTTTCCAGATTTTTTTACAATATGTAAATGGTGGGGTGTTGATTTTATTAAACCATTATTTATATCAATTATACCTATCGCGTATGTTTTTCTGGCAGCAACTAGTTTATCATCATATGATAGATTATCTGCTATAGTAGTTGTTTCTACATCTGCTAATCCTTGTTCAATTTCTAAATTATGTGGGCCATCCATTGTTAATATAGGTTCATTTAATATAAGATCTTCAATCTTTTTAGTTTCTGTTCCTGAAACATGAATCTCTGTGCCTTCTACGATACAGTCACTAAAACCGTCGTCAGTTATTCGATCCGTAGTGACCGATGTATTATAAGACCAATACGTAGTCCACGTTGTAACGTAGTTAACTGTAGTGTTCCATGAGGTAGCGTAATTAATATTAACTACTGCACTCTTTTGTGTTGATTTAGATGTAGTTTTACTATATGTTGTATTTCTAGTAGTTGATTTACTGTATGTATATACTGTATTGTAAGACGTAGTCCATTCTGTCCACCAAGAAGTAGTAGTCGATTTACTAGTTGATTGACTAGTTGCAAACGTTGTAGTCCATGCCGTGTTATACGATATGGTGGTCAATTTAACAGTAGTCTGACTTGTTGCATACGTAGTTGAAGTAAGATGTTTAGTTATTCTACTCGTACTTTTACTTGTTGCAAATGTTGTAGTCCAACCTGTTGTAGTTGAATGAGACGTTGCTTGGCTAGTTACCCATGTCGTTGTTGTTGTTCTACTTGTTGATCTACTCGTGTTCCAAGAAGTATTATACGTCGTGGTATATGTAGTCGTAGTAGACTTAGTAGTATTCCAAGAAGTATTATACGTCGTCGTAGTTGAATGAGACGTTGCTTGGCTAGTTACCCATGTCGTTGTTGTTGTTCTACTTGTTGATCTAGACGTATTATAAGATGTAGTCCAAGATGTAGTCCATGCAGTTGTGGTCGACTGATTCGTATTAAAAGTCGTTGTATAAGTAGTTGTAGTCGAATGAGACGTTGACTGACTTGTATTAAACGTAGTTGTGGTTGATCTTGAAGTTGATCTAGTCGTATTATAAGATGTAGTCCAAGATGTAGTCCATGCGGTTGTGGTCGACTGACTAGTATTAAAGGTTGTTGTAGTCGAATGAGACGTTCCTCTACTCGTATTCCAAGTAGTCGTCCATGTTGTATTAAAGGTCGTAGTAGTCGATCTACTAGTGTTCCAATATGTTGTATACGTTGTTGTTGTCGCTCTATTCGTTGATCTGCTTGTATTCCAAGTAGTTGTAGTCGAATGCGATGTTCCACGGTTGGTGCCACGACTTGTTTGCCAAGTTGTAGTATATGCTGTCGTAGTCGAGTGTGATGTTGATCTACTCGTATTGTAAGTGGTTGTGGTAGACCTATTTGTTGATCTACTCGTATTCCAAGATGTAGTCCAAGATGTAGTATAAGACGTTGTAGTCGATCTACTTGTATTCCAGTATGTTGTATACGTTGTTGTTGTTGAATGAGACGTTCCTCTACTAGTATTCCAAGTAGTCGTCGTAGATCTACTTGTTCCTCTACTTGTAGTATGACTAGTTGACCAAGTTGTGGTATATGAAGTTGTAGTCGAGTGTGACGTTGACTGACTAGTTGTCCATGTGGTTGTAGTAGATCTACTCGTTCCGCGACTAGTTCCACGACTTGTTGCCCAAGTTGTAGTATAAGTAGTTGTAGTCGAGTGCGACGTTCCTCTACTCGTATTCCATGTTGTCGTTGTAGACCTGTTGGTTCCTCTACTAGTTCCACGACTTGTTGACCAAGTTGTAGTATAAGTAGTTGTTGTCGAATGAGACGTTGATCGACTAGTGTTCCACGTTGTCGTTGTAGACCTATTAGTTCCACGACTAGTTCCACGACTTGTTGCCCAAGTTGTAGTATAAGTAGTTGTAGTCGAATGTGATGTTGATTGACTCGTGTTAAACGTTGTAGTCCAGTAAGTTGTCCATGCAGTTGTAGTCGATTGACTAGTTGCGAATACTGTTGTGTATGAAGTTGTAGTCGAATGTGATGTTGATTGACTAGTTGTCCATGTAGTAGTCCAATATG
>Ga0209653_1000977_pt1 | contig 24023 bp, 19 predicted proteins | sample SaaInl6LU_22_DNA_FD_184644 | JGI IMG/M metagenome (GOLD analysis project Ga0209653, IMG submission 184644) | Marine microbial communities from expanding oxygen minimum zones in the Saanich Inlet - ESP_116LU_22_DNA (SPAdes) (version 2) | ecosystem: Environmental > Aquatic > Marine > Intertidal...
CAGGGGCTTAAGCGCTTCTTTCTGCTCATCAGAAAGCTTTGATAATTGCGGCTCGTCTTTGACAATAAGCTTGTCTATGTGGTCGCTGTCGACACGAACAAATCCGAGTTTGTCATCTTCTTGCTCTAGTTTTTGCAATAGATGCCCAACGATGGGTGAGTCTAGCAATAGCACCGTATAGCCTTTCGCTTTTGCTGCTTCAATGTATGCGTGTTGTTCGTCAGTGTTGGCAGCATAGAGTTGAATTAGCTTACCATCCTTGTCGGTCTGTGCATCTTTGGTTTGCTCTTTTAATTCGTCGAGTGTCAAATAAGTGCCTGTTGTGGTTGGGAAAAGATTGAAGCCTTTTGCCTTATCAAAGAACTTGTCCTCGGAAAGCATCCCGTATTCAATCACCACTTTGATGTCGTTCCACTTTTTTTCCAGATTCGCTCTGTCACTCTTAAATATGGACTGTAGTTTATCAGCTACTTTTTTAGTGATGTAGTTGCTGATTTTCTTTACAGCACCATCAGCTTGCAAATAGCTCCTAGAAACGTTGAGTGGAATGTCTGGTGAATCAATCACCCCTCGCAACATGGTCAAGAACTCGGGTACAATTCCCTCTACGTTATCAGTGACAAACACCTGATTTTGATATAACTGAATACGATCTTTTTGTACGTTGAGGTCGTTGTTCAATTTTGGAAAATAGAGGATGCCCGTCAGGTTAAATGGGTAGTCCACATTGAGGTGAATGTGAAATAAAGGTTCCTCAAACTGCATGGGATATAATTCCCGATAAAAAGAGGTGTAATCTTCGTCTTTTAAATCGCTTGGTTTTTTGGTCCAAGCAGGATTTGGGTTATTTATAATATTATCAACCGTTTCTTTAATTTCTTTTTTGTCATCGCCTTCCCCTTCCTCGTGTGTTTCTTCCTTGGTTCCAAACTTGATTGGAATGGGCATAAACTTGTTGTATTTGGTCAATAGGGCCGTAATACGCGATTCTTCCAAAAATTCGTCAGAGTCTTTGTCAATATGCAATACGATCTCAGTACCACGCGCTGTTTTGTCATGTTCTACCAAGGTATATTCTGGCGATCCGTCACAACTCCAATGGGCCGCTGGGGCATCTGTATGTGACTTGGTGATGATTTCAACCTTTTCTGCTACCATAAAGGCAGAATAAAATCCAAGACCAAAGTGTCCTATAATGCCACTGTCTTTTGCGCTGTCTTTATATTGATTGATGAATTCCTCAGCACCAGAAAAAGCCACTTCGTTGATGTATTTCCCAACTTCCTCAGCTGTCATGCCTAGTCCTTGGTCAATAACATGTAAGGTTCTGTTCTCTTTGTCTATTTTAATTTCAATTTGCGGACTTCCATACGCCACTTTGGCCTCGCCTATATTGGTGAGGTGTTTAAGCTTTAGGGTAGCGTCCGTAGCATTTGATATCAGCTCTCGCAAGAAGATTTCGTGATCGCTATAAAGGAACTTTTTTATTAGTGGGAAAATGTTTTCTACTGCAACATTTATTTTACCTGATGACATAAGTTATTGTTTTTTAATCTTTAACCAAAAAAAGTACCAAAATGAAAAGAGTGACAGTATGGCATAATATTTTTTTGTTTAATTATCTTGCTTTTTTGTTAAACGTTTTTATATTTGTAGAGTAATCAATGAACAAAAATATTGTTGCGGAGAATATTGCTATGAAACGCTTTTGATTACACACATTCCTTATTATTGGTTTGTTTAATTTTGGTTAAGTTGTTCGAAGGTGCATCGTGGTTGTTGCACCTTCTTTTTTTTTTACCATCATTATTTCGTTAATTGCTATTAAATTTCATCAAAAATGTATCAATCACGTATAGTAGGCCTCGGACATTACGTTCCAGAAAACATTGTTACCAATGACGATTTGTCCAAACTTATGGACACAGACGACGCTTGGATTACCGAGCGCACAGGAATAAAAGAACGTCGTCTCGTTAAAAAAGATGCTGGAGAAGGTACTGCCTCTATGGGCGTCAAGGCCGCTGAAATGGCACTTGAAAGAGCAGGCGTTTCCAAAGACGACATTGATCTTGTGATTTTTGCCACCCTTAGCCCTGATTTATATTTTCCAGGTTCTGGCGTGCTATTGCAAGACCTCATGGGTATGGGAACTTGCCCTGCATTAGACATTAGAAACCAATGTTCCGGTTTTATTTACGGACTTTCTGTTGCCGATCAGTTTATCAAAACAGGTATGTATAAGAATGTATTGCTCGTCGGATCAGAATACCATTCTGGCGGTATGGATTTTACAACGCGAGGTCGTACCGTTTCTGTCATTTTTGGTGATGGTGCTGGAGCTGCCGTACTTACGCGTGAGGAAGACACCACCAAAGGAATTCAATCAACGCATTTGTATTCTGAGGGAAAGTATGCAGAGGAATTGGCCATTATCGGTCCAAGTACGAAACGGTGGATCCCTGAAATTGTTGCGGATTATGACGAAGATGATATGCGCTATCATCCCTATATGAACGGGCAACTGGTATTTAAAAATGCAGTGGTGCGCTTTAGTCAAGTAATTCAAGAGGCATTACAGAAAAACGGAAAAGACACAGCAGACATAGATTTGTTTATCCCGCATCAAGCAAATTTGCGCATTGCACAATTTGTACAAAAGAAGTTTGGCTTGCGTGACGATCAAGTCTACAACAACATCATGCGCTATGGCAATACCACCGCCGCATCTATTCCAATAGCCATGTCAGAAGCATGGGCAGAGGGTAAAATAAAGCAAGATGATACAGTCCTACTTGCCGCTTTTGGAAGTGGATTCACTTGGGGAAGTGCGTTGATACATTGGTAGTCCAATTCCCGAAATCCATAACAATAGCGCTGAAATAGCCCCGTTTAGGGCTAACACAAAAAAGCCAAAATCAAAGCCAAATGTAGTTTTGCAAAGTGCGGTAATGCCATAGGACAAAACAGGTGCGACAACACATATATAAGGTACCAGCCCATCCCTTAGTTGTGTTTTTGAAAAGATGCCCAAAAGGAACAAGCCCAACAGTGGTCCATACGTGTATCCAGCAAAAAGCAGTAGTTGGGCAATTACACTTTCGTCTCGAATGATATAATAGAAAAGTACAATACACAGCCATAAGATTACGGCCATTGTAAAGTGGATTTTTTTTCGCTGTTTAATTCCTTTTTCTCCCGATTCAATTCCCCATAAATCAATACTTGCACTTGTCGCAAGCGATGTCATCGAGCTGTCGGCACTGCTAAAAGCCGCCGCAATAAGCCCAAAAACAAACGCATAGGCAACCACTGCTCCAAGACCTGACTGCGTAGCTATCATGGGGAAAAGATCGTCCCCCGCTGCTGCTATTCCTTTAGATTGCGCATAGGCACTTAACAACACCCCAAGAACCAAGAACAGTACCGTAACCACAACCAATGCGATGGTAAACCAAAACATATTTTTTTGTGCATCTTTTAACGAACGACAACTCAAATTCTTTTGCATCATCTCTTGATCAAGTCCTGTCATGGCAAATGCAATGAGTGCACCGGCAAAAAACTGCTTCACAAAATGCTGACCGCTGCTCCAGTCTTCCCAAAAAAACAATTGTGTATTGGGTTGTGACTGCCACCACACCCATAAAGATTGGGTGTCTAGCTGCAGCTCAAAAAACAACACATAGGCAGTAATTCCCAAGGCAATTAGCATGCAAAGTGTTTGGGCTGTATCCGTGTAAATGATGGTTTTGATGCCCGATTTTTTAGTGTAGAGCCAAATACCTACTAGGGCTATAGCTGCACTTGCCCAGAAGGGAACATTAAGTCCGTCTAAAGCAAGCCAATGCAATACCTTTAACAATAAAAATAGCCGAAAGCTAGTGCCGGTTAATCTGGATAAAACAAAAAAAGCAGCTCCCGTTTTATAGCTTTTTTCACCAAATCGATGTTGTAAATAGGAGTAAATGCTGACCACATTCCATTTGTAATAAAGCGGTAACAAAACAGTACCAATGCAAAAATAACCCAGCGCATAGCCCAACACCATTTGCACATAGCCCAGTTGGGTGCTGGCCACCCACCCTGGAACCGAAATAAAGGTAACGCCCGAAAGCGTTGCACCGATCATTCCAAACGCAACCAGATACCAAGGCGCCTTTTTGTCAGCAGCAAAAAAAGTAGTGTTGTTGTTGCTGTTGCCTGCCAAATACGAGATGCCGTAGAGCAAAGCAAAATATAATAAAAGACAAAATATCAGCACCTGGGCGGTCATCGCTTTTTTTGTCAAATATAACGTATGTGACTATTGTTTAAATAGTGTATTTTTGAATCATGGAAATTCCGTCTTCTTTAGTTAAGAAAGCAGTAGATGAAATTGCACAACTTCCAGGGATAGGTAGACGGTCTGCACTTCGAATTGTGCTTCATTTGTTACGTCAACCCAAGGATTTTAGTGCTCGTCTTTCTGGAGCCATCGCAACATTACGCGAGCAAATACGTTATTGTAATACGTGCCACAATATTTCGGATGCGGAGCAATGTAATATTTGCGCAAGCCCAATGCGCGAGCGTAATATTATTTGTGTAGTGGAAGATATTCGGGATGTTATGGCCATAGAGTCTACCGGTCAATTCAAAGGTTTATACCATGTGTTGGGTGGTAAAATTGCGCCCATGGAAGGCGTAGGCCCACAACAACTTACGATAGACGCTTTGATAACACGAGTGGAACAAGAGAATATTGATGAAATCATATTTGCACTGAGCAGTACTATGGAAGGCGACACGACAAACTATTATATTTTTAAAAAGCTAAGCGTATTTGAATTGCGCTTCTCTGCTATTTCTCGTGGTATTGGCGTTGGTGACGAACTTGAATATGCCGACGAACTGACACTTGGAAGAAGTATCAGTCAGCGAATTCCCTTTGAAATCTCCATGAAAAGCTAAGCATGCAGTTATCCGTTGTTATCTTAAATTACAATGTAAAATACTTCATTGACGTATGCCTACAGAGTGTTTTGGCTGCAACCCAAGATTTGGATGCTGAGGTCATTTTGGTGGACAACGCTTCAGAAGATGGAAGTGTTGAATGGATCTCACAGCAATTTCCGCAAGTCAAACAAATTAATAACAAAGAGAATGTTGGATTTCCAAAAGGAAATAACATTGGCGTAGCTCAGGCCAAAGGGGAATTTTTATGTATTCTTAATCCCGATACCATCGTTGCGGAGGATACCTTTGCCAATGCGATATCCTTTATGGAAAATAACAAGCAGGTAGCCATCATGGGCCCTAAGCTTGTTGATGGCTCAGGTACTTTTTTAAAGGAATCAAAACGAGGTGTCCCAACGCCAGCGGTGGCTTTTTCTAAAGTTTCTGGACTCTATAAGATAGCCCCCAAATTGTTTGGTAAATATTATAACCTACGCCTTTCAAAAGATAAATCAGGGCCTACAGATATATTGGTCGGCGCTTTTATGTTTATGCGTACCGAGCATTATCGTGAGCTCAACGGCTTTGATGAAGCTTGCTTTATGTATTCCGACGATATTGATTTTAGCTATAGGTCATTGCAATTGGGACAACAAAATTACTACAATGCCGACATTACGGCTATTCACTTTAAGGGTGAAAGCACACCAAAAGATTTTGCCTACCAGCTTATGTTCCGTGAGGCCATGAATTATTTTTATAACAAGCATTTTCACGTTTCAAACCTGGTAAAAGTTTGGATTAAGGCAGCCACCAACGTCTTTAGCTTTTTAAAGCGTATGCGCGGGGCGCAGTCAAAAACTAGAAAACAACTTCCCTACTGTTACTGGCTGATTTCAGATGAGTTGGATTTAAAAATAGGGGTAAATAAAAACGTTTTGTTTATGCACACGTCTGGTATAGATGGCGTTTTAGAACACAGAAACCGCCACACGGAAATTATTTTCGATCCTGAAACCATTTCATTCAAATCTTGCATTGATTTTATGTCAAAGTATGGCAAAGAATTTACGTATAAATTCTTGAACTCCGACAAAAGCCACGCCGTGGGAAGTATATCTAGTAATGCCAAGGGTGAGGTGCTTGTTATGTCATAGCGAAAGCCACGATTAATTTGTACTTTTGAAAAAAAATTAAAATGTCCATTTATCAGCTTGTTTTACCCGCTATGGGTGAAAGTGTTTCTGAAGCTACCATCACACAATGGTTAAAGAAAGTAGGCGACACTGTTGCTGCTGATGAAGCCGTAGTAGAGGTGGCAACCGATAAAGTTGATTCAGAAGTTGCTAGTGAGTACGCAGGCACCATAAAAGAAATTCTGCATCCTGTTAATGCTGTTGTTGGTGTTGATGCACCCTTAGCCGTTATCGAAACAAAGGAGGCGGTTGCACAAGATGTGACGCCAGCAGTTGCGCCAAAGGCAGCCCCTGCACTAGTAGCTCCAACGCCCAAAGCGCCTGAAAAAGTGGTGGATACCCCACAGCAATACATGGATCAAGCGCAAGACTTGGTAAAGCCTGTTACTCCCGTTATTACAGTAGAAAAGCGATTTTACTCACCACTTGTAAAAAACATTGCCAAAGAAGAAAATATTTCAGCACAAGAACTGGCCACCGTCCCAGGTAGTGGGAAAGATGGCCGTGTGACCAAAGGCGATATTTTGGCCTTTTTAAAAAACAGAAAAGCCCCTGTTGCAGCAAGTGCTCAGTCCAGGGTTGTTGCTTCACCAAGCACTGCAACCTCAGCTACCACGCCTCCTGTGTCTTTTGCAAAAAGTCATACTGATGAGGTTGTGTCCATGACACGCATGGAGCAAATGATTTCTGATCACATGATGCACAGCCTTAAAACCTCTGCGCATGTTCAGTCTTTTATTGAAATAGACGTGACCAAGCTTTGGAATTGGCGTGAAAAAGTAAAAAATCAATTTGTGAATCAGCATGGAGTCAAACTAACTTTTACACCCATATTCTTACATCTGGTTGCACAACTCCTCCCTGAATTTCCATTGTTGAATGCTGTCCTAGATGGTACGCGCATCATCAAGAAAAAAGATATAAACCTCGGAATGGCAACGGCTTTACCCGATGGTAATTTAATTGTTCCTGTCATAAAACAGGCAGATACACTAAGTCTTATTGGACTGGCCAAGAAAGTTCATGAGCTGGCTTCAAATGCACGTAATAATGCCCTAAGCCCTGACGATGTGCAAAGCGGTACATATACGGTAACCAATGTAGGTATGTTCGGTAGTCTTACGGGAACGCCTATCATTAATCAACCACAACTTGCTATTTTGGCCCTTGGTGCCATTCGTAAAGTTCCCGCTGTACTGGAAACAGAAAATGGCGATGTTATTGCTATACGCCAGCAAATGATGGTGTCACATAGTTATGACCACCGTATCATCAATGGTGCAATGGGAGGTATGTTCCTATTGCGCTTAAAGCAACGTATTGAAACCTGGGACGAATCTCAAACAATTTAATATGGAGCTTTCACTAACACGCCCTATGTGTTTTTTTGATTTAGAAACAACAGGAGTTAATGTTGCCAAAGATAGGATTGTGGAAATTTCTATCTTAAAGGTTTATCCTAATGGCAATAAAGAATCCAAAACGTGGTTGGTAAATCCAGAGATGCCCATTCCGCCACAAACTACTGCCGTCCACGGTATTACGGACGAAAAAGTAGCCAATGAACCTACGTTTAAACAGCTGAGTAATGATATCTACAGTATGATAAAAGGATCTGATTTGGCAGGGTTTAATTCTGACCGCTTTGATATCCCCTTATTGGCTGAAGAGATGTTGCGAGCAGAAATAGATGTAGATTTTAAAAAGCACCTAACGGTAGATGTGCAAACCATTTTTCACAAAATGGAAAAACGAAATCTATCGGCTGCCTATAAATTTTATTGTGGGAAAGATTTAGACAACGCCCACAGTGCTAAGGCCGATACCAACGCAACTTATGAGGTATTGAAATCGCAGATTGAAAAATACGACGAACTTGAAAATGATGTTTCCAAATTAAGTGCCTTCTCTACACGAAGAAAAAGCGTTGATTTTGCAGGCTTGGTTATTGTAGACGAAGACGGAGACGCTGCATTTAATTTTGGAAAGCACAAAGGTAAAAAGGTGGTTGAAGTATTGGAGCGTGAACCTGGCTATTTCAGTTGGTTGTTGAATGCAGATTTTCCACGCTACACCAAAAAAGTACTCACAGCCATTCGTTTAGAAACCATGAATAACGCATGAAGATTATTTGCATTGGAAGAAATTATGCAGCTCACATTGACGAACTAGACAATGTTCGTCCAGATGAACCTGTAATTTTCATCAAGCCCGATACCGCTATAGCGCAATCCAATCTTCCTTTTTTTATACCTGAATTTTCAAATGAAGTACACCACGAGGTGGAGGTTTTGGTGCGTATCAATCGCATTGGAAAACACATTCAGTCCAAGTTTGCACACAAATACTACGACCAAATAGGTTTGGGAATAGATTTTACCGCTCGCGATATTCAGCAGCAACTTAAATCAAAAGGGCTGCCTTGGGAAAAAGCAAAGGCTTTTGATGGATCGGCATTTGTTGGCAAATGGTTTGACAAGTCTACTTTGGGTGATTTGGGTAAACTTTCTTTTTCCCTTCAAAAAAACGGCGAAGTGGTTCAAGCAGCAGACACCAGTCTGATGTTGTGGTCCATAGACGAAATTATTGCATATGTTTCTAAGTATTTCACACTTAAAATAGGCGATATTGTCTTTACGGGCACGCCAGCTGGCGTAAGTCAGGTTGTTAAGAATGATCGTCTGGAAGGTCATTTAAACGGTCAAAAAGCCCTATCCTTAATCGTCAAATAGATGCGGGCAGATATCATTACCATTGGAGATGAGATTTTAATAGGCCAAGTAGTGGATACCAACGCTACTTATCTTGGAAAGACGCTTAACAATATCGGAGTTGAAGTACGCCAAATACATTCCATATCCGACAATAAAGAAGCCATTTTAGACGCCTTTGCTAGGGCTCAAGATCAGGTTGATTTGGTGGTTATGACAGGCGGACTTGGCCCCACCAAAGACGATATTACCAAACATACGTTATGTGCGTATTTTGACGACACCTTGACGTTATACCCAGATGTGATGGCACATATTGATGAGTTGTTCCGAAAATACGTCAAAGCGCCAGTTAATGATTTAAACAGGGGGCAAGCCATGCTTCCTTCTAGCTGTACGCAACTCTTTAATGCACATGGAACGGCCATGGGCATGTGGATGCAGAAAGAAAAGACCGTATTTGTATCCCTTCCAGGAGTTCCTTTTGAAATGAAATATTTGGTGCAGGAGAAATTGATTCCATTAATAAAAGCAACCTTTTCCTTGCCTGCCCGTGTGCACAAGACCATGATGACTTATGGGCTTGGCGAAAGCATTATTGCAGAAAAAATAAGCGATTGGGAAGCTGCATTACCTCAGCACATTAAGTTGGCCTATTTGCCTAACCTTGGACGAGTGCGCTTGCGTTTGTCTGCACATGGGACAGAGGAGGCCGTGCTGCACGAAGAAATTGATGCTTTGTTTGCCGACTTATACCCGCTTATAGGCGACTATATTAAAGGTTTTGAATCCGAGCAACCCATTGAAATGCAAATTGGGGCAGCCCTAATCCAGAAAGGTTGGACATTGGCTACGGCCGAAAGCTGTACGGGTGGCGCTTTAGCCGCTTTGTTTACGCAGCATCCTGGCGCATCTAGTTTCTTTAGGGGTTCTGTAGTGAGTTATGCTACGGAAGTAAAACAGCAGTTGTTAGGCGTACGGCAACAAGACATTGAGCGTCACACTGTGGTCAGTGAACCCGTGGCTTTGAGCATGGCAAAGGGTGTTATTCGCCAAACGGGTGCACATGTTGCCATTGCCACCACAGGAAATTTTGGCCCTACACAAGGCGAGGCAGATGTGGAAATTGGCACGGTGGTCATTGCCATCATTGCTCCAAACATCGAATATGTAGAGACTTTTTGCTTTGGGAAACACCGCGAACGCAACTTACGTAAAACCCTAAATAAAGCATTGGAGTTGTTGCACAACAAATTAGCATCTGAACTTTAGTTAAAAAATTTTTTTAACACACCATATTTTCCTAAGTTTGCACCCTGTTAAAAAAGATGTCATGTCGAAAGTATGTGAATTAACGGGCAAAAAGGCGATGGTTGGGAACAACGTATCGCATGCCATGAATAAAACCAAGCGTAAGTTTGGTGCTAACCTTATCAAGAAGCGTTTCTATCTTGTTGAAGAAGACAAGTGGATAACACTTAAGCTTTCAACATCGGCGCTTAAAACCATTAACAAAAAGGGTCTTACTGCTGTTTTGAAAGAAGCACGCGCACAAGGACTTATTAAATAAGGCACGTCATGGCTAAAAAAGGAAATCGCGTTCAAGTTATTTTGGAATGTACAGAGCACAAAGACTCAGGTCTTTCGGGTACTTCACGTTACATCACCACCAAAAACAAAAAAAACACGCCAGATCGTATTGAAATTAAAAAATTCAACCCGATCCTAAAGCGTATGACGGTTCACAAAGAAATTAAGTAATTATGGCTAAGAAAACGGTAGCAACCTTACAAACAAAATCAAAGCGTCTTACGAAAGCCATCAAAATGGTACGTAGCGAAAAATCAGGCGCATATACTTATGTAGAAACCATTCTAGCACCTGAATTGGTGAACGACTGGTTATCTAAAAAGTAAAACCAACCATTTAAACATTTAAAAAGCCACATTCTTGTGGCTTTTTTTATTCTCAAAACGTACCTTTAACCCATGGGGCTCTTTACAAAATCATCAAAGAAACTTCAATCTGGACTGTCGGCAACCAAAAAGGCTTGGACAGCACGGCTTAAAAAAGTGGTGCTTGGAAAAAGTAGGGTAGATGCCGATTTTTTAGAAGAACTCGAAGAAATACTTATTACTTCCGATGTCGGCGTAGCCACCACTGAAAAAATCATAGATCGCTTGGAGCAACGCGTTGCCAAAGATAAATTCATAAAAGCCGAGGAGTTAGATCAGCTGCTGTATGAAGAAATTTTCACCTTGGTTACCGACAACAACCCCACCCAAACAACCGCTCAGGACGGCTTGCAGGTCATATTGGTAGTTGGTGTTAACGGAGCGGGCAAGACCACCACTGTTGGTAAGCTAGCCCATCAATACAGCCAACAAGGCAAAAAAGTCATGCTTGCAGCTGCCGATACTTTTCGTGCAGGCGCCATAGATCAATTGCGCCTTTGGTCCGAAAGGGCGCAAGTACCTTTTGTCAGTTTACAAGAGGGTAGCGACCCTGCCTCAGTGGCATTTACTGCCGTTGAACGCGCCAAGAAAGAGCAAGTGGATGTACTGTTTATTGACACTGCGGGCCGGCTACATAACAACACCAATCTGATGCAGGAATTGGCTAAAATTGAGCGAGTGGTGAAAAAAATCATTCCAGAAGCTCCTCATGAGACCTTGTTGGTATTAGATGGCGGTACGGGTCAAAATGCCTTTATGCAGGCCAAATTATTTGCAGAAGCCACAGCTATTTCTGGGCTTATATTAACCAAGTTAGACGGCACGGCAAAAGGTGGTGTCGTAATTGGCATTTCTGACGAGCTCGAAGTCCCCATCCGCTACATTGGTGTAGGCGAGGGTATGGATGATTTAATTCCATTTGAAACCAAGCCATTTTTAGATTCACTTTTTCAAAAAAACTAGTCTATGAAAACAATTTTAAGTTTTGGGTTTATACTGTTCATATTGTCTTGCAACACGCCTTCAACTCAATATTGGCAACCCTATGACGAATCAGAAGAATTAGCTCAAAATACGGATCACGAAATACCTAGAATGCGTTATAAGCTTATTCAATCTAAATTTTTGGACAAAGACGCCATGTGGGCACCCTTTGAAAAGGAATTACGTGGTTTTGACATCACTTATGAGGCTTTAAAGCCACTGATTATTGAGCAAAGCATTCCAACACTTCAGCAGCATATAGCCAGTAGAACGCTTTCCTATGAGCGCTTGGTTAAATTCTATTTATATCGCATTCGCCTTTTGGAGTCCGATCCTAAAACCACCTTGCACGCTGTCCTAGCACTAAACCCCAACATTATTAAAGAGGCTAAGCAAAAGGACAGACAAACTCCTGAAGATATGCACCCCATTTATGGGATGCCTATTTTATTGAAAGACAATATTAACACCGCAAATATGCCTACCACCGCTGGAGCTGCGATCTTAGAAAATCATGTTCCCGATGAAGATGCTTTTGTAGTAAAGCAGCTGAAAGACAAAGGCGCTTTGATTTTGGGAAAAGTAAATTTAAGTGAATGGGCGTATTATTTCTGCGACGGTTGCCCTGTTGGTTACAGTGCTGTTGGCGGACAGACCTTAAACCCCTACGGCAGAAGAATTTTTGAAACGGGCGGTTCAAGTTCAGGTAGTGCCGTGGCCGTGGCAGCAAACTATGCCGTAGCAGCCTTAGGTTCCGAAACATCGGGTTCCATACTGTCTCCTTCAAGTCAAAATGCCATTGTCGGGCTAAAACCCACTATTGGACTGGTGAGCAGAACAGGAATAGTGCCCATATCAAGCACCTTGGACACCTCTGGACCCATGACCAAAAGCATAGTCGATAATGCCATTTTGCTAGATGCCATTGCAGCCCCCGATGCACAAGACGCAATTACCAAACGAGTACCGCGTATCATGTCTTTAACAGACAGTTATGTTGAGCCGTCGCTTTCTGGTGTAAGACTTGGTGCCATGACCAATATTTTAGCTGCAGACTCACTTTACCGCAAGGCGGTTGAAGACTTGAGGGCTGCCGGCGCAGAGGTGATCGAATTTACTCCTGAAAAAACCGCGCTTACTGGATTTTCATCTATCCTTAATGGAGACATGAAGCGCGACATTCCTATGTATTTTAAAAATTCGTCAACTGCTGATTTTGCAACTATTGATGTGACGACAATTATTGAATACAACAAGCGAGATAGTGTACTGTATATGCCATACTCCCAAGAACGTCTAGATGGCGTTATTAGCGATAGCATTACAGAAGCAGGTTTAGAAAAAACCATTTCACAACTTAATGCAGCTGCTTCGGGATTTTTTGAAACTCCAATAAATAAATACCAGCTTGACGCCATACTTAGTAAAAACAATTATTACGCAGGCCACGCTGCTATTGCGTTTTACCCGTGCTTGACCGTTCCTATGGGCTACTCAGCCGAAGGAGAGCCGGCTAACCTTACATTCATGGCGCCATCATTTAGCGAGGAAAAACTATTGATGCTCGGTGCGGCTTATGAAAATATTTCTAATCACAGAAAATCTCCGAAAGGTTACCAATAAACATGCGAACAAAATCAGCCAAAAAGAATAAAATCAACGTTGTTACCCTTGGGTGTTCTAAAAACATTTATGACTCCGAGGTGCTTATGGGGCAACTCAAAGCCAGCGACAAAGACGTCGTACACGAACAACAGGGAAATATTGTTGTGGTCAACACTTGTGGTTTTATTGATAATGCCAAAGAAGAATCGGTGAATACCATACTGTCTTTTGCCGAGCAAAAACAAACAGGTCAAATCGATAAATTGTTTGTTACAGGTTGTTTGAGTGAACGCTATAAAGACGATTTAGAAGTTGAAATTCCAGATGTTGACGACTATTTTGGTACGACCGATTTACCCTTGTTGCTTAAGGCGCTTGGCGCAGATTATCGTCACGAATTGTTGGGCGAGCGCCTCACCACTACACCAAAAAATTACGCCTATCTCAAAATATCAGAAGGCTGTGACCGGCCTTGTTCGTTTTGTGCCATTCCACTTATGCGTGGGGCACACCGCTCAAAACCCATTGAAGATTTGGTTAAAGAAGCACAAGGACTTGCTAAAAACGGTGTGAAGGAACTGATCATTATCGCCCAAGATTCTACCTATTACGGCTTAGATTTATACAAAAAGCGTCGTTTGGCAGATTTGCTGCGCGCATTAACAGCAGTAGAAGGCATCGAATGGATTCGCCTACACTACGCCTTTCCATCAGGATTTCCAGAAGACGTATTGGACGTAATCGCAACCGAGCCTAAGGTATGTTCATACATTGACATTCCATTACAGCATATTTCAAACCACCTTTTGAAGTCCATGCGTCGTGGTACTACACAAGAAAAAACAACGGCTTTGCTCCATCGTTTTAGGGAAGCTGTTCCAGAAATGGCCATTCGGACCTCGCTTATCTTGGGGTATCCCGGTGAAACAGAAGCAGATTTCGAATTGCTTAAGTCATGGGTGAAAGAAATGCGTTTTGAGCGTTTGGGCTGCTTTCAGTACAGCCATGAGGAAAATACCCATGCTCATAGCTTGGTAGACGATGTGCCTGCTGAAGTGAAACAAGCACGTGTCAACGAATTGATGGAAATCCAAGCCCATATCTCTTGGGAAAAAAATCAAGCTTTGGTGGGCAAAACCCTGCGTTGTGTTATTGACAGAAAAGAAGGCAACCGCTTTGTGGGTCGTACCGAGTTTGATTCTCCGGATGTGGACAACGAAGTTTGGGTGGATGCCCGCGAACACTACCTTAAGGTTGGCGATTTTGCGAATCTAACCATAACAGCCGCACAGGACTTTGACTTAGAGGCCGTTCCTGCGCAATAGTTTCTTACATTAACTACTTTTGTCTTATGAAGCTAATCGAGTCGTTGGGATATCAAACGGGTGTTTATGCACCCTTGATGCAGCAATTGTTGCACAACGACCCCGCCTTAAAACCCTTTCATACGGGTTTGGTTTCAAACGAAGCAGCTATTCAGGCCGCATCAAACCGCGCCACTTCTTTTGATCAATCCAAGCGAAACATATTGGTTGAGGCCTTGCACAAGCAATACGAGCACCTAGACCCTGATGATAAAACACGTGCACAAATAGATGACTTGTCAGCTTCCAACGCAGTAACAATAACCACAGGGCATCAGTTGAATCTCTTTACGGGGCCCTTGTATTTTTGGTATAAGATTTTGGATGTCATTAATGGGGCAGCAGCCCTGCAACAAGCAGATGCCAAGCACCAATACGTACCCGTTTTTTGGATGGCATCTGAAGATCACGATTTTGAAGAAATAAACCACTTCTTTTTGGGCGAACAAAAAGTACGATGGGAAGCAGCTGCTTCCGGAGCTGTGGGTCGTATGCCTACCACCGGCCTAGATGCCGTTTTAGACGAGTTAACACCCTATTGGAATAGTACCGACCAAGCAAAAGAATTGCTAGCCCTTTTTGCCGAATGTTATTTGCAAGAAGGCACGTTGGCAAAAGCAACGCGAAGACTTGTGCATCAGCTTTTTGGTGCAGACGGAATAATAGTGGTTGATGGTGACGATGCAGCCTTAAAATCACTGTTTGTGCCTGTGCTTAAAGCTGAGGTGGGTGAACAAATCACCCACAAAGCGGTAATGCAAACCAACACTGCTTTAAAAAAGGTAGTTAAAGACTTTAAGCCTCAGATAAACCCAAGGGAAATCAATATATTTTATCTGTTTGACGATAAGCGCTTACGTATTACAAGTGTCGCAAATCTATTTGGTACTACTGAAAATCCAGCAAAATGGACACTGGAAAGTTTACGGAAAGAAATTCAAAAGCACCCAGAACGTTTTTCTCCCAATGCACTTATGCGCCCGCTATATCAAGAGTGTGTGCTGCCCAATATTGCCTATGTGGGTGGTGGCGGTGAGTTGGCCTATTGGCTACAGCTTAAAACTACTTTTGAAGCATTTGACATTCCATATCCACTCTTGCAGCACCGAACTACTGTTTTGTTGATGTCTGAAAAGCAAGTCAAAAAATGCAATAAGCTAAACCTTCCCATAGCCGACCTGTTCTTGCCAACAGCGGCTTTTATCAATAAACGTGTACGTCAAATAAGTGATATTGATATAGATTTTTCTTCGCAGCGCGAAGTATTGAAAGATAACTTCAAAGCCTTTCACGATTTGGCTTCACAAACCGACAAATCTTTTTTGGGGGCAGTTGAAGCACAAGAGAAAAAACAGCTTAAAGGCTTGGACAAACTAGAAAATCGCCTCTTAAAAGCCCAGCGGAAAAAACTGCAAGACGAGGTGGTGCGTGCCACCGACATTCGAAACGATTTGTTCCCAAACAACAGATTACAGGAGCGCACGGCACATTTTTCTGCCTTTGTTTCAGAAACAGGCTTAACTCATTTCACTGAAGAATTAAAAACCACTTTGTCTACGGCAGAAAATGGTTTGGCGGTCATTCAAATTTGATATCCATAACCTGTTAAAAACTATTGATAAGCGATTCTGCTTCATTGAAGTTTAGTTGTATTTTTGCATATGCAGAACAAAGTTTTAATTCTCGATTTCGGTTCGCAATACACCCAGCTGATTGCCCGACGTGTTCGAGAACTTTCCATCTTTTGTGAAATCCATCCTTTTCACAACATTCCTGAGAACATCAATACATTTAAAGCAGTCATCCTTTCGGGATCCCCTTATTCGGTTCGTGCTGATGATGCGCCACACCCCGATTTGAGTCAAATCAGATCTAAAATACCATTACTAGGGGTTTGCTATGGCGCACAATATTTGGCACATTTCAATGGCGGAGCGGTAGCCCCTTCGGATACTCGTGAATATGGCCGAGCCAGATTGGCACAGGTAGTACCACATGCTTTTACCAAAGACATACCACTCGAATCTCAAGTGTGGATGAGCCATAGCGACACCATCAAAAAATTACCTGAGCATGCAACCCAATTGGCATCCACTTCTGACGTTGCCAATGCTGCTTATGTCATGGACAATGACATGACCTATGGGATACAGTTTCACCCGGAGGTGTATCACTCAACAGATGGCAAGCAGTTGTTGCAAAATTTTTTGGTTGACATTGCGGGTATTAATCCCGACTGGACTTCAAGTGCCTTTGTGGAAACAACAGTGACTGCTCTAAGCGAGGAACTGGGTCAAGACAAGGTGATATTGGGTCTCAGCGGAGGTGTGGATTCTTCTGTGGCAGCTATTTTGTTGCACAAGGCCATAGGCCCTAACCTCCATTGTATTTTTGTCAACAACGGTTTGTTGCGCAAAAACGAATACGACGAGGTATTGGAGCAATACAAAGGCTTGGGATTGAACGTCAAGGGCGTGGATGCTTCCAAGCAATTCTTAGATGCCTTGGCAGGGGAGCGCGACCCAGAAACCAAACGAAAGATTATTGGTAAGGTATTTATAGATGTCTTTGACGATGAATCGCACAAGGTCGAAGGCGCCAAATGGCTTGCCCAAGGTACCATTTATCCAGATGTTATTGAATCGATATCTGTAAACGGGCCCTCTGCTACCATCAAATCACACCACAACGTGGGGGGATTGCCTGACTTTATGAAGCTGAAAGTAGTAGAGCCCCTTAAAATGTTATTTAAAGATGAGGTACGTCGCGTTGGCGCAACCCTTAAAATGCCCAAAGAAATACTTGGACGGCACCCATTCCCTGGGCCAGGCCTAGGTATTCGTATTTTAGGAGACATAACAGCCGAAAACGTACGTATGTTACAAGAAGCAGACGCTTTATTTATTCAAGGGCTTCGTGACCACGGCTTATACGACGATGTTTGGCAAGCAGGTGTGATGCTGCTGCCTGTGCAGTCTGTGGGCGTTATGGGAGATGAACGCACCTATGAAAAGTGCGTTGCCTTAAGAGCCGTAACTTCAACAGACGGAATGACGGCAGATTGGGTACATTTGCCATATGCTTTCTTACAAGAAATTTCTAACCAAATCATCAACCGTGTCCCGGGAATCAATCGTGTCGTTTATGATATCAGTTCAAAACCCCCTGCAACAATCGAGTGGGAATAGACTTGTTCTATTACTCGCTTTTCTTTTGTTTGGCTTGTTTGGCAACGCACAAGAGCCAGAAGTATCTCACTTTATTGTTCATAAAGTAAAAAAGAAAGAATCCCTTGAAGGGATTGCAACACGCTACGACGTCACAGTGGCTCAAATCATTACGCACAACCCTGCTGCTGCGAAAGGAATACGCAAACGTGACAAGCTCAAAATACCGAGATACAAAACAAAAGTTGTTGTTGCGCCAGCGCAACCCACAACAGCAACGCATAACGTACAGCCAAAGGAAACCCTCTTGCGGATTGCCTATACTTACGGCATTTCAGTAGACGCACTCAAGTCGTTAAATCCCCAATTGGGTGATACCTTGTCGGTTGGGAGCATACTTAAAGTGCCCTCAAAAACGGCTGAAGAAATTGCCGCACAATTTGATTATTACACCGTTCAACCCCGGGAAGGTTTTTTCCGCCTTGAACAAAAATTAGGCCTTAGTAAAGCTGATTTGGAAGCCCTGAATTCAAGCCTTGATTCTACAGGACTTATGGTGGGCATGGTTTTAAAAATTCCAAAAGCACAAGCAGCTGATTCACTCATTGTTGATGAATTGAAAAAAACCAAAACCAGTCTATGGGACAGCACCTTTGTTGCCCCTGTGGTGCGCATTGCTTTTTTGGCACCCTTTAGGCTTTCTAAAATTGAGCTGGACTCCATAAATCAAACAAATAAAACGCTTTCTGAACGCAACCTAACAACGGTGTCGCTTGACTTTTATTCTGGTATGTTACATGCTGCTGATAGTCTGAACAAGGCAGGCTTGAGTGTTGAACTCTCTGTTTTTGACTCCGAAGGGCAGCTGCATATTATTGAGCAGTTGCTCAATCAAGAAGACTTTACCGGCTATGATGCTGTTATTGGGCCCTTCACGCCAGCCAATGTGAGCAGGATGGCACAAGCAATGAGCTTTTTTAATGTGCCTGTTATCTCCCCTTTGACCACGCGTGAGATTCGCCCGCGCAAAATGCTTATCAACACCATTCCCAGCAAGAAGTCACTCGCCAAACGCATGATGCGCTATGTGGATTCGCTGGACGCACAACACGAAAATCCCTGTGTATTGATTATTACAGACTCCAAAAATCAGCAAACGGCACTGCGCCTAAAAGAACAGTTTCCCTTGGCAGAAGTATTGCCACCAGATGAAGAATTTGGCTTTATCAAGCCCGATGTGGTGGATTCATTGCTGACGCCTACAAGACCAAATTGGGTCTTTTTGGAAACCGAAAACTTGAATTTGGTAACCAGTATGACTTCCATGCTCAATGCCCAATCCTCGGAGGAGCGTCAGGTGCAATTGCTCACGCATTTCCGATCGCCGGCCTATGATGATAAAAACATTTCTCAAGCCCATCTGGGCAATATCCGTTTTTCATATCCCAATCATTTTTTGGAAAAACAAGATAGCTTACGTCTAAAATTCGACGCTTCATTTAAAGAACGCTACGGAAAGGTACCCAACAGGACTGCCGTTAAGGGTTTTGATGTTATGGTTGATGCTTCCCTTCGAATAGCTACCAAAAGAAAGCTAATCGATGGATTAAAACTCGGTGTTTTGGAGCAGTTACAATACCGTTTTGATTATCAGCCCAATCCAAAAGGCGGTTATCGAAATACCGCTACTTATATGGTTCAACATCAGGGCTTTGAAACCATAGAAATAGTGCCGTTAAAGCCACCAGTAGATTCCTTGCATGTTAGGTAGTTTATTCTTTGTATTTTTGCCACTTAAAATGAACAAGATTTATGCCTAAAGCCAAATACGTTTTTGTTACAGGGGGCGTTTCCTCCTCACTTGGAAAAGGCATCATCTCTGCATCATTAGCCAAATTACTTCAGGCACGAGGCCTTAAGGCCACCATCCAAAAGTTTGATCCGTACATCAATGTTGACCCAGGAACCTTAAACCCATATGAGCACGGCGAGTGTTTTGTCACAGACGATGGCGCTGAAACCGATTTAGACCTTGGACACTACGAGCGCTTTTTAAATGTGCGTACTTCTCAAGCCAACAATGTCACCACAGGACGTATCTACCAAAGCGTTATTGAAAAAGAACGGCGTGGTGAATTTTTGGGCAAAACAGTACAAGTTATTCCACACATTACCAATGAAATCAAAGCGCGCATGCAGCAGCTTGGCGAATCGGGTGATTACGATGTGGTCATAACCGAAATAGGCGGTACGGTTGGGGATATTGAGTCCTTACCTTATATCGAGGCTGTGCGTCAATTGCGATGGGAACTGGGACGCGAAAACTGTATTGTTATTCACCTCACACTGGTGCCTTATCTTTCAGCAGCAGCAGAATTAAAAACCAAACCTACACAACACTCTGTAAAAACCTTGATGGAAAGCGGAATCAACGCTGATATTTTGGTTTGTCGCACCGAGTATGAGCTTTCTGAGGATATTCGCAACAAACTGGCCTTGTTCTGTAATGTTAAACGCGAAGCAGTGATTCAATCTATTGATGCCAATACCATATACGATGTGCCTTTGTTGATGCAAGAAGAAGGCTTGGATCGTGTGGTGATGGAAACCTTGAACTTACCCGATGATATTACGCCTGATTTAACCAAGTGGAAAGCCTTTTTATACCGACATAAAAACCCAAAAAACCACGTCCGCATCGGGTTGGTAGGCAAGTATGTCGAATTACAAGATTCCTATAAATCTATTTTGGAAGCCTTTATTCACGCAGGAGCTGCGAATGAAGTAATGGTGGATGTCGTATCCATACATTCTGAACACCTCACGGTTGACAACTGCGAGGAACAATTCAAAGACCTACACGGTTTGTTGGTTGCTCCGGGCTTTGGTTCTAGAGGGATTGAAGGAAAAATAAGTGCCATAAAATATGTACGTGAAAACAACATTCCGTTTTTTGGGATTTGTTTAGGTATGCAAATGGCCGTAATCGAATATGCACGCAATGTCTTGGGACTTGCTACTGCTAATTCCACCGAAATGGACGAAGACACAGCACATCCTGTGATTAGCCTTATGGACGAACAGAAAAATGTGGAAAACAAAGGCGGAACCATGCGTCTTGGCGCTTGGGATTGTACGCTCACGGCTGGTAGTCTTGTACATGACATATACAAGGCTGATGACATTAGCGAGCGTCACCGCCACAGATACGAATTAAACAATGCCTACCTAGCGGATTTAGCCAAAAATGGTCTTAAAGCCACAGGAGTTAATCCAGAAACAGGCTTGGCAGAGATTGTTGAAATTGATGTGCACCCATGGTTTGTTGGCGTACAATATCACCCAGAATATAAGAGTACAGTTCTTGAGCCGCATCCGCTTTTTTCAGCTTTTGTGGAAGCTTGTAATACCTACGCAAACAAAAAATAATATAACATGGAAAATCGGCGAATAGACCCTTTACAAATCATAGGAATGGTGCTTATTTTTGGCATATTCACTTGGATGATGTACAATCAGCCTGTTCCAGATTTGGAAACGACAGCTACCGCTCCCACCGAAGCAGTCGAACAACAAGATCCAGTACAGCCCATTGCATCGGACACAGCCGAACAAGCAGCTCCTGCAGCAGCAGCGGTCAGCGTTGTTGCCGATACGCTTAACCTGCAAAACGCGGTGCTGTCTATTGCTATCTCTACCAAAGGGGGTGTAATGACACAGGTTGCCATAAAAGATTTGGTTAATTACCAAGACGATCCATTGTATTTAATCAACAACGATAACAGCTCCTTAAATATCGCTTTTACAACGGTTTCAGGTCAGTTGTTTCAAACAAAATTTATGTTGTTTACCCCTACGGTAAACAACACAGCAGCAGGGCAGGAATTGCGCTTGCGTGCACCACTCGATGCCGATGGCTACATTGAGCTGGTTTACTCCTTACCCAATCAAGGATATCGCTTTGGTTTTGAAGTTGTTGCTGAGGGCATAGAAGGCGCTTTGGACCCTTCCATTCCCGCTGTATTTTCTTGGCGTATGGATGGCTTCCGTCATGCTAAAAGTGCCCAATACGAGAATCGTTATACGCAGCTTGCGTATAATCATAAGTCGGATAAATACAGCACACTTTCTGCCGCAGGGGACGACGATGAAGACTTGAAAAACGTCGGGTGGGTATCCTACCGTCAGCATTTTTTTAGTAGTATTCTTATTCCAGAAAACCCATTTGAAGTGGCTGCAGTTATGTCATCCACCATAACAGATGAGGAAGAAGAGGAGTCGGAATTTCTTAAGTCATTTATGACTGAAACCACATTGCCTTATAACCGCAACCGCTTTCAAGCCAGTTTTGATTGGTATATGGGACCAACTGACTACGAAGTATTAAAAACCTATGACGAATCTCTTTATGAAAGTATTTCTTTTGGTTGGGGACTTATTGGATGGATAAACCGGTCTGTATTTTATCCGCTGTTTAGCATGCTTTCGGGGGTTGTTCCTCAAGGAATTGCCATTATTTTATTGACCATTATTGTGCGTTTGGTGCTTTCGCCAGTGCTCTATAAGTCTTATGTGTCTCAAGCCAAAATGCGGGTATTGCGACCAGAGATAACGGCCTTAAATGAAAAATATAAAAACGATGCTACTAAGCGTCAACAGGAAACCATGAAGCTGTACAGCAAAGCCGGGGCAAGCCCCATGGCAGGTTGTATTCCCGCGTTGATTCAAATGCCGGTTTTCTTTGCCTTGTTCTATTTCTTTCCCATCGCCTATGAAATGCGAGGCAAGTCCTTTTTGTGGGCAAAAGATTTGTCGTCCTACGACATGATAGCAGAGCTTCCTTTTAGTATTCCGTTCTATGGCGATCACGTTAGTTTGTTTCCACTCTTGGCGTCTGTTGCAATATTCTTTTATACCCAGATGACGGCAGGACAGCAAATGCAACCTTCACAGCCGGGCATGCCCAACATGAAGTATATCATGTATTTGATGCCTGTGATGATGTTATTTTTCTTTAACAATTATGCAAGTGGGTTTAGTTTGTACTATTTTGTTTCCAACGTCTTGATGATTGGAATCATGTTGGTGATTAAGAATGTGATCATCGATCAGGATAAAATCCATGCGCAGATTGAAGAAAACAAAAAGAAGCCCAAGAAGCAAAACCGCTTTCAGCGCAAGATGTCTGAATTGATGGAAGAAGCAGAGCGTCAAAAAAAGCTTAAATAAGTCGTTCTAGAGGGTATAGCCACAACTAACTCACATATCCTGCTTACCTTTGTGCCATGCAAAACAAACGTGTCATTGTTGGACTTTCTGGTGGTGTAGACTCCAGTGTTGCTGCTTATTTATTGCAGCAACAAGGCTATGAGGTCATTGGTTTGTTTATGAAAAACTGGCACGATGACTCGGTGACCATTTCGGACGATTGCCCTTGGCTGGAAGACAGCAACGATGCCATGTTGGTGGCTGAAAAACTCGGCATTCCCTTTCAAGCAGTTGATTTAAGCGAGCAGTATAAGGAGCGTATAGTGGACTATATGTTTGCCGAATACCAACGTGGGCGCACGCCAAATCCAGATGTGCTTTGCAACCGTGAAATCAAATTTGATGTGTTTTTGGATATCGCCCTGTCGTTGGGTGCGGATTATGTGGCCACGGGGCACTATTGCCAAAAGGATAGCCTTGTCGTGGACGCTGAGCCTGCCGTGGACGCTGAGCCTGCCGAAGCGACCCACCGCCTGCTTGCAGGCGCAGATCCCAATAAGGATCAGTCGTATTTTTTATGCCAACTCAACCAAGCGCAACTTGCCAAAACGCTGTTTCCCATTGGCGGACTGCAAAAAAGCGAAGTGCGTATCATTGCTGCCGAACAGGGATTGGTAACGGCTGAAAAGCGCGACTCCCAAGGTTTGTGCTTTGTGGGCAAGGTAAGCCTGCCCGACTTTTTACAGCAAAAACTAGCCACCAAAAAAGGCGCTATTATTCAAGTTGCAGACACGCATCCCATGTATGCCAAAACCCCAGACAATACCCCACAGGGCTTGGCGGAAAATTTTGTGTATGCTCCCGAAGACGGCAACGTTGTAGGCACGCACAACGG
>Ga0209653_1000978_pt1 | contig 23993 bp, 22 predicted proteins | sample SaaInl6LU_22_DNA_FD_184644 | JGI IMG/M metagenome (GOLD analysis project Ga0209653, IMG submission 184644) | Marine microbial communities from expanding oxygen minimum zones in the Saanich Inlet - ESP_116LU_22_DNA (SPAdes) (version 2) | ecosystem: Environmental > Aquatic > Marine > Intertidal...
GCATCATTTAGTTCAAATACAATCGCTTGCTCATTATCAGTTAAACCTGATGCAATCGGAGCAAAAGTCGCTTGTAACTCAGCGTCAGCAGATTGCGCAGCAAGTGCTTGTGCCCAATACATCGCTAAGTAGAAGTGTGAACCACGGTTATCTAGCTCATTCACTTTACGTGACGGCGACTTGTTCTCTTGTAAGAATTTGGCAGTTGCTTGGTCTAGTGTATCCGCTAAGACTTGTGCTTTGGCATTGCCAGTGACATTGCTTAAATGCTCAAGTGACGCCGCTAATGCTAAGAATTCACCTAACGAATCCCAACGTAAGTGGTTTTCTTTATTGAACTGTTGTACGTGCTTAGGTGCTGAACCACCGGCACCCGTTTCAAACAAACCACCACCATTCATCAATGGCACGATAGATAGCATTTTAGCACTCGTACCTAGCTCAAGGATTGGGAATAAATCGGTTAAGTAGTCACGTAATACGTTACCTGTGACAGAAATAGTATCTTCACCATTACCACAGCGGGCTAACGTGTAGTTTGCAGCTGATACTGGATCTTTGATAAGGATTTCTAGACCGCTCGTATCGTGATCTTTTAAGTAACGTTCAACTTTCTTAATCATCTGTGCATCATGGCCACGGTTTTCATCTAACCAGAATACCGCTGGTGTGTTGGTCGCACGAGCACGCGTTACCGCTAGCTTCACCCAATCTTGGATAGGGATATCTTTCGTTTGGCACATGCGCCAGATATCGCCTTCTTCCACGTCATGTGACATTAATACATCACCGTTTTCTGCTAAAACGTTTACCGTACCATCAGCTGGAAGAATGAAGGTTTTATCGTGAGAACCATATTCTTCGGCTTTTTGTGCCATTAGACCAACGTTAGGGACAGTACCCATAGTCGTTGGGTTAAATGCACCATTGGCTTTACAATAATCCACAACAGACTGGAACACACCTGCATAGTTACGATCAGGGATCATGAACTTAGTGTCTTTTTGCTTGCCGTCTGGTCCCCACATTTGCCCTGAAGCACGCAGTGCTGCTGGCATAGATGCGTCGATAATGACATCACTTGGTACGTGCAGATTAGTAATACCTCGATCTGAATCAACCATTGCCATATCAGGGCGAGTCGCATATACCGCTTCGATATCAGCTTCGATAGCTGCTTTTTGGTCAGCTGGTAACTGTTCGATTTTCGCGTAAACATCACCTAAACCGTTATTCACATCGACACCTAACTCAGCAAATGTTGCACCGTGCTTCGCGAATACATCTTTGTAGAACACAGTGACAGCATGACCAAAGATAACTGGATCAGAGACTTTCATCATCGTTGCTTTCATGTGCAATGATAATAAAACGTCTTGCTCTTTGGCCGCTTCAATTTCTTTTTCATAAAACGCGACTAGCGCGTTTTTGTTCATGACAGATGAATCAATGATTTCGCCGTCAAGTAACGCTAAATCAGATTTCAATACTGAACGAGTGCCGTCTTTAGCCACGAACTCGATACTAACGCTTTGTGCTTTATCAATCGTTACTGACAACTCAGAACCGTAAAAATCACCACCATCCATATGTGCTACATGAGATTTACTGTCAGCAGACCAAGCGCCCATTGAATGTGGGTTGGTACGTGCGTATTGTTTAACTGAAGCTGGTGCACGGCGATCAGAGTTACCTTCTCGTAATACAGGATTTACCGCTGAACCTAATACCTTTGCATAAGTCGCTTTAATCGCCTCTTCTTCCGGTGTTTTAGGTGACTCAGGGTAATCAGGTAAGGCATAGCCTTTTGCTTTTAATTCTTCAATTGCCGCTTGTAACTGCGGGACAGAGGCGCTGATGTTAGGTAATTTAATGATATTCGCTTGTGGCGTCTTCGCTAATTCACCTAGCTCAGCTAAGTGATCACCTACTTGCTGTTCGGCAGTCAAGTATTCAGGGAAATGCGCAATGATACGAGCTGCTAAGGAAATATCACGAGTTTCCACATCTACATTAGCCGCAGATGCAAATGCTTCAACGATAGGTAAAAGAGAATATGTTGCTAATGCCGGCGCTTCGTCCGTAATGGTGTAGATAATGTTAGAGGTTGTCATAATCTTCCTAATTTCAATTCAACTCGATAAATATAGCGGCATAATATATCCTACTTTAGTACTGATTTGTAGCAAATTATTATTACGTAATACTCTATTTTATACGAAAAATGTGATGTTTGAGCGACTAAACATATTCCTTTAAATAAGATGTAACAACGCGTCGAGCAAGCAATACATTAATAAATATGCTGTATGCGTGAACTAAACTATCATACCAAATGCTTATACATTTCTGAAAATGCTTGTCACGCTTGCATTGCACCTTTGATATGGATATCGCTAAAAGCTATTGCCCTGTTCTCTTTTGCCGTTATAATGCTAGAAGATTAATAACTACATCACTAAATGGAGAACTTCTCGTGAAATTAAAACAGTTGATCACTATGGCTGTCGTTGCATTAACTTTGTTTAGTGTACAAGCATTCGAAACAAACGATGATATTAAAAATCGTATCAAACCAGTAGGTAACGTCCATGTAGCAGGTGCCGCCGCGGCTGGCCCAGCAGCAGATGCAGGTCCTCGTTCTGGTAAAGATATATATAATGGTGCATGTGCTGCATGTCATGCCGCAGGTGTATTAGGCGCACCTAAGACACAAGATGCGGGTGATTGGGGTCCACGTTTAGCCGATAAAGGGCGTGACGGTGTATGGAAAAGTGCGATTTCAGGTATTAATGCAATGCCACCTATGGGTGCATGTGGTAACTGTTCTGAAGATGACATTTTATCAGCGATTGATTACATGATTGAAGGTGTTGAATAATCTTCAACACTTAATACTCAAATGCATATAATGTTCAAAGGTCGCTAATGCGACCTTTTTTATTGACTAACAATAATCGGTAAATATACCAACATTAAATTTATCCGCCCAATAATCCCCGTAAATTAGCAATACTCTTCACGCCAGTTTCTTTTCGCTCTTCAGCGGTCTTTTTCGGTTTTTGAAATTCCCATTCAAGATCATCTGTCGGCAGTTCATATAAAAACCGACTCGGTTCAGGATTGATCACTTCACCGTATTGACGTCGCTCTCGAGCAATACTAAAAGTCAGTTCGCGCTGTGCTCGTGTGATCCCCACATAAGCTAAGCGACGCTCTTCATCAATATTATCCTCGTCAATACTAGATTGATGCGGCAGCATGCCTTCTTCCATACCCACCATGTAGACGTACGGAAACTCTAATCCTTTAGACGCGTGCAATGTCATGAGCTGCACTTGATCACCATCGCCATCATCTTCACCGCGCTCCATCATGTCACGCAATATCAATCTGTTCACGACTTCAGATAAACTCATTGGCGCCTCGGTAGCCGAGCCTTTCAGCATATCCGTGACCCAACGAAACAAGGTTGAAATATTGGCCATTGCCATTTCTGCTGCCTTTGGTGAGGCACTATGTTCGTATAACCATTCTTCATAGCCAATAGATTTAATCAAATCGCGCACCACCGCTTCAGTATCTCCGCGCACAGCATTATCTGAGGCCTCGACTATCCATCGCCCAAATTGCGAAACGGCATGATAAGCTTGACCCGCTAACACGCCACGTAAATCATCATTACAAGCAGCAGCAAACATTGTCATGCCTTTTTCATTAGCAAAGTTACCCAACTTTTCGAGTGTTGCTCGGCCAATTCCACGATTCGGCGTATTAATGATCCGGAGCATCGCATTATCATCATCTTGGTTCACTACTAAGCGAAAGTACGCCATGATATCTTTGATTTCAGCTCGCCCAAAAAACGAAGTCCCACCACTGATTTTATAGGGGATCCGGTTGGTCATTAATAGCTTTTCAAAGACACGTGACTGGTGATTTCCGCGATATAAAATCGCATAATCTTTAAAGTCTGTATTATTAATGAACTTATGCGCGATCAATTCAGCAATCACTCGCTCCGCTTCATGATCTTCATTCTTTGCCACCACGACTTTAAGCGATTCACCATAGGCTAATTCACTAAAAAGGGTCTTATCAAAAATATGTGGGTTATTTTGAATTAGGATATTTGCACAATGTAAAATGCGTCGTGATGAGCGATAATTTTGTTCTAACTTAATGACATTCAGTTCTGGAAAATCTTCTTGGAGTAACTGCAAATTCTTTGGTCGTGCTCCACGCCATGAATAAATGGATTGATCATCATCGCCAACGACAGTAAAACGACGTCGCTCGCCCACCAAGAGCTTCACTAAATCGTATTGGGAAGTATTGGTGTCTTGGTACTCATCCACCAGCAAATATTTGATCTTTGATTGGATCTTTTTACGCGCTTCTTCATTATGTTTTAACAACAACGTCGGTAATAAGATTAAATCATCAAAATCCAATGCATTATATGCTTTGAGGTGATTTTGATATTGTTGGTAATAGACTGCAAATTGTTTTTCAGCTGGAGACTGAGCGGTGTTCAGCAGCTGCTCAGGTAATAACAGATCATTTTTCCAGTTTGATATACACGATTGCAACAGTTTCAACTGGTCTTTATCACCATCAAATTCGACTTCGGTCAAATCTTTAAGGAGCGCCATTGTGTCTTTATCATCAAATAATGAAAAACCAGGTTTTAAGCCCAGCGGCCTTACATTGGATTTAATGATATTTAAACCTAACGTATGAAAGGTCGAGACTTTTAAGCCTCGAGCTTCTGCTTTTGTTAATGTCTGAGCGACCCGCTCTTTCATTTCACGAGCAGCCTTATTCGTAAAGGTGACTGCTGCAATAAAACGCGCAGGCATCTCACATTCTCGCACTAAATGAGCGATTTTGTTGGTAATGACCCGCGTTTTACCACTTCCGGCACCTGCTAGTACGAGGCATGGGCCAGAGATAAATTTAACGGCTTGGTCTTGAGCTGGATTTAATTTCATAGGGTATATTGTAACTGATTAACATCCTCGCTTCCCACAAATATTGCATTGAAACTTCAGCTCATCAGGTTACAATGCCAATACGTTAATCAGCACTGTCGTAAAAGGAAAGCCCATGCTTGATCCAAAGAAAATTGAAGAATTCGCCAAATCGATCACCGATTCTATGCCAGATGGCATGAAGAAAATGGCGGAGGAAACCGAAGGTAAAGTCAAACAAGTCATCCAAGCTCAGCTTGCACGCATGGACATCGTGACTCGTGAAGAATTTGACGTACAATCCCAAGTATTACTGCGCACCCGCGAAAAGCTAATGGTCTTAGAACAACGTTTAGATGCCCTAGAGAAAGCTGAAGACGAGACCCAGCCAGAGGGCTAATCCGCCCCAGTGATTTTGGATGAACGCCTTGAAACATGCCTCTCGAGTAGGACTTTTGAGGAGGCGTTGATGGTAAATAAACATCAGCGCCATACATCCAGCGCCTAGCCAAAAGGGCCATGGTAACTGTAGCAGCGTACCCATAATCGCTAAACACCCTATGGTAATGAACTGTAACACGCCGATCCATAATCGGTCATAGCTGCCAAATAAAATAGCCGTAGATTTCACTCCAATTTTCAAATCATCATCTCGATCGACCATCGCGTATTGCGTATCATAGGCCACGGTCCACGCTAAATTGGCCGCATATAACCACCAAATCCAACTCGGCACGTGTTGATTCACCGCCATAAATGCCATGGGTATCGCCCAACTAAACGCCGCCCCTAATACGACCTGAGGAAGCTGTGTATAGCGTTTCATGAAGGGATATGCTGATGCTAATAAGACAGCGACAAACGACAAGTACACCGTTTGAATATTCAGTTGTAGCACTAGTAATAAGGCAATCAGCAATAACCCGAAGAAACACAGCCATGCTTGCTTTAAGCTAACCGCACCACTGATCAACGGTCTCGCTTGAGTACGTTTCACATGACCATCGATCTTCCTATCTGCGATATCATTGATCACGCAACCTGCCGCTCGCATCACCACGACACCCAGTACAAAAATGACTAAAACATCAACCTCAGGCATGCCTAAAGAGGCTAACCATAACGCCCATAAAGTAGGCCAAAGCAATAGATAAATACCGACTGGCTTATCCATACGCATTAATAACCATAACCCTTTCAGAGTCGACGTTGATTCAGTCGAGGGCGAAGCTGAATTAGACATACGCAGGCGCTCCAGGTAAAAAGACTTCACTGACCAAAATATGATGCTTAGAATGGGGTTTGTTCTGTGCCCTAATCTCATTGGCCGAGGTATAAATAAATACAGACCGACGTGCCCATATAGCATGATGTTGCTTAAAATGATTGGCCAGTTGAGCAGCATTCACCACGCCTTGTGCAAGTAAATATGACACAAATTGATCATCAGCCTGGAACTTTGACACCATGAATGGTTGGCGTTGGAAACGGGGATCGTTAAACAGGAGTTTGCCCAAAGGCTGCGCGCCTATGTCATTAAGCACATCTTGGGTTAACTCATCAGGGAATACAGAACGGGCAAATACCCACGAATGACTATCACCCCGTAATACCACCTCGCGCACTACCGCTTCAGTCTGATCTGGCTGTTGTATCAAATTCAGCTCATCAGATTGAGGCTCAGTTGTCATTTGCGTTAACACATCGACTGTAAATGTTGTACAGCACTGAGTCAGGCGTTCGGTCAAAGACTCAATATTGAGTAACCAGTTTTGAGTATGTTGACTCGGTAAAATAGGCAACGCATTAACAACATCGGTTAATTGCTCAGCGGCATACCAAGGTGTATCAAAACGCACAGTCCCTTTTGATACAGTCCCTTTTAATTTAACACCTTGTAATTCAACTGGTTGAGTCACCACTTACCTCTTCATATATCAACACAACAAGATCTTACCGGATTTACCGATAGAATAAAAAATCTATTTTGAGCGTCCCATTTTTGCCCATCCCAGTGCAAGTAAACATCCAGATACTAACCCAAGTGAATGCGCGGTGTTGGCCATGGATACAAATAACACATCTGCATAGCCAATCATGAGCCATACCAGCATAAATCCTACGATCTGTGGTTGGATCTTAAAGCCCCATTGGGGTTTTAACCACCCCAGCCACCAAGTAAAACCCAGCAAACCATACACCACACCCGACATACCGCCAAAATTAGGCCCATCCACATACAGCTGACCTATATTGGCACTGAAAGAAATAATTAGAAAAGTAATGACTAGACTTATTTTACCAAGGTGCTGTTCAATCGGACGCGCTAAGATCCACCACCATAACAAATTAAATGTGATATGGATCCCAGAGAAATGCAAAAAATTTGGTGTTAATAGGCGCCACCATTGACCCGTTTGTTGTAGCTCATGTATAGGTGCAATGAACAGCCTTGAATCGACCCACAGACGTGTTTCAATACTCACTATCATCATGCCAAACACGACTATGTTCACCAACATAATCAAATAAGTCAGCGGATAACGGGTTAATTGAGACTTAGATTGTCGATTGAAAAGCCGGTTGAATATAGATGAGTTATTGCCTGAGCGAGATGTATATAATTGGTGATTATCATTATCCCAGCTCGCAGCTTGGTAACGAGGATCATGCGGCGCATTAATAAAATGCGCAGTAATGATTTGTGCTTGCGCCATGTCGGCTTCGTTGACAAGCTCGACACAATACTGTTCTTCACTCTTACTTACGACACCACTTATGTGCTGTGAAGAAAGGTAATCCACTAAGGTGTAAGCTGGCTGAGGACTGCTAAAACACACCAATGTAAACATAATTAATTTATCAACATTGAAAGGTTATTCAGCAATCGAAGCTATCTCTTCAGGATAAACGCCTTGCCATTGGGTGAAGCCACCTTCCAAACTATAGACTTGTGTATAACCTTGTTCAGCAATATATTGCGCAGCTGGTTGGCTACTGATCCCGTGATAACAGGTCACAATAACCGGAGTATCTTCATCAGTCTCTTGTAAAAATTGCGCCATTATCCCGCTGTGCAGATGCATGGAATTGGGGATATGCGCTTGATTGAATACCTGCTCATCGCGGATATCGACCACCTGGACGTTACCAGATTCGATCATTTCCTTCGCTTTATCTACATTAATGATTTTGTAGTCGACCATGTCGTCTTCTTTCCTAAATTTTATATTTTAACAATACAAGTGAATAGTTATCTTACCACGTTAAGATCACTTTTCCTGATTTACCTGAATTCATAATCTCAAATCCATCGGCAAATCGATCGACACTCATTTGGTGCGTGATAATAGGCTCAAGATCTAACCCACTTTGGATTAAGCTAGCCATCTTATACCAAGTTTCGAACATTTCCCTACCATAGATACCTTTGATAGTTAGGCCTTTAAAAATGACCTGATTCCAATCGATCGACACATTCTCTGGCGGGATACCTAACATGGCAATTTTGCCACCGTGATTCATTTTGGCAAGCATATCACTAAATGCCACCGGCACACCGGACATTTCTAATCCAACATCAAAGCCTTCGGTCATACCTAATTCATTCATGACATCTTGAAGGCACGTTTGAGACACATCAACGGCTCGAGTTGCTCCCATCTTTTGAGCTAAAGCTAAACGATATGGATTAATATCTGTGATTACAACATGTCGCGCACCCACATGCTTTGCGACTGCAGCCGCCATAATCCCAATCGGTCCAGCACCCGTAATCAGTACATCTTCACCGACTAAATCAAATGATAAAGCGGTATGTACCGCATTGCCAAATGGGTCAAAAATAGCGGCTAATTCATCGCTAATATTATCGGGGATCTTAAATGCGTTAAACGCAGGGATCACTAAATATTCCGCAAAAGCGCCTTGGCGATTCACCCCAACGCCTTCGGTATTACGACATAAATGACGTCTACCCGCGCGGCAATTTCGACAATGGCCACACGTAATATGACCTTCTCCAGATACGCGATCGCCTTTGCTAAACCCTTTTGCTTCACTGCCCATATCGACCACTTCACCCACATACTCATGACCAACAATCATAGGTACTGGAATCGTATTTTGTGACCACGTATCCCAATTATAAATATGCATATCAGTGCCGCAGATAGCGGTCTTCCGAATTTTGATCAATAAATCATTTGGTCCAAATGTTGGCATCGGAGCATCATTCAGCCAGATCCCAGGCTTATCATATAATTTGGCTAACGATTTCATGCAATAACTCCTAGCTCGCGCCCCACGTCAATAAACGCATCTACTACCGCATCGACGTGTGCCAATGTGTGTGCTGCTGACATTTGGGTACGAATACGGGCTTGACCCTGTGGTACCACCGGAAAAGAAAACCCGACCACATATATACCCCGCTCCAATAATTTATCTGCCATCTGTGATGCAAGTTTAGCATCGCCTAACATGACAGGAATAATCGCATGATCTGCACCGCTTAAGGTAAAGCCCGCTTCACTCATGCGTGAACGGAAGTGGTGTGAATTTGCGTTTAATTGGGCACGTAGATCATCGCCTGATGCCATCATATCAAACACTTTGATGGCCGCTGTCACAATCGGAGGTGCAACAGAGTTTGAGAACAAGTATGGGCGGGAACGTTGACGTAACCAATCAATCACAGGTTTTTTACCCGAAGTATAACCTCCTGATGCGCCGCCTAGCGCTTTACCCAGCGTGCCCGTCATAATATCTACTCGTCCCAATACATCACAATACTCGTGTGAGCCACGCCCGTGTTCACCGACAAATCCTGTCGCATGACAATCATCCACCATGACCATCGCATCGTATTGATCTGCTAAATCGCATATGCCTTTGAGATTAGCAATCACCCCATCCATCGAAAACACACCATCGGTGGCTATCAGTTTATAACGTGCACCATCTGCTGTTGCTTGTTGTAGCTGAGCTTCTAATGCCGCCATATCATTATTCGCATAACGGTAACGTTTCGCTTTGGACAAACGCACCCCGTCAATAATACTGGCATGATTCAATGCATCCGATATAACCGCATCCTCAGCGGTCAGGATCGTCTCAAATAACCCGCCATTCGCGTCAAAACAAGAAGGATACAAAATCGTATCTTCCATACCTAAGAAAGCAGAAATTTTATCTTCTAATGTTTTGTGAATATCTTGAGTGCCACAAATAAAGCGCACCGAAGCGACACCGAATCCATGCGAGTCTAAACCCGCTTTCGCTGCTGCAATTAAATCAGGATGATTCGCAAGACCAAGGTAATTATTAGCACAAAAATTAATGACCTCTTGCCCGCCTACAGACACATCTGCTTGCTGCTGTGAGGTAATAACCCGTTCTTTTTTGTAGAGACCTTGAGCGGTGATCTCATCGATTTGGTGTTGTAGGTGGCACTCGAAACTCTTTGGCATCGTAATACTCCATCTGTCGTTATTATCATATTTACTAATTTTAAAACACTATGGACTAGGGATATAGGGTAAACGTTAAAAATGGGTAAAACTGCCACATTTTTTATAAAAAAGTTGCCATACATAGTCAAAAAGCGACGCTGTTTACGCTTTTACTGATGTGCTTTGTTGCTCAATTATTTGACTCATAGTCATCCAGACTTTTTCAACATCAATCCCATGCATTAAGTCTTTGCCTTTGGCTCGAGTGCCCCAGGGGAGTTTGTGCCAAGGACGCTTGAATTGTTGCTCTATCGCTTCATCATAAACACTGATAGTGTGATCTAATGATAAGTACGGACCAGTTCGTAAGGGGTTTGAATGGGCATATAAGCCGACCACTGGGGTACCAACGGTTGTGGCCATATGTGCAGGTCCAGTATCAGGAGCAACTACACATTGAGCATGAGACATCAATGCTAGCATTTGTTTCAGACTGGTTTGCCCCACTAAATTAGTCCACTGATTTTGGGCTGACATACTCGCTGTGATATCTGCCGAGATTTGAGCATCTACAGGTCCAGGACCGCCACATAACACCGGCGTAATACCTGTTTTAATTAGGCGCTGCATAACTTCCGCATATCCTGATGCGGTCCAGTTGCGTTCTGCTTTTGATGCTGCAGGCGCAATAATCACAAATGGCCCAAATGCTTGGGCTTGATCATACGCCCATTGACGATCAGAGGCTTGAATTGGGATATCCCACGCCAATGGTTGACTTGGCACCCCGATAGCATCGGCAAACTGCATAAAGCCATCTAATACATGTGTATGTTGTGTAGCGGCGATGCGGCGATTAGTGAATAACCAGTGGCCTTCTTTGGCGCGAGCCCAATCAAAGCCAATGCGTTTTTTTGCTTTAATGACTGTTGATAACCAATTGGCACGAAGGGCCACTTGCATCATCAGCAATACATCAAATTCACGTCCTTGCAATGCACTTTTTAGTTGCGCTTTGGCCTGTGGGTGCTTTTTATCACACACAATAAATTCAACATGTGGCATACCTTGAACTAATTGATATTCAATCTTGCCAATCACCCATGTGATCTTGCACTCCGGCCAAGCTCGCGTAATACGAGTGATCATTGCCGCTGCATGACACACATCTCCAATGGCTGATAAACGCATAATACAAATAGATTGAGGTGAAGTTCGTGACATAGAACACATTTAATACTGGAAAATTTACAGCGTTATAGCATATTTTTTCGTACAATGCCTGATAATGTCGACCTACTAAGCACTCTACGACGATGAAACACGACCCTAATATTCTTAATTCACAACAATGGCAAATATCGGCTTCTTCTGATGGGCGCTACACATTGATTGCCCCGAATGCCGACGCATCAAGTGTTCGTTTACTTCGTTCAGTTCCCACGAGAGTATGGTTTGATGCTAACTACTGGAAAGATAACAATCAAATAATAGGGAGCAATTCGGGTCGCGGGATCACATATTTCATTCGTCAAGGTGCGAGCGAAATGGTGTTGCGCGCTTATTTGCGTGGCGGCATGATTGGTAAATGGATCAAACGTTCATTTTGGTTTGGACAGATTGAACGCACTAGAGTGTATCGTGAAATCGCCTTACTTGATTATCTCTATCACCAAGGTGTTGCGGTGCCAAAGCCAATAGCCGGTTTAATTACCCGTCACGGTGTATTCCCATTATCGGTATTTGGATGGGTTTATCGCAACAGTATTCTCTTAGAAAAAATCCCGCAGGCCAAGGATTTTCATGGTTTTTTACTCACGCAAAATGTGCTTATTGAACATTGGCAAGCCTTGGGCGCACAAATTGCTCACATGCATTTGTCAGGTGTTAATCATCATGATCTCAACATCGAAAACGTAATGCTCGATGACCAGGGTAAAGTGTGGTTAATTGATTTTGATAAATGTAGCTGGGTCGGTACCGCTTCATTACAACTCATCGCTGAAGATAATCTATCTCGATTAGCTCGCTCGTTACGTAAAAAGCAGCGTCTGCACAGTGGATACCATGTCTCCTCTGATGATTGGACTGCATTGCTCAATGGTTACATCGCATTTATCGAACAGCACCCCGACGCATTACAACTCGGCAAGGGTGAGGTAACTGATTTTACACAGGCTTTATCTCTGCAATTGGCATATTTACATATTGGTAATGAATAACACTGACGAATAACGCTCACCGTATTCGTCTTCAGGCAATATCATTAGATTTAAGTATCTTTAAACCGATTTTTAGTTGCATCCTTGTCCACAGTTGGCTACCTTTGCCCTTTGACCCACTATTCCCTTCAAGGATTGTTGATGAAAACTCGTGCTATTTATCCTGGAACATTCGATCCCATTACTAATGGTCATGCCGATTTAATTGAGCGTGGGGCCGATATGTTTGAACATATTATTGTGGGAATCGCATCAAACCCGACGAAGAAACCGTTATTCAGTCTCGAAGAGCGCGTCGAAATGATCACCGAAATCACTCATCATTTACCTAATGTTGAAGTCAAAGGCTTTACTGGCTTGTTAGCCGATTTTGCACAACATGAAAATGCGACAGTTTTGATTCGTGGTCTGCGCGCCGTATCGGATTTTGAATATGAATTTCAGTTAGCGAATATGAATCGACGTTTAAACCCGAATTTAGAAAGTGTTTTTTTAACCCCTGCAGAAGAGAACTCGTTTATTTCTTCGACTTTGGTTAAGGAAGTGGCTTTACATCATGGTGATGTTTCACAGTTCGTACATCCCGTCGTCAAAGCCGCATTATTAAGCCGACTGCATATCACTCAACCGTAATTAACGTTGGCAGCTAGGACACCAGAAAGTATTGCGCTGCCCAATCATCTGCGATTTAATCGGGGTATGACAACGTCTACATGGTTCACCACTGCGGCCATACACATTCAAATGCAGTCGAAAATACCCCGGATTGCCATCTACTTGAGAAAAATCTTTTAAGGTCGTGCCTCCTTGCGCTATCGCTGCGGCAAGGACTTCTTTGATATATCCGGTTAATGTAGCATAACGTGCCTTGCTGACTTTACCAGCAGCCCGCTTAGGAGCTATTTTAGCTAAGAACAGAGCTTCATTAGCATAGATATTCCCCACACCAACCACATGCTTATTGTCCATGATGAATTGCTTAACGGTACAGGTTCGACCCTGAGCACGCGTATAGAGGTGATCAATGGTAAAATCATCGGTTAATGGCTCAGGACCTAACGCACTAATAAGCACATGAGGTTCATCATCAACCCCTTGCCATAAACATGCACCAAATTTACGCGCATCATTAAAGCGCAAACATTGACCGTTAGTGAGATTAATATCAAGGTGATCATGTTTCTTCAGTGGTGTGTTTTGAGAAAATACTCTGAGATACCCTGTCATACCTAAATGCAAAATCACACTACCGACATCGGTATTAATAAACAGATACTTGGCACGACGGGTCACACTTCGGATTACGTGTCCATGAGTAGACAAGATCTCAGTAGGTACTGGCCAGCGCAATTTCGGCGTACGGATCTGAATACTTTCGATGGTTTGTCCGACTAATCCGGGCTCTATGCCCTGTCGGCTAACTTCAACCTCAGGTAATTCTGGCACGTTTGGTCACCTATACTAAATGTAGTGTTGTCATAAATCGAGTATATAGAACAACGCAACACAAAGGTAGTCACAGGCTAGGTTGACTGTATACATCAGAAAAATCGTTTATTTAGAAAGCAAAAAACCCGGCATAAACCGGGCTTTCGTGGAGACAAAACCAAACAAATTATTTGATTTTAGCTTCCTTGAACATCACGTGCTGACGAATTTTAGGATCAAACTTTTTGATCTCCATTTTGCCAGGCATATTACGTTTGTTCTTATCTGTGGTGTAGTAGAAACCAGTGCCAGCAGTAGATACTAATTTAATTTTATCACGCATAATCTAATTCCTTATACTTTCTCGCCACGAGCACGCATTTCAGTTAAAACTGAATCGATGCCCTTCTTATCGATAATACGCATACCCTTTGGAGTAAGACGTAATTTAACGAAACGGTTTTCAGACTCAACCCAAAAACGGTGAGTTTGTAAATTTGGTAAAAAACGACGACGAGTCGCGTTACGAGCGTGTGAGCGGTTATTACCGACTGCAGGACGCTTGCCTGTTACTTGACATACTTTAGCCATAGTATTTGTCTCCAGAACAACTTTAATAATTATCGAAACCTATATCGGATTTATCCACAGAGTTCCGAATAAGAGGGCGCATTTTATACAGTATTTAAAACTTAAAAGCAAACTATTTCGTGTATTTACTTTAATTATTTGTGCCGCAGAAATCTAAGTAAATAGCCGCTAAACCTTTATAATTAAGACAAACAGCCTCTTTGTGCTAATGATACCGCATTTCCTGCGCCTACCACAATATGATCCAACACTTGTACATCTATTAAATCTAAAGCTTGACGAATTCGCTGCGTAATCGCGATATCAGCCTGACTCGGCTCAGGGGTGCCGCTAGGATGATTATGCGCAAGTATGACATTGGCGGCATTGTAATCCAGTGCATATTTTACAATTTCTCGAGGATATACGGACGCAGCATTAATCGTCCCACTAAATAATTCCTTGTAATGCAAAAATTCATGCTGGTTATTCAATAGTGCAACCGCAAAGCGCTCTTGAGGGTAATATTGAAGTTGGCTAATAAAGAATGCTTTACTTTCATCAACAGAATCGAGTTTCATCATGCGTTCAACATGTTGCGCCCCTGTGCGCTTGTGAAGTTCCACCACAGCCTGGCACCGTTTATATTTTTGTGGCCCTACTCCAGGTATATCGCAAAATGCATTTTGACTCGCATTTAACACGCCATGTAATGATCCAAGCTCAGTCAGTAGCGTTTCCGCTAAGGCTTGACTATTTTCGCTAGAATGACGCTGTTGTAAGATCACGCCGAGCAATTGACTATCACTCCATTGACTAATATGACCCCGACTAGATGTTTGCATAGAAAGACTCCCTAATTAAAAAAGTGTTGGCAAAACTGCGATTAATACAGATAATGCATTGATTCAATAGCACCGATGCAACGTTTGTTTCGGTCACAGGTAAGTGAAGCAGAATTTATGGCATTACAGAATGTGAATGTGTTACTAGGTGTTACAGGTGGTATTGCTGCCTACAAGGCGCCTGACTTAGTCAGAAAACTAACTGGCCTTGGGGCCACTGTCCGTGTAGTCCTATCCCCATCGTCCTCAGCGTTTGTTACGCCACTATCGTTACAGGCTGTTAGTGGGAATATTGTCCACCAGCACTTACTTGACCCTGAAGCAGAAGCAGGCATGGGACATATTGAACTAGCACGCTGGGCTGATGTGCTTTTGATTGCCCCTGCCACTGCTCATTGTATCGCGAAATTAGCTCACGGCTTAGCCGATGATTTGCTCACGACCCTTGTTTTAGCCACAAATGCTCCTGTTTTTCTTGCGCCGGCCATGAATCAACAAATGTGGGCCGCACAGGCCACTCAAGACAATCTCAATATATTAACTCAACGGAACATTACATTATTTGGCCCTGCTTCAGGGGAGCAGGCCTGTGGCGATATAGGCTATGGGCGAATGCTAGAGACTCACGAAATTGCTAACATGTTAGACCAAGCACTCGTCGATATGCCAGTGCTCGCTTCAACACAAAGCATCGAGGTTGCCAGCTCTGAACCACTTCCTTTATCCGGTCAACATATCGTGATCACCGCGGGTCCTACACGTGAAGCCATTGACCCGGTACGTTATATTTCCAATCACAGCAGCGGTAAAATGGGCTACAGTCTGGCTGTTCAAGCATTAGCTCTGGGAGCTCAAGTGACATTGATCTCAGGACCCGTCGCTTTGCCAGCTCCTACAGGATGTAAATTCATCTCAGTGACTAGCGCCCTAGATATGCATACAGCCGCATTACATGCTGTAGAGAATGCTGGTGATATATTTATAGCGTGCGCCGCTGTTGCAGATTATCGTGTCGCTAATGTTATGGACCATAAATTAAAGAAAAGTGCTGATGAAATGACGATTAGCCTGGTCAAAAACCCCGATATTTTAGCGGATGTTGCTGCATTATCTTCTCCCCCGTTTACCGTTGGCTTTGCCGCTGAAACGCATGACGTAGAGCATTACGCAAAAGATAAATTAACGCGGAAAAAACTGAATATGATCGCTGCAAATGATGTATCTCAATCGGATATTGGTTTTAACCAAAGCGATAATGCATTAACCGTTTTTACCGCAGATGCACAGATTGTCTTACCTAAACAAGATAAACTTGCATTAGCAAAAGAACTGCTTAAAATAGTGGCTCAACACGTAAGTAATCACTAATTAACTTGCATTCAATTGGTACAAGGATCCATTTATGGCAACTGCTAAAAAAAATAATCGCCGCGCACAAATTTTACAGACCCTCGCCAGTATGCTCGAGAGCAATAACGGTCAACGCATCACTACAGCGAAATTAGCAGAACAAGTTGGTGTTTCTGAAGCGGCGTTATATCGCCACTTTCCAAGTAAAGCGAAAATGTTTGAAGCCTTGATTGATTTTGTGGAAGAAACCTTGTTTACGCGTATTAATAAAATCATTACTGATGAAAAAGATACCGCTAATCGTTGTCAGCTAATCATGCACTTAGTGCTAGGTTTTGCTGAAAAGAATCCCGGTATTGCGCGCATTCTTCATGGTGACGCCTTAACTGGCGAGCGCGATAAATTACGAGGCCGTGTGGCGAAAATATTTGAGCGATTAGAAACGCAGCTAAAACAAGTTCTACGTGAACGCCGTGTGCGTGATGGAAAAACGTTACCGGTTGATGAGGCTGTACTAGCGAGCTTACTGGTATGTTATGCCGACGGTCGTATCAGTAATTTTATCCGTAGTGAATTTGCCCGTAAACCAACAGAACTATTCGCTGAACAATGGAGTGGTATCAAGGGTCTATACTTTGTATAACCTTGTGTAGAGCATATGAAAAAGCCGCTTTAGAAAAATTCCGAAGCGGCTTTTTTGTATCAGGTCAAACCGAGTTATTTCATTAAGTTATATGACTTACCAAACGTTTGACCAAAGAAACTATCGGCATTCCACATTGGACGCTGCGCCGCATTTCCTACTTCTAAACCAATCGCAAAATTCACTTGCGTAAAGTTGTACGCTGCGGTCCAGTTAAAAGGCTGATACAAATCATCAGATGGGCTGTGATAATGCGTTTTCAAGAAGTTCATTAGCATGTTCTCAGCATCATCTTTAGGGTCGTTAGAAGTGATCCCTGTGACTAAAAATATCGATGGAATACCTTGTTTAACGAAACTGTAATGGTCAGAGCGAGTAAACAAGTTCATTTCAGGCCAAGGATCATCAGTTAACGCAATGCCTTGTGATGCAGTCGCATCCGCAACATATTGTTGCATTGAGCTATGCTCAGCGCCAAACGCGATCACATCCGCAAAATCAAACGTCAAAATCGGCATATCCAAATTCACGTTTGCCACGATATTCTCAGCTGGAACGGTTGGGATTTGCGCATAGTAATCAGACCCTAACAGGCCTTTTTCTTCCGCCGTGACGGCAACAAATAAAATAGAACGCTTTGGTTTAACAGGCAAGCTAGCAAACATCCTTGCCGTTTCAAGCATAATGGCTGTCCCCCCAGCATTATCCATCGCACCGTTATTAATCCGATCTTTTTCAACTGATTTTGACACTCCTAAATGATCAGAGTGGGCACTGTAAAGAACATATTCATTTTTCAACACCGGATCCGACCCTTCTACAATCCCAACCACATTAGGGCTGGTAATATCTTTATGGCTCGACTCTTTAGTCAATGTGACCGATGCATTTAGCTCAAAACCGGTAGGTGATACATCACCTTCCATACTCGCCCAAACATCTTCTAATGTCTTAGGTGCCTTAGCAAATAACAACTTAGAGGTTTCCAGATTTAATAACGCAGAACCTTTCATTTGCGGGCTTGCTTTTGAAGCCTTACCATCTTTATCTAACCAATCCATAGAAACTGAATGAATATAGTTTAATGAACGAGAATACGGACGGTTTTCTTCTGATTTAGGTGTCTGGACAGTGATCATACCCACTGCGCCACGTTCAACAGCATAACGCTCACGTTCACGGCTAGACGAAATATGTGCGCCTTCTTCATTTGGTAACGATGCATGACGACCGGGCACTCGGACAACAATTTTACCTTCAACATCAAGACCGGCATAATCATCAATGCCATACTCTTCAGATACCACACCAAAACCGACAAACACCATTTCAGCGGTGACCGCAGATTCAGTCTCTAACATCGATTTACCCGTCAAAAAATCCTTAGGATAATCTAGCGCTACCGTTTCATCGCCATAATCAATCACCATCGTAGGTGACTCTTGGACTAAGCTAGCATTCCTGAATGTAATACGTTGCATATACGTACCATCATCACCGGCAGGGGTTAAACCATATTTAGCAAACTCCGCTGCGATATACGCAGATGCCGCCTCATGACCTGCTGTACCAGGCAGACGCCCTTCTAGCGCATCACTGGCCAAAAAACCTAAGTGAGCTTTAATTTGGTTGGTATTGGCAACAGTTTCACCAGCTAAAGGTGCGGCGGTGTTCGTTGAGTGAGTTGTCGTTTGACATGCACTCACCAATACAGCACTGCTTAGCGCGATCGCTAAGAGACGTTTAGAATATGTCATTAGATTTCCTATAATAATTTTTTGGCATATTTAACACTATTTCACCACGCCCTCACAAGCAAATAAATGTTTCTAAATGATTCTCTCAACTTCATTCAATAATCACCCAATAATGGATGGTTGAAATAAATGACGGAGTGTGTGATAAACTCAAGTAAAAAAAGGATATACCTATGCCCAGTTTTACTCTTAAACATTTTAGTGTGTCGTGTTGCGCGATTGGTTTAATGACACTATCTGGATGTAACACGACAAGTTCCATGATCTTGTCGGAAAATGTTGCAGTTGTGGCCAGCGGTTCACAAGCAAATCAGGCCTCTCAAGCATTAACAAACTTACTCGATACCATATGGTCCTATGAGATGTCAGAGGCGTCCACAGAGCTTACGGCAAGTAAAATTCCGGATATCAGTATCGAAACGCTAGAAAAAGATGCCAAACAGTTTCAAACCTACATAGATGCATTACACGCCATTGATAAAACCGCGTTGAGTCACGAAGAGCAAATCACATTAACAATCCAACTGTATCGCTTACAAAACTATGTAGATGAGTTTCGTTATAACGCGCATTTTGTTCCTTTGACTTCAGAGTATGGGTTTCATTCTTCATTATTGAATATGTATTACCGTTTTGATTTTACCGATAACCAAAGTATTCAAGGTTATATCAATACCCTAAATGATATTCCCGCTTATTTTGACCAGCAAATCGCATATATGCGTCAAGGGATGGCAGTGGGTCAAGTACAACCCAAAGCGGTAATGGAAGGATTTGAAGCATCTGTGGCGGCCGTGATCACGGATAACCCATTAGACAGTCCATTTATTGCGCCACTCATGGCAATCGAGCGCGATAGTGAAGCATTACAAGTACTCAAAACTCAAGCTATTGATGCTGTAACTAATAGTGTAAATGTGGCTTACCAAACCTTCTATGATTTTTTAGTCAATGAATACATCCCACAAGCAAAAACCGATATTGCGGTAGCAAGTTGGCCCAATGGGCGTGAATTTTATCAAAATCGGATTAAGCATTATACGACATTGGATATGACTGCTGATGAGATCCACACCATCGGATTAAAAGAAGTGGCACGGATCAGAAATGATATGCAAGGTGTACTTGATGATTTAGGTTTTAGCGGCACAATCAACGAATTTATAGACTTTTTGCGTACAGATAAACAATTTTATGCTGACACCCCTGATGAACTTATTGATTATGCCATGGTATTATCTAAGCGTATTGATGCGTTATTACCCCAATTATTTAATCAACTTCCCCGAACCCCTTATGGAGTAGCGCCAGTACCCGATTCTATCGCACCTAAATACACAACCGGTCGTTATGTGTCTCCACGCAATGATAGACAACCAGGTTATTATTGGGTCAATACTTATGCCTTAGATAAGCGTCCTTTATATGCATTACCAGCATTAACATTACACGAAGCAGTACCTGGGCATCATTTACAGATCTCATTGGCACGTGAAATGACGAATTTGCCACAAGTACGTCGTTCAACTTATATCTCTGCTTTTGGTGAAGGTTGGGGACTATATAGTGAATTTTTAGGTAAGGAAGTGGGATTTTATGAAACACCCTATGATGAATTTGGCCGCTTAAGTTATGAAATGTGGCGTGCTTGTCGACTAGTGGTCGATACAGGAATGCATGTAATGGGCTGGACGCGCCAACAAGCATTGGATTACATGTTAGAAAACACTGCCCTGTCTGAACATAATGTCACCACAGAAATTGACCGTTATATTTCATGGCCCGGCCAAGCGCTATCATATAAGCTCGGCGAGATTAAAATTAAAGAACTTCGTGCTCAAGCCACACAAATATTGGGTGACGACTTTGATTTACGTGAGTTTCATGCGGCAATATTAGCCCATGGCTCAGTACCGCTAACGGTGCTTGAACAAAACATTAATATGTATATTGAACGAATACAAACAGCAGCGAAAAGCACTGAAACGTCTGCTAAAAGTGAGTAAATAATGAAATCCATATTAATGAGTTTTGTTGTGTCACTGTTGATATTAAGTGGCTGTAGCGAGGTCAAAAAGTCTATAGATATGTCTGTGGACGAAGCGCCTCATATGATGCCAACACCTAGCCAAGGGGAAATCATTGCTACGCTACGTTTTCCATCACAACACATAAGTGAACGTGATGTGTTTGTGTGGATCCCCGCTGGATATCAAGAGGCAGTTACAGCAGGAGTAAAATTTGCAACGCTATATATGCATGATGGACAAATGCTGTTTGATGGCAACATCACTTGGAATAAGCAAGAATGGCATTTAGATGAAATCGCCCATGATCTCATTACCACCCAACAAACCGTACCATTTATTATTATAGGTATTAACAATGCTGGTGATGAGTTACGTTATGTCGAATATATGCCACAAAAACCATTTGAATCGCTTTCTAATGCCCAACAGGCTGATATCTTAAAGCAAACCAGTCCAACCGGTGAAACGGTGTATTCTGATCGCTACTTACAATTTTTAACTGATGAATTAAAGCCTTACATTGATCACAATTATGCGACATTGCCAGATCGTCAAAATACCTACATCGGCGGCGCATCCATGGGTGGATTGATTTCCATGTATGCGGTGGCTGAATACCCAGATGTCTTTGGCGGGTGTATATGCATGTCGACGCACTTGATTGGCGGTCCTAATCTACAAGACTGGACCGTCTATGAAGCGTTTGAATCGTATATGGTTGCAAAGTTACCGATCAACGGTTCACATCGCTTATACTTTGATTATGGCACCCAAACCTTAGATGAATATTATCCGCCTTATCATGATCGTTTACGTCAAACATTGACCGAAATTAACGCACATGAACATGTACAAATTATCAAATATGATAGACATGCTCATGATGAAGCATCATGGAGTAGCCGTATTCATATTCCGCTGAAAAAGATGTTTAACTGATTCGTTGGTGGGTACTCAAACCATTGTGATTGACGGTGATTCAGTACGGATCAATTCAGTCTACCCCATTGGTAATTCGGATGGAGCGCTGAGATAAATCCTAAATTTGAGCCATGTGGGTAATTCTAGAAATAATTGTCCTCATGATTGGTGTGGATGCGGTAACGCACGCACATTACCAGGTGGCTACACCACTACTTTAGGTCGAGGCGTAAAAATTACCCCACAAACCTATAATCACAATGATTTATGCGGCGTCAATTATATGATTCATTATGATGGTACTAAACCTGAAATTGCGGTGATATCCTCAGGCTGTTAGCCTCGTTAATCTATATCAAAATAGCGAGTAAAACATTTATATAATTGCGTGCCACTTAACACCGAGGCTGAGGGGAAATGTAGTATCGGAATTAAATCACAAGGCGCTTGGATAATTTGTGCACCGTATTGATTATCCAAGTCATCAATATTTAATACCTTCGCCAATGTATCTCCCTGTTTTATTTGCTGACCAGGCTTTGCAGTATATTCAACCATGCCGCCAAAATCAGTGAATAAGGTTTTATAATCCTTTAAATAGACCCCTACTCGCTTAATATCTTGTGGTTGATAATCTACTGTTGCAATACATTGTTTGTGCTGTAAATACGCTAAAATGGATGATGCATCAGTTTCTCCATCAGCAAAATCGATAATTTCTTGGCTGCCCATCTCTAATGTATAAGCTTCTATATTAAAATAATACGGACGACCAAAGCGCGTTGTTAAATGCTCAGATAACGTCCACCATGGACAAAAACTTGCTTCGTCCAATGCGCCCGCAAAATGATTCGGGATCAATATCACATGAGGCATAGAAAACTGGGTAGCTTGATGAGCTAAATATTCGGGGATATAAATATGGCGGCTAGAGACTGGGCCATTATGTAGATCTAATACAATATCAGCCTGACAAGCGATAGATTGTAAAGTTAAATTAAGCTGCTGGGCTAATCCTAAACCCCATGGTTGTTGCTGCTTTTGTTGGATTTGTGAGAGTGTCTGTGCCTTAAAGGCACGTCGGATATCTTCAATACTATCTTGTGCCGTGACAGTATCTGCAAAATCAATGACTGCTTCTTCATCATAATAATAACCTCGATTCCAATTAGTACCATTGACTGGATCAAAGCGCCCTAACGTGTATTCACCTGCTTTTATGTTTGTTCCAACAGGATTACAATTAGGTACTAATGTAATTTTACCGTGAATTGTCAGCTCTTTTAAGGCTCGGACAAGGTGATATATCACCACATTCCCTTGCACCTCTGAACCATGAATTGAAGACTGTATGTAAACATGGGGTCCATCCAGTTGAGAAGATATCTCATAAATAGGGACATTTAAATGTCGACCTGAGGCATTTTGAGCAACGCTAATGTGAGATTTAGTAATGGTAGTAGGCATATCAGTAATCTAATGAGATTTTCTTAAGATCTTAGCATTCAAAAACACTTTAATCATTAATAATAAAACACAACTAACTTACAGATTTATTAGTAATTACGAGATCGACAGAAATTAACAAAGAAGGGGTTGAATGTTTATTTGCACACCATGCAAATGTATAACTAGCAGAAGTTAATTCTCTACATCCTTACCACTTTCCTACAGGCATAAAAAAAGGCCTACCCTAAGGTAAGCCTTTCTTCGTAATGGGAGCTTGGCGATGTGCTACTCTCACATGGGGAAGCCCCACACTACCATCGCCGCTAATACGTTTCACTTCTGAGTTCGGAAT